>Ga0182014_10000090_pt1 | contig 94056 bp, 82 predicted proteins | sample 612S2DmetaG_FD_120489 | JGI IMG/M metagenome (GOLD analysis project Ga0182014, IMG submission 120489) | Permafrost microbial communities from Stordalen Mire, Sweden - 612S2D metaG | ecosystem: Environmental > Terrestrial > Soil > Wetlands > Permafrost | place: Sweden: Stordalen | collected... | reverse complement strand
CCCTACATTGCAGGTTGCGAGATCCACGACAATCCCTACTCGCCGATTTGCCGCCGCTGCCGGGACGTAGTTGCAAAGCACGGTGAAGACACGCCCATCGCGTATCTCACGCAACAACAGCGCTACGTGGAAAAGCTGGCTACGCCGGATGTGACGATTGCGGACCTGATTGGCGACATCGATCCCATCAAGGCAGCACGCGGCGGCCACGAACTGGGCAGCGAGATGACCGTGCACTACGGATTGCTGCCGCGGGCCAATCGCGGCATCTTCGCCATCAATGAACTGCCGGACCTGGCTGGAAAGATTCAAGTTGGTCTGTTCAACATCATGCAGGAAGGCGATGTGCAGATTAAGGGTTATCCCATTCGCCTGCCTCTCGATGTGGCGCTGGTGTTCAGCGCCAACCCGGAGGATTACACGGCTCGCGGCAAAATCATAACCCCATTAAAAGATCGCATCGGTTCCGAAATTCGCACCCACTATCCGGCTTCCCTCGAAGAGGGTATCGCCATCACCACGCAAGAAGCCTGGACCAAGCGTGACGGATACAAGCTGCACATTCCGAAATATGTTCATGAAGTCATCGAGCGAATTGCGTTTGCCGCCCGCGAGGACAAGAAGGTTGACAAGCGCTCGGGAGTCAGCCAGCGTCTGCCGATTTCCTGTCTGGAGAATGTGATCTCAAATGCCGAACGCCGCGCCATCCGCCATGATGAGAAGCTGGTGGTGCCACGCATCGGCGATGTCTATGCCGCCATGCCTGCGATTACAGGCAAGCTCGAACTGGAGTACGAAGGCGAAATGAAGGGCGCGGACCACGTGGGACGTGAACTCATACGGACTGCGATCGCCAAAACCTACGACGGGTACTTCAAAGGCACGGACATGAACCAGGTGGTGCAGTGGTTCGACCTGGGCGGCGAGATTCAATTGGCGGACTCGGCCGGTGCGGTGGACGCGCTGCAATCGCTTCGCGGCATTCAGGGTCTGATGGAAAAATTGGTCAGGCTCAACGTGGGGCCGAAAGAAAGTCCGGAGACGCAAGTCTCGGCGGCGGAGTTTGTGCTCGAAGGACTCTACGCGCATAAACGCATTGGACGGAGCGAGGAGCGGCTATTCAGCGCTGGAGAAAAGCCGCCGAAAGCAGCAGAAAAACCCTTCGAGCGCGAAGACGCGCCGTTTCGCGGAAGAAGGCCGTTTAATTAGTCGTTCGTCGTTGGTCGTTAGCCAGCGGCGACGTTAACCCAAGGATTGTCATTCCGAGCGAAGCGAGGAATCTGCAGTTTGATTTGAAGAGACCAACGACCGCCGACGAACGACCAACGACTGTTTCTCATGAAACGCATTCGCTATTCCAAATACGTTCCCGACCCTGCGGGCGAAATGAGCATGGAAGACCTGCTCGGCGCGCTCTCCGATTACCTGCTGCAGAGCGGATTCCAAAATTACATGTACGACGATTTCGGCGATGGCGAGCAGACGCTGGACGATCTGCGCCGCGCCATGGAGCAGGCCTTGCTGGAGAGCGACCTGCTCGATGAGCAAATGCGTCAGCAACTCCAGCAAATGCAGATGGAAGGCACGCTGGATGAGCTTATCGATCAATTGATAGAACGCATGCAGCAAGAGGATTACATAAGCATCGACCAGCCCCACGATCCTGCGCGGCAATCAAACGTCGGCGGGCAAGTGGGCGAGGGTCAACAGCAAGCTAGGTTCGAAATCACCGACAAGAGCCTGGACTTTCTGGGCTTCAAGACACTGCGCGATCTGATGGGGTCGCTGGGAAAGTCGAGCTTCGGACGGCACGACACGCGCGATCTGGCCACCGGCATCGAGGCCAGTGGCGCATCGCGAACCTATGAATTCGGCGACACGCTCAACCTCGACATCACCGCGACCCTCTCCAGCGCCATCCAGCGCGAAGGTCTGACGCTGCCGCTGAACATCGAATATTCCGACCTGCAGGTACATCAGTGCGAATACCAATCATCATGCGCGACCGTGCTCATGCTCGACTGCTCGCACTCCATGATTCTCTACGGAGAGGATCGCTTCACGCCGGCGAAGAAAGTCGCGATGGCGCTGTCGCACTTGATTCGCACGCAGTATCCGGGCGATTCTTTGTCGTTGATCCTGTTTCATGACTCAGCGGAGGAAGTGCCTCTGTCGCAATTGGCGCGAGTGAAAGTTGGGCCGTACTACACCAATACCCGCGAGGGCCTGCGGCTGGCGCAACGCATTCTGCAGCGGCAGCGCAAAGACATGAAGCAGATTGTCATGATCACCGACGGTAAGCCCTCCGCGCTAACCCTCGAAGACGGCCGCATTTATAAGAACGCCTTCGGCCTCGATCCGCTGGTCGTGAGCCAGACCCTGGAAGAGGTTTCCAAGTGCAAGCGCGCTGGGGTCATGATCAATACGTTCATGCTGGCATCGGATTACGGCCTGGTGCAGTTCGTCCAGAAGGTCACGGAAATGTGCCGCGGCAAAGCCTACTTCACCACCCCGTACACGTTGGGCCAATATTTATTGATGGATTACATGTCGCGAAAGACCAAGACCATCCATTGAGTAAAGCAGATTTCAGATCTGGCCGTCCGCCTTCTTCACCGCCAACTCCGCGCCCTGGAATCCGATCTTGCTGTGGGTTCCATCGCAAAAAGGTTTGTTGATTGATCCGCCGCAACGGCAGAGCGAAAAGGCGGGTTTGCCGGTTAAGTCGTATTGAGTTCCATTGGCATCGACCAGTTCGATCGCGCCTTCAGGCGCTTCGACGCGAAAGGGACCGTTGGGTCGGACGGTGATTTTGACTGTAGCCATGAGCCCTCCGATTGAAATGAAGTCTGAGCTATGAAGATAACAGCTTCTGGCTTCTAGCTGCTAGCTCCTAGCTTCCGGCGAAAAGACTGCAGATTCCTCGGGGATAAAACTCCCTCGGAATGACAACGTGGAATCAAAAGCCGAGAGAGCTGGAAGCAAAAGCTAGAAGCCAGCAGCCAGAAGCTTCCTCACGCCGCCGCCACCCTCGCTCCAATCAGGCTGTGGTAGAGCCTCACATATTCGTCGATCATGCGTTTGGCGGTGAAGCATTCGCGGGCTCGCTGATAGGCACGGGTGGCGTAACCGCGGCATAGATCTTTATGGTCGTGCAATCGTCGAATTACGTCCGCCAGACTCGACGCATCGTTGGCTTCGAAATAGATTGCGGCATCGCCCCAAATTTCGCGGAAGCATGGAATGTCATTGGCAACGATGGCGCAACGGGAGAACGCGGCTTCGAGCGGCGCCATGCCAAAAGCCTCATACCTGGACGTAGCTGCAAAGATGGAGGCGCGGCTGTACAGGGTGCGGAGCTGCGCCTGAGTCTGCGGCCCTCTTATCGCCACCGAGACCCGGTCGATGGCAAGTTTCACATCGGTGCGGATCGGAACCTCGGAATCGGCAATCGCCGCCTCGGAGCCCACGATGCAGACCGGGAGCGGGTGGGTGTGTTGGGTTAACAGAGTCACTTGCTTGCCTGCATCGCACAAGCGTCCCACCGCCAGCACCGAATCGTCCTTGCTCACGTATGGATTGAATGAGACCGGATTGCGCCCGTTGTAGATCACTGCATCGCGCCTGGGGCGCGTGTAGCAGGTGCGAATGGCATCCAGCATCCATACCGAGGGCGCGACCACCGCGCTGGCATGCCACAAACCCTGCGTCACTGCTTCCCGATACCAGCGCATCCAATGGCCTTCTTTGGGTTCGTGGCCATGCACTGCCTTCCACCAGCTGATCAAATCGCCGTGAGCCACGACCACGCGCGGCGTCTCCACGGCCAGACTGCCAAAACACAATTGGCTCAGGTGCAGCACATCGGGCTTGAGTTCCTTGACCAGCGCGGCGAGATACGCAGAGGAATCTTTTAGATCCTGTTCCGCTTCGTGCATCCAGTCGAGCCGAAATGCGGTCGGCCGATATTCCAAACCCTGGAGGTCGTCCATCCAGGAGGTTTGCTGCGGCAGGGGAATGTCGCCCAGGCTGACCAGCGTGACTCGCACTCCGCGATTCGCCAGGCCAGTGACCAGTTCCTGGGTGTAAGTCCACACCCCGCTCAACGTATCGGTAGTCACAAGAACGTGCACGGCGTCTCCTGTCAATCTAGCGCGGGCGTCACGGCCCGGGCATGCCGAGACGAGAAATCCTGATCGGAGTTCGGCTCGCTTCCGTCGCCGGGCCGCTCTATTCTATTTCGGAATGACCCGGATAGAAACACTTCTTTGTTTGTCGGTTGAGGGCGGGTGCAAGATCTTGCAACTTGTCCACAAGCTACTGGGCCCGAATTGCGTGATTTGCCTTACGACCGGGCAGGAGTCGAGCTATTATACGGGGCTGCCAAGAAGCTTGTTCAATCCGTTGGAGAGTCGACGACTGACTTCCTGGCGAGCACGCGAGCGCCCCGTTCCCAATCGGGCTACAATTTGCAGAGAGCCCTCATGCGAGGTAACCCCATGCCCGTATACGACTACATCTGTCACGAGTGCAACAAGCCCTTCGAAACCGTTCTCACGCTAAAGGAGCATGACAAGGATAAGATTGCATGCCCCCACTGCGGGAGTAAGAACGTCGAACAGGAAGCGGCTGCGTTTTTCGCAGTGACCGGCAAGAAAAGCTAACCGGCGAAATAGGCCGGACGCTGCAAGACCTGTCCTGGTGCCAACGTGACGGGAATGTTGCGTGAAAGGGATAGTCCTGCCCAGGTCCGTCAGGCGCCGATGTGGCTTCGTGTCTTCGTAGATCCGTAAGCGATGGAGTGAGGCATCGATCACACTGCTTGGGACTCTTTAATCGTTGGCAAAGTCGCTGACGATCGCGACCACACGCGGCAAGCTTTCTTCTACTTTTGCGGAGAGCGTCTCGCCGTGGTCGAAACACTCGCCGCACACTGAGATGGTGAATGCAGGGGCGCACCTCCCGTAGAGTTCCTGAGCCAGACCAAGCAGGCTCGCGGGTGAACATTCGTGGGTGAATATGCCGGACAACAGTTGTGGTTTAAGCGGTCCGCACGCCAGTTCTCCCGGAACGCCCACTCGCGCGGCATCGATGAAGAATACAGCTGCGGCTTGACTGAGCGGGACCGCCAGTTCCGGCGTGAGCTGATGGCAAGTGATGATTTCAACGTTGGACAAATTCAGTTGAGACAATTTCTCCGCTGCGTGCCAGGCCAACCCATCATCACAGCGCAGTGGATTGCCGTACGCGATGACAAGAATCCCGGACATGGTGAATTTAAGGGCGAGCAAGTTCCGCGGTGATCTCACCCTGTGGGCTGACCAACTGAATCCGCAGCGCCATCTGTCCTACCGCATGGGTTGAACAGCTGAGGCAGGGGTCGAAGGCGCGGATCACAGCCTCCACGCGATTGAGCATTCCTGGCATCAGTTCATTTCCCCGTACAAAGTGTTTGGCCACTTGCAGGACGCTGCGATTCATGGCGAGGTTGTTCTGGCCGGTGGCAATGATCAGGTTGGCCCAGCGGACCAAACCCTGTTCGTCGATCTTGTAATGATGGAACAAGGTGCCGCGGGGAGCCTCGGCGGCGCCAACTCCTTCCAGAGCATTGGGCTTGGCTTCGGCGCGCACATGTTTTGAAAGTATTTCGGGGTCGTTCAACAATTGTTCCAGGCGCTCGACGCAGTAGAGGATCTCGATCAGGCGCGCCTGGTGATAGTGGAAAGAGCTGAGCGCGGCCGTCCGTTGCAATTCCTTGAATTCGGCCAATTCCTGGTCGGCCCGCGGCGTGCCGCAGCGGTCGGCTACGTTAAGCCGCGCCAAAGGCCCCACCCGATACATTCCATCGGGGTAGCCGTGAGGCTTGTAGTATGCCGATTTCAGGTAGCTCCACGGCTCGACCTTTTCGCCCAGATAATCAAAATAACGCGTGCCATCAAGGCCGCCGGCAAGAACGTCGCCGGCCGCGTCGACGATTCGGATCTTTCCGTCATAGAACGTGATTCTGCCGTCGGGCTTCACGGTGCCCATGAATAGCGAGGGAAAGTTGCCGAAGGTCATGATCTCTTCGCGAAATCTTTCGGCGATTTGTTTGAACCAGGCAAGGGTTCTTTCCGCAATTTTGAGCGCTTCTGGAACTGTGGCTAGAATCGCGTCACGGTCCTGCTGGCTCAAAGGTTCACTGACTCCGCCGGGCACAACCCATGCGGGATGAATTCGCTTTCCGCCCAGCCGTTCGATAATCTGCTGGCCGAATTGACGCAGCCGGATTCCGTCGCGGGCGAGTTGGGGATCGTGTTCGAAGACTCCCCACAAATTGGTTTTTGCCGGATCGGCGTCCATGCCCAGCACCAGGTCCGGAGAGGAGAGATGGAAGACGCTGAGGGCGTGCGATTGCACAATCTGCGCCATGTTGAAAATGCGCCGCAGTTGGTCGGCGGTGGGAGGAATGCGAACCGCCAGCAGAGCATCACACGCCTTAGCCGAAGTAATAAGATGGCTGACCGGGCATATTCCGCAGATGCGCGCCATCAGCGAGGGCATTTCGGTAAAGGGGCGACCCTCGCACAGTTTCTCGAAACCACGGAACTGGGTGACGTGAAAGCGGGCGTCAGCTACTTCTCCCTGTTCATCGAGATGCAGTGTGATTTTGGCGTGCCCCTCGATGCGGGTCACCGGGTCGATCACGATGTTTCTTCCGTTCTTCGCCATAGATCCTAGGCTCCGAAGCGCGTTCTCGGACCCAGCTCCGGCTGCCGTCCGGCAAGCAATTCACTCACAACATAGAAAATGGTGTCGGCAGAAGGCGGACATCCCGGAACAAAAACATCTACCGGTACGAATTCATGGATGGGCCGCGCCTGAGGCAGCAAGCGGGGAACGACTTGGTTGGGGATACCGGGATCCAGGTTCACATTTTCCCGGTATGCCCGGTCATACACTGCTTTGGTGGAGAAGGGATTTCTCATGCCGGGAACGTTCGCCGTCACCGCGCAGTCCCCGAGCGAGACTAGAGTTCTTGTCCGCTCCCGCACCGTCCGAATCTTGTGCAGATCTTCCTCGCTGCTGACCGCGCCTTCCACCAGCGTAATGTCCACATCCTCGGGAAATATTTTGGCATCCACCAGTGGGCTGTATACCAGCTCTGCGCTTTCGGCCAAAGTGAGCAGGCGCTCATCGATGTCCAGAAACGACATGTGGCAACCGGAACAGCCGTCAAGCCACACTGTGGCCATGCGTTTCCTGCTCACTCGTCTTCCTTTCTCATCAGTTGCAAATAGGGCAGGAAGTCGCGGCGCTTCTCCATCTCGGCGACCGAGCGCCCTTTTTCAAAAAGCGCCCCGGTCGGGCATACGTGGACGCACTTGCCGCAACTGGTGCAGGTGTCGGAGGAACCCCAGGGTTGATGGAGATCGGTGATAACCTGGCATTCAATGCCACGGCCCATGAGATCCCAGGTATGCGCGCCTTCGATTTCCCCACACACCCGAACGCATCGAGTGCACAGGATGCAGCGGTTGTGGTCAATCACAAACCGGTCGTGGGAAGCGTCCACGGCGGCCTGCGGATAGCGATAGGGATAGTGAATGTGGGTTATGTCCAGCTTCTGCGCCATGGTCTGCAGCTCACAGTGGCCGTTGGAAACGCAGACCGCGCAAATGTGATTGCGCTCCGTAAACAGCAATTCGACAATGCCCTTGCGGTAGCGCTGCAAACGTTCGGAGTTGGTAGTGACCTCCATGCCTTCTTGCACCTGGGTCACGCAGGAGGCCAACAGCCGGTTGGAACCCGTTACTTCGACCAGGCACAGACGGCATGCGCCCACGGTCGAGAGCCCTTCTAATTCGCAAAGCCGGGGAATAAAGATTCCGTTTTCGCGGGCGACTTCCAGGATGGTTTCGTGTTCGCGGGCGCTGAAATCACGGCCATCGATCTTCAGGGTCTTAACCGTGGCGGCGGGGCTCATGCCGGATCCCCCTTGCCGCAAACTCCGGCCACGCATTGATTGTGTTCAATGTGCGATTTGTATTCCTCGGAGAAGTACCGGAGGGTGCTGAGCACCGGGTTGGGAGCCGACTGGCCCAGCCCACACAGGCTGGTGTGCTTTACCAGGTCGCATAATTCCTCAAGCATGGAGATGTCCTGCTGGGTTGCCTGCAGCTTCGTAATTGTATCCAGCAGGCGGTGCATCTGATACGTTCCCACCCGGCATGGAATACATTTGCCGCAGGATTCGGTCATGCAGAAATCCATGAAGTATTTGGCCACATCCACCATGCAAGAGCTTTCGTCCATCACGATCATGCCGCCCGACCCCATAATCGAACCGGCGCGGGCCAGCGATTCATAATCCACCGGCATGTCCAGGCATTCCGCAGGCAAGCATCCGCCCGAAGGGCCTCCGGTCTGCACCGCTTTGAACTTCCTGCCCTCCGGAACTCCTCCGCCGATTTCAAAAACCATTTCGCGCAGCGTGATCCCCATCGGAACTTCAACCAGGCCCGTGTTCTGAACCCGCCCCGCCAGCGCAAACACTTTTGTGCCTTTGCTTTTTTCCGTACCGATGCCGGCGTACCAGCCTCCGCCGTTGCGGATGATGGGAGGAATGTTGGCGAACGTTTCCACGTTGTTGATCAGGGTAGGCTGGCCCAATAGACCATCGATCGCGGGATAGGGCGGGCGCGGGCGTGGCATCCCGCGCTTGCCTTCAATGGATGCGATCAGCGCGGTTTCCTCCCCGCAGACAAATGCGCCCGCTCCGAGACGCAATTCAATCCGAAAGCTGAAGTGCGTGCCGCAGATGTTGTGACCGAGAAGCTCGAGCTTTTCCGCTTGCCGGATGGCAGTCTTCAGACGCTTGATCGCCAAAGGATACTCGGCTCGGACGTAAATGTATCCCTCCGTCGCACCCACCGCGTAGGCGGCAACCAGCATTCCCTCAATCACGCGATGCGGATCACTCTCCAGGACGCTGCGGTCCATGAAAGCGCCGGGATCGCCTTCGTCCGCATTGCAGATTACAAATTTTCGCGCGCCTACCGCTTTTGCCACCGTGCTCCACTTCAGGCCAGTGGGATAGCCCGCCCCTCCTCGTCCGCGCAAGCCGCTCTTGGCTACCTGTTCAATGACTTCGGCGGGCGTCATTTCCGTGAGCGCTTGGATGAGGGCGCGATATCCGGAGGCGGCGATGTACTCTTCAATCCGCTCGGGATCGATTACACCGGAGTTCTCCAGCACAATTTTCTTTTGCCGCTGGAAAAATGGAACGTCGGTAGGACAAACCAGGCGCTCAACCGGGCCTTGTTCCAATCCATCCAGCAGCGCCGGGGCGTCGCCTGCGGTTACTCCTTTGTATAACGTCCCACTGTTGGTAGAGACCAGCGGGCCCTCGGCGCAGAGGCCCATGCAGCCCACCCCTTTGACTTTGCAACGCCCGCCCCAGTTGTGGCGGGCGACCTCCTGGTCGAGCGCATCCTTTACCGATTGGCTTTGGCAGGAAACGCATCCCGCCGCCAGACAAACTCTTACTGTCTGAGCAATGCTCTCCTGCGCCTCGTTCTCAGTATTTGCAATATCGTCCAGTTCTTCAGGCGTCATGAGCGTCCCATTTTGCCATTTGTTGCCGCAATTGTTCAGGCGTCACTTTGCCTGCGACCTCGTTATCGTAGACCACGGCCGGGGCCAAACCGCAAGAGCCCAGACAACGCGCGCTTAGAACGGAAACTTTCCCATCCGTGGTCGTCTCGCCCGGCGCGATGTCCAATTGCCGTCTCACGGCATCCACCAACTGCGGCGCACCCTTGATATAGCAGGCCGTGCCCAGACAAATCACACAGGTGTGCTCGCCCGCGGGCTTGAGCGTAAAAAAATGATAGAACGTCGCCACACCATAAGCCCGGCTGAGTGGCACCCGCAGCGAAATGGCGACGTAGCGCAGCGCGGTTTCATCCAGATAGCCAAAGGCCTCCTGAACCGTATGCAAGGTCTCGATCAGTCCGCGCGAATGTTGGCCGACGCGGCGCATGGTCGCATCGACGATTTTCCACCGTTTGTCAGGGCTGGGAGAAGAAGGCTTGGTGAGGGTCGGGATCATCGTGCTTATTTGCCTCTGCTGAATTCTAAGTTTAAAACTTCACTCGCCCCTGAAGTGTGACCGGCATCACGCATTTAGGTTTAGTTTACCTTGGTTTTTTGTGCATAACCCCATCTTTATACTGGGTGCAGCCATGGTCGCATGTTTTGAATTCATTCTTTACGTAGCCTGGAAATTCCCGCTCAATCGGCTTCCGTATAATCCGCCTGAAGGCCCGTGCGCCGCGGGTTACAATAAGAACCGTGCGGCTCATTCCTCTCAACTTAGGCTATAGATCGTGATCAATTCTCTGCTGGAACGCAAAATCGACAAACGTCCCGACCAGGTTCGGCTGCAAGGCCGCATTCTTTTTCTCACCGAGGATCCTGAACTCATCAAGCGGCAACTCGCGGGGGAAGACCTGCCGTGGGATACGAAGCATCCCGCCAATAATCCCAAGCTGCGCGACGATATCTCGACTGACGAGATCACTCCCGCCCATTACTGCTTTTATTTCGACGAGACCTTGGGCGAAATCCCATATCTCGGGCTCAAGTGTGGCAGCGTGTTTCCCATCGGGCGTTCGGACGTGAAAAAGGGCGGATTCGTATGCGCCGTGAGCGGCAAGCGAAGGGGCAAGGGGTCGAGCCGCGAACAGTCACCGTATGCTGAAATGTGCGCCGGCATTCGCGTGGTCATTGCGGAGAACATCGAGCGCATCTATAAGCAGAACTGCCAGAACCTCGGCCTGCTCACTTCGACCAACTTTTCGCTGATTGACAAGATTCGCGCCGGCGAGGAGATCCCGCTCAACGAATTCACCGCCGGAGAAGATGAGATCACGCGGCAGGTGATCGAGTACGGCGGCCTTTTTCCGTTCAACGTAGCGAGACTGCAGAAGAAAGTATTTCTCCCTCCGATCAAGACAGAAAAACGGCCGATGACGCTGGCGGAAAAAATCTTCGCGCGGCACATGCTCGACGAGAAAGGGAACGTGGGCGTCCCGTCCGTGAAGCCCGGCGACACTGGTTTCGCCCGCGCCGACCTGCGCTTCAGCCACGAATACGTTACGCCCATGGCCGCCATTTTCTTTGAGCGCTACGTCGGCAAGGACGCCAAGGTGAACGATCCCGCGAGCATTCTGTTTTTCCGCGACCACCTGACATTTCTCGACGAAGTGATCTCCGAAGAAAAAAAGAAGCTGGGGCTGCTCGACTTAGCGACCCAGCTCAAGCTGAAGCAACAGGACTTCGCGGTCAAGCAGGGGATCAGACTGCACGGCGAACTGAAAGACCGCAAGGGTTCGGAAGGAATCTGCCACTCGATTGTGCTGGAGAGTTACGCGCTTCCCGGGCAGTTGAACATCGGTTCCGACTCGCACACCCCCCACGTCGGCGCAATCGGATGCGTGGCCTTCGGCATCGGCACAACCGACGTCTTCAACTCCTGGATCACGAAAGATGTTCGCGTGAAAGTGCCGGAGTCGGTGAAGATCGTAATTCGCGGCAAGAAGCACGCAAACGTTACCGCCAAGGATTTCATTCTCAAGATTCTCAGCCTGGACTACGTTCGCAGCGGCAAAGCGCTGGCCAAGGTTATGGAATATGCCGGCGACGCAATTGAGGAACTCAGCGTCGACGAGCGCGCCACGATGACCAACATGGCCGCGGAAATCGGCGGCTTTACCGGCATCGTGGCCCCGGACCGGAAGGCCGTGGAGTTCCTCATGGAACGCCGCAGCATGGACCGCAAGCAGGCCGAAGCCATGATCGAGGGCCTGTACAGCGATCCCAATGCACAGTACGCGCATGTGATCGAACTCGACGCCGCCGAGATTTCGCCCATGGTAGCCACGCCCGGCGATCCCGGAAATGGCAAATACATTCGCGACCTGAACACGCCGGTGCCCGTGGAACTCGCCTACGGCGGCACCTGCACAGCCGGCAAAAATGAAGATATGGATATGTACGCGCTGGTGCTCGGCGACGCGCTCAAGCACGGCAAACGCATAGCCGACTCAGTAAAATTTTACATCCAGTTTGGATCGCAGGAGACGCGCGACTACTGCCTGCGCAAAGGCTATCTCGAAGTGTTCCAGAAGGCTGGAGCCCACGTAATCGAGCCGAGCTGCGGCGCCTGCATCAATGCCGGGCCAGGTGTGACTACGCGACCCGAGCAGGTCGTCATCAGCGCGCAGAACCGCAACTTTCCTGGACGCAGCGGGCCTGGGCAAATGTATCTTGCCAGCCCTCTTACCGTGGCCGCGAGCGCCGTTGCCGGGCATATCGTCGAATACGAACCCAGCGCCGAGCGCGAACTCGTAGGAGCCTAGCCGCAGGTTTTCTCCCTTCGGCTGAGATCGCTCGACACAAACTCTGAAACGAAAAACGGGCGGCCTTGATGGGCCGCCCGATGAATGCTGCAGCAGGCTTCGCCTTACGGCAATAAGCGGACGCGATGCGCCCACATGATCGGCTTGTGGGTGATGGGATCGTAGAACACCAATCCGCGCGATACCAGGTTGGGAGTGCCGGCGGACTGTAATTGACCCAGCCCGTTGACGTTGACAAATACAACGCGCAGCGTGGCCCATCCTTGGCCGGTCGGCCATGTGCTGATCGGCTGTGGCTCGAGGGATGACGCGGGTAGCCTCTGTCGCGCGCAAGGCGTGGCAAGGCGTTGTGGCGGATTCCGTTATGGGTGTAGGATTCCTCGATCGGGCTGGCAGGATCGGCCACTGCTGGCTTGAGTTGGAGCAAGTATGAACACCTTCCCGGTCTTATTGGGTGCGCTTTGCCTGTACGCCCTTGCCTATCGTTATTACAGCGCCTTCATTGCCGCCAAGGCTCTGGTGCTCGACGATCGCCGCACGACTCCGGCTCATACCTACGCAGATGGGCATAACTATGTTGCTTCCCCACGGTGGGTGCTCTTCGGACATCACTTCGCGGCCATCGCCGGAGCAGGGCCGCTGGTGGGGCCGACTCTGGCGGCGCAGTTTGGATTTGCGCCCGGCTTTCTTTGGCTGCTGATCGGCGCTGTCCTGGCCGGGTGCGTACAGGACATCACTGTGCTGGTGGCTTCCGTGCGCCATCGCGGCCGCTCGTTAGCGGACATTGCCCGCACCGAAATCAGTCCCTTCGCCGGCCTGGTCGCTGTGATCGCCGTGCTCTTTATTTTGCTGGTGACGCTGGCCGGCCTCGGCATCGTTGTGGTCAATGCGCTTTCCAATAGCCCGTGGGGCGTCTTCACCATTGGCATGACCATCCCGATCGCAGTCATCATGGGCTGGTGGATGTTCAAAAGCCATTCTGGAAAGATTACCGTCACCGGCCCCAGCATCTTCGGCGTCGTCCTCTTGATCGGCGGGGTGGTTGCCGGACACTGGGTGGCTCAGACCGAAGCTGCAAGTGCGCTGACTTTTACGCCCCATCAGATCACAATCCTGATGGGCGTCTACGGCCTGGTGGCTTCGGTTCTTCCGGTTTGGTTGGTGCTGGAACCGCGCGATTACCTGTCGACCTATGTCAAGCTGGGCACGATCGCCGTTCTGATTGTCGGCATTTTCGTAGTTCACCCCAACATCAAGTTTCCCAATTTCACTCAGTTCGTTCATGGTGGCGGACCGATTATCAAAGGAAGTCTGTTCCCGTTTCTTTTTGTGACCATTGCTTGCGGCGCGATTTCCGGCTTTCACTCGCTGATCGCCTCCGGCACCACGCCTAAAATGCTGGACAAGGAAACTGACGCCCGCTTCATCGGATATGGCGCCATGATCGCGGAGTCGCTGGTGGGTGTGCTGGCTCTGATTGCGGCCTGCTCCCTGTATCCGGGCGACTATTTTGCCATCAACACCACGCCGCAGGTCTTCAGCCATCTGGGCCTGACCACAGTCAATCTCGACATGTTCTCCCACGAAGTTGGCGAGAGACTGGCGGGGCGGACGGGAGGTGCAGTCTCGCTGGCTATCGGCATGGCACAAATCTTTCGCGGTTTGCCTGGAATGGATCGTTTGATGGGTTACTGGTATCACTATGCCATCATGTTTGAAGCCCTCTTCATCCTGACTACGGTGGACACGGGAACGCGCTGTGCCCGCTACGTCCTGCAAGAACTCATGGGCAAAGTCCACAAGCCATTTGGCAACAGCGCCTGGCTGCCCGGGAATCTGATCACCAGTTTTTTTGTGGTTCTGGGCTGGGGATACCTCATCTACACGGGAAACATCTCCACGATATGGCCTTTGTTTGGAACCGGGAACCAGTTGCTGGCGACCATCGCGCTGGCGGTGACCACGACTTTCCTCATTAACATGGGCAAGCAGAAATATGCCTGGATTACGGCAGTCCCGATGTGCTTCGTCGGCGTCACCACGGTTACGGCGGGAGTGCTGTCGATCAAGAACATTTTCTGGCCATTGACCTCCCAGCCCGGTCAAGTATTTACGGGGTATCTGGATTCAATTCTTATGACCATCTTTATCGCAGCAGTCGTTCTCGTCGTATCCAGTGCGGTGCGACGTTGGATCGCGGTATTGAACGGCGCTCCCGCGCCACAGGAGTCCTTCGGTCCCCCGCTGACCGCAGCCGGCGACGTTAAGATGGGGTGCTGTTAAGGCTCGCCGGGGATGCCAAGATCTGCCGACAGGTGGGAAAGCAATCCTTAATAAAGTGGAACCTGCGGACTGCGCAGCTTCAAGCCAGCTCACGCTGTCAGGCGCTTAGCCCCCGGTAGCCGAGCTAAGTTATTGATTGCATTCGAATAGGGAAAAAGCGTGAAGATAGCACTCTACTGCCGAATTAAGCGCCCGATCTGAATCGGCCGCTATATCATAGTAGAGAAGCAGTTTTTGCCGGCCCGCGTCCGTGATAGCCTATGGTTCCACAGTTCCGGATCCTGGCTCACGAAACGGCCTCCGGAGGTTTTTGACAGCATCGATGCGACGCCCGTTCAGCCCCGCGAAAATACCCGTAGCTTCCTCTCCAGAGGAGACTTCGCAGCCTGCCGACGGACCTGCAGGGGTGCAACTTTCCAGTCCCGGACGGGTTCAATCTACTGTGAGCAGTGTGGCCATGGGCGGTGGCTTGCTGGCAATGGCGGCCCTGCCGTCTGCAGTCGAGGCGGCGAGGGATGGCGTCCAATCCAGTGAGGGATTGAGCGACGCCCAGATCATGCTGCGGGTGAAAGCTGGCGATGATTCGGCTTTCGAGTACCTGGTGCAGAAGTATCGCCGTCCGATGCTGAGCTTCATGTATCGCATGGCTCACAACACGGCCGTGGCAGAGGATCTGGCCCAGGAAGTTTTTCTGCGGGTCTATCGCTCGCGCGAGAAATACGAAGCGAGTGCGAAGTTCACGACGTGGCTCTATCGTATCGCGAGCAATCTGGCGGTGAATCACGCACGCGACACTCGGCACCAGCGTCCGGAGAATACCGTAAGCCTGGATGAGCCGGATCAGGAAACCGGGCTCACGATGGATGTGCCCGACGACTCCCTCAGCGCAGAAGAGGCGATCGTCAGGCGGGAGCGGTTGGCAGCCATCCGGCAACGCGTCGAGGCGCTACCCGAACGGCAGAAGATGGCTCTCATCATGCATAAGTATCAGCAAATGGACTATCGCCAGATTGCGGAAGTTTTGAAGTTGAGCGAGTCCGCCATTAAGTCGCTGTTGTTCCGCGCTTATGAAACCTTGCGCGTGCAACTGAAAGAATTTGTGTGAAGGAAGCAGTCATGAAATGCAAGACGATTTGCGAACTGATGCCGGAACTGGCCGCCGGCTTGGACGCGGTCACGCCCGAAGTGAAGGATCACCTGCAAACCTGCGCCGATTGCGCGGGCAAGCTGAACGAGTTCCGCCAGACCATGGCGCTGCTGGATGAGTGGCAAGCGCCGGAGCCGTCGCCGTATTTCGACATGCGGCTGCGGGCTCGCCTGCGGGAAGAGGCGGCACGGCCTACGGTGGGCTGGTGGCAATGGATTCGCAAGCCTGCGCTGGCGGTTTCCCTGGCGCTGCTCATGGTGATGAGCATCACTTTGTTTCACTCGGATTTTCGCTGGAATTCCACGGCGGAGGGACCCAGAGCCATGATGGCGGAACCGGGGACGGCGGTGGGCGACTTGCAGGCGCTGGACAAGAACGGTGATTTGTATTCGGATTTCGAAATCCTTGACGATCTGCAGGCACAACAGGATGCGGACGCTAACCCGTGATTGGCGTGTGTCCGGGGATTCGCTCATGGAGTGGGCCAGGAAAACGGGGGAGGGGAAGTGAGGGTGAACTTCATAACCGGAGGAGTCGCGATAGCGGCGCTGGCGCTGGCGCTAGTCGGCGTCGTTCCGTGCCCGGCGCAACCGCGTCGCCCGGGCGAGCAACACCCGTCACACAACGTGCCTCGACCCAAGGCTCAGCAGGGCGGTCATGCAGGACAATGGTTGCGCCAACACAAGGATCTGCCTCCTGAACAACAGCGAAGGGCGCTGCAAAACGATCCTCAGTTCCGCAGCCTTCCGCCGCAGCAGAAGCAGCATTTGCAGAATCAGTTGGACCGTTTCAACAGCCTGCCGCCCCAGGAGCGGCAGCAAACGCTGAAGCGCATGGATACCTTCGGGCACCTGACCCCAGAGCAGCAAGACACCGCACGGCAACTCCATTCGCAAATGCAACAACTCCCGCCGGAGCGGCGCCAGGCAGTGCGGAATGCCGTCCAGGCGCTACGGGCGATGCCTCCGGAAGCGCGCCAGCGCCAGATCGACAGCGACGCTTACAAGAAACAGTTTTCCCCCCAGGAACGAAGTATCCTCGGTGGTGCTTCAAAGTTGCCTCTGGCGCCAGCCGAACCCAATGGACCCTAAACCCACCGTAAGCGTAGCCTCCCGTCGTCAGCACGCGCTCGCCCGACATGGTTCAATAACCCCAGTTTGATAACACTGCCAGCTACCGGTCGAATTCGCAGCGCCCCGAAAAGCGCTGCTGGGTTGAGTCCGGCTGGATGAGTCAGGTGCTCGCCTCTGCGTAAGACAGCGCGTCCCAAGAAGTAAAAGAAAATCGCCGCCGAGCCATAAGGCCCGGCGGCGAGAGTTTAGCCATTCAATTGTCGAAGACAGGACTACGGTTTGACCTCAAATGCGGTGCCGGCGCCGTGACTGCCTCCCGAGTAGGTCGTGCCGAAGATGTTCCCGTTGACGAGAATGACTCCGCCGCGAGGATAATATCCGTCGCCGCTGACGGTGTCGAAAGACCAAAGCACACTCTCCTTATAACTCTTGCCTGAGACCGCTAGCTCGTAAACCGTGCCGGCGTTTTCCGAACTTCCGCCCTGGTAGGTCGTGCCGTACAGATTACCTTTCGAGTCCAAGGTTACGCCAGCGCCGTAGTAGGGAGTTTGGCCATCCTTGTCAGCGCCTTGGAAGCTGTAGATAACGCTCTGCGTGTATTTATTTTTCTTGCCGAGAGTCATCTTGTAGACGGTGCCGCAGCCGCCACCGCACGCCTCACCCGAGCCGCCATAGTAGGTTGTGCCATACATGTTGCCCTTTGCATCCATGGTCAGGCTGGAATCAGGGTAGGTTCCGTCTCCACCTTCGAGAAAGTAGAATACGGTCTGTGCTACCCAGGAATTTCTTGCTTGAAACAGTCTGTAGATCGTGCCGGCGTTGTAGGCATTTCCGCCGTAGTAGGTCGTGCCGTAGTAGTAGCCGTCGGCGCCCTGCGTGATTCCGCCGAGTGGGTAATAGGCGCCAGCGTTTTGATTGTCAAAACTGTGGATCACACTATACTTCCAGCTGGTTTTCGACGGTTTTAGCTGGAAAACAGATCCAACATTGAACTCGCCGCCCTGGTAGGTCGTGCCGTAGAGGTTGCCAGCGGTGTCAAACGACAATCCAGCCTGGGGAAGATATCCGTCTTTTTGTGTGGAGCCGAGGAAGCTATGCAGAACCGTTTCCTTCCATGTGCTGCCAGACTTGGCCAACTCAAACACCGTGCCGCAATTGCAACTGGTGGAGCCTCCATATGCGGTTGTACCGTACAGATTCCCTGCCTTGTCGAAGACGAGCGGGGAATATTGTGGATACTCTCCGTCCCCCTTCGCGTCCCCGGCAAAAGAATAAAGAAGGGTTTCAGTCCAGACGCCGCCCGACAACGTCAGCTCAAAGACCGAGCCCAAGCCGTTGGCGCCGCCCTGGTAGGTCGTGCCGTACAGGTTCCCCGACTTGTCGGCTACCAGGCCAGAATAGGGGTAATATCCGTCGCCGGAGTAGTTATTGAAGTTGTAAATTACAGTCTCAGTACCGGTGGCCCAGGCAGAAGCTGCGAAGGCCAGAATCACTACAAACAACACAAGCGCTTTCACGCGCATAAATTTCCTCCTGAATTTTGATCACCCGAACATCCGAGACGGAAACGCCCTTACCGGCGGGGGGTCGGACGGGAGAAGAGGTTTCCAAAAAACGCTAATCGGACATCTCGAAGAATGTCGGCTCATTGTGGGTCAAGCGCAAGGCGCTGTCAAGATGAAAGATTTTGCAGTCCCTTGAACTCCCTCGGGCGAACGGGCGCTCGTGCGGCCAGTTTGCGAACAAAGATGAGGCTGGTTCTAATTCATCGATCTAATTCATCAAGGCAAGCATTCTGCGGAGGGAAAGTGCAGTCTGGCGGATTTCGTCGGCGTCTGAAGCATCGGGCGACATCTTTAGATACTGTTCCAGATCTTCCACTGCGCCCGAGGTGTGGCCAAGGCTGGAGCGCAGGAATGCGCGCTGCTTTACGTCTTCGGGAGACCGGGGATAGATCACCAGCACCAGATCCACCAGGGTCAGAGCCTTGCGGAAATTGCGTGTGGAGAGGTGAACCTCTTTAAGATTGTTCAAGATACGGGTGAGTATCTGGCGGCGGCTGACGGCGAAGAGGAACTCCGGGCGCAGCGTCATTTGGCCGGAATAAATTTCGTCGAGACGGCGCTGGCAATCCTGCGGGCTGAGGATATCGCCGCCGTTGAAGCAGTCGACCATGGTCTCGTGGCCATCGATGTCGTAGTGCTTGAGCAGAAAATGTCCGGGCATGCCTACGCCGAAGAGCGGGAAGCCGAGGCGGCGGCCCACTTCCATGTAGATCAAGGCCAGGGTTATGGGAATCCCAAGGCCACGGTCGAGTACGTCGTTTAGAAAAGAGTTGCGTGGGTCGTAGTAATCTTCGCGATTGCCTCGCAGCCCGACTTCTTCGAACAGGGTGCGATTAAGAGCAGCGATAGTCTGAGCGGCGTCGCCGACATCGGAGATGAAAGCCTCGGACACGCGGGCGAGTTCGTCGATCCGGCTGACATAGGATTCGATGTCGAGATCTGGGTACTCGGTGCGGGCGATGGTCAGGGCGGCGCGAACCAGGTCGATATTCTCGTCCCCGACCTGGGCGCCAACCAGGGCGGCGAAGGCCTCGGCAATCGTCGTCTGGCCATGGTTGCCCATGGATTCATGCTAGCAGAAGTGAAGGGAGAATATCGGATAGTGTCACTGTTGGGTAGTGGGCCACCTTCAGTGGAAGTAGCCCTCTACCCACTGTTGTCATCCCTCGCGAAGCGAGGGATCTGGTTTCAACGCGCGGTCGCCAAAAACCCAGATTCCTCGTCACTCCGTTCCTCGGAATGACGGCGAACCTGGGTTTCCTATTTTCGCAGCAGGTTTTTGGCGATGAACAGCACGTTCGCCGGGCGCTCGGCCAGCCGCCGCATCAGGTAGGGATACCACTCGGTTCCGAACGGGATGTAAACTCGCATCCGCCAGCCGTCGCGCACCAGGCTCTGTTGCAGGTCGCGCCGGATGCCGTGGAGCATCTGGAACTCGAACGCGTCGCGTGAAATTCTTTCTTTGGTGGCGAAGGCTTTGGCTTGGTTGATGATGTTTTCGTCATGCGTGGCCAGGCCGTGATAGACCTTGCTCTTCATCAGAATCTTCATCAGCTTGACATAGTTGGCATCGACTTCAGACTTCGGCTGAAAGGCAATCTCGGCAGGCTCTTTGTATGCGCCTTTGCACAGCCGGATGCGGATGCCCTCAGCCAGCAATTTCTCGATATCGCTCTCGGACCGGCGCATGTAAGACTGAATGACCGCGCCCACGCATCCCTGATTGCCGGGCGCGCGGTGCAGTTCATGAACGAAATCGAGAGTGCGCTGCGTGTAGGGTGAGCCTTCCATATCGACGCGGACAAAGTTGCGTGGGTTCATGGCCGCGGCCTTGGCCACGAGTCCGGTCACTTGATCGCGGGCCAGTTTCTCGTCCACGTCGAGGCCCATGTGGGTAAGTTTCAGGCTGATGTTGGCGTTCAGCTTTTGCTCGGCAATATCGTCCAGCAGTTGGTGATAAAGCTGAGCGCTGGCCCGAGCCTCGTCGGCATTGGTGACGTTTTCACCGAGATTGTCGATGGAGACGCTCAGGCCGGACTGGTTAACCATGCGCGCGGCCCGAAGCACGTCTTCGACCTGAGTGCCGGCAACAAAACGGCTGGAGAATTTCTGGCCGATGGAGGAACGCTCGGCGACGGCGCGCAGCCAGTGGCTCTCCGACAAAGAGATGAAGAGCGCTCTTAGCACCGTACGCCTGCGCAGCTCAAGAAGATGGAGTTATGGCTCCCTTGCACGTCCATGAAGATCACAGAAATTTGTATCACAAGTGGGGTGATCTGCGTTGTGACCGCGATCATACGGATGCGTGCAACAGCTAAGTCAGGAACACCTCGTCCACGTAACACCAGCGCCAATTCTCACCCGGCTCGAAGGACTGCATGATTGGATGCTTGGTCTGGTGAAAGTGCTTGGTGGCGTGCTTGTTCTTGGACGAGTCACAGCACCCGACGTGGCCGCAGATGAGACATTCCCTCAGGTGAACCCAGGTGTCGCCCATCTCGAGGCATTCCTTGCAGCCCTTGCCACTGGGCTTGACCTGGCGAATTTCCTTTACGTGCGGACAGGTTGTTTGTGCGTCTGGCATATGTTCCCTCGTGAATCCTTACCTTTGTGTACCTTCGTGTCCTTTGTGGTTTCAGCATTTGAACTTCATCAACCACAAAGGACACGAAGGTACACAAAGGATTTCCCGTTCAAAATTCACACTTGATTTCCTTATCAACGGCACGCGTCGCCCACATTTTACTGGCCTTGCTCTTCCAGAAACTTTTCCACTTCCAAGGCAGCCATGCAGCCGGTTCCGGCAGCGGTGATCGCCTGGCGATAGCGGCGGTCTTGCACATCCCCGCAGGCATAGACGCCGTGCACCCGGGTGAAGACGTTGTTCGTCGTTTTCAGATAGCCGTCCTGATCGGCATCGAGCTGGCCTTCGAACATCTTCGCGTTGGGGATGTGGCCGATGCCGAGAAACAGGGCGCTCGTGGGGAAGTCCCACACTTCGCCAGTGTTCAGATTCCGGAGCTTCAAGCCGGTGACTTCCTGCTTGTCAACGTCATAGACGTCTTCGACCACGGTATGCAGCAGGAAGGCAATTTTTTCATTGCGCCGGGCGCGTTCGAGCATGATCTTCGAAGCGCGAAAATGCTCGCGGCGATGAATGACCGTAACTTTGGTGGCGAAGCGAGTCAGAAAAATCGCCTCTTCCATCGCCGAATCGCCGCCGCCGATCACGGTGATTTCCTTGCCCGAAAAAAAGAAGCCGTCGCAAGTGGCGCAGGAAGAAACGCCGTGCCCAATCAGTTGCTGCTCGTGAGGCAGCCCGAGCCAGCGCGCCGAGGCGCCGCTGGCGATGATGAGCGTGCGAGTGTGGATCACTTCGTGTCCGATATGAAGTTTGAAAGGATTCTGGCTCAGGTCGGCGCTGCTCACGTGGCCATGCTTATATTCGGCGCCGAAGCGCGACGCTTGCTTGCGCATGTTCTCGATCAGCTCTGGCCCCTGAATCCCCTCAGGGAATCCGGGAAAGTTCTCCACCAGGGTGGTGAGCGAAAGCTGGCCCCCGGGTTCGTGGCCTTCCAGCACCAGCGGTTTCAGGTTGGCGCGCGCGGTGTAGAGCGCAGCAGTGTGTCCGGCACAGCCGGACCCCATTACAACAACGTTGCGGACATTTTCCATAGGGTCATTTGTTAGATTGCGAATTCCAGATTTGGGTTCAGCGCGCCGATGTGATGACAACCGAATAACATCCCGCATGCTGCGCGCGAAAAACGGCTTCCGGATAACGCCGAGGTGGTTCCCGTCATTTGTTTTCCGATGTGGTTTCCGTCATTTGTTTTCCGATGCGGATTTTTCCGTCGCCGTCTTGGCCACAGGTTTCGCCAGCGTCTTTGCTTTGGTTGCCCCGAGAGCGCTAACTCGCGCCAACTCTGCTGGCACCGTGTTCCGCGCCGCCAGAAGGTTGCGATAGTTTGTCACGATCGCGGTCGCGCTCTGGAACAGCGGTTCGTAAGCGCTTTGGTCCGGTGGAGGACTTCCCTCGGTTCCGGGGCAGCGAGCCAGCACGACCGATGACTTTCCAAAGCGTTCCAGCTTGATTCGGCTGGCAGGGGTGCTGGTGCTCAACATGGCCGCGGGCGTGGTCACGGAAGAAGCGTTGTCTTCGATGGCGACCTGCATCAAGTCCTTGGGATCGCGCACCCGCAAGACCAGAGTTTCCACCATGTTTTTCGGATCGTGGCTGAACGAGTACTGCACGGTCGAAAACAACGCCTGCCCGGAAAACTCGCGACGGATCCGCACCCACTCGGCGGTTCCGGAATCGGAGGAGAATTGCGCGCTCTCGCCCGCCTTAAGAAAATCAGGGCTTTCCTCGAGCGTCGAGCGTCCCCGGTCGACCTCAAAATCCGGGCTGAAGAGCGGCTGCTTTGGAATCCGGGCCAGTGCGGACGCAATTTCCTGCTGCTCCTCCGGCGAAGGTGAACAGACATTCAGCACATTCATCTTGACCTGCGGCGGGGAGGATTGCTGGGCGCTTGCTAGTTGCGCCACGGCAATACTGATCAAGATTATCAGGATGTTTCGGAGCACGAGGGCATTCTAAATGAAGATCGCGATAAATCTTAAATCGCACAGCGCCTCGCGGACCAACCGCCGCTAGAATGTGCATGAATCCCGGCCCTGTGTTTCCACGAAAAGTCTGAAGGCTCATGCCCGAAGCCCCAGCTTCCCGTCTCCTCTATAATTCGGTCTGGCGTCATGGCTCTCTACCGTTATTTGCGTCTCCGGCTTCGCGAGGCGGGATTGCTGCCCGCGAGCAAAGTGGCGCTGATCGCCTGGTATCTGCTCGGACTGGATCTGCTGCTGTTTTTGCTGCAGAAGGCCTTTGGGCTGCTCAAGCTTTCTTACGGTGACAGCCTCGGCGGGTGGGTCAGTTTCCTGAGCTTCCTGGTCATTGTTCTTTTCTCGATTCTGGCCTTCCGCTGGCTGAAAGCGAAAGTACTCTGGCGGTTGCGCAACCGGCTGATCGTCACCTACGTTTTCATCGGCGTGATTCCAGTGGTCTTGCTGGTTGTACTGGCTCTGGGTTCGTTTTACTTGTTTGCCGGACAGTTCGCTACCTTCATTGTGACGACGGGTCTGAATTCCGAGTTGAGCAGTTTATCCGCCGCCAACTCCGCAATTGCCCGCCACCTTTCCACCCAGATACAACGCGAACCGGCCACATGGACGGCTTCGTTGGGAAGCCTGCACCAGACCGACAAGCACTGGGCCCATCGGCAAATCTGCGTCTGGCTGGACCAGAAGATGGTGCTCAACAGTTCGCCAACAGAAATCGCGGCGCCGGTGCTTCCACCTTATCTGAAGACTCCTTTTCGCGGCGTGGTGCGCGATCACGACAAACTTTTCTTGCGGGTGCTCGAGACCGTGCCGCTTAACGAAGGCAATCTGACCGTAATATCCAGTGAACCGGTTGACCAGTTGCTGCAGAGTCTCGCCGTCAACTTAGGCGAAATCACGTTGTATGAGGGGCTGAGCCTTCACAAGGTGGACCGCGCCGACCCTGGCCCGGCCCACGGCACGCAAATCGTCGTCGAGGGCAAGAACAAGAAGGTTGTGCTCGATACCACTGAAGCCAAGCTGACATTTAGTTCCGGAACTATTCCTCCGCCGACGCGGGCGCTGGACCGTGGTGTGCTATTCGTCACTTCCGTCTCGGTTACGGATTGGGATAACGGCGAGACTGCCAATCCCATCGGCATCACCGTGCAAACCCGCATTTCCAAACTCTATGAGCGCTTGTTCTCTGCTCAGGGAGATTTTGCGCCTACGGTTGAATTTTTCCTGCTGTTCGCGGTCATCGTTTTCGCAATCATCGAACTGCTCGCAATATGGATTGGCACTCAGCTCACGCGCACGGTGACGGGCGCAGTCGCGCAGCTTTACGAAGGTACCAAGCACATCAACCGCGGCGACTTCAGTCATCGCATTACGGTCAAGTCGCACGACCAGGTCGCAACTCTGGCGAACTCATTCAATTCCATGACCACTTCGCTGGAGAAGTTGATCGAGGAACAAAAGCAGAAGCAGCGATTGGAGAATGAGCTGGTGATTGCCCAGGAAGTCCAGGCGCAGTTGTTTCCTCATGAGAGTGTGCAACTCGCGTCGCTTGAGGTGCACGGATTTTTCCGCCCGGCGCGAACGGTCAGCGGCGACTACTATGATTTTCTGACCCTGGATTCGGATCGGCTGATCCTCGCCATAGGAGATATCAGCGGCAAAGGAATCTCGGCCGCGCTGCTGATGGCGACCATCCACTCCGCGGTGCGCGCTTACAGCCTGCAGGATATCCCGGTTTTGCGCGAACCTGCAGCCGTCGCCGCGGCGCGGGGTTCCGACATCACCCTGGCTTCCGGATTTCGCAGTGTCGACGTTTCTCCGGGTGCTTTGCTCTCCCTGCTGAACCACCAGCTCTACGAAAGCACGCCGCCCGAAAAGTATGCCACGTTGTTTCTGGGAATTTACAACGGCGCGGAACGCAAGCTCACCTACAGCAATGGCGGACACCTGCCGCCTATAATCATGAGCGAAGACGGTTCCATTCGCCGTTTGGAGTGCGGCGGAACTGTGGTCGGCCTGTTTGCTCAAAGAAGCTACGAAGAGGAGTCGGTTGAGCTTCGCCGGGGCGAAATATTCCTGGCTTACACCGACGGCGTAACCGAACCGGAAAATGATTTCGGCGAGTTCGGCGAGTCGCGGCTGATCGACTTGTTGCGGGAAAATCGTGAATCACCATTGCCGCGCATCAGCGAGATTGTGACCGCGGCCGTCGACGACTGGATCGGCGCCAACGAGCAGCCGGATGATGTCACCCTGGTGCTGGCGCGGGCAAGATGATCGTGTGGGAGTGCACGATCGATGACCCTCGCGCCTGCACAGACATGCAAATGTAGGCGCGGGCGTCCGCGCCCGTGCGTGGACTAATTTGAACTCCTATTGATCGCGGTCTTTCTAGTGTCGTGTCCCGCAATTTCGCGTCATAAGTCCGCGCTGTCATCCTGAGCTGCAGTAACTGCTTCGCGAAGCGAATCAGCTACGAGGTCGAAGGACCCCCGCCCCGCCACTTGTTAATCAGATGCCTCAAAGCATTCTTCCCGTGAACCGTCCTTGTGTAGTGCGGGCGCCCTCGCCCGCCTAGCCATTCGCATCGACCAACTTGCCAGCGCCTCACTGCGTGCGTATCATCCAACCCTTACGACAACTGGCTCGACCAACCGGCCTGCGCCAGAGGATTGGCGTCCGGCGCCAGCGGCGTACCCCGGCGGAACGAACGAAACACAGATCGGAGAAACACAAATGGGGCGATTCACAGGCATCCTCGGCCTGCTCGCCATACTGGCTCTGGCTTTTATTTTCTCCACCAACCGCCGCGCCATTCGCGGCAAAACCGTCGCTTGGGGGCTGGGCCTGCAATTCGCCTTCGCCGTCTTCGTACTGCGCCTCGACTTCGGCCGCCGCATCTTCCAATACGCCGGCGACGCCGTCAACCAACTACTCAGCTACGCCTTCGTCGGCTCCCAGTTCGTCTTCGGAGACCTGGGTAAACCCGGCTCCCGTCTCGGCTTCTACTTTGCCTTCCAGGTGCTGCCGACAGTCATCTTCATCGCCGCCTTCTTCGCCGTCCTCTACCACTACGGGATCATGCAATTCATCATCAAGCAGGCCGCCCGCGTGATGACCCGCTTCATGGGCGCGAGCGGCGCCGAGTCGCTCAACGTCGCCGCCAGCGTCTTTATGGGACAAACCGAAGCGCCCCTCACCATCCGCCCTTTCCTGCCCGATCTCACCCGCTCCGAGCTCATGACCGTGATGACCAGCGGCATGGCCCATGTTTCCGGCGGAATTATGGCCGCCTACATCGCTTTTGGAATCGAACCTAAACATCTTCTCAGTGCCGTGATTATGACCGCTCCGGGCACTATTTTGATTTCCAAAATGCTCGTACCCGAAACCGAGCAGCCCAAAACCGCCGGCCGCGTCATCATGAGTGAAGACGAAGTGGAAGCCGAAAAACACGAAAACGTCCTCGGCGCCGTCGCCCGCGGAACCACCGATGGCCTCAACCTCGCGCTCAACATCGCCGCCATGCTGATCTCGTTCCTCGCCCTCATCGCTCTCCTCGACGGAATCCTCCACGGCATCCACAACGGTCTCGCCCACCTCGGCTTTCCCTGGTTTCCCGCCAGCCTCGAAATCATTTCCGGCAAGCTTTTCGCGCCCGTAGCCTGGCTAATCGGAATTCCCTGGAAAGACTGCAGCCTCATCGGCAACCTGCTCGGCACCCGAATCGTGCTCAACGAATTGGTGGCATTTTCCATGCTGGGAGCGCAAAAAGCCGCCCTCGATCCGCGTTCCTTCACCATCGCCACATTCGCTCTTTGCGGCTTCGCCAACTTGAGCGCTATTGGAATCCAAATCGGCGGCATCGGCGCCCTGGCCCCCAATAAGAAAGGAGAGTTGGCACGTCTCGGCCTCCGCGCCATGCTGGCCGGTACCATGGCCAATCTGATGTCAGCCGCCATCGCCGGCATGTTGATTTAGCCGCCCCAATACGACTGTCATCCTGAGGAAGCGCAGACCTTCGCGAAGCGAAGGCCTGCCCACGAAGGATCTATGCAATTGCTGGGCGCTAAATGCTAAGTGCTAACTGCTGAATTTCCCCCACGCAAGCCTCAATCCGATCCACCCTGTCCAAAGGTGCCCCACCCTTCAGCAAATCCCAAGCCTCCTTATACTGCCCATACTTCGACTTCTTGAGCTTCGGATAAAGCGTGACTTTCGCCTGCATTTTGAAACTCTCGACCGGAAGGATGTACCAAAGATCCAGCGGGATCAGATACCCCGCCACAAAATCAAACGGATCCCCCGTGTACTTCCCCTTCCACCCGCTCACCGTGAGCACGTACCCTCCGCGATCCAAATACAGCGTCGACTTTACCTGCACCCGCGCAAACCGCCCCTTATACTCCACCGCGAAGTCATACCGCGACATTTCGCCCCAAGGCCGAGTCACGCACAGACCATGCTCCGCCGTTCGTGTCATAAAACACATCTCCGCCCATTCCCCCCTCAACTTGGGGTGCTTGATCTTCATGCCGTTATTTTTCATAAGCTATTCGCTATCGCTACCCATACCTTTCCCGTGCCAGAAACCGTCCCAAATAAAAACGCGGCCCGCAAAGGCCGCGCACAATTTTCGGAGACTCAATTTTACTATGACACACTAGAGCGAAGAAAAGCGCACCCCGCAAGAAAAAAGATTCCCCAATTCCCATTTTGGGAATGCAGCCGCGAGCGTCCCCACTCCGGAGAAAAATCTAGACCTTTCGCTTCAATCAGCCCCGTGATCGAGACAGGTCTCGAGAAATTCCCGCGGCGAAACGATGGACATGGATTTATATCTACCTAAGCGGAGCAGATGCCGATCACCCGAAACTATAAAGATAGCGCTTGCGGACAACGCACATTCCAGAATTCGATTGTCGTCCGCGTCGTCAGACACCACATTCACCTTGAATCGCGGAATGACCAGTTCACCCATCCTCCATAACCCAGGCAACACTTCGTCCACTTTCGCATCGCTCCAGACAAACTTCTCCACCAGCACACGCCGGACCTCGAGTTGAATGGCTTCAGAATAAAAGAGTTCACAAACCCCGCTATCGGCCAACTCCAGAACCCGCCGAGGCACACCGCCGAACACCAGCGCCGACACGATCACGTTCGTATCCGCCACAATCCGCATTTACTTTCGGGCAGCTCTTTTGTGGTTGCTTCGAACTTCGTGGACAAGCCGGTCCACGTCCTCCTCGCGAATGCCTTGCCGCTCCGCCCGCGCCCGCCCATACTCGTTGACCTGGTCCCACCAGGATCGGCGCTCGTAGTGACGAAGTGCCTCCCTGATCAGTTCGCTCATGGTGCGGCTCTCCCTTTTTGCGATCGATTGCGCCCGTTTCAGCATATCCGGAGGCAGAGTCACCGATAGTGTCTTTGTGCTCCTCATGCCCATATTATATAGCATGATTAAGCAATACTAAGCACGGCGTGATTCCTGCCCGTTCCCCTCGAAAAAGGGGTACCCGCGATTACCTTCTGCGGATGCGTCCCGGCGGCAAGAACACGCTCGCAAAACAAACGGGGCAGCTTTCGCCGCCCCGCCAAAGATCAAAAGCCAACGACCAACGACCGCTCCTACGTTCCCTCGCTCCAACCCGCCAGATACTCTTCCTGTTCCGGCGTCAGCTTGTCGATTTTGATTCCCATGGACTCGAGCTTCAACTTCGCCACTCGCTTATCCAGATCGTCGGGCACACGGTACACTTTCTTCTCGAGCGACTTGTGGTTCTTCACCACGTAATCGACCGAGAGCGCCTGGTCGGCAAAGCTCATGTCCATCACCGATGCGGGATGCCCCTCGGCCGCGGCCAGGTTGATCAGGCGGCCTTCGCCCAGCAGGTTGATCTTGCGTCCATCTTTTAGCGAATACTCTTCCACCGAAGTGCGCGTCGTTCGCTTCGAAGAGGACAGCTTCTCCAGCGCCGGAATGTCGATCTCGACATTGAAGTGTCCCGAGTTCGAAATGATGGCCCCGTCTTTCATCAACTCGAAGTGGTCTTTGGTAAGAACGCTCTTGTTGCCGGTAACGGTACAAAAGACATCGCCGATCTTTGCCGCTTCGGTCATCGACATCACGCGGAAGCCGTCCATCACCGCTTCCAACGCCTTCGTCGGATCGATTTCCGTGATAATCACTTCGGCGCCGTTGCCGCGCGCCCGGCTGGCCAGCCCGCGTCCGCACCAGCCGTAGCCGGCGACCACGAACTTCGATCCTGCCAGCAGGAAGTTGGTGGCACGGATAATGCCGTCAATCGTCGACTGCCCGGTTCCGTAACGGTTGTCGAACAGGTGCTTGGTGTCGGCATCGTTCACCGCGACGATGGGAAAGCGCAGCACGCCTTCTTTCGCCATGGCCCGCAGCCGGATCACGCCGGTCGTAGTCTCTTCCGTGCCCCCAATCACATCTTTGAGCGCATCCTGCCGTTTGGTATGCAGAATTGTCACCAGATCCGCGCCGTCATCCATGGTGATGTGCGGTTTATGATCGATGGCCGCAAGAATGTGGTTGTAGTAGGTGTCGTTGTCTTCGCCCTTGATGGCGAAAACCGGAATGCCATGGTCGCGCACCAGGCTGGCCGCGACATCGTCCTGCGTGGATAGCGGGTTCGAGGCGCACAGCACGACCTCGGCCCCGCCGTCGCGAAGCGTGATGCCCAGGTTCGCCGTCTCCGCCGTAACGTGCAGGCACGCCGAGATGCGGATGCCCCGCAACGGCTGGTTCTTGATAAATTCTTTGCGGATGATCTGCAGAACCTTCATCGACTGGTTGGCCCACTCGATGCGTTTCTTGCCCAGATCGGCAAACTCGATGCCCTTGATGTCAGATTGCACTTGCGTCGGTGTGGTCGACATTACATCTCCTGTGGCGCTGAAATCGATGGTTCCTATTTTATTACGGATTGCTTACTTATCCTGAGCTGTTGTCATCCCGAGCAAAGCGAGGGATCTGGAGTTCTTGCCTTATAATTCACGTTCCTTGGAACCGGTGCCCCACCCTTTTCGCGTTCTTTGCGAAAGGATGGGCCCAGCAAAAATTTACTTGTGGGCCGCCACCGGCTGCCGCAACCCCGCATCGCTGGCCAGTTTCGCCGCCTTGTCGGTCAACTCCCACGTGAAGTCGGGATCGCTGCGCCCAAAGTGTCCATAAGCCGCCGTCTTGCAGTAGATCGGACGGCGCAGATTGAGCGACTCAATGATTCCCTTGGGCGTCAGCTTGAAATGGGCGCGTACCAGATCCGAAATTATTCCCGGATCGACTTTGCTGGTGCCGAAGGTTTCCACCAGTACACTGACGGGATCGGCCACGCCGATGGCGTACGCCAACTGCAATTCGCAACGATCCGCCAGCCCCGCCGCCACAATGTTTTTCGCGATGTGACGCGCCATATACGCAGCCGAGCGATCGACCTTGGTCGGATCTTTGCCGCTGAACGCCCCGCCCCCATGCCGCCCCATACCGCCGTAGGTATCCACGATAATCTTGCGCCCGGTCAAGCCGGTATCGCCCATGGGGCCGCCAATCACGAATCGTCCCGTCGGATTGATGTGGTACTTCGTGTCTTCATCGAGAAGGTGCGCCGGAATCGTGGCCTGAATCACATGCTTGAGAATGTCGCTGCGGAGTTCGTCGTTGCCCACCGTCTCCGAGTGCTGCGTGGAAACTACCACCGCATCGATGCGCACCGGCTTGTGATGCGCGTCATATTCCACTGTGACCTGAGACTTTCCATCCGGCCGCAAATAAGGAAGCTTACCGTGTTTGCGAACTTCCGAAAGCCGCATGGTGAGCTTGTGAGCAAAAGAAATAGGCGCCGGCATCAATTCCACAGTCTCATTGCAGGCAAACCCAAACATCATTCCCTGGTCGCCGGCGCCGCCGGTGTCTACGCCCATGGCGATGTCGCCGGATTGTTTGTTGATGCTGGAGATGACGGCGCAAGTGTTGGAGTCGAAGCCGTAGAGGGCGTTGTTGTAGCCAATGGCGGCGATGGTTCCGCGAACCAAAGTCTGGAAGTCGACGTAAGCCTTGGTAGTGATCTCGCCGGCGATAACGACCAAGCCGGTTGCGGTCAGGGTTTCGCAGGCCACGCGGCTTGACGGGTCATCGGTGAGGCAGGCATCGAGGATGGCGTCGGAAACCTGATCCGCGATTTTGTCGGGATGTCCTTCGGTTACGGATTCGGAAGTAAATAGATGGCGATTCTTCGACAAGCGTCTTCTCCTTTAGCAATCGGGCGTCACGTCTGGCGGGGGGCAATCAGAACACAACGGCCACACGAAATGTTTCGTCCAGGAATCTTAAAAGGTTAGCAGAGAACGAACGGCGGCGCAATCGTTTTGGGCTGGATTGCGGGTCCTCGCAGTGAGTGGCGTTCCATCTTGAGTGGAGGGCAATGAACACGGGTTCGATGGGAAGATTGTATTCATCGGACGACCTTGTCAAGACCGCGGAAAGACTCGCAGCGGGCGCAAGAATGGTCCTACTGTTTTGGTTCTGTTCCGCTCTCTTGGGACGGGGATGGCGGTGGAGTGGGCTCGGGCGGCTGGGGAGCGGACGGGCGCAGGCCATTGGCATCAAACGTCAGAGTTTTTACTTCGCCAAAGTCGCCTTGCGCGGGGAGTTTGTTGCCGTTGAATGCGAAATCGAGGGCTCCGATGTTGCCGGCTTTGATGGTGATCTCTTTGGTCGCGCGAATGGATTTTTCCGCCGGAGCAGTCAGGGTGCCCTGGGTGCTGACCTCGCCATCGACGGAAACGGATAGCCAGGAATCCTCGCGGGCCTTGATCAGCACGACGAATCTTCCGGGCCGCAGGTCCGGGGATGGTGCTTGCTCGGGAATGGAAACAAGCGGGTTCGCAGCCGGAGTTGAGCCCGGCTCGCTGCCCGTTGAGGGTGGAACCGTGGGCTGGCTTTGCCCGGCTGCCGCGTCGGTGGCAACAGCAGAGTCATTCGGGGACGGAGAGGTTTCCGCGACGGGGGTTGACGCGGCTTCAGGGGGAGTGGTCGCAGGGACTGCAGAGGTCGGAGTTGCCTTTTGCGATTGGCGAGAGTAGAAGCCCCACGCCGCGAAACCCAGCGCGAGGATCAGGAGCGTCACCGCGAACGTACCCCACGGAATGCGCGCGGCAGCGGTGTTCACATCGCGCGAAGACGGGGGATCGAGGATTGGGGGTTGGTCATCGTTCTCGGATTTCTTTCCCGGCGGAGTGACGGTGGTGGCGGCCAGGTAGTCGGCGATGGCCTGATCTTCATCCATGCCAACGCAGCGGGCATAGGCTCGGATAAAACCCTTATTAAAGATGCCGCCGGGGAGTTGGTCCAACCGTTCTTCTTCCAGGGCGCGCAGCATGCGAGTGCTAATTTTCGTGGAGAGGGAGATGTCATCCAGGGTGATCGATTGCTTCTCCCGTTCTTGTTTTAGCCGCATGCCGAACGACGCCACTTGAGAGTTCTCCTGGGCCCGCACTTTATGGCCAGATGTTCACACTCAATATATGTTATGCCAGTGTTGCGGGATGGGGAAATTTGGTGGGCTTGAGAAAAAGCCAGCCACGGATTTTCACGGATCGACACGGATTAATTACGCCACCCGTCGAGCCGCAAGTTCTTGCACACTGCGAAGAATCCTGGCTTTCAGGAGTGCCAAGTGGGTGTATACTTCTGCTGCCCTCGAGGATTACAGGCAAAGCGTCCTGTGATCTTCCTCGCCCCCAGAGAAGAAGACGGTCTGTCTCAAGAACTGCCGCCGGAGGTAAACCATGCTACGGAAAATATGTTTCAGGAAGCGCAGCGCCACGCTGGTGCTTTTAGTTTTTGGCCTACTGCTGGGCGCGGCAGGGGCCCAGACTGAAACTGTGCTTTACAGCTTCTGTTCGCAGACCGAGTGCGGCGACGGGCAGTCTCCCTACGCAGGAGTGGTCTTCGACCAGAAGGGCAACCTGTATGGGACGACCCGGTCGGGCGGAGCCTCCAACAACAACTGCGTCTACGGATGCGGCGTCGTATTCAAGCTCACTCCCAAAGGCAAGGAGACAGTCCTGTACAGCTTCTGTGCGCAGGGCAACTGCGCCGATGGGGCGGATCCGCAAGCAGGCCTAGTCCTCGATCAGAAGGGAAACCTGTATGGGACGACCTACCTCGGCGGAGCCTACGACGGCTGCGAGTCGGGCCTTGGCTGCGGCGTCGTATTCAAGCTCACGCCAGAAGGGAAGTATAAGGTCCTTTACAGCTTCTGTGCACAGAACGGCTGTACCGACGGGGCATATCCGCAGGCAGGCCTAGTCCTCGACCAAAACGGAAACCTGTATGGGACGACCTCCAGCGGCGGGACATACAACGACTACTGCGCCTATGGACAGGGATGCGGTGTCGCGTTCAAGCTAACCCCCAAAGGCAAAGAGACAGTCCTCTACACCTTCTGCGGCCAAACTAACTGTACCGACGGGGGAGATCCCGTCGCAGGGTTGACCTTCGACAAAAACGGAAGTCTGTATGGGACGACCGAAGTCGGCGGGGAACATCGCTCGGGTGTTGTATTCAAGCTCACGCCCAAGGGAAAGGAAACAGTCCTCTACAACTTCTGTGAGGAACAAGACTGCGCCGATGGAGCGGGTCCCGTCGCGGCGGTGGTCCTCGACCAGAAGGGAAACGTATACGGGACGACCCGAGGGGGCGGGGAGCCCAGAGGCGGCGGAGTGGTATTCAAGCTAACTCCAGAAGGCAGGGAGACAGTCCTCTACAGCTTCTGTTGGCAGAACGACTGCGCCGACGGAACGAATCCCTTCGCAGGGTTGGTCTTCGACCGGAATGGAAACATGTATGGGACGACCTCCAGCGGCGGGGAACATCACGCGGGCGTCGTATTCAAGCTCACGCCAAAGGGCAAGGAGACGGTACTGTTCAGCTTTTCCGGGAGCGCAGACGGGGCCAATCCCGAGGCAGGTCTTGTCTTCGACCAGAAGGGAAACCTGTATGGCACGACTTTCAGGGGCGGGGACTACGGAGGGGGCGTCGTTTTTAAGATCACTCCGTGATCCCACGCCCGCTGAAATTGGAGCGGGTGCGGGGGGCGCAGTTTTGGGGTTCGAGGAGGGGCCGGTTTCAAGGAATCAGCGTCGGAGAAGAATTATGCCAGGAAAGACGTTTCTTATGAAGCGAAGCGCCATGCTGGTGCTTCTAGGTTTTGGTGTGCTGTTAGGTGCGGCGCGCGCCCAGACGGAAAGCGTGCTTTACAGCTTCTGTGCTCAGAGCAACTGCAACGATGGGGAGAATCCGCAGGCGGGGCTGCTTTTGGACCAACAGGGGAACCTTTACGGGACGACCTACACCGGCGGGCCCTACAACGAATGCGGTAGGCAAGGGGGCGAGGGCTGTGGCGTCCTGTTCAAGCTGACCCCAGAAGGCAAAGAGACCGTCCTCCACAGCTTCTGTGCGCGAGGCTATCCCTGCACAGATGGGGGGAACCCCTTAGCAGGGCTTACCTTCGACCAAAAGGGAAACCTGTACGGGACGACCGAATACGGCGGGGCCCACGGAGAGGGCGTCGCATTCAAGCTCACGCCAGAAGGCAAGTATGCGGTCCTTTACAGCTTCTGTGCCCACGATAACTGCACGGATGGTTACAATCCGGCAGCAGGGATGGTCCTCGACCAGAAGGGAAACCTGTATGGAACAACGCAGATGGGTGGGGCCTACGGGGCGGGAGTCGTATTCACGCTCACGCCAGAAGGCAAGGAGACAGTTCTCTACAGCTTTTGCGCGCACAACAACTGCGCCGATGGGTACGGTTCGGTAGCCGGGCTCGTCTTCGACCAAGAGGGAAACATATACGGAACGACCGAGTACGGCGGGGCCAGCAACTGCTACAGCGGATGCGGCGTCATATTCAAGCTCACGCCAGAGGGCAAGTATAAAGTCCTTTACACCTTTTGTGAGCAGAGTGGCTGCACCGATGGGGCAAATCCGCTGGCAGGCCTGGTCCTCGACCAGAAGGGAAACCTGTATGGGACGACCTCTAACGGCGGGGTCTCCGACTGCGGCGGCTCGACTTGCGGCGTCGTATTCAAGCTCACCCCCAAAGGCACAGAGACAGTCCTCTACAGCTTTTGTTCGCAGAGCGGTTGTACCGACGGGGAGTACCCCGCAGCGGGGCTGGTCTCCGGCCCGAAAGGAAACCTGTATGGCACGACTGCGAGCGGCGGGGAGCGATTCGCTGGCGTCGTCTTCAAACTTACTCCCAAAGGGAAGGAGACGGTCCTCTACAGCTTCTGTGCGCAGGGCGGCAGCACCTGCACCGATGGGGAAAGTCCCGATGCAGTGCTGGTCTTCGACCAGAAGGGAAACCTGTATGGGACGACCTCGAACGGCGGGGCTTATGGATCCGGCACCGCATTTAAGCTCACTCCATGATCCCGCGTCCGCTGAGGTCAGGATCGCTAGGCTGTGCGAGCGTCCTGCCTGGGGCTCCGGGCTTGTTGCGCAGGCAGTGGAGCCGAAGTTTGGTGGGCTTGAGAAAAAGCCAGCCACGGATTTTTTGCCCATGAGGCGGATGTGTGTCCCAATGCGCGGCGTGCGTCCGCACCTGTCGGGTTCTGAGCGGCACGGACGAATCCGTGCCCTCCCCGATTTTCGTGAATGGGCCACTTACGGACCGAGACGGATTAATTTCTGGGCGCTCTGGATTCAGAATGGAATGTCGGATAAAATGAGCGCGCTTTTCGAAATCAAAAAAGAAAATTCCGGTGCACGAACCGGAGAGCGAGGCTCAAAACCATGCCGGTTCCTATTCTGATGCCGACCGCAGTCCGGGACGAGAGTTTCGGGGGTGTGACGTACCACCTGGAGGGCGACCTGGTTCCGGTTCTGCACATCGAGATGGGGCGGGTGCCGGTTTACTTCGAGCATCACATTCTGCTGTGGAAAGACCCAAAAGTGACGATTGGCGTGAAGTCGCTTGCGGGCGGATTCAAGCGAATCCTGTCGGGTATGCCGATCTTCATGACCGAAGCCCATGGGCCCGGGCATATCGCGTTCAGCCGCGACGGGGTGGGCCATGTTTGGGGCATGCATCTCAAACAAGGAGAAGCGATCGACGCGCGTGAGCACCAGTTCCTGGCGGCCACCGGGCATGTGGATTACACCTTTGCGCGAGTGAAGGGCATTGCCAACATGCTGCTGGGCGGCACGGGGTTTTTCATCGATACTTTCACTGCGGCCGAAAATGACGGCATTTTGTGGCTGCACGGCTATGGCAATGTCTTCGAGGTCACGTTGCATCCGGGAGAGATGATCGACGTTGAGCCGGGAGCGTGGGTGTACAAAGACCGAAGCGTGCAGATGGAGACGCAGATGCAAAGGCTCTCGACCGGGCTGTTGGCGAGCGGGGGACAGCTGGTTTGGAATCGTTTCATAGGGCCGGGACGGGTAGGGATTCAGTCGATGTCCATGCACCTGCCGACGGAGAGTTAGGGCAAGGTTTCTCAACCCAGGTTAGCGTCCAAAGAACAAAGAACAAAGAACGGACGCGAACCTGGGGCACCAGCTTTTCGGATCTGCGGTCGCTGCGGAGCTTAGGGTTCGTAGACGGCGGAGCGCATGCCGGCGTGGCGGGCGGCTTCCTGCATCTGGTCGAGCTTCCTTTTCTGCTCGTCGAGTTGCATCTGCATTTGGGCTACACGCTGCAGTTGGCGTGCCTGATAGCGGTTGCACGGTCCCTCGTACTGGGCGGTTCCGCACACGGAATGAATCCTCCCATTGATCTGGTCGATCCGCGCCTGCAGATTCGCCATCCTATTTTCTTGCGCCAGAATCTGTCGCTTGGTTTGCTGGGCCGCACGTTGTTCTGCGAAGCGGTGTTCCGCGAAGCGTTGTTGCGCGGAACGATCGCCATCGGCATTGCTGAAGGCCGGGCTGGCTGCCGGCAGGGCCGCGCGCGACCCCTGGTCGCCATCCGGATCTTGCGGGAGGTCCTTGTTGGTGATCACTTTCGGTCGCGCCCCGGAAGCATCTTCGGCACTCTGCTGCTCCCGGTTCTGGCGCGCAATATCGCCGAGCGACTGCCCATAGGCGGGCGAGCTCATCCATGCGTTCATCAACATCAATGCATTCATCAGCACTGCGATTGCGAAAATTTTCGAGAACAATCGTTGCATACGCCTCTCCTATCCGGCACGCCGAAATGTTCTTTTTATGGTAGCCCGATTGGGTTGCGATCCGTAACAACCGGTGTAGCTGGTGGGCAAACGAAAGTGCCAAGCCACCGTGGCCAACTGGCCATCTGCAGGCTTGCCCGACGAGCGCGCTGAGTATGATCTTCATTGTTTGATCAGAGTGGGATTGCTCAGGCGGGCTGGAGGGGCGAGGCGCGGAAATGGCGTGCGCGGCGTTCGGGTGTCGGTTACCATGGTTCTTTGCCCGGGCTTCCGGGGGCCGCATATAATTTTGACACTCCCGCTCTAGATTTGAGGTTGATGTTCATGACCAGGACCACCGAGGCCGATCACAATCGGCAAAGTCAGGAATTGACCATCTTTCATGATGTGGCCAAGGCTCTGACTTCGTCGCTCGATCTCGACTCCATCCTGCAAACCATTATGGAGAAGATGGCGGAGTATTTCCGTCCCGACACCTGGTCTCTGCTGATGGTGGATCACGAACTGGACGAGTTGTACTTCGCGATTGCGGTGGGGAGCGCGTCGGAGGCTTTGAAAAACTTACGGCTGAAAGTGGGCGAAGGGATTGCCGGCTATGTGGCCAAACATGGCGAGCGGCTGATCGTCCCTGATGTCATGAACGATCCGCGGTTTGCTAAACGCATTGATGAGATGACCAAATGGGAAACCCGGTCGATTGTGTGTTTTCCGGTGAGTTCGCGGCTGCGCGTGCTCGGGGTCATCCAGTTGGTGAACGTGGATATGGAGCACTTCGGGGATCAGGAGATATTTTTCCTGCAATCTCTGTGCGACTACGCGGCGATCGCGATTGAGAACGCGCGGGCGGTCGAAAAGATTCAGGAACTCACCATCACCGATGACTGCACCGGGCTTTACAATGCGCGGCACCTTTATAAGACGTTGGAGACCGAGGTGTATCGCTCGTCGCGCTTCGGGTATGAGTTCACGGTGCTGTTCATCGACCTCGATCACTTCAAGCAGGTCAATGACACGCACGGACATTTGATTGGGAGCAAACTGCTGGCCGAAATTGGGTATTTGATTAAAGCCCAGCTGCGCTTGATTGACTATGCTTTCCGCTATGGTGGCGATGAGTTCGTCGTGCTGCTGCCGCAGACGGGGAAGGATTCGGCTTTGGTGGTGGCAAAACGTTTGCGCGACAGCCTGCGCACCAGCATGTTCTGCAAAGACGAAGGGCTCAATCTGAATGTACGGGCGTCGATGGGCGTGGCGACGTATCCGCATGATGCCAAGACGCCGCACGACGTCATTCGGCAGGCGGATGAAATGATGTATCTGGTGAAGAATACTACGCGGGATAACATTGGGATTGCGCAGCGCGGAGTGATGAAATAGCTGTCAGCTCTCGGCTTGAACTCTTCTCCCGTGAAGCGATGCGCGGACTGTCGGAGTCGCAGTAAAAGAAGCTACTCCTGTTAGTGTGCAGCGGCGGCCGCTGTTTGCTTAACCCGCCATGCCGGCAGCGCGGAGGCGCCACGCGCCAGACGACCGAGGCTGGCAGGTTCGAGCGTGACTACATCCGGGCCCGTGGTTTTGCCCGTGATGATGGGTTTGTCGGGGATGGTCTCGTAGGCATAGCCGGTCACAACGGCAGCGATGCCGCTCTTTAGAGATATTGAAGGCACATTCAGTCGCGCCCAACCGTAGTGAATTTTTCCGGCGATGACGAACCGCAGCCCGAGATAGCGGCGATGGGCATAGGGGAACTGTCCCTGAGTGCGAGTTGTGCTAAGGCCAAGAAGTGCAGTCGCCATCCGGGCTGCTTTTCCACCTTGAAAGTATGACTTGTCGGCACCAACCTTGCGACCCGCAGGCAAGGCGGAAGCGAATCCCAGAGACAAGGATCCGCCTTTGCCCCAGACTTCGTTAGCTGAGTTGGCAGCGTTGATTTGCAATACGAATCGGCTACTGTAATAGAAACGGCTACTTGTGTTTGCGAAGGAAAAGTCGATCTTCCCGTCATGATTCAAATCAAGAGGAACCGTATGGGTATTCGACACGGGAATTTTGATGTGAGCGGGAGTATAAACAATTTTGGCATCTGCCGACTTAGTCATCGCCAACAGGCCCACTCCGGCGGCAAGGGCAGAGGCAGCGTAAGACGACAATCTCTTCTCGAATTCGTTTCCAAGTTTTACCGCAGATCGCGGCATGCCCGATGCCTTAGCGATTGCATCCCGAGAAATCATGTTAGCTCCTTCAGCCTTGGCTCCATTTAAGGAGTGATCTCGTAAACCGTACCCCAGCTCCCGCCCTCGCACAGCGTGCTGGTGCCTCCCCGAACAGTGGTTCCATAGAGGTGACCCTGATTATCGAGTACCGGCCCTGCCCCAGGATATTGCCCATCGCTGCCCCCGGCGAAGCCGTAAAGTATTTTTTCCTTCCAGCCACGTTTTTCCTGGGCCTCCAATTCAAATACCATTCCAGAGCCGTGCCCTCCGCCTAGCTGCGTGGCGCCGAACAGATTGCCATGACTGTCCCTGGCCAGTTGGCCGACCGGGGAATTCCCATCCAGGTTGTCGTAGAAGCGATGCACCACATCCTGCTTCCATTCCCCGTGTTTCGATTGGTTGAGCGCGAAGACCGTGCCGAAGCCATCCCCTCCCTGAACACTCGTTCCCACTACGCGATCTCCATCTGGATCGACCAGCAACCCGCCGGATGGTATGACAGCGTAGCCACTGCCGCGGGCAAAGTTGAAAAGCACGGTTTCCTTCCAATTTCCTTTGCCATCAGGTGTGAGTTTGTAGGCGATACCGCATCCGGGACTGAACCGATTGCAAGGATTTGATCCTCCCCCGAGCGTTAATCCATAGAGACTGCCTGTGGAATCAAGCGCGACTCCGGATGACGGTTTTTCGCCGTCGCCGGGCGGGCCCGCAAACTGATAGAGTGTCGACTCGGCCCAGGAGCCGTCGGACTGCCGAATCAACTCGAAGACGGCCCCAAAGCCGTCGGAGCCACCAACGTAATAAATTGGGGTGGTGCCATAGAGGTTGCCGTGAGCGTCAAATATGAGGTCCGAAGCAGGCTCTCCCGCATTGGCAAAGTTATAAAGAATGCTTTCGGTCCAACCTCCTTTTCCGTTCGGCGCTAGCTTGAAGACAGTACCGAGCTCGGACGTGCCGCCCCCACTGGTTGTCCCATAGAGGTTTCCAGATGAATCGAAAATCATGCCCGCTTTGGGCGATTCACCATCGTTCTGCCCCTGGAAGCAGTGAAGCACTTCCTCCCTCCAACCGGTTGGGATGCGCTTCAATTCGAACACGGTGCCGGAGCATGACCCATCCATGCTGGTGGTGGTTGTACCGTACAGGTTTCCCGCACCGTCGAAAACCAAGTCCGACAGCGGCCACGCACCATCGGATCCGCCGGTGAAGCGGTAGAGTACTTTTTCGTGTGCGCTCGGCAGTTTCGCTTGGCTCGCCGATGGAGCGCCGGAGGAGATCACCGGCAGCAATCCGAGTAGCGCTAAAATTCCAATCCCGCCGATCCAACAGTGATTGCGTCGCATTGAACAACCTCACGCCAGAAATTCCAAGAGGCAGATTCGAAGAATTTACACCCAAGTGCTTGCAGAACGCGCGATGGTCTCTCCGTGGGCGGCGGTTGTCAATGTGCAAGAAAGTGCAGTTGTATGGCGAACATTATCTAGAATCAATTCCCGCCCTAGCGGCGAGAACAGCGAGTATCTCGGCGTCGCAGGATGGGCCGCAAGCGACTCATCCCGTTTCACCTGAGATGGCAATTCGCGAGCGGGATCGCTGACGAGCTTTGCTCGACTGGACAGCCCCTTCACTTCACTCACGATGACTCGGTGTTGTTGCTTAGAACGAGTGTCTGTTTTTCTTTCCCCTCGCGGTAGAATTGTGCTATGCGCATCGCCAGCCGGCGCAAAGCGACTATCACATTCCTGGTTCTAGGCGTCGGTCTTGCGGGCGTGGCCGTGGCCGTTGGTTTCGGCTGGATCATCCTCAATTGGCGCGAAGGAATCAAAGTCTTCCTGGGCGTGATCTTCTTCGGCGCTATCACAGCCGGGCTGGTCCTCAACACTATTTTCCTGCTGCGTGAGATTCGGCGGAACGAGCAGCACGATAGTTTCATCAACGCCGTCACCCACGAACTCAAGACCCCGATTGCTTCGATCCGCCTTTACCTGCAAACTCTGCAGCATCGTGATGTGGACGAAGCCCAGCGTCGCGAGTTTTACCGCCTCATGCTGGACGATACCGATCGTCTGCTGGGCACCGTCGAGCAGGTTCTGAAGGCTGGCGTCGCGGGACACAAACACAGCAGCCGCGAACGCGTTCCCATCGATTTCGGCAGCCTGGTTAGTGAATGCGTGGAGGTTGCGCGCACCGGTCATCATCTGCAGCCCGGGGCATTGCGCATCGAGCCTGCGGTCAACCACGGAGATGGAGCGACCGTCACCGGCGATCCGGCAGAGTTGCACACGGCTATCGCGAACCTCCTCGACAATGCAATCAAGTATTCCGGAGATAAAGTAGATGTTTCGGTAAGCATCGAGACGCCGGACGAAAAGCATGTGCGGTTGAGCGTCCGGGACCACGGCGTGGGCATTCCGCAGGGAGAGCTGAAGAGCGTTTTCAAACGCTTCTATCGTGTTTCCAATCGTTCCATGGCTCACATCAAAGGGACGGGTCTGGGCCTATTCATCGTGCGCGCCATTGCCCGGAAGCATGGCGGACGCGCCTTCGCGCAGAGTCAGGGCGAAGGGCACGGCGCTACGGTGGTTCTTGAACTGCCGCGAAGCATGGCGCGGGAAAACGGGGCTCAGGTGAATCGGGCATGAGCCGCGTGCTGATTGTCGAAGATGAAGCCCATTTGGCTCAGGGGCTGCGCTTTAATCTGGAAGCCGAAGGTCATAGCGTGGTGGTTGCAGGCGACGGCGAGCGCGCGATCGAGTTGCTTTTAGGGCATGAAGAAAACGGCAGACGCGGAGGGGGCAGGCACGAGCGCAGCAAGCACCAGGAATTTGACGCCGTAGTGCTGGACGTGATGCTTCCGGGCAAGGATGGCTTCGCGGTCGCTGCAGAGTTGCGTGCGGCAAAGAATTTTGTCCCCGTGCTCATGCTGACGGCCCGCGGACGCCCCGAGGACGTGCTCAAGGGATTCGCCTCGGGCGCCGACGACTATCTTCCTAAACCCTTTGAACTTCCCATCCTGCTGGCCCGGCTGCAAGGCTTGCTGCGCCGCCGCGAATGGACAAGGGTGGGCCAGCCCGGGCGCGAAACCACATTCTCGGAAGCGCCGTCAGGGTTGAAAGGCATTGCATCGCGGGGAACCGCTGAACATGACGTGTTTTCGTTCGATGGCAGAACCATCGACTTCGGCAAGCTGGAGCTGCGGGTCAACGGGAACACCATCCAACTTACTTTGATGGAGGCGGATCTGCTACGTCATTTGGTTCGCAACGGCGGCCGCATCGTCTCGCGCAAAGCCATCCTGGAAGAAGTTTGGGGACTGCGCGAAGACACCGACACGCGAGCCATCGATAACTTCATCGTCCGGCTGCGGCGCTACATTGAAGACGATCCCGCCAAGCCCAAGTATCTGCTGACGGTCCGCGGGGTGGGATACCGGTTCCTGCCGGAACCGGAGAAGAGCTGATCCAGTGTTGAGCACTCCCAGAAAGCTGGCGAAGGCCTGCTCGTCGAAGAGCGCTTCCAGGTCGATGATTGCGGCCCGCTGCTGGGAGTCTGGACGTTTTTTTGATCATCTCTGGGTACAGGTTGGACTTTCAGTTGACCGAGCTGGGGATTTCGTACTAATGTGAGGTTACACCGGAAAGGAGGTGGTCGAATGACGAGTTCTGATTGTAGTGGTAGATGCATAAGACCAGGTGAGGTGGCTGAGACTTAGAGCGGTCGCTCTAAGAACCTAGCTAGACTACCGGCGAGTTAGGGTTGAATCCGCCCGGCGTAAATCGAACCGGGACCCGGAGTTTACCGAAGGGGCCACGTAGAGTGACCACCTCTTGGTCAATCCCAAACAGTCACCGGAGCGGCCCGTGCCTTCATTGGCTCGGGCCGTTCTGTTTTTGGTGGGATGTGGTTGGGAGCTGACGGCGCAAGCTGGTAGACTCTCTGCCGATGGGTACGTCGTACAACCAGATCGCAGGGCAAAGCGTGGAGCGGCTGGCGGCGCTCAGCGATGGCATATTTGCCGTTGCCATGACATTGCTGGTGCTGGACCTGCGCGTGCCCGTGGCGGAGGCTGTGCACAGCGAGCACGATTTGTGGCGGGCGCTGGTTGCGCTTTCTCCGCGGCTGGTGATGTACATGATGAGTTTCTTGACGCTGGGCATTTTCTGGGTTGGCCAGCAGACGCAGCTCAATCACCTGGCGCGCTCCGACCGCAGTCTCTCGTGGCTCCACATTCTGTTTCTGTTCGCGGTTTCGATTACTCCGTTTTCGACCATGCTGCTGGCGGAGTTTGTCACTTACCGTCTGGCACTGGTCGCTTACTGGCTGAATCTTCTGCTCTTGGGGGCCACCCTTTACTTTAGCTGGGGGTGTGCGACAAAAAAGGGATTGGTAAAGAACGACATTCCGGCTGAGGTTCCAGCCGCGATCTGCCGCCGCATCGTGATGGGGCAGGCGCTGTACGCTTTGGGGGCGCTACTGTGCGTCATCGGCACCTACTGGAGCATTGGGTTCATCGTGCTGGTGCAGCTGAACTATGCCATCGCGCCGCGTATGCGTGGACGCCCGACCTGAAATTCCCTTTGTGTACCTTCGTGCCCTTTGTGGTTCAAGCATTCCACTTGATCACCACAAAGGACACGAAGGTACACAAAGGGGAGCTAAAACGCGCTGCCGCCGCCTCCGCCGAAGCCGCCGCCGGAAAACCCTCCACCTCCGCCGCCGAAGCCTGATCCGCTCGAACTGGCGCGCGGCGCGGAAACGAAGACCTGATGCATGTCCGTCGCCATGCTGTGCATCGAACTTGAAAAGTATATTGGATTGAAGCCCATGTTCCCGCTGGGCGAGGCATACCACGTTGGAGGATTCTGTACGATTCCAGCGAACGCCTGCGCCCACTGATGTTCCACGCCCAGAGCCATGGCGTAAGGCAAGTATTTCTCGAATGTGTCGGGAGGCATGCGCTTCAGCCGGTCGGCATCGACGCGGTTCATGAACTCCTGAAAACCCAGGATTGCGACGCGGGTGCGTCCGCCTTTCACCGTCTTGGCCGTCATCTCGCGCGCGAACAGCCACCACACGATCGCGGAAACCATTCCGCAGCCAATCAGCAACCCGACGGAGCTGAAAACGTCTTTGTTCCAGAGGAACTGCAGCATCAAGAACGGCGCAACAATGACGACGATGGCTGCGATGCTGTAACCATTCGCCGAGTCGGGATCGAGCAGATACATGCCCTTGGTTTTGAGCGCCGCCTTGATATCTTGCTGGATCACGGGAATCGCCGTGTAGAAGCGGTTCTTCAAGCTGGAGAGGCGAGTCGCGTCGCCAGCCGTGAAAACATTTTCCATCATGACGCGCTCATGCGGCACCAGAGGGCCCCACTGATCGCGCGGCTTGAGCAAATGAAAAATGTAATCCTTGTGGTGAAAGACCAGGCCTTTGTCATCGACTTCTTCGATTTTCACGTAACCGCGGACGGCCAAGTCGACCAGCGTGGAAGTGATGTCGCGAGGATGAATGGTGTCCTCGAGCAAAGTGCCCGCCTCGGCCGGCGTGAACCCAGCGGGCGGCTCGTACATGGGAGCGATGGAAATTCCAGGATCGGGGTCGCGCCCCTTGTACCACCAGAGGGTGAACATTACGGCGAGAGTCCAGAAAGGCAGAAAGACGATGGGGTTGCTGCCGAGGAACCACATCAACCGGGTGAACGCGCCCGGCTCTGTGAGAATGCCTTTGGGAATGAAGACGTCGATGGTCATCCCGCCGCGCATGGGCAGTGGGTTCGCGGTCTCGAATGAAACTTCGGAGCCTCGGATTTCGGCGCTGGCGTTGCGTTCGGATGAACCGTACGCTCCGGTGAAAGCCTGGGCGCGCAGCGATCCGGCGGCCGAGTCCGGCAACGTGACAAGCGCGGAGGCATGATCGATCGGCACCGGCCAATCGTTGCCGGTCACGTTCCAGTAAAACTCGTCATGATCCTCGAAGAAGCGCAGGCCGTTGCGAACCGAGTAATCAATCTCGACGGTGCGGGTGGCGTCGACCGCGTCGGGAATAAAAATCTTGAGGTCGCGAAAGCCGTTTGCGGTGGACGATTGGTATTTCAGCTTGTGGCCATTGCCGTCGGTCACGCTGGTGACGTTCAGGAAGAGCGTGTAATTGGTGCCCTGCGGCCCGGGATATTCGATGGGGATCAAGCGGTGAATGCCGTGCCACTCGCCTTCAAAAGCGAGAGTAATGCGCTCATGGACCTCGGCCGAGCCGTCTCGTTGGATGGAGATGTTGTCATCGTAGTCGGTGATGTGCCAGCTACGGGCAAACAGAGGTGCGGCGAAGAGGATGAATAGAAAACAGCTTGCGGTGACTCTGTAGAGACGCGGCTGGCCGCGTCTCAGCGACGTTGCCAGCAACGTCTGTACAGCAAGACTTGATTTCTCGCGCATAATTCCTAGCGCTCCGCGATGATGTGCTCTTCGGAAACGAAGTAAGCAACTTTATTGTGGTCGATGAAATTCGCTTCGTCCGCAGTTGACGCTTTCCATTCGGGCGATTGACGGGCGGCCAGTAAAGTCTCGATGTCGTCAAACCAGAGTTCCGCCATGCCGTCGTAATCGGGCCGGGATTTGTCGCCGGGGACAGTCAAGCGGTGGCTTTGTACCAATTTTCGGAGTCGAGGAATCTTAGCGCCGATTGGGCCATGAACGTTTTTCCAGTAACGAAAGAACTCTTCGTCCGTCAAGCCCGCCTTCTTGGTGATGCAATAAACAAGTTTGATCATGCTTCTGTAAAGTTAGAACTTCACCGCGACAGGTTCGCGGTCCGCAGCGGCGACTTCAAAGAATTGCCTGAGCTGGAAGCCGAACATGCCGGCCAGAATATTGGTTGGGAAGGATTGGATCTTGGTATTCAAATCGCGCACCACGGCGTTGTAGTAGCGGCGGGCGTTCTGAATGGTGTCCTCGGTCTGGCTGAGTGAGCCCTGCAATTGGGTGAATTCCTCGGAAGCCTTCAGCTGAGGATAATTCTCGGCTACGGCGAACAGGCTCTTCAGCGCGCCTGTGAGCTGATTTTCCGCGGCGGCCTTGTCCTCGGGCGAAGTCGCTTGCATGGCCTGGGAACGAAACTTGGTAACGTTTTCGAAGGTGCCCTTTTCGTGGGCGGCGTAACCTTTGACCGTCTCGACCAGGTTGGGAATGAGGTCATGGCGGCGCTTGAGTTGCACATCAATATCGGACCAGGCGGAGTCGCAGCGGATGCGCAACTGAACCAGGCTGTTGTACATTCCAACCAGCACGACAGCGATGACTACCAGAACGCCTAAAATGATCCAAGGCATGAATGTCGTCCTTTCTGCTCGAAGCGGGAATCCAAAGGGACGGTACCACAGAGGCCGAGCAGGTGCAATCGAAGAAGGACTCGCATCGTGTATTCTTGCGCCATAGAATAAAAGTGTCCATGAATATGTTCAGGACAGAGCCGCTCGAGCTTCGCGCGAAGATGAGCCTTTTCGTGATAGCGCTGATTTTGTGCGCGGGATTTGCTCCTGCCCAGACCTGTTTCACCGCGAGCGATATGGACGAGCCCACCCGCGCCGCCTTGGTGAACACGGCGAAGCGGTATTTCGACATGGCGGCTGGTGGCGATTCGGCGGCGCTGCGAAAAAACTCGATTGCCAGTGTGGCCTCGGATTTCTCGGGCATTGAAACCGTCGTGAAACAGAATCAGGCAAACTTTTCTGGAGCGCAGGCCACTCCGCGTGCTCCATTCTGGTTGAAGGCCGAAGGAACCGCGCCGTTTGAGCGCGCGGAGTTTCTGTGCGGTGTGTTTGGCAAGAATGGGCAAACGGCGGACAGCGCCGTATTCGAGATCCCAAACCTGTTGCCGGGGAACTACGCGGTAGTGACTCTCGATCTTCCCACTGCTAAGCAGCCATGCGCGGCGTCGTTCGTGTTGCAACAAGAGGGTAAGGACTGGAAGGTTGGCGGCTTCTACGTGAAGGAAACCCAAATCGCGGGGCACGACGGGAACTGGTTCGCCGAGCGCGCCCGCGCCTTCAAAACTAAAGGTCAGAACCGCAATGCGTGGCTGTATTACATCGAAGCGCGCGATCTGGCGGTTCCCGTGCCCTTCATGTATACGCAGACGACCGACAGACTCGCGGACGAGTCAGAAACGGTGAAGCCAGCGGATTTGCCGCTTGGCGGCAATACCATCGAACTCGCGGCGGGCGGAAAGACTCGTCGGCTGACCACGCTGTTCCCGCTCGGATTGGGGCAGGACCTCGATCTGGTGGCGAAGTACCAGTCGGCGGATGTTTCCAACACGGCGCAGACATTTCAGGACAATATAGCCGTGATCAAAGCGCTGGTGGCGAAATATCCGGAATTTCGTGACGCTTTCGATGGCGTGGTGGCGCGCGCGGTAGAACCAACGACTGGCCGGGATTATGGTTCTCTGCTGCCGATGAAAGAGATCAAATAGCAGTTCCACGCGACTCACGCGTAGGCCCGGACGCCTCATCCGGGAGCCGAGCGCAGCGAGCCGCTGCATCAGAGGCTGGTATTGCGCTTAGGGAACCCGGTCGATAAGTGCAATCGCGATTTATCGCCAGTCAACGAACGCAGCTACCTCCGCCCCGCCGCCAGCCTGCCCGATTGTGCATAGTAGGTCGTTGTGCGAGAGCGTTGAAGCAAGGACGAGGGACTAGAGAGAAGCCCCCGGCCAACATCGAGAAAACTAGGGAACAAACTTGAAGACCACGCCGCAGCCCCCGCCGAATGACCAGCAGGATGAATTGCCACCTTCTGAGGTCGACCCGTAAAAGGCCCCGGCATTGTCGCGAATCAGCGGACCATTGGGAAAGGCCCCGTCTTCCTTGCCGGAGAAGTTGTAAAGCACACTCTCATTTCCCCTTGCATCTACTTCAAACAGCGTGCCGCAACCCAGACTGCCATCGCATTGCGTGTATGATCCGCCGAACCAAGTCGCTCCATACAGGTTGCCGACGTTGTCTCTGACTAGGCCTCCCGCGGGCTGGGATCCATCAGGGCTATCCTTAAACGTGTACAACACCGTTTCTTTGCCGGCCTTATCTAACTTGAAGACGACGCCATACATGGGGCCACCACCGATATTGGCCGTGCCATAGAGGTTGCCCGCTGCATCCAGCACTAAAGGACCCATGGGCAGGCCGCCATCCGCCTGATTTGTGAAGCTATACAACACGCTCTCTATGCCCCTCGGGTCTATTTTGAATACGGACCCCCATTTGGACGCGCCGCCCCACTCCGTGGCTCCATAGAGATTTCCATCCTTATCGCGAGTGAGGGCACCGACAGGTTGGCAACCATCGGGAAAGTCTCTAAATGCATGCAGGACTTTCTCGTTCCCCTTCTTGTCGATCTTGAATACCACGCCGCAAATAAATCCCAATTTCGAGTCGCCGCCGGTGCTAGCTGTGCCATAGAGGTTGCCAGGACCGTCACGGATCAAGCCACCCATTGGATTGCCGCCATCCGCGCCGCCCGAAAAGGCATGCAGCACCGAAAGCAAGCCTTGCGGATCTAGTTTGAACACCGTTCCGCACCCGTGGACGCAGCCTCCCCCTCCCGGCGATCCCCCATAGAAGGTTGTTCCATAAAGGTTGCCCATTCGGTCGCGAATAAGTGGAGCCTCCGGCCACCCTCCGTCACCACTCCAGAAGCTATGTAAGACCGTCTCCTTATCATTTGCGTCAAGACCAAAGACTGCCCCGTAGCCGAAGGAACCGCCGAGCCTTGTAACTCCATAGAGGCTGCCGTTCGGATCTGCGATGACACCTGCTGAGGGGAAACGTCCATCCCCACCTGCGGTGAATTGGTGCAATACGGTTAAAGTCTGAGCCGTAGCGGGAAGAGCGAATAGAGCGAGGAAGATAATAGCAACCACAGCCGGTGCAAACGCTCCGGCTATGCAGGGAGAAATCGGAAATCTGTTATGGGATCTTTCAACGGGCGTCATCACCTGAATACCTCCTGTCCATAGGCCTTGTAGAACCCAGGGCCAAGCGAGCGAGCGACATACCTCTGGATAGTGATCGATTTGACGTGTCTTGGAGAGCGGCGGCGGGATCATTCTGTAAGTCGGCCAAGTCTTGGGTTTGCCCCGCACCAATTCCCTTATTCGGGGCAGTTTCGTAGGCATACCCAGTCAGAGTAGCGGTTATCTTCTTCTGAACTACGTCAACACTTAACCGAGCCCAGCCGAAATGGGTTTTTCCATCGATCTGGAACTTCAGGCCGAGGTATCGGTTCTTCACGTTTGACCATTCACCTTGGGTAGAGCAGGAGCCGTCGCCGTTGCAGCCAAACCCGATCATGATTTCTCCAAAGGAGCTTGAGCTTTTGGCGAATGTCTGGCGGGAATTGATTGGCGATCCCTTCTTCAAGGCTGCGGCGAGGCCATTACCTCCTTCCACCGCGTTGCCAGCAGCTTCCTTCGCCCACAGGCCGTTGTAGCCGCTCCCAGAGAAGTGGGAAGTTCCACGCTCTTGAATCAGAAAGTCAATGATGCCATCGTGATTCAGGTCGAGCGGAAAAACGCCGTTTGTGCCTATGTTTTGATGAGCCTTGGTGTATATAATTCTTGCTTCCAATGGCTGTGCTAAGGCCAATATGGTTACTCCAGCCGCGCTGGCCGCCAGGGCATACGTATTGAGTTGATGATGGACTGATTCGGAAAGCCTAGAAGGCGTTCTAGGCGGCCGCGAAGACGGTTTCATAAATCCCTCCCGCTGAACGCAACCATTGTAACCCCGGCAGCAGAGTCTTTTTGTGACGAGGCTCAGATCTCCATTTGGGCAAAATCGCTAGCCTGCCAAATCCAGTCAACCGTTGCAATCGGGCGATTCCACCATCTGAGAATTGTGATGGCCGCGCCAGAACTCCATTGTCTGGTTCACGTCTGCTCTGCGAACGTGCACTCTTTCGGCTCTTTGTCTTCTCGCAGGCCCAGAAAAACTGGAGCGCGTAATTTCATTCCGCCCTCCACGGTTTCATGCGTCCACTCCGTGAACTTGATCTCCGCCACTCGTTCAGGTTTCACCCAGTGCACATGGGCTGCATCCACGTCACCGTGAAACGGATTGCGATTGGTCTCCAGGGATTTGAGTAGTTGCCAGATTTCCTTGAGCATCGCGTGATTGAAACCCGTTCCCGCTTGCCCCACATGAATCAGACGTCCTTGTTTGTCGTAGAGCCCGAGTACGATCGCCCCGAAGTATTGGCGGCTGCCTTCCGGGTCGGTGTAACCGCCGACGACGCAGTCAACCGTCTGGGTGACTTTAATCTTGAGCCACTCGCGGCTGCGCCGTTCCTCATAAAAACTCAGGCGTTTCTTCGCCAGAATCCCCTCCAGGCCTTGTTTTTTCGCGGCCTCGAAGAGCGTTAGCCCTTGGGGGAAATGATCGGAATAGCGGACCAGATCGCTGGCTTCGATGATTTGAGAAAGAACTTGCTTGCGCTGCTCGAGCGCGACGCGGCGCAGGTCATAGCCATCCATGTAGAGCAGATCGAAAATGTAATAAACGATTTGCAACTCGCGTCGCGCTCCAGTTCGCCGCCCACCCTTGCGAATGCCGGTACGTTGTTGCATCAAGCTGAAAGAAGCGCGGCCCCGCTCGTCAAGCGCCACAACTTCACCGTCAAGCACTGCGGTTTTCGCTTTGATCAGCATGGACAGTTCGTGAAGCTCGGGAAATTCTGCTGTGAGGTCGTTCTGGTTGCGAGAAACCAGGCGAACCTTGCCGTCCTGGAGGAATGAAACCGCGCGATAGCCGTCCCACTTGATTTCGAAAAGCCACTCCGGATCGTCGAAAGGCTTCTCGACCGGCGTGGCCAGCATGGGATGAATGGCCGTCGGCATGGGTTTGCGCACGGCACCCTCCAGATTCTCCGCTAGAGAGGAGACAGCGTTGGCCGCCGGCGCTTTTGCGGGTCGATCAGCGCGCGTTTCTTTTTTTACTTTTTTTTTAACTTTGTGTTCCTTCGCGTCCTCCGCGGCCAAAGTTTTTTTCTGGTCGAGCTTGGCAAGCGTATCCGCCAGCCATGCAGCTTTCACCTTCCCGCGCGATGCCGGACGGCTGCTCTTCCATTCAGCCGAATCCTCGTCGCCGGCAATCTGCGCCATGGAGCGCTTGCTGAGCACCGAGCTGTCGTATTGCTCGATATCATATCCCGCGGCCGCGTATTCGTCATGCTTCTTGATCAGCAGCCATTCCGTCCCTTTGCTTCCCGGACGGCGCGCGCGGATGTGAATCAAAGCAAAATCGCCCTTGAGCCGCTGCCCATGCAGTCGGAATTTGAGATCTTCCTTCTTCAACATGGCATCCGCTTCGGCCCCAGTTCCCGGAACATACTTTCCATTCACCGGTTGCGGCGAGAGCGGCTCCCATGTGCCCACATCCCACACCATCACCGTGCCCGCGCCGTAGTTTCCCTGCGGGATCGTGCCTTCGAAGTCGAAGTAGGAAACCGGGTGATCTTCCACCTGCATCGCGAGGCGCTTGTCCGCCGGGTCGAGCGAAGGGCCTTTCGGCACAGCCCAGGACTTGAGCACACCTTCCATCTCCAGGCGAAAATCGAAGTGCAGACGTGTGGCGCGGTGTTTCTGCACCACGAAGCGGTGTCCGGTTTTCTTCTCCAGCTTCGGTGGAGGCTCGGGGGTTTCCTCAAAGCGGCGTTTGCGTTTGTATTCCTCTAAGGGCATGGATCACTTAATTTAACCACAGAGTCACAGAGGCGCAGAGAAAAGGCAAAGCCGCTTGGACGCTTGATTGGATGCTAGAATCGCCTGCGCGATTACTCTCCTCAGTCATGAAACGTGAATATCCAGACTCGCCGCTGGTGGGCGTGGGTGCAATCATCATCGAGGGCGACCGGGTCGCGCTGGTGAGGCGCGGACATGCACCGCTGGCGGGCGAGTGGTCCATCCCCGGCGGGGTGTTGGAAGTGGGCGAGACCCTGCGCCAGGCGGCGATTCGGGAAGCTCTGGAAGAAACTGGCCTCAGAGTGGAAGTCGGCGAATTGCTCGGCGTGTATGACCGGATCTTGCGCGATGCGGATGGGCGCACGCGCTACCATTATGTGCTGATTGATTTCCTGTGCCGGAGAATCGCGGGAGACTTCCAGGCGGCGGACGACGCGGATGAGGCCCGCTGGTTTACCCGCGCGGAACTTGCCGGGCTCGGCTTGTCGGAAGACACTGCGGACGTGATCAGGTTGGGCTTTGAAAAGTCCAGCGACGAGTCGGGCTCTCTTGGTTGAGCCGTTCGTATTTCTGGCCATCGCGATTACGGTTCGGTGGACCGATTCCTGAGCGAGCGAAGCTCTTAGAAGAGTCGCAAACTGGAGAAGTGTTCCACGTGGAACATATTGTGACTACGAGAGTATAGGTACGGCAATATATGTATACTCGGGAGAACCAGTCTCGTTTCTTGGAGTTAGGGCTAGAAGGAGGCGGCATCCCGATGCTGCCGAGCCCGGGCTCGCCACCCTCAAGAAAGGGGAACCCTCGCTTAGGCGCTTTGGGGATCTTAGTTCGCTATTGCACGACCAACGTCAAGTTCACCGTGTGCTGGAGAGCTCCGCTGACCGCCGTCACCACCACCGGGTAACTTCCGACCGGAGTGCCCAGATCGGGCGGCGTGCTTGTCCTACCTCCACCGCATGCTGAGAGCGTCAGGAAACCGACAATAATCAACGATAGCAGTGCGCTCCCGCGGCGACGCCTGGGTGGAAGCGCGAGTAATGCCAGCCCCGCCAAGGTTATGCCGCTGGTCGCCATCCACCAGCCTGGGCTCCGATGATTCTGAGGTCTTAGTCTCTCAGGTCCGAGCGCTGCGGCGGTTGGGGCCTTCGTTGTGATTGTGAGGGTAGTGCTCCCGCTGCCCGCGATCGAAGCCGGGTTGAAGCTGCAAGTGCTTTCTGAAGGCAATCCCGCGCACGACGAGGCGCCGAACTGGATGGTTCCCGGCAAACCATTCAGGGCGGTAATGGTCAACATCAAATCTGCCGATGCACCGGGGCTCGTTACAGTGACCGTGCTTATGCTGGTGGTGAGGGTGAAGTCAACATTCGCGGACGAAGAAGTGGACGCGACGTAATTGCCATCTCCGTTGTAAATCGCTTTGAACGACTTGCTGGGTGCTTTGGAAACCACCAAGCTTGCCGTCGACGATGCGCCCGTGATCACTGCATCGGTTTGAGGATCGATGACGGCGGGGGAGAAATGGAAGATCGTAACAGGAGTGCCAGCCTGTGTGCCGTCCTCAAAGAACGTAACGGTCCCGGTGGGGTGGATGCCTCCGCTGTTAGTTGCGACAGTCGCTGCGAGAGTGGTTCCTTGAGCTGTCGCAGTGGTCGTAGTGGCGGCCTGGGTGATGGTGAACGCGTAGGGTGGCGAAGACTGGCTTGCCTGGTAGCTGTTATCGCCGAGATAGCTGGCGACCACGGAATGAGCGCCTGCATCAAAATCGAAGTATCCGTTGGGCGTGGACGTGTTGCTTTGGCTGTTGAGCGCGAAATTTGTGATGCCGTATTGGCCGTTGTCGATAGGAATACCGTTATCCAGGAAGTTGACATTGCCAGTTGCTGGCCCACAATCCGGTGGACATTTGGACGTGCTCGAAGAGACGTCTGCCCGCAGATAAGCAAACGTGCCGTACGGACCTCCGGTGAACGGAGGAAAGGTACCGTTCTGGTTGGGGTAGCCAAACACCGATAGCACGGTGGTACTTGTTTCTGAGTTGACAGTTATCGGGCCGAAGGGGGTGGAATCGCTGGGGGCGTAGGTGCCGTCCCCGGCGTAGTGTGCGGTCGCCATTCATGTGCCGCCGGGCAGCACCGTCGTCGTAGCCGCAAGTGTTCCCGCGCTCAAAGCATAGGAAGAAAGTGCCACACCGACCTCCTGCCCCGAGGGAACGCTATTAGCAAGTAGCGAAACATCACCCGGAGGAGTTCCAGTGCCACTCTGCGGCGCCACTGTGACGTTCACATTGACCGACTGACCATGCGTAATCGTGGTTGGGCTGAGGCTAAGAGTCGTCGCGGTTGGCTTGAACGTGACTGTGTTCCAGTCGTTGACTAGGTTGGCGACGTTGACCGATCCCAGACCCGCAGCTAAATCATACCCAACCCCGCTTTGATACGCCGCTGTCGGAGTGCCATAGCCTACTTCGCCGGGAACCGCATTGTTGCCGACGGTAACATCGTTGAAGATGCAAGTGCTGGCGGGCGGCGTGGTGGTGCTCGACGCATTGCACGACCCAAAAGTCTCTCCTGCGGCCAGCTTATAGAGAACGTAATCTGCTTGCCCCTGCCGCGAGTTCATCTTCTGATTCACCAGCGCCATGATCCCCGCGAACGACGGGGTGGACGCGGATGTGCCGGCGGCCGCCGCGAAAAATATGTTGCCGTTCGAGTCGGGTACACAGGAGCCTTCCAGGCAAAGCAGATAGGGATCGTGGAGGGCCGCTGTCAGGGAAACGTCAGGAAGATCTCGGGCGCCGTCCTGTGGGATACCAGGGACGCCGGATTGCCAGGATGGTTTCGTAAAGAAAGTACTGAAGCCGCCGCTGCCGGCAAGAATATTCGGTTTGGAGCCGGATGCACACTTGGAAGCCGTACAGCTCTCATTCCATACATTCTCAGGGATATAGGAAAGAGCCGACTCAAAACCTCGCTGACTGTTGGTAGAGCTCCAATACTTGGTGTCCTGTCCGTTTTCATTGAATACGGTCCCGCCAACGGCGACGGTGTAGGGTGTCGAGGCCAACAGGTTTACCGAAACTGGCCCGGTGGCGACCGTCTCGGTATCGAAATCGTCGCACCCCTCAGCCCCATTGTCTCCACTCGAAACCAAGTATGTGATGCCTTGTGCGGCCGCCTGCTCCGCGAGCGTTTCAACCCCCGCTGCTTCCGTCTGCGTGCTCAACGCCTCGCAGCCACCGAAACTCTCGGTCATCACATTGCCGAAGTTGTTGTCGATGATGTAGACCTCGGAAAGGTCCACGCCATCGGTGGTGTTGGTGGTCGCCGAGACCACGAAGTCGACATTCGCACCGGGCGCGATCGCTTCCGACCAGGTTGCATCCAGAGTGGCCTCGGCTTCATCGCCTCCACCTAAATCGCCGGGATCAGGACCGTTAAGGATTGTGAAGAAAAGATTACAGCTCGCCGCGAAAACATTGCAAAAATTCGATATATCTTGACCGTTTTGAAAGAGATTGCTGCGCGCCACTACCGCGATAGTAGTTCCTGCTCCGTTAACCCCAGCGTTGTACAGCGGATTAATGTTGTAGATAGTCGCATAATCCGCGGGCCCCAGCGCGTGCAGGCCATTTGAGAAACTAACCTGCGGTGGTTTGCCCGGCACGTATTTGGCGGCGATCTTCTCTCCCGACAAATGAATCTGCGGCTGCTTCAAAAAATTGTGCAGGGTATGCACGCCAGCCACTACTGGCGTCAATGCAGTGGGGATCTGCGGGTCACTGGAATTTGCCCAGTGCTCTTTGCCTTTGACCACGTATTTGTGAATCGAAGTGTGCAGCGCCTCCTGCACCTGGGCGGCGGTGCCGGAAAACTCAATGATGTTCCGGCCTTTTGCAACTGAGCCGATCCGGAATCCATGAGACTGCAACCACGACGTCACCATCTGAATGTCCTGGTCCGCCGGTCCAAACTGGTTTCCGAATTGTTCCGGAGTCAGCCACTTGTGGTAGTTGGGCGAGGCCTTGTCTTGCTGATCGTCGAGCAGTTTCCGCAAGGCAGTCTCCTGCTCGGGACTGCGCTTGAGCACCAGCAGCATCCGCTCCATGGGCAAATCCGCGGGTGCCAGTCCCCGGTCGAATTGGGCCCGCGCCAGGCGATGCGTATTGCCCTTCAACACCGTGAGACGGCTTTCATCCAGTGGCTGCACGATCTGCGGCGCCACCGCGCTGGGCAGAGCAGATGGCTCTTGTGCGAAGCCGGCAAGATTAAAGGCACTGAGGCAAACGAGGAGAACAAAAAGTAAAAATGAGGACGCTCGTCCCCGCCGAGGCGCAGCATGCGAAGCCATAAACTTCTCCTGATCTGGTTTCTTCGATTAACTAAGCCAGCCTCACACTAATCGGCCCAGAAAGTGGAAGACAAGGGCCCTGTTTGTCCACCAGAACTCTACCTTCGCTGGCTCGTTTTCGTCTGTGACCCCTCTCACCCTCCCTTGTGAGGCGGGGTCTCGCGGGCTCCGTTCGTTCACTCAAAGCAACCGCAATCGAAACAATATTATCGATAATGCCGCTTCGAATCGGTGACAGTCTAACCTGGTAGTTGTCTCGCCTCGAGCACCGAAACGGCGGGACTGGAGAAGAGTCGCGAGACGGGTTCCGCAGACTGCCCCTAAATGCTGACGCCGGTGACGGACTGGTTGCTGGCTGGATTTACATCTCAGCCGGTGACCTGTGGAGAAAATGTGAACGGCACCGAGGCCGACCGGGATCGCCCTTCTTGTACGAGAAAACGGGAGGAAGCAAGTTGCTGTCGGCCTACACCGCCCTGGCTTTCTATGCGGACACGCCCAACATCTACTCCATTTCGAAGGCCAGCCATTGCAACTGGCCGTCGCGCTCTACTTGCAGCACAACCGCAGCGCCAGGTTTAAGACTTCGCAGGACGACCCTAAGCGAGTCCAAAGAAACGACTGACGTCTTATTTACGCTGTGGATCACGTCGCCCGTCTTCAGGCCAGTCTCGGGACCGATGAGGTTGGCGGCGCGGGCAATCACAACCACTCCACTGGAAATGCGCAAATTGCCGACCATGGACCGGATCTGATCGTTCAAATCAATGGCAAGGACTCCGAGGCGCGACACCAGGCTTTCATGGGGATCGACCGCGTCCATGAGTTTGTCCATCTCATCCCGGTGTTCACTCACCGCAACGAACAGAATTTTTCTTTCGCCGTCGCGCAGAACCACCAGTTTCATCACGTCATCGAGAGGATGCAGATACATGGCCCCGGTGAGTGCTGGCAGGGTATCGATAGGCCGGTCATCGGCGCTCACGACGATGTCACCCGCTTTCAATCCGGCGGCTTCGGCGGGTCCTCCGGGATTTACATCGGACACGATGACTCCCCAACCTCGCGAAAGGCCGAGTCCTTCCGCCAGGCTGGGTGTAATGTTTTGCGCGACCGCTCCGATCTCGACCCGATGCACGTGACCATACTTGCGCAGACTCTCGTAGACAAAACGCACGACCCGTGCGGGAATGGCAAACCCCAACCCCTCGCTGCCTCCGCCCTCGGAAAAAATCAAAGTGTTGATGCCGAGCACATAGCCATCCATATCAATCAATGGGCCACCACTGTTTCCGGGGTTGATGGGAGCATCGGTCTGGATATAAACCATGGGGCGATCGGGATCGGGCTGCCGGCCCACTGAACTTACGACACCCATGGTGACCGAGTTCTGCAATCCTTCAGGGCTGCCGATGGCGAATACCAATTGCCCCTGATGCACCCGGCGAGCGCTACCCAGTTCGAGCGTGGGCAAATTCTTCTGGTCAATTTTGAGCAGCGCCAGATCCGAGTCTTTGTGAATTCCGATGAGCTTTGCGTCCAATACATGCTCCTTGCCCACCGGTTCAACTTGCGGGACATCCAGCGAAGGCATGGGCAACACCACCTGAATGCGATGCGCTCCCTCGACCACGTGCGCATTGGTGATGATGTAGCCGTCCGGATCCACGATTACTCCTGAGCCGATCGCATGCTGGCGGGCGATCAACGCCGTCTGACTGCGATTGCCTTCCTCGACCGCGCCGTAGCCGGTGACCTGAATCTGGACCACGGCCGGTGAAATCCTTGCCGCCAGACTCTCCAGAGCGGAATTGAGATCTCGCAGGACCTGCGGAGCTTCCGAGGGATGCGCGCCCACGGCTTTTTCCAGCTCGGTTTCCTGGGTTGCCTTCCGCGGAACGCTTTCTTGCGGAGGCGTTGCGGGCTCAGGCTTCGGCGCCGGCTGTTGAGCACGACTTGGCGCCGAGAGAAGAAACAGCGCGGTGACCGCAAAACTCAGAAAGAAAAGGCGGAATGAACTTCTTGAGGCACGGGCTGGAACGAGCATCGAAACGACTCCTTGAATGTGCGTATCATGATTCACCCAGGTTAGATGAATAATGAGCAGTTATTGTGGCAGAAAGCTTTCCGCCGGGGAAATCTGCCAGGCCGCCGCTTTGCTTCCCAAGTGGCCTCGGCAAGGGGGGACCTAGTTCCTACCGTTATCTAAATGAGTCTCCAGGCTTTGAGCGGGGGCGTCATCCGTGATATAAGGACCGGGTACGAGATTACTGTACTCCACGGCAGGAGATGCCTTGATGGAGTTGGCTTTTGCAGGCGGGAAGGCCAGGAGCTAGGAGGTCTTGTGTCCGAAGCGAGGACGGGAAAACGGTTTCCCCTCGAATTGCCGATCAAGATTCACAAGGCGGACGAGGGCGGACAAAGTAGCGGAGTGACGGGAAACTTGAGCGCCGCCGGAGTTTATATTCGGGCGGATGCGGCGCTGGAAGTGGGCTCCAACGTGGAGTTCGAGATCGTCCTTCCACCCGAGGTTACCGGGGCGAAAGAAAACGTGACCGTGCAATGCAAGGGACGCGTGGTGCGCACGGACGAGCCTGCCACCGGCGGCAGCAGCACTCCCGCGGAGGCCCGAGGTGTGGCCTGCGTAATTGATTCGTACGATTTTGTTCGTCACCCGTAAGGGTCGTGTCGTGACTGGTAAAGAGGTGCTGAAGCCATGCTTAAATTGATTCTGGCCGACAATCAGGCAATCTTCCGCGCGGGAATCGCCAAAGTGCTGGCGGTCGAAGACGAGATGCGCATCGTGGCGCAAGCGCAAACCCAGGAACAGATGTTCATGGCGCTGGATAAATTCCGGGCGGCCGTGCTGGTGATCGCTGGCGGGTTTCATGGTGACTTCCTCGCTGTGCTGCAAGCCGCGAACAAAGCCAAGACTCGGGTCGTCGTGCTGGCCGACACCGGCGAAAGCACGCAACGCTACATGGCTGCGGGGGCGCATGGAGTGGTTTACCGCAACGTAACCAGCGCCGCGCTGGTGGACTGTGTGCGCAAGGTGGCGCGTGGCGAAACCTGGGTGCAGGACATTGCCGTCCCCAGCGAACTTACCGAGAACGACATGGTGGGTCTGCGCGTGCGGGATCGCTTGACCGCGAAGGAATTGAGGATTGTCGCGCTCATCGTGCAGGGCTACAAGAACAAGGAAATCGCCACGCAACTTGGAACCACCGAGCAGGTGATCAAGAATTACCTGCGCAACGTGTATGACAAGATCGGCGTTTCCGACCGGCTGGAGTTGGCGCTGTTCACCATCCATCACCGGATTCTGAATGAGGCCGCCGCCGCGACCGCCGCCGCAGCGCCGCCCCCGCAGGGGCAGGCCGTGCCATCGTAGGATTTTTTGTCGGGAAACAAGAAGGCCGCCCGCGTGGCGGCCTTTTTAACTGCTCGCAAAGTCTAATTTTCATCCCGAGCAAAGCGAGGGATCCCGGTTTTTGCCGCCGACATCCAAACCCAGATTCCTCGTCGCTACGCTCCTCGGAATGACAAGTGGGTTTTTCCCAACTACCTGATCTTTTCCGCCACCGACTTGGCCTGCGTGAACAGATAAAGATAATCCGGCCCTCCCGCCTTGGAATCGGTTCCCGACATATTGAATCCGCCGAAGGGATGGGCTCCGACCATCGCGCCGGTGCACTTGCGATTGATGTATAAGTTGCCGACGTGGAAGTCGCGGATGGCGCGATCAATCTTATCCTGCGAACTGGTGTATACCGCGCCGGTCAGTCCGAACTCGGTGTCGTTGGCAATCTCAAGCGCATGCTCGAAATTCTTCGACTTGATTACTGCCAGCACCGGGCCAAAGATTTCTTCCTGCTCCAGCTTCGATTTGGGCTTGATGTCGGCGATCACGGTTGGCTCGATGAAAAAGCCCTCGCCGGCGTTCTTGGCAGGACCACCGCCAGTAATCAAGCGTCCGTCTTTCTTCCCATGTTCGATGTATTCGAGAATCGACTTCATCGAACTTTCGTTGATCACGGCTCCCATGCCCGGGTTCTCGGTGGGATCGCCGACGGTGATCTTTTCCACGCGAGCCTTGAGCTGGTCGAGAAATTTGTCGTAGATGCGCTCGTCCACAATCGCGCGAGAGCAGGCCGAACATTTCTGGCCCTGAAAGCCGAATGCGGCTTGGGCGACGCCCTCGACGGCGGCGTCAAAATCGCCGTCTGCGTCGACGATAATCGCGTCCTTGCCGCCCATTTCGAGCACCGTACGCTTGATCCAAACTTGGCCGGAAACTTTGTCAGCGGCTCGCTTGTGAATGTCGAGGCCAACTTCGCGAGAGCCAGTAAAAGCGATGTAGCGCGTCTTAGGGTGGGCCACCACAGCATTGCCGAAGCTCGCGCCAGCACCGGGGCAGAAGTTCACCACGCCATCGGGAACGCCAGCCTCTTCGACGAGTTCAATAAACTTTGCCGCGATGGTGGGCGAATCGCTCGACGGTTTCAGAATGACAGTATTGCCCGCGACCACCGAAGCCATCGTCATCCCCGCCATAATCGCGCAGGGAAAGTTCCACGGCGGAATCACTGCGCCTACTCCCAATGGAATGTAGAGCAGAGAATCGCGCTCTCCTGCGATTTGTGGTTCAGGCTTGACTTTCGCCAGCCGCAACGCTTCGCGACCGTAATACTCTAAGAAGTCGATGGTCTCGGCGACGTCGGCGTCGGCTTCCGCCCAGTTCTTGCTGACTTCGAAGACCATACAGGCGGCAAATTCAAATTTGCGTTCGCGCAGCAGATCGGCGACGTGGAACAGCAGGCTGGCGCGTTCCTCGACCGATGTCTGGCTCCAGTGCTCAAAGGCGCTGAGCGCGGCTTGCATGGCCGGTTCGACGTGCTCTTTGCCTGCCTTCTGGTGTAGTCCGACAACTTGCGACGGCTTGGCCGGGTTCAGCGATTTGATCTTGTCCTGAGTCTTGATGCGCTTGCCGCCGATGATGAGGTCGTATTCGTGGCCAAGTTGGCCACGAACCTTCTCGATCGCGGCACGCATCTTGCGGGCGTTCTCGTCTTTGCTGAAATCGGTTAGCGGTTCATTGACGAACGGGCTTTGGTGAAGGCGAATTTGCGGGCGGGTAGGGGCTTCAACGGTTGCCATGAGTGCACCTCGAAAACTATATGGATGCTGCGCGGACAGGCGCGGAACCATTAATTCTACCATCTTGGAACTTGTACGTGAGGGCGACCCAAGCTGTCGGTAGTGCTCAGTTTGAATTTTAGCTCTATGGAAAGGACGCGGTGAGTATGGCATACTCGGTTCGTGGCCAAACGTCTCCGCTACATGCGAAACCAGGACCGCGTGGCCCATACAAAAAGCGGGTTGAATGAACCATCCAGTGCGCAGCTCAATCGTCCTAGTTTGGGCCTGCTGGCTCGCCTATACCTGTTTTAAGAGGGCAATCATCCCACCGAAGGATAACTTACGCTGGTGGCATCTCGAAAGTTATGTAGTCAACAAGAATATCCTGACGCGAACTTTGAACGTGCTGGCGGGGATACTCGTGCTGACGATTGCCTTCAGCGTGGTCTTTAGCAAATGAGAAAATTCAGACTGAGGCACTACCAAGCTGTCGAGCGTTGCTCGACCGGACAGCCCCTTCGACTCCGCTCAGGGCAGGCTCGGGCGGCTGTCCCCACGCGCGCAAGTGCTACTGGATTTTTCGGTTGGTGAGCGCTTTCAGTTCTTCGACGATTTGCTCCAACCGGCCTCGTCGCTGGGCATGATTCTGCTGCGCCGGCAGGGTGCGTCGCTGCTGCGTATATTGCTCGTTAAGTCTCTGGATGTCGCTGATCTCTGCCTTCAGCAGGTGGACACGGCTTAGAATGGCTTCTCTTCCATTTAGCAGCATGTCTCTAGCATACCCTAGTTCGCGAAGATCCGCCCGGCTGTGGTGATGACTTTGGGCATCTAAAGGCCCGATTTGAGAAACATCCTTTCCCAGTGGAAGCGCTCCAGGCGAGATCAGGCGAATGACAAATTATGGCACTTTGACCGAGTCGTGACTCTCGCTGGTATGGAAGCTCATTTTAGCGGTGCGCTCCAGTTTGTCCCAGGCAAAACGCTGGCCTTCGATGGCACGCTTCACGGTCCTGAATAGCACCACCGAGAACACTTGCCGGTAAGCGAAGCGTTGCAGCCAGACCTGGCTGAGCAGCCAAGGATCTTCGCGGGCTTCGGGTTGGCGGCGTTCGAGGGCAAACGCGATGGCGGAAGTAATGAAATCAATGACCAGAAAAGCCGCAAAGAACAATACCAGCCGCTGGATGTCGGTGGGGTCAGTGGAATCGGGATGGAAATGCTTTTGAATGAAATACCAGATTGCGCCCACTGCGAACATCAAGTCGATGAACGGCGAGACCAGCGGCAACAGGATTTGGAAGATGACGATATTCGGCAGAGCCACCAAGCCCAAGGCTCCCTTGCGCGCGAACACGGCGCGATGTTTCCAGACCGACTGCAAAATTCCGAAAGACCAGCGGAAGCGCTGCCGCATCAGGCCATTGGCATTGATGGGCGCCTCGGTGTAGGCGAGCGCCAAATCCTCGTATTCCACCCGGTAACCGTTGCGCAGCAGCGCCATGGTCAAATCGGCATCCTCGGCCACGGTGTCAGTATGATATCCGCCGGCTTCGCGGACGGCGGACGTCCTCCACGCGCCGATGGCTCCCGGCACCACGCTCACGGCTCCCAGAACGTTTAACGCTCGGCGCTCGAAGTTCTGGCTGGTGATGTACTCCAGCGCTTGCCAGCGGGTCCACAGGTTCACCCGATTGCCCACTTTGGCGTTTCCTGCTACGGCTGCGACCTTGGGATTGAGGAAGTGCGGAACCAGCCGTGAAATCGCATTGCGGGCAATGACGGTGTCAGCATCGATCCCCACAAAGATTTCTTCGTCGCGCAAATGTTCGAGGCCGAAGTTGAGAGCCTCCGCCTTGCCGGCATTTGGCTTGGTCAGGATAAGCACGCGTCCCGAGGCTTCTTCGTGTGCAAAGGCCCGGCGCGCGACTTCCAGAGTGCTATCGCTGGATCCATCGTCAATCACGATCACGCGCAAGCCGGGGTAATCCGAAGCCAGGACGGCGCGAACCGTGCGCTCAATCACTTTCTCTTCGTTGTAGGCAGGAATCAGGACTGCGACAGCGGGTTTGTAGGCTGCCGCCTCGCCCGGAGCGCCGTAATGTTGGTGCCGGAAACGATCGAAAATCGCGAAGGCTCCGACAAACAGCAAACGTCCAGTCATGAGCAGGTCGCCGAGAAAGAAGATCCAGGTGATGGCATGCGTGCTGAAATCCCAAATGGCGAAGCCCATCCAGTCCAGGCGGGCAGCCCAGCGCTCGTTAATGGGAATTGCCGGCATTACATCGGCCCTGGTCTTTCCGATCAACTCATGAAGCGGGACGATTTCGTCTCCCTTGGCGCGTATGCCCTGAATGATCATGGGCAAAGCGCGGACCGTCTCCCGGCGATCGCCTCCGCCATCGTGCAGCAGGATAACGCTGCCACAGAGCCGGTCTTTAGGGTCGCAGGGTGGAACGTGGGCAAGCACATCGGCCGCGATCTGCTCGGCGGAGTGGCGCGGATTGTCCTTCCAGTCATTGGGATCGATCTTGTTGCCCACGCTGATGTAGCCCATGTCCTGAACCACTTCGAGCGGCCGCACCTGATCTTCGGTATCGGGCTCCTCATCGATGGAGTAGGGCGGACGAAAGAGGATGGTGTGAATTCCCAGGCGGCTGGCAAAAAGCTGCTGGGTGAGATTCAACTCCACTTTCATGCGGCTGTGCGAGATTTCGGTAATGTCCGGATGGGTGAAGGTGTGATTCCCAATCTCATGGCCCTCGCGATAGATGCGAGCAGTGACGCTGCCGAAATTCTTGGCCTCAAGGCCGATCAGAAAAAATGTTGCGGACGCGTTTTCTTGTTTCAGTACGTCCAGGACTTTGGGGGTCCACTGCGGATCGGGGCCATCGTCGAAGGTGATGGCAACTGCTTTCGGATTGTAGCCGTAGCGGGCTACTCGGTAAGGTTCGGGCAGAGGGTCGATGGTTTCATCGGTGATGATTCCCGACGCGGCGTCCACTGTGATCTGCCGCTGTCCGTCGGCGGGACGATCCTCGATGTGCAGGATTTCGCCCTGACCCTCCATGTCCACGTCCTGGCCAGGGAGAACATCCTTCAACTTATCGGGCGCTCCGGGCTCGCCCGGAACGTCCCAAACCCGCCATAGCGACCGATCTTCAGCGCCGAGCCGCCAGAGCGCGAAAGTCTTAATCCCCAGCCGCTGGGCCGCTCGCATCTGGTTGAGTGCGGTGACCGCGTCCAGAAACCAGATGTCATGGCGGCGATTGTGCTCGTCCATATAGTTGACATGCGGGTTGCTGCTGTCGCCGTCGAAATCCACATCTTCTTCCGAGTCCCGCGCGGCGAGCCAGGCGTCCTGCACCGAGACATTGGAGTCGTGTACGTCGGGCGGCAGCTTTCCGTGCTTCGGTTTCTGTACCCAGTCATAACCGTAATTGCCGACGGCGCAGATCAGTTTGTCGAGGGGGACGAGTTTGCTGGCGAATTCCAGGTTGGCGACAAACCAGTCCTGGGAAGCGACCGGCCCTGGTGCGCCTCCGGGATAGTGCTCGTCGTAGTTCATGAGCACGACCCCATCCACCCGGCTGGCCACGGCGGGATAGTTGAAATCCCCGTTGTGAGGAGGCACGCTCACGTACAGCTTCATGCCTTTGCCGTGAAGATCATCGGAGAGTTCCTGCAGCAAAGCCATGTAACCCGGCTGGGCCTCAGGAGGAATTTCTTCGAAGTCCACCATCAGGCCGCGGTATTTATCGGTGCCGAGAAACGCGGCTACCTGCTGCCGGAAAAGCGCGCGGGCGTCCGCATCGTTGAGGAAGGACGTGATATCGACCCAGTTCAGGCCATCCGAATTGTTCACCATGGGGAACACTTCCATGCCTGTATTTTCGGCCTTCAGGAAGGGCATGACCTTATCGTCCACGGGATGGATGGTCGACGCTTGGTTGGTCGAATTCGGGCTCGTCGAATTCTGGCTGATCGAACTCTGGATCACATCGAAGTACTTATTGGTCTGATCATCGACGCCCTGCAAGCGGCCGTCGGGAGTCAAAACGTGCAGCCAGTCGGGAAAGAGCAGGTCCACCTGACGGGCATACTCGCGCAAAGAGGAGAAGCTGGCGGCATCCCACGGAGCATAGAAAGCGGCCCGGACACCTTCCTCGGAATTCAGCTCTGCCTGAGAAGGATTTGACGCATTCTTGCGATTGCTGCGTTGCGCGGCCAGTTTCCGCCGCCGTTCTTTGGCCTTGTCTTTTTCGCTTTCCTTCACCGCGTGATAGGGCTTTTTCTGCGTTTGCCAGATCAACTCGGGTAACTGCTCACCGCGTAAGGCGTTGTAGATAAAGAAAATAACCAGCAGCATAATGCTGATGCCAAGAAAGTCGAAGAGCCGCCGCAATCGCTTCCATCGGGCTTGCCGCGGATCGTAGAAAACTGGTTGCGCCATGGGGAGTTAGCTAGTCCATCCTAAGCTGTGGAGAAAGTCGGGTCAAACGGGTGTGGCTCTTGGCCATTAGCTCTTAGCCGTTAGCTTGGGGCGGGATGCTTGCGCTGAGACCTAAGAGCCAAGAGCTAAGAAGCTGTTATATTCCCTCCGTGCGCAAACTGCTGCGCCAACATTCCCGGTTCTTCATCCTCGCGATACTCGCAGGCGTGGCGCTGCGTCTGTTGTTCATTGTGCGCTTTCCCGGAGTCACCAGCGATTCGTTCGTCTACGGCGACATCGCCAAGAACTGGCTGCAACATGGGATTTACGGCCTGAGCGGGGTGAATGAGATATCCCCTACCTGCATTCGTTTGCCGGGATATCCCGCCTTCCTCGCCGCGCTGTTCGCGATCTTTGGCATCGAACCCTACCGGGCCGTGCTGGTGGCGCAGTTGTTCGTGGATATCGGCACATGCTTCCTCATTGCCGATCTTGCGCGCCGTTTGATTTCTCTCCGTGCAGCGCGGACTGCATTTCTGTTAGCGGCGCTTTGTCCGTTTCTGGCCAACTACGTCGCCAACGTGCTTACGGAAACGTTGGAAGTATTCTTTACGGTGCTGGCTCTGGATCTGGCGATTCGAGCGCTCGGAACTGTTGACCTCCAGTCGACCCAAGCTTGGGCGGCATGTGGATTTGCTGTTGGAGCCGCTACGCTCCTGCGCCCCGATGGTGCATTGCTTCTGTTCGCGATCGTGGCCTATCTGCTGATGTTGTCTCTGAAACAAAAGCGGCGGGCGGTAGCGCCCGCCCCGCACCTGCTTTGGGCCAGCTTGATCCTGATCGCGGTTTCGCTAGCCTCACTCGTCCCCTGGACTTTGCGAAATCTTCATACCCTCCATCAATTTCAGCCGCTGGCGCCGCGCTATGCCAACGAAGAGAATGCTTTCGTGCCCGCGGGATTCAATCGCTGGATGAAAACCTGGATCGTGGATTATGCCTCTGTCGAGGAGATCTATTGGGCGGTGCCAGGGAACACGTTGGAGGCGGAGAAACTTCCCTCGCGCGCTTTTGATTCGCCCGGGCAACAGCAGCAGACCATACAATTGTTCGACGATTACAACCGAACCACCCACGTGACTCCCGATCTCGATGCCAGGTTCGCGGCGCTCTCCGAACAGCGCGTGCATCATTCTTTGCTGCGCTATTACGTTGCCTTACCGCTGCTGCGCATCGCCGACATGTGGCTTCGACCGCGGACGGAAACCTTGCCGTCGGATACACGATGGTGGGAATTCGACGACGACCCGGAGTGGTTGGCGCTAACCATAAGCCTGGGGGTTCTCAATCTTTTGTATATCGGAGCCGCTTTCGCGGGGCTGGTGCGTGGACGATTTACGCCTCACCTCGGCTTACTGCTCACATTCGTGATTCTGCGATCTGCTTTTCTCGGCACCCTGGAAAATCCGGAACCGCGCTACACCTTGGAATGTTATCCAGTCGTAATCCTTCTCGCGGCGGCATGGTTTGCGGGGAAACGCAGGTCTGAGGATACCGCGCAAATCACGTAGCCGCGGACGTCTCGTCCGTGGCGGTCGAGCGAACCTCATCGGGGATGGAGTCTTGCCTAACCTCAGCCGAGGGGTGAATCGGTCATGCGGAAGCGTGTGCGAACATGCTCGGAAAGCAGTTCGATGGCGCCGCGATTGGCTATCGGGTCGGCCTGAGCCAGGTATCTCATGGCTTCGACCAATAGCCGCTGGCCGTCAACGTAGCGCGGATCGGCTGTCCGCTCGCGCCGCTTGCGCCCTATTTGGGGAGCGATCGGGATCGTGAAAACCTTGGCCATGGCCATGTAATTAACGGATCAGAGCCTTGCCGCGGGCGGTGTTATTCCATTTCGCTCGCGCTCTACCGGCTTGACTTTGCAATCAAGCTGCACGTTTTTGCAGTATACCGTCTCACGCCCCGTTTTTCAGCCTTTATCTTTATTTCTTTTCTTTACACCAGGGTACCATCAAAGGGAACAGCCGACGAGCCAGTTCGGTTTCGCCATTGGGGCTGGACCTTAGGCATAGCTGCTAACCCTGCGGCGATACAAACTTCGTCTTGCCGGTAGTCTTCAGTTTGAATTCAGAATCTGGAATCTTTTGATTCAATTGGATATCGGAATACTTGGCCAAGCGATAATCGCCTGAGGGTTCGAACAGTTGCTGTTGCACCGACACACCTCGCGATAAATCAATCCACAACCAGATGTGATCGAACATGTTGCGGCCTCTGGCGGATTTCGGCACCAGTTCTAACTTCTCCGTAGCCACGCCATCCACTTTCTCAGGTCCGATGTATTTCACTTCAAAGGACTTCACCATATCCCGCCCGCTTCCGCCAAAACCCAAAACCAGGAAGTCCTCGACCGTGGCGCGGTCCTTGCCCGTGTTGTACAGGGTCACTTGATCGATTTTCGGCTGGTAGACCTCGACCTTGCTGTCCGTAAACAGCACCTGCTTTGGGGAACTGGGATCGCTGATATAGGCAGCCATCTCGGTTTCGTTCCCGGCACGCCGAAAATACACTGTCCCTTTCTGCGTGTCGGTCTCGTCCACCACTTTCTGATACTGGTTCCAGACAAAAGCGGCTTGAGTCGTGCGAAAGTTCGCCGCAGTCTGGTCCATCTGTTTGAGAACGCGTTGCAGGTCGCCAGAGGCTTGCGTCTTCGCAGGTTCCTGCGCCGACGCGATCACCAGAGAAATCATGACCGCGAAACCCCAGCCTGTCCGACGGCACCATTCCAACATTAGCAGTGGATCCATTTTTCAGTCCCAGGATGAAGACCCTACTCCCGCGCCACCCAAACCTTGTAGCTTAGGACGCGTCCCAAGCCGTCGCGCACCGGTTCCACCTTGGTGATACTTACTTCACCAGAAATGGGTTCGATGATCCGCAACAACTCGCTTCGAATCGCATTGTCGTCTTTGCCCGCAACCTGGCCCGCAACTGCTGCCGCTTCGATCTGGTAAATCAGTCCACCCTGGCCGTCGGGCACAACCACGACTCCCGTAGAATGCGGATTATGCTCGACCGGTTTGTCATTGAAATTGATCAGCTTCGGGGAAAAGAAAACGAAGAGCAGGATCAGCGTGACCATCACGTCGTACTGGATGGTGCCCCGCTCATAGGACCAGAAAATGTAATCGCGGATTGTGCGCCAGAACCCAGTCATCGGCACACCGGGAGCGGCCATAACCGTCGCATTCGTTTTTGCCCTGTTCAAGTCTATTTTTTGCTCCCTGTCTTTTGCAAACCGTAGCGCTGGCAAGATGCCGCCGCTACATTTTCCTCGGCGTGAGCCGGTCCGCTCCCATGTACGGACGCAGCGCCTCCGGAATCAGCACGCTGCCATCGGCTTGCTGATAATTCTCGACAATCGCCACCCATGTCCGACCCACCGCCAGGCCGCTGCCATTCAGCGTGTGCAGGAATTCCGTCTTGTTCTTGCCCTCCGGACGATATCGAATGTTCGCCCGCCGCGCCTGAAACGATTCGAAGTTCGAGCACGAAGAAATCTCGCGAAACAACTGCTGCCCCGGCAGCCACACTTCGATGTCGTAGGTTTTCGCCGCCGAGAAACCCATGTCGCCCGTGCATAACGCGACTACACGATAGTGCAAGCCAAGCTTCTGCAGCACTTCTTCAGCGTCGTGCGTGAGCTTTTCCAATTGTTCATAAGATTCTTCCGGCCGCGCGAACTTCACCATCTCCACTTTCTGAAACTGATGTTGCCGGATAATGCCCCGCACATCCTTGCCATAAGACCCGGCCTCGCTGCGGAAACACGGCGTATATGCGGTGAGCGAAATCGGCAGGCGCGCAGCCTCGAGTACTTCATCGCGATAAAGATTCGTGACCGGGACTTCCGCGGTTGGAATCAGCCACAAATCACTCTCTCCGTGCGGAACCTTAAAAAGATCAGCCGCAAACTTGGGCAGGTTCCCCGTCCCATACAATGAATCCGAGTTCACCAGATACGGCGGCAACACCTCGGTATAGCCGTGTTCGCGGGTGTGGAGATCGAGCATGAAGTTGGCCAGAGCTCGCTCCAGGTGCGCTCCCTGGTCCCAATACACGGCAAAGCGCGCTCCCGAAAGTTTCGCGGCCCGCTCCAGATCGAGCACGCCGAGTTGCTCGCCGATTTCCCAGTGCGACTTGGGAGCAAAATCAAACGTCGGTGGTCCGCCCCAGAGGCGCACTTCCACGTTGTCATCTGCGCTCTTGCCCACCGGGACGCTGGCGTGCGGCATATTGGGAATGCCAACCAGAATCTGCTGCAGCCGGATTTCGTATTCTTCAGCCGCCTTCCCCAGTTCCTCGACCTGCTCGCGCAATTCTTTGGTCTCGGCAATCAACGCCGACGCATCTTGCCCACTCTTTTTCAGTTTCGCGATCTCTTCCGAGGCGCGATTGCGCTGCGCCTTCATGGTCTCGGCGCTGGTGATGGCCTGACGCCGCTGGGCATCGACCTGGGCAAAGTTCTTCAAAACCTCAGCCGGCTTCATGCCGCGCTGTCGCAGCTTCTCCTCGACCAGCGGCAAGTTGTCACGCACAAAATTCAGATCAAGCATGGGAATTACTACTCTAACGGAAAAGTGGGCGACTTTGTAGCGCCGCCGTCCCGGCGGCCCGGCGCTGCAGGTTCCGAGGACGAAACCGCGAACCGCTTTGGAGTCGAATGCCGCACGCGGTACACTACATTCGCGATGACCGCCCCCCCCGCCACCGCCAAGCGCACGCCTGACCTCAACGTTAGCTTCGCCGGCATCGCACTCAAGAACCCCGTAATCGCCGCCAGCGGCACGTTTGGCTACGGCATCGAGTTCGAAGACGTCGTGCATCTCAACAAGCTCGGCGGCCTCGTGGTGAAGGGTTTGTCGAGAGAGCCCATGGCAGGGAACCCACCGCCGCGCTTGTACGAGACAGCGGCGGGCATGCTCAACGCGATCGGGCTGCAGAATATCGGGGCGCGCGCCTTCCTCGACGAGAAACTTCCCAGGCTGCGCGAGTTAAAAAATGTCGTGGTCATCGCCAACGTATTTGGCTACACCCGCGAAGATTACGAGCGAACCATTCAGATATTGAATGAAGGCGAGGGCATCGCCGCTTACGAACTCAATGTTTCCTGCCCCAACACTGCCCACGGAGGAATCCAGTTCGGCAGCGATCCCCGTTCCCTCGACGAGGTCGTGGCGACCGCCCGGCATTTCTCGCAGCGGCCGTTAATCGTGAAGCTTTCTCCCAACGTAACCAGCATCGCGCAGATGGCGTATGTGGCGCAGGAAGCCGGCGCCGACGCGGTTTCGCTGGTCAACACTTTCGTGGCCATGGCCATCGACGCCGAAACCCGCAAGCCCCGCATTGCCAACGTCACTGCCGGGCTCTCCGGCCCAGCTATTAAGCCCATCGCGCTGCGCATGGTCTACGACGCGGCTAAGGCGGTGAAGATCCCAGTCATCGGCATGGGCGGCATTTCGACGGCGATCGATATCGTCGAATTCATGCTGGCCGGCGCCACCGCCGTGCAAATCGGAACCGCCAGCTACTGGGACCCGTGCGCTACAGAAAAGATCGTCGACGAACTCCAGGAGTGGTGCGCAGAACATCGCATCGAGCGTCTAGCGGACCTGACCGGCGGCCTCATCCTCGAATAGCCGCGCAGGTCGTAGTTCTGGTTTCCCTTACCCAAACGAAAGCGAGGGTGCCCCATCCTTGCGTTCTTTGCAAGGGTGGGAGGCGATGCTGCCGGGTGCACCCGCCTTCTGATGCACATATTCTGGTGCAGACTTTACCTCAAAAAAAACTCTCATTTCCGCGCAAAATCTAGAAAACAAAGGATTGGAATTTTTCTTGTCTCCTAGATCTATGGTTCTTAAGGTAGTTATAGGCAAAATCTTGGAAACATGGGAGTTATCGCGATGTCCGATGGCCCGTGGTTGTGTTTTGGAACCAACAGGAAAGCCGGACTGGGTGTTCATCTTCACCATGATTGGTCGGTTGTCAAGGATCGACGATTATCTTTAAGATTACATTAACACTCATGTGTTATCACGAATGCTAGACGGAATTCAAGAAGAAAATGAGCGGGCTGCGAAGCCGATTCCCAAATTGGGAAACGGACAACCAGGACAGTCGCGGACCACGGTTCGTTGATGGCTCCAGATTGGACGACTGGCGAACACCCCCGCCCAAGCGGAGCTTGGACGGGCCACCCCTGAGAGTAAATGATAGTCTTCGGGCGGGCCAGCCCCCTCGATAACGGGACGGACAATGGAGTGGACCGCCGGTCAGGCCTCAAGATACACTTCTCCGCATGAAGCTAGAGTCTGAAATCACGAGAGTCCAAGCTCTGATCAAAATTCAGAAGGGTCTTGTCCACGAACCTCGGGATGGGAGACCTGTGCCGCGAGACGTCGCTAAGCTGTGGCAGCTTCAACTCAAAATCTCACAGGACTACCTCCAAACTCTGATGAGCCGGAGCAAAGAGCGAAAGCGCCACAAGAAGAACTCAAGGCCTGCAGAGTGAGGCTGGGACCCGTTCCTCACGCCTTTGCGAGAAGATGCACATTTGCATCCGTCATTTTTGGGAGCGCCACGAATCTAGGCGGTTGGAGTGCGAAGCACCGGCTTTTCGCGGAGAACGCGACGGCACGCGGCCGCGCGGAAGGCCGGTCCACCCCCCTTGCTTCTGGCAAATACTCTGGACTATGCTCCAGGGGTGTCGCAACATCTTCTGACATTTGCCTGCAATTTCGCGCGCAGTGGTCCTCTCCCCCGCACACAAATCCGAATCATGGGCAAGCACGTTTGTGTGGCACTTCTCGTCGCGTGGCTCCTTGCGGGCTGCAAGTCTAAGAAAGATGCCCTGCCGGTTGTGATAGATGATATCTGGAGCCTGGACGCGGTTCGCCACAGCTGCCGGAGTGGGTCTACTCTTAACTACGGGCTCTGCACAAAAACGCCGGAGCAGATTGTCGATAACTTCGATAATCAAGTCAACCTTGCCTTTGCAACCGAGCCCTCGTGCCGGGGAGTCGTGATAAGGCATTTTTACGGCCCTTGGACAGACCCACTGGCCAAAATGCCATCTTGGTGGTTGATGCTGAATTTCAACGAGGACGAACGCGAGGCCAGTTGGATGATTGGAACGGGCAGCTCGCACGATCACAACACGCTGTCTGGTGAGGGCAGTCCCAAGCAGTTGGCCAAGGAAGTATGCGACATCGTTCGCGCTGCTGGGGCAGCGGTTCACTAGGGGGCTGGCCCGTCCTTGCGTTCTGTGCAAGGGTGGGAAGGCGATGCTGCCGCGCTCCGACCTCGCCGTCCCCGCCTTTAAAAAAGCGTAAAGGTGGGCCAGCCGCGGTCTTAGTCTAGCCATATGAATCAATTTGTGAGTTGGCTTATCTGTCATTCGAGAGATATCTGGAGCGTTGCCGGCCCTCTGGTCGGCGTCTTGATTGGCGCATATGTTGCCAATCGGAATCAAAGAAAACACTGGATAGCTGACAACAAGAAGCAGGAATACCGGGAATTGCTGACCGCGCTCACGCGGGCATTCGGGGCGATGCTTGAACTCCGAGGAGCTGGAATGATTGCACTTGGGCCAGAGGATCAACGGGCATATGGCGCAATGGAAACACAAGCGCTACAGATTATTCGCGATCGCCTGTTCATCGCAGACGAAGTGACACAAATGGACTTGCTCAACAGATGGGCGGATGCGACAAAGGACTTTGATAGCACCCACAATCCCCGGACATTCGCGGCGGGGTTCGGAAAAATAGCTGACTCAGTTACCGCCTCCGCCAAGAAGCTTATGAAATAACGGCAACAATTATCATTCCGGGTCGTTGCTCCACAAGCCCCGGCCACCTTCCAGAAAATGTGCAGATGTTACCGGCCGTGGCTATACCAGATCGAGCCCGGCGAGCGGAAGTTCAGGCCTTCGCCCCACACGGCTTGGGTGCGGCCCTGGTTGTCGATGCCGATTCCGAAGTAGTCGCCAAAAGGAAAGCTGAAGCCTTTGGGCCGGATATAGCGGTATCCGGGCAAATAACTCGAAATTCGCGACTCTTCCGACCACGTAGCCCCGCCGTTCGTGGAGTTCCGGTAATAAGTATTCCACAGCGGACGATTGCGCGTGTCCATCCAGGCGATACGAACATCGCCAGCCGCTCCGGCGGCGATCGCGGGAAAAGCATGCTCTACGCCTGCTTGCGCAGTCGAAACGTTCAGCCTTGGAGACCACGTATCCCCGGCCGTAGTCGATGAAGCAAAATAAATTCGCTCGGGGCTCTTATCCGCTGCGCCGGAGTTCCACAGCGCGTACAAAGTGCCGGCGGCATCGGAGGTCATGGTGATCTGTGCGCCCAGGTATCCCCACTCGCAGCGGTAGGCGCTGCAATCCGGAGGCGCGCCCGAGGCGTCCATCAGCCGCGTCTCCCAACTCTCGCCACCGTCGGACGACTTGCTGATGTATAAGCTCTCCCGGCCTTTGGCGCCGTCGTGCCGCGTGTATCCCGCCCACGCTAAATAGACGGAACCCTGCAAATCGACCGTCGCGCCTCCGGCCAGAGACCGCACCAGCTTTAGCTTCGCACCTACATCGGCAGAGGTGAATGTGATGCCGCCATCGTGCGACGACGCCACCCACATCTTTCGCGCCCGGTTGAATCCGACGTAGACATCCTGCCCTCGAACCGCAAGCACGGGCTTATCGGCGTCGGTAACTCCGCGGTCGGCCACCACGATCGACCAGCTTTGACCGAAGTCGACCGACTTGGCCACGACCATAGCGACTTTCTTATTTTGCAGCCAAGCTGCGTACACCGTTCGGCGGTCAATGGGATCGACCACGATCTGCGGATCGTACTGTCCGGTGCCCGGCGGCGTGATCTCGCGCGGCCGCTGCCAGGTAGCGCCGTTGTCGTTGCTGACCACGAGAATCATCGAAGGAAGTGGGCAGCCGCGGCATCCCGGCACGCGCCCATACTGCGGATACAGAATGTAGGTGTGACCGAATCCATCCGTGGCAATGGCTGGCTCCCACTGATCTCCAACCCCGAAGCCCACGCGGTTTTGAGGCGCAAAAGTTGCTTTCGCGGCAAATGCCGCCGGAACGAGCAGGCAGGCAAGCAAGACCGCGAAGGCGAGCCGGGAACTTCTATGATTGCTGTGGAAAGCCAAGGCCAAGAAACCTCAGGCGGACTGGGGGGCAAAGCCGCTAAGGCAATTTATCGCGGGAGGCCGAGGTCCGTCAACCAGGAAAAGCTGGAAAGGCAGCGGGGCGCGGTTTCAAACGCCCCTAACACGCGCATCGTGCCACTTTCCCTCGCTTGCCGCATCCAATAGAATCGCTACACTTTCTGAGGGAGTTAATCGATATGGCTAAAGCTACTTTTGCGGCAGGGTGTTTCTGGGGAGTTGAAGCGACCTTCCGCCAACTGCCCGGAGTGATCTCGACCCGGGTCGGCTACACTGGCGGCCACTCCGCCAACCCGACCTACAAAGAGGTTTGCACGGACACGACCGGACATGCCGAAGCCGTGGAAATCGAATACGATCCGGCGAAGCTTTCCTATGACAAGCTGCTCGAAGTTTTCTGGGAGAACCACGATCCCACGCAGCTCAACCGGCAAGGGCCGGACTGGGGCAAGCAGTATCGCTCGGCAATTTTTTTTCACATGCCGGAACAGGAAGCGGCGGCGAAAGCTTCAAAAGAACAGATGGAAAAATCTCATCGTTTCAGCAAGCCCATCGTCACGCAGATTGTTCCCGCCGAAACTTTCTTCGAGGCCGAGGATTACCACCAGCAGTATCTGGAAAAGAAGGGTCTGGCGAGTTGCCACATCAAGGCCTGACCCGGACGTGATCGCGTCGCCCCGGACGCCCCGTCCGCATTGGAATCGCGCGTGCCAGCGGTCTTCGCCAGGCTGCGGCGCTTCGCACCGCTTGGGCGGGCGAGGGCGTCCGCCCCTAGGTGTTGCATCCCGCGCTAACGCCGGTGCACCATCGATCCTGGGCGCACCCGCACAAACAGATGAAATGACACTGGCGCGTTGCCGTATATAGGATCCAGGGCCGCAGGCTTCGAATAGAAGGTCACATCCCCACCCAGTCCAACTTGCCAATGCTCATTGTGCGCGAGATCGCGCACTCCACCGAACGTGTATGCGCCAATGCGGTATGCGGGATGGATCGGCGTCTGGGGAAACAACTCGTCTTTATCCACTAGCTCAAGCCGACTGTACGCATAATTTCGCGCCAGAAAGTTCAGCGTCGATTCCAGCAGATAACTGTTCTGTGTTGTGTTCTCCAGTTCCTTGTGCTTGCGTCCCCAGATCAACGAAGTAGCCCAGTTTCCAGTCCTCAACTTTCCTGCCGACCACTCCCGGTTGTACTCGAGCGAAGCGGTTTGCCGCCGCTCATTGCTGGGATCAATCGCCTCGGGATGGAATAGCCGTCCATAGCTGTATTGCGCGGTCCAGTTGCGAGTGGGCGCCGAGGTCGCACGAAACGACCAGGAATCGAGGGGCGCGAGTTGAATGCTCCACCGCTCTTCATTCGGTTCGTGAGCATTGAATGCCGAGCCTTCAATTTTCAAGGCGCCCAGCTTGGAAAAATTCAGCTTGGAAAGATCAAAGATGAAGCCTGTGGTCACAACCCCAAAGCTGGTATGAGTTGAATCCTGCAAATGGTGGCCCAGCGGGGCCTCGGGATCTTCCGACGCCGACTGGCGATGCATGTAGGTCACCGGGCCCAACGCCGGCTCAGCCGATGGGCCTCCATACAGCAGCCAGGAAACTTTCTCGCTAACCAGTACCGTGTAGAGCGCAGCCAGTTCGCTAAAGACGTTATGGGGATGCTGGTGATCGACGAGTGGCTGCTCATGATATGTTTCACCCGTCTGAAAAAGCTCGGGAAAGCCGGGATGCGGCGAGGTCAGCGACTCCGCCGAAAACATCTGCCGCAACAGCAGCGTGCCCGAGCCCAGCCGATGCTGCTCCATCGTCATCAGGTAGTTTGTCGATTCCGCCTTGCCCACGCCGCGCGGCCCGCCCTGGTGGTTATAGGTGATGAAGACGGTGCCATGCGCCATCAGATCCCAGCCGTCGGGCGCGATCATCCACAGGGTCTCCGGGACCGAGGCCGGCTGCCAACTGCTGCCTGAGGAAGCGTGAAACGAGGGCGTAGACGATGCCTCGCCCATGTTCATAATCATGGGAGTGTCGGAATCCTCTGCTGGGGGAGACAAATTGGCCTGCTCCTGCGCGTTTGCCGCGAGGCCGAGCACGAGCATCCGCATGACCAATGTGCCGATGTGCTTTTTCAAACTTGGGGACGGCGCTGCAAGCTCTTAGGATGAGATTCCAGACGCGCGCGAAGTTACGAGCCGGTGATCTTCAAGCGCAGTTCTTCGGGCAGACGTTCGCGGATTTCCGCCGGCAAGCGATCATGCACCCGGCGCGCGCCGAGCATGGCGACATCCACCACCGTCATGGGCGCGGGCGTCGCCACAGCGACGATCAGCCAGATCAAGGCCGACAGCGCGAAACCCGCCAGCGCCGCAATCTCCAGCCAAAAGGCATTGCGCGGGCCGAAATGGCGAATCACTCCAAAGGCCAGCAGGAACACGCCCGCGGAAACCGAAGCCAGGATAATCAATGAGAGGTCAATGGCGCGATGCAGACGCTGGCGGCGGCGGCAGTGCTCGCAGGTCGAAAAATGGTCCTCGTAGTCCCGGCCCATCTCCGGCGCGAGCCCGGAAATATCATAGCGCCAGCCCGCCAGAATCTTGCCTACGATGGGATCAACACAGTCACTCATATGCACTACAGTACGGACTCAGAACCGGATTGGTTGCATCGGTTCAGTCTGCGCGGCCAGCATGACACGATTATGCAGCAGTGTCCGGCGGCCAGACAAAGCTTTTTCCGCCGCGCTCCGGGCAAGTTCCGGATGATTATTCTGTTCTGAAAGATGCGCCAGCACTATATAGGATGCATGCCCATCATAGTCCGTGGCAAAGAATTCCGCGAGCGCGGAATTCGAGAGGTGGCCAACCCGGCTCATGACCCGCTGTTTCACCGACCAGGGATACGAGCCCACCCGCAACATCTCCACATCGTGGTTCGATTCGAGCAGCAGCAGATCGCAACCGCGCAACTGGTCGCGCACGCTGGGCGGCATGTATCCCAGGTCAGTGGCGATGGCAACCTTCATGCCTTCAGCGCGGAAGGTGAATCCGACCGGATCGGCCGCATCATGCGGAATGGTGAACGGAGTCACGCCAATGTCGCCAACCTGGAAGCTGTGGCCGGAGGAAAATAATTCCAGCCGGGCGAGTTGGGGACGCTCCCCTGCAGCATCGCGCAGCGCCTTCGACCAAGCCTGGTACGTGGCCTCGGTCATGAATACGGGAATCTTCAGCTTCCTGGCCAGCACTAAGAGGCCATATACATGGTCGGTATGCTCATGCGTGATCAGAATGGCGGACAGCGAGTGGGGATCGTCTCCCGCGGATTTCATGCGTTTGAAAGTCTCGCGGCAGGAGACTCCCGCGTCAACCAGAAGCTTGGTAGCGGAACTTTGCACAATCGTGCTGTTGCCCCGGCTGCCGCTGGCCAGCACTGACACTGAGACTCCCATGCTGCGCAGCATACTCCCTCACACTGTGGAAACAGAAGTAACTTTCCGGCTTAGCCGATACTTTGGAGCAGCCGCCAGCTCTGAGGCTCATTCTGGGTCAGGCCGTGATCAGGCGCAGCGCCGCGCGTGCAACCCTGACCTCGATAGGCGTGCGGCATACGTACTCTCCATCCGCATAAACATCGAGGGGTTCATCCGTTTCGATTGCGAGCCGCTTAGTCTGGAAGTATTTGACCTGCCGGATGCGCAAGTGCCTCCCGAAATAGATGGTGGGGAAGAGGCAAAATAACTTGAGCTTGTTCATGCTCGGGATAATGCAAACATCGAGAACGCCGTCGTCGAGCTTGGCGTGAGGCGCGATCTGCATTCCGCTTCCATAGGCCGGCCCATTGGCGAAGGCAGCGACCACGACCGGCTGCGCGCTGCGGGCGGCGAGTGCTGCTCGATCCTCGGCGCCCGGCATGGAGATCTTCATCGCGACGGGCGCGAATCTCATGAGCGCGGGCAGAAAGCTCAGAGCGTAACCACCGTGCGCTCGGAGCCAGCGTGGAAGCCGGTTGGCCCGCCGGGCGATGTCTCCGTCCAGACCGACGCCGCCCACGCAGCAAAAATAGTGCTCGGGTGGTGCGGCCACCTTGCCCGCAAACAGCCCATCCGTGATCGGCCCATCAGTGACCAGCCGGTCAGCGATCAGCCGATCAGCGACCAGTGGACTGATAACACCCAGATCAATGTTCCGCACATTCTCGCCCCCAGAAGAAAACCTGCGCCAGACGGCCAAGGAATCCCGAACGCGGTGCAGGTTCAAGGCGTGCGCGAAATCGTTTCCGCTGCCGCAAGGCACGACCAGGACGGGCAGCCGCAGCTTGACCAATTCCGCCAAATGACGATGCACCGTGCCGTCTCCGCCGAAGATGAGAATGGCGTCGGCCGCATTCGGGTCCGCCGGCAGGCCAGTCAGCCAGGTCGCTGCCGAGTTCTTCTGGAACGGCTTCAGGTCGCTGATGGACGATCCCGGCCCGAAGATAACGGCGGCGCGCATGTCCGAGGCAGATTACCAGAACCTCAACCAAAAAGAATACAGAGAGGAGGAAGAAGAATCCTGCGTGATCAACATATGCATCCTTGAGGACGGATGCGCGTCTAACTAGCGATTCCTGAATCTCCGGGGAGGAGACAAATGCCCTCAAACGAAAATGGAATGGTTCACGTCGCCAGTCCGCGCTCCGTTCCAGAAACTTTGAAGAAGCTGCAGACGATCTTCGAAGGTCGCGGCTTGAAACTGTTCGCCCTGATTGACCACAGCGGCGAAGCCGAAAAAGCCGGACTGAAGATGAGGCCGACTCAGCTTTTGATCTTCGGCAACGCGCAAAGTGGAACTCCGGTGATGGTCGCCGCTCCGACCTTAGCCATCGATCTGCCGCTGAAGGCGTTGGTTTGGGAGGATGCCGACGGGAAAGTCTGGGTCTCCTACAACAGCCCGGAATACCTCCAACAGCGGCACGGTATTCCCGTCGATCTGCTGAAAAATATCTCCGGAGTTGGTGCGCTGGTCGAGAAAGCGGTAGAGTAGTTGGTCGCGGGGACAGCGACTCGGCATGGCGAATGATGCAAAAACCAGCGACCAGGAAAAAGAAGCCGCTGCCCGCGCCAGCCTGCGTTTCGTGCGCGACGGCAACGTGGTTGGACTGGGAACGGGCTCGACCGCGGCCTACGCCGTGCGGTTTTTAGGCGAGCGAGTGCGGGCAGGATTGAAGATTCGCGGCATCCCAACCTCCGTCCGGACCAAAGATCTGGCCACAAGCGTGGGAATCCCGTTGACCACGCTGGATGAATTCCAGCAGGCCGATTTCCAGGGGATCGATGTCACCATCGATGGCGCCGATGAATTCGATCCGCAACTGCACTTGATCAAGGGCGGCGGCGGCGCGCTCCTGCGCGAAAAGATCATTGCTTCCGCGTCGCGACAAGTTGTGATCATCGCCGATTCGAGCAAGCAGGTTGCCGTGCTGGGAAGGTTTCCGCTCCCGGTCGAAGTGATTCCCTTCGCTCAGGCCTTGATTGCAAATAGAATTGCGGCCCTTGGAGCGACGGTGAAGTTGCGCCAGGACGCGAAGGGGAATGTTTTTGTGAGCGACGAAGGCCATCACATTCTGGATTGCAGCTTCGGCCAGATTCCCGATCCACCCGCGCTGGCGCGCACGCTAAGCGACATGCCCGGCATAGTCGAGCATGGTTTGTTTATTGACTTGGCGACGGTGGTGCTGGTGGCGAAAGGCGAGAAGGTTACGGAGTTCCGGCGCGGCGCGAAGTGAATCGGCAGGGAATAAGCGTTGCCTTAACCTCGCACCGGCGGAGACGCCCGCGCCTACCTGATAATCTCCTGCAGGGCTGTCAGGAACCGGTCCACTTCTTCCGCCGTGTTGTAATGCGCCAGCCCGATGCGCAGGAAGCCTCCGTCTTTTTCGACATCGAGGCACTCAGTCAGGTTCAGCGCATAATAATTGCCGTCCCAGGTAAAGAAGCCGCGCTCGCCGAGCCGGGTCGCGAGTTCGAGCGGCGTGTAACCCGTGATTCGCAGGGCGATAGTTGGGCAGCGTTGATCGAATCTTTTGGGATCTGTGATGCCATAAAGTTTCAGCCCAGGATTAGCGAGCAATCCTCGGATGAGTGGTCCCATTAATCCGCGTTCGTGTTTCTGAATCGCCTCAAAAGCGGCCAGCACTGCGGCGCGCCGAGTCGATGCTGACGGGTTCGCATGCCGTCCAAGATCAGCCAGATAGTCCACGCAGGCGGTGATTCCGGCGATGCATTCATGATTAAGGGTGCCCCACTCCCAGCGGTTAGGAATCGCGTTGGTGTTGGCGCGAACTTTGTAGGGCTGCAGGCGCTTCAGGTGCTCACGCTTGCCATAGAGCACGCCCATGTGCGGCCCAAAGAACTTGTAAGTTGAGCACGCCAGGAAATCACAATCGAGCGCGCGAACGTCAATGGGACCGTGCGGCGCGTAGTGTACGGCGTCAATGTAAGCCATCGCGCCCCGTTGATGCGCGAGGCGGACGATCTCCGCCACGTCATTGATCGTGCCTACGGCATTCGAGGCGTAGCCCACCGCAACCAGCCTGGTGCGCCCGGTGATCTTGCGGGCCAAATCGTCCATGTCGAGAGTGCAGTCGTCTTCGTAAATCCCAGCCATGCGAACGGTCACGCCGCGCTCTTCGAGGGCGCGCCACGGAGAAATGTTGGCGTCGTGATCAAGATGGGTGAGCACGATTTCGTCCCCCGGGCCGAGTTCGCGCCCGATGGAGCGGCTCATGGCGAAGGTCAGCGAAGTCATGTTGGCTCCGAAGACGACCTCGTCCGAGTCGCAGCCCAGGAAGTCCGCCATGGCAGAACGTGCGCCCGCAATCATCGCGTCGGTGTGGCGGCTGGTCGCGTAAGCGCCACCAGTGTTGGCGTTGTCGCGTTTCAGATAATCGGAGATAGCGTCAATCACGCGCTGTGGGACTTGAGTTCCGCCAGGACCGTCGAGAAAAGTCGCAGGCTGGCCGTTAACGATCTGCGCGAGAGAAGGGAACTGGGAACGGACCCAGGCCAGATCGAGCGCATTTGCGGTTTCAGTTTGCATTGTGGGCATGACTTCATCCTTCGCGGACAATCGCCGTGATGCCAGCGCTGCACGTCAGCCCATGGTCGTGGTGTGCTCAGGCTGAATCTTGTAGATCACGCGCACTTCCGAGGGCTGCCGGTAGGGATACTTGTCGACGCCCAGATACTTCTTAGCCATCTTATCGATGTGTGCGTCGGCGCCCTGTTCGGTGATTTCCACCACCCGTCCACGGATTTCGAGATAGCGGTAGGGATTTTCGGGATCGACGATGGCGATCGCCACGCGCGGATCGCGACGCACGTTGCGGTCTTTTTGTCGGCCTTTCGCCGAATTGAAAATTACATAGTCTCCTTCCAAATCGCACCACACCGGGGTTACCTGCGGGCGGCCATCGGGCATCAATGTCGCCAAACTGGCGAAGGCGCGCTTACTGAACAGATCGCGATATTTTTCCGGAATAATTTCGGGCATCACATTCTCCTTGCAACAGTATTGCCAAGCAGAGTCGACAAAATTATAGACGGCGCGGCGAGTTTTGTGTTGCCGCCGCTTTCTAGTTTCAGCCGGCAGCGTTTACAATTCGTTTCTCAGACTGATTTCAAGTATGGTGTTGCGGTTCTGGAGTCGTGGGCCGCATTCCATCTTGGCGAAACTCTATTAACTTAGTAGACTTTAGCGGGAGAGGATCGAACATGTCCAGTCTAGGCCGAGACCGGCACCAACCGTCGCGCTATTTCATCGCCTTGCTTCTGCTGATCATTTGCGCGGGAGGTCGCGCCACAGCCGAGCGCCCGGCGGAGAAAGTCATTCCGACCATCGTCTTCATGACCGACTTCGGTACGGTGGACGATTCCGTCGCCATCTGCCGGGGCGTAATGTATTCGCTTGCCCCGGACGCGCGCATTGTCGACCTTACGCATCAGGTGACGCCATTCTCTATTCTCGACGGGGCTCGCTTCCTGTACGGCGCAACCCCATACTATCCCGCGGGGACGGTCTTTGTAGTGGTAGTGGATCCTACCGTGGGCAGCGCTCGGAAAGCGGTGGTGGTGAAATCGAAACGCGGACAGTATTTTGTGCTGCCGGACAACGGCTTGATGACGCTGGTGCAGGATCGCGACGGCCTCGAAAGTGCTCGCGAGATCACGAATCGCGACTGGATGATTGGAGCGGCGCTGTCATCGACGTTTCATGGACGCGATATCTTTTCGCCCGTTGGCGCACATCTGGTGCGAGGCGACGATTGGACCGGGGTGGGGCCCGAGCTGGATGTGAGCAAACTCGTCCGCCTGGACATCGCACTGGCGAAGCTGGATGACCGCGGGTTGACTGGACAAGTGATCGCGACCGACGGCCCGTTCGGCAACCTCGTCACCAATATCAGCGGCGAAGATTTTCTCAAACTTGGCTATCCGCGGGGCCAGAGCGCGCGCGTCGTCCTGGGGACGAGCGAGATGGATATTCCGTTCGTGCGCACCTTTAGCGACGTCCCGCTGAAGCAGCCGCTGCTGTACATCGATTCTCGCGGGCGGCTTGGCCTGGCGGTAAATCAGGGAAGCTTTGCGGCCTCCTATGGAGTAAAGCCTCCGGTTGCAATCTTTATTCCGCGCGCGAACAAGTAATACGATCATGATTCCAGCGTGCAGCCTGTGTGCTGGTTTCAGCCGACTACCTAAGGAGAGGACGCACATGAGCAGTACACGACCAATGGCAGATAAAATCGACGGCAGCGTTCAACGCCTGATTCTTTTGACCCTTGTGCTATTGCTGCCCCGTGTTCTTTTGGCGCAGAGTTTTCGCGGCTCGATTCGTGGAAAGGTGGTGGATCCGAGCGGCAGCCTGATTGCCGGCGCGAAGGTCACCGCCAAGAACAGCGCGACTGGCCAAGTGCGCGAGGCGGCGACGGGCGGCGACGGCGCCTATGTGCTGGCTGAACTTCCTGCTGGTGAGTACGTCGTGATGGCGGAATCAACTGGATTGTCGCCGGTTGCGCAGAATGTGATCGTCAACGTCGGCTCGGACACAACTGCCGACTTCGATCTGACCAGACTGGAAAAGAAAGTAGAGCAGTTGACGGTCACCGAAGAAGCCCCAATCGTAGAAACCACGCGCGACGTGCTGAATGAAGTTGTGGACCGGAAGCTGGTGGCCGAACTTCCCCTCAACGGCCGCGATTTCGGCAAGTTGGTTGCGCTGTCGCCCGGAGCCACGGTTGATCCTTCCGGCGTCGCCGGGACCCAGGGTGGTTTTGGACAATTCAACATTAACGGCAATCGTGACCGGTCCAACAACTACACGCTCGACGGCACGGACAACAACGATCCTTTTTTCAACAACTCGGCTCTTAACCAAACCGGTATTGGAGGCGCTCCAGCCTCGCTGCTGCTGATCGATGCCATCCAGGAGTTCAATCTGCAGTCGCAGTTCGGCGCGGAATACGGCCGCAACAGCGGTTCCGTGGTTAATATTGTGACCCGGTCCGGGACCAACAAGTTCCACGGCTCGGCTTTCGAATTCTTCCGCAACAGCGCAATGGATGCTCGAAATTATTTCAATAGCGACCCGCACAAGTCCGTATTTCAGAACAGTAACTTCGGAGCCTCGTTAGGCGGACCGATCGTGAAGGACAAAACGTTTTTCTTCGGAGCTTATGAAGGTCAGCGCGAGCAAGTGGGGTCCGACTTTTTGCTTCTGGTTCCAACCCAGGCCCAGATCCAGCAAGCCCGGACAATCGCCGGGGCGATCAATGGCACCCCCAGCAATCCGGTGATCAATCCCGGCCTGGACGCGATTCTGGCGTTCTATCCGAAAAGCAATACTAGCGAAATCCCTGGCGTGGTGCGCGACAAGAATGACGGGGACAATTTCATCGCAAAAATTGACGAGAATCTGAGCAACACAGAACTATTGACCGGCCGCTACGCTTTTGGCCAGAGCAACCAGACTTTTCCCCTTGGCTCGCCGGGCGGATACGGCACGGGATCGCGGCTGCCCGAGTTCGCCCAGACCTCGCCCACCCGGGTGCAGGTCGTTTCGGTCAGTCTGCTTTCTACCTTGAACTCTACCAAGATCAACGAAGTGCGATTCGGCTACAGCCGTTACCGGACTTCGTTCAGTTCGCTGGATGCCAACTTCGATCCCAGCAGCATCGGGCTGAATTTTGGAACGGGCAAGCTCGGGCTGCCGGAGTTTGACTTCACCAACATTGAGAATTTGGGTGCTATCGGCTACAGTGTTCCGCGCGGCCGCACCAGCGAGAGCTTTCAGATTCTCGACAACTTTACCTGGCTGAAAGGCCGCCACACATTCAAATTCGGAGGAGAATTTCGCCGCGCCGCCATCAGCAATTTCAATGACAATCTGGAGCGCGGCATCTTTCAGTTCACCGCTGGTGTCGGTCTAAGCCCCGATCCAGTGGTCGATGCGTTGGCGAACTTCTACACCGGCGGCACGCAGGACACGACTTTTTGTTGCACATCCGTCTCCGTCGACAGCGGCAACACCCAGCGTACGACGTACAATAATGGACTCAGTTTCTTCGCCCAGGATGATTACCGCGTGGCTTCCAACTTCACCCTGAATCTGGGCCTGCGCTGGGAGTACTTCGGACCGCTGAGCGAGAAGAATAACCTGCTGTCAAACCTCGGCCGCGACGGAAACCTGGCCCTGGTGGGTACGGATGGCCTTAGCGGTTTGTACAACCGCGATCTGCACGATTTCGGCCCGCGCCTGGGATTCGCCTGGGGCGTCGCGAAGAACACCGTGGTCCGCGCCGGCTACGGCATCTATTATGACTACGTGCCCCAGGACATCCTGATCGCCAATTTCACCACCTCGGCTGGAGTCGTGACTAATCCCATCGGACCGAAACCGGTTTTGCCTTTGAACTTTGATCCAACTGCTTTTAACGGCACCAATCCAACGCCGAATGCGCCCATCATGAATGGCGTTGCATCACCACCGTATTCCATTTTCGTAACGCCGCAAGATTTCCGTTCTCCGTACACGCAGAACTGGAATTTCAATATTCAGCAGAAACTTGTGGAGAATGCTTCGTTCGAAGCCCGCTACGTGGGCAGCAAAGGCACGCATCTGGTGCGCCTCACCGACCTGAACGAACCAAACGCCAATAGCGTTCGCCCTAATCCCAACTACGGAGGCATCGACGAACTCACGCCCTCCAGTTCATCCTCTTACAATGCTCTGCAGGCCATTGGCCGGATCCAGAATGTTCACCGTATTTCGGGCTTCGCCGCTTATGTCTGGTCGAAGTCGATCGATGACGCCTCCGATGGAATCGACTTCGTTCCGGGCGCGGCTTTTCCCCAGGACCCTAGTAACCTCCCTGCCGAGCGCGGGCCCTCACTGTTCGACACCAGGAATCGCTTCACGGCGGCGATCAATTATGAACTTCCCTCCTGGACCGCGCTACGAAAGTTTGGCTCGGGCTGGCAGTTGAACACCATCATTAGCGTGCAGAGCGGGCGTCCAATTCCAATCGACAATTCGACGGATACCAGTGGCCGGTTTTATTTCAATCAACGGCCTGACGTGGTGCCGGGAGTGAATCCTATCCTGCCCAATTGGACGCCGAGCACGGGCTATCTCAATCCGCTGGCCTTCGTGCAACCGGCGTACGGAACTTTCGGCGACCTGGGCCGCGACTCGATCTTTGGCCCTGGACTTAGCAACGTGGATTTTTCCATCACCAAGAACACCTGGCTGACGGAACGTCTGAACCTGCAATTGCGCGCTGAATTTTTCAATATCTTCAACCACCCGAACTTCGCCTTGCCCGCGCACACCATTATCCCCGGATACATCGACAACGGAACTCCCGGCAATCCGCAGGTTGTGCCGAATCCCGCCGCCCACGTGAATGGCGATATCACGCAGCCGCTGCTGCCGATGGGCCTGATCACGCAAACTCCCGACGTCGCCCAGACCAATCCAGGCTTGGGTGGGGGTGGGCCACGCGTGCTTCAGCTGGCAGCGAAGTTCATATTCTAGAAGTTCAGGAATCGTGTGGCGCGGGCGCCCCCGCCCGCGTCTTGCTAAGTATTCACGTCCGCCGCAATGACTGGCAACACGGCTCGCAGCAGCGCAACGAAATCTCCCTGGGCACGCTGGCCAGTTGCAAGAACATCTTCGTGATTCAGCACTTCATCGGAAATCCCCGCAGCCATGTTGGTCACGCAAGAAATCGCCAGCACGCTTAATCCCATGTGCCGCGCCGCGATAACTTCCGGGATAGTGGACATGCCCACGAGATCCGCGCCGATCGTACGCAGATATCGAATCTCCGCCGGAGTCTCATAGCTCGGCCCCAGAAGGCCCGCGTACACGCCTTGATACACCGGCTTGCCCAAGCGGCGAGCGGCTTGGAGCGCGATTTCGCGATACGGTTTAGAGTAAGCCTTGGTCATGTCCGGGAATCGCGGACCAAAGCGCTCGTCGTTCGGCCCAACGAGCGGATTGTGCCCCTGCAGATTGACGTGGTCAGTAATCACGACCAGCGCCCCTTGTTTGTATTCGAGATTGATGCCACCGGCTGCATTGGTGAGGATGAGCGCGCGGATACCCATTCGCCCAAATACGCGGATTGGAAATGCGACCTCCTTTGCAGAATACCCCTCGTACAAATGCACGCGTCCCTGCATAGCTGCTACAGGGACGTCGCCAGTCTTTCCAATCACCATCTGCCCGGCATGACCGACTGCAGTGGAGTGAGGGAACGAAGGAATGTCTGCGTACGGAATGCGCGTGGCCTCCGAAAGTTCGCCGGCAAATCCACCTAAACCTGAGCCCAGCACCAGCCCGATTGCCGGGCGAAGCGGAGTCTGCGAAAGCAGGAATTGCGCGGCAGATTCGGCGTTGGCGAAGTCGTCCATAAGAGATCTACTGAGAACCGGGAACTATCAACTCAGAACTGCCTCTGAAACTCCTTCTCGAATGCAAAGAATTCTGATTCCAGCTTCCACTGCATCTGGGCACGCGCGTTGGCATCCAAGAATCTCTGGCACGCGGACGAGATTTTCCCAACCTCAGCACGATCGTTGGCACAAGCGGCCACTGGACGGAAGCCCGATGCCCACAAGCTGGAGCCCCCGAGAAAGCTATGCTCCAGGCTCATTCTCGCCATCCGCTTCAAGTCTTTATAGCCGAGAGAGTCGTAGGTTTGAACCGCGCGCAGATACTCGTGCGTCATGTCAGAGCGCGACACACCCTCGTCGTCCGTGGCCAACGCCACCGGCACGCCATACCGCAAATAGATTGGCAGCGGATGCGCGTCACCCTCCACGCCCAGAATCACGTCATTGGAAGTCAGGCATATCTCGACCAGAACCTTCCTTTGAGCCATCTCTCGCAGCAGGCCCAGGGGATCGCGCTCGTTCATCACGTCCACGCCGTGCCCGATGCGCTCCGCGTGCCCACGCTCAACCGAATCGCGGATGTGAAAGCGCAAACCCTCCGGCGGCACCAGGCCCATCGCCAGTTCCCCCGCGTGCAGGCTGATGCGTACTTTCGGGTACACGCCATGCAGGTAGTCGAGCATCTTCATGTGCAACTCAAAATCGTGCATGGGGACGTACCAGTCTTCCGGCATGACCAGGTTCAAGCCGACAAAGCGCGAATCCGCCTGCGCCAGTTCAAAGCCGAAAAGAATCTGGGCGAAGACCATCTCGCGCGGCAATCCGCGCAGCACCTGGTAGAGATAACGAATCTTGACATTGCATCCCGGACTTGCTTCCGGAGTGTCGCACTTGAGCACAGAGCGCATTTTGCTCTCGTCGTCATCAAGCCGCTTGCTGGTAGCGCTGATAACGTCTTTCAGACCACTGGCCAGCAACTTCTCACGCATGCGCGCGAAGTCATCGTCCCAACCCAGCTTCGCACCGAGCTGCCCAGACTGTACGGCGTCCGCCGTATGCATCAGTTCGAGATATTGAAGATGGTTTTCCGCCGCCCGCGCTGCAGCCTCGGCAAGAGCGTCCCCAATATGGTTGCGAGTGGCCAACGAAAACTTGTCGAAGGTCGCGAAGAAATGGTCGTGCCCCGATTCCTCGCCCGGCTGCCAGTTACGCATCGACCACGCATCCACAATCGAGTTGTAGAGCACATGATCACCATACGCGCAACGAATGGCCGGTTTGCTGGTGAATTTTTCGCAGGAATCATCACACGGAGGAGCAATGAGAATCGCAGTTGTCCGGTCCACGCACAAATTGTCGCTCGCGGCGTAGTCGATCAGATTCTCCGCGTAGAGAGCGCCGCTAAGGTGAACGTGCAGATCGCCGCCTTTGGGCATGTCACGTAAGAAAGCTAGCTGAAGCGAAGGCAGTCGCCGGATGGATTCGAAATAGCGCGCCGTCCGCTGCTCCGCGCTTGCGCCCGACTGCGCCGCGGCGAGCACGCCTGCCGAAATGACGACCACTATAACAATCTGCCGAGTAAGGGTGAGCATACGACCCGTCCTTCCGGGAAGAAATGGCATTTTACTCCGATTCGCAAAAGAAACGCTGCTGTCTGACTGTGTCCAAGAGGTGGCCAATCTCGGCACTTCGCAGGATTATTGCGTAATGTTGGAGCCCGGCATGGGTTCAGAGTAAAGTGTTGGTCATGAAGAACGTCTCTCTGGCTCTGCTCTTGATGGGCGTGGCCTTCGTGTCCGCTGCGCAAGATGGACAGCACATTTCCGAGAAGGATCAAGCCAAACAACTGATTTGTGACGCTGCGGCGAAGCAGTTACCCGAATCCGCCGCGCAGGGCGTTGCATTGAGGATGACGGTAGACGACAGGGGACGGGTCGAGACCTTCACAACCGAGTCGCCGAAAGGTCTCCGACTCGAGAAGATGAAAGAAGTGGCCGCCGCTGTAAAGGCAATGCACTTCAAGCCAGCAACAAAAGATGGGTCGCCTGTCAGGGTACAGATCAGAATAGAATTCGACTGCACCAGCGAACCATCGAAAAACTAGTAGCCACGTTCTCTACGGAAGGCGCCTAGTTTGCGAGCCACTGTAGTCCGCAAGGTTGGGTTGAACCGCAACAATCCCCGGAACCTCCCATCCAGAGCGGTTTTTCTGAGATTTTCACAAATATAATTGACCGTCTCTTCACAACGCTCGCCTCACCTTGGCTAAACGAATCCGCGGAAACAGCACCGCCGCGTATATCCCCAACTAGAGCTCTGCAAGGACTGCACCATATGTGCGGCACCGGCCTGTGAACCGTCTGCACTCCATTGAAAACTCGGCAAATATGGTCCAGCAATTCTCATTGACTCTAAAAATGAAAAGAGTAAAAACGTAATCGTTCTTTGACAGCTTCTGAAGTTTTCCCGGTTGGTGCGGCGTCCGGGGCTCAAGCGAAGTCACCCTCTACATTGCAAAATGACTGAGGGAGGGTTAGCGAGGGTCTATAGCAAAGCGCTGGTTGAGGCGAACAGGAAGATTTGTCGAAGGCAGGATAGAGTCCCGAGGCGTTGGGTTGGTTTATCCGGTTGGCGGTAAGCCCGGAGCCCGAGCAACGAATCGCGAGTTGCCATCCGCAAGGATCGCAACTATGGCAGGTCGGCAAGGGTCTAAAGCGAGCTACTGGCCGAGACGAATGATCTCAACACCACCTCGGGACTCTTAATTTTGTCTGCAGAGTGAGTGGCAGTGGTTAGCCTGGGCTGCAGCTCTCCCCCAAGTTAATTGCGAACAGGTGGCACGAGGCTAACCACTGTCCACTTTCTTACGGCCCCTCCAGCATCTGGAACCGTTCTTTCGGCACCAGCCTCGCCCGATAAATCGAGTTCGTTGCGGCAACTTCCGCGACCACATCCACGTTCAATTCATACGAACCCTGCGGCAGGTTTTCTCCAAAAGGAATCTCCAAACTCGTGGTGTCCTTCTTCAAGTCAATGCGCTGGTAGCCGATCGCGGTAGCGCGCCCGGTCTCATTCACTGCCATCATGACTACGGTCAAATCGAAATCCTGCTCGGTCTGGTTGGACACAGTAATCGAACCCTCCAACCGCCGGCCGGTGATCTTGGGATAGCGGCCCCATTGCGCCAGAAGCGGCGCCACCACGGTCAGCACCAGTTGCTGGTTGCGTTGCACTGCCGGCCTGCCGCCGTCAGTGACTGTAACCGTGAACTTAAACTCGCCAGTCTCCGTGGGAGCACCGCTCAAAATTCCGTCGCGCGCGAGCACAATGCCGGCGGGCGCTGATCCCTCCGTGATCTCCCAGCGCAAAGGAGTGATTCCACCTCGCGCTTCCAAATGAGTTTCGTATTGCTGCTTCAGGTATGCTTTGGGCAAGTTGGTGGTGCGAACTACCAGCGGTTCCCCGGTCGCAGCGCCTTGCTGGGCCGCAGCAAGGCTGCCCGAGACGCAGAAACAACAGAGTAAGATAAGAGGAACTCGCAGCCGTCGGTCGGCGCGTTGCATCACAGGTCGGATCCACACACACAGGATTATAGCTCCTCCCGTCGATCCCCTCGACGCCATCGCCATCCCCGCGATAAGCTAGAGGGTTTCCGAGAGGGGGCGGAGCGCATGCGTGAAGCGGTCGCAAAGCTGTGGCCGGAGATTCAATGGATTGACAAGCCCAAGTTGCGCGAGCAGGTTACCCAGACCTGGATCAAGGCGTTGGAACGCAGCCCACTGAAGCCCGAGGATCTGAATCGGATTCCATTCACCCTGCTCGCGCCCAACTGCCCCATCACTTTCATGGAGCATAAGCGCTGCGTCGTCCATATTGCGCGCCAGAGCGCCGAGTCCATGCACGAGTTCATGGGCCGCGCGTTGCCGATTAACATGGATGTGGTGATTGCCGGTGCGATTCTCGCAGACGTGGGCAAGTTGCTCGAGTATGAACTCGGCCCTGACGGCAAAAGCCGCCAAAGCGAGCGCGGCGAAGCCTTGCGGCATCCCTTCACTGGAGTTGCGTTGGCGCTCGAATGCGGCGTGCCTGACGAAGTCTGCCACATTATCGCAGCTCACGCGGCTGAGGGTGATCTGGTGAAACGCAGCACCGAAGCCTACATCGTGCATCACGCCGATTTCATGGCGTTTCTACCATTCAAGAATCCGAAGAACGTAAAAGTGAAATGAACGCAAGGAGACGCCGTGTCCGTCGCTAAAGAAGCTGTCGCTACCAAAGAGACTATTACCGCAAAGATGTCGCGCTGGGCCGCCAGCCTCGATTTCAAGCATCTCTCGCAGGATGCGGTCTATCAGGCCAAGCGCTTCCTGCTGGATTCCGCCGGCTGCGCCCTCGGCGGCTACCAGCAACACGATGTGAAGATTGCCCTCGAAGTGCTCGACGAGATCGCAGGCAAAGGCCCGGCCACCGTGATCGGCACCGGCAAGCACATCGATCCCGTTTCGGCCTCGCTTGCCAATGGCCTTATGATCCGCTGCATGGATTACAACGACATTTACTGGAAGCAGGATCCGTCGCATCCTTCCGACATTTTTCCCGCCGCGTTCGCTGCATGCGAACGCACGAAAAGCGACGGAAAAGAATTGATCGTCGGTCTCGTGCTCGGACACGAATTCGAAATGCGCTTTTGCGAAATCGCATTCCCCGGCATCCGTGAGCGCGGCTGGCATCACGCTACCTTGACCGCCTTCGTCTCACCAATCGTCGCCGGGCGCGCTCTCCATCTTTCCTGGGAGCAGATTCAACACGCGATAGGCATCTCGGCCAGCCGCCACGCCACACTCGGCGCCGTAACCGCCGGCAAGCTCACCATGATGAAGAACACGGTCGACCCAATGGCTACGCAAAGCGGAGTGCTTGCTGCGCTCATGGCCGAGAAGGGTTACACCGGACCCGAACACGTGGTCGATGGAAAAGAGGGATTGACGCACGTTTTCGGCCCGGAGTGGAAGCTGAACCTGCTGACCGACGGGCTGGGCGATTCCTGGCGCATCACGCAGTGCGGCATGAAAGCCTTTCCCACCGAGGCGCTAACCCATACGCCGATTTCCGCGGTGCTCGACATCGTAAAGTCGAATGACTTGAAGCCGGATCAAGTGACCAAGATTCAAATCCGATCGCTGGCCCGCGCCGCGGACATTCTTTCCGATCCCAGCAAGTACGACCCTCGCAGCAAAGAGACGGCCGATCATTCATTGCCCTACGTGGTCGCGGCGGCGCTGGCAGAGCGCCAAGTAACGCCGGCGCAGTTCACCATGGAAAAAATCATGGACCCGACCATCCGTGCTCAACTGCAGAAAGTTGAGGTCGTCGCCGACCCCGAGATCGAGAAAGTCTTTCCGGCATTGCAGCGGGTGATCGTCAATATCACAACCACGGACGGGCAGACCTTTACTAAGCAACTTGACTATCCCAAAGGCGATCCGCGAAACCCGCTCACCGATCAGGAAGTCGAAGAAAAATTCGCCGCGCTGGCAGAGGGCGTATTGTCGCAGGGCGCGCAGAAGAAGTTGAAAGACGCCATCTGGAATCTGGAGAACTTGGACTCAGTCAGCAAGCTGATGGCATTGATGAAAGCGGACGCACGGAAGGGCAAGCCAGCGAAAAAAGAGCCGTAGAAACGTTGCTGGCAACGTTTTCTTTCTAACGTT
>Ga0182014_10000089_pt1 | contig 94174 bp, 88 predicted proteins | sample 612S2DmetaG_FD_120489 | JGI IMG/M metagenome (GOLD analysis project Ga0182014, IMG submission 120489) | Permafrost microbial communities from Stordalen Mire, Sweden - 612S2D metaG | ecosystem: Environmental > Terrestrial > Soil > Wetlands > Permafrost | place: Sweden: Stordalen | collected... | reverse complement strand
GCCCAAGCACTTCCCGGCGTTGACCCGACCACGGCACCGGTTCAAGGACCGCATCCCGTCCTACAAATGGCGACGCAAACTCAACCGAGGTCTTAAATAAGCGCCATTCCCCGTTTGGGAACAGCTTATCTCCTCGGATCGGGTACACGTCGAGCATGCTGTCGCGAAAAGCACAATACAGCCTGTCCAATGCGAAGGCATACTTCGAGGAACACCTGTCCACAGGTGATTATTACAGCGAAGGGGTAGCCGTCGCGGGACGGTGGTTTGGCAACGCCACAGAATCTCTCCATCTCTCGGAATCAGTCAAACGTGACGAGTTCCTGCATCTCTGTGACAACCTGGACCCGCGCACCGGTAAACTCCTCACGCAACGGCTCAAAACCACCCGCAGTGAGGTCAACGATGACGGAGAGGCGCGTACCGTGGCCAACCGTCGAGTATTCTACGATTTCACCTTCTCTCCACCCAAGTCGGTCTCAATCGCTGCATTCATCGGCAATGACAGCCGCATCGTGGACGCTCATGACCGTGCCGTACGCGTGTCACTGCAAGAACTGGAGCGGTTAGCGGCGACCCGCGTACGTGCCAAGGGCAGCATGTCAGACCGACACACTGGCAACCTTGCTTGTGCTGTGTTTCGGCACGATACGTCCCGCGCCTTGGACCCGCATCTGCACAGCCACTGCGTTGTGTTTAACGCGACATTTGATCCGGTGGAACGTCGCTGGAAGGCGTTGCAGACCTTGGAGATGGTACGTGCAAGGAAGTACGTTGAGAACGTCTATTACCACGAATTGGCCCGCGAACTCAGGGCATTCGGCTACAACCTGAAACACAATGCTCGCGGTGACTTTGAAGTCCAGGGAGTTTCTCCAGAACTCTGCCAACGATTCTCGAAACGTCATCAGGAAATCGACGAGAAGACGCGCGAATTGCTGGCCAAGAAACCGCATCTCGCGAAGGGCAATGTACCAGAAATCCGTAACAGCATCGCCCAAAGCGAACGGCTGCGGAAGATCAAATCGGTTCGGCTGGAGGAGCTGAGGAGTCTCTGGACACGCCAAATCTCCCCCGCTGAGAAAGAGGCCGTCGCATCGTTGAAGCATGGTGCATCAGTCAACCCCGGCAACCGCGTCGCAGGCAATGCCCTGGCCGCTGTCGCTTGGGCCGAAGAACACCTGTTTGATCGCCACCCTGTGGTGCCAGAATACGAGCTTTGGCGGCATGCGTTGGAACATGCACGCGGTGAGAATATCACCGTGGAACAAGTGCGCAACATCACTCAAAGCAGAGGGTATATCCGCGATGAACGTACCCCACACCTTGTTACGAGCAAGGCAGCCCTGGAGCGAGAATGGGACATCGTATGTCTGGCCAAGTCTGGGATCAGACAGTTTCGTCCATTGGGCGATGCCCAGTCGATCGGCAACGCCAGCCTCAATTCAGAACAGCGAACGGCTGTCGAGCACATCTTGAGTTCCCGCAACTTCCTTACGCTGTTTCGCGGCGGCGCGGGCACGGGGAAAAGCTATGCCCTGAGAGCTGTCGGCGATGGCTTGCAAAGAGCGGGGCATCACATCCACGTCATCGCGCCGCAACGACAGCAGGTCATAGGTTTGGAACAGGATGGGTTCAGAGGAGTTCAGACTGTGAGCGAATTCCTCGTGAGAAAGCCAATGCCAGAGGGAGCCGTTGTCCTCGTGGATGAAGCCGGCCAAATCGGAGGCGAGCAGATGCAGCGGCTTCTTCGCTACGTTCGCAGCGGGCATGGTCGTCTCATTCTCTGTGGCGACACCCGGCAACACGGAGCAGTGCAAGCATCCGACGCACTTTGGGCCATCGAGAAGTACTCGGGCCTGAAGGCGGCTGTCCTGAACGAGATTCGCCGTCAAGACCCGGCGAAGGCCAAGACCCCGACCGAGCGGCGGCAGATTGAAGAGTACCGGCAGGCCGTTCGCGAGGCATCCGAGGGGAACCTCAGTAAATCATTTGATCGTCTGGACAAGCAATCGGCAATCATCGTGTGTTCGCCCTTCGACCAGCAGGACAAACTCGCGGAGTGTTATGTCAACCTCACTGGCAAGGGACATTCGGTTGTGGTCGTTTCGCAAACCTGGTCGGAAATTCACAAGGTCAATGATCGTGTGCGGGCGGCACTTAAGTCCCGTCATCAGTTGGGCGACGAAGAACATACGGTCACAGCGCTCGAATCTGTCGATTTGACCGACGCTCAAAAACGTGACCCACGGTTCCATACCGACAAAACAGTCTTCGTGTTCAATCAAGATACCGCCGGGTTTCGCAAGGGCGAGACAGGTCGTCTGAGGGGCATCACGGCGAAGGGGCTTGTGGTCGAAGGTGAGAAGAAGATTCGTGTCATCCGATTCCAGCATCTGTCTCGCTTGGCCTTCTGCCAGCCACGTGAGTTGGCTCTTGCCTTTGGAGATCGCCTACAGTTGAAAGCCAATAGCAGGGCCGCGCGTGGACAACGCTTGGTGAACGGCGAACTGGTCACCGTGAACAAGGTTCTGGCCGACGGACGAATCAAACTTCAAGACGGAAGGGTTCTCGGAAATGACTACCGCCGTTTTGTTCGTGGTTTCGCCATCACGTCGTATGCCTCGCAAGGCAAGACAGTGGATTACGTCCTGTTTTCCGACTCGACCGTCAAGGCCGCGACCAACCAGCAGCAGTGGTATGTCACGATTTCGCGGGGACGCAAGGGGATACGGATTTTCACCAGCGACAAGGAGCAACTACGGGAAAACATCTGCCGGTCGGGTGACCGCGAATTGGCCTTGGACATGGCTTGGGCGCTCCGGCAAGGGATGGACGTGAGCCTGGGCATCGACCAAACACACGGCATCGGACGATCATCTTCCGTTTGAGGAGACGTATGAAACCAACCCAAAGTAAAGACGCACCGGCGGGTAACCTGCCGAACGAAACGAAGCAACCCGAAGTCGCACGGCTCGCACTGAGCCGGAAAGAAGCTGCCAGTGCCTTGGGAGTCAGCGTCCCGACTTTGGATCGGCTGGTGCAACGCGGATTGCTCCGACCGAGTCGCGCGCTACGTCGCCCACTATTTCCCGTGACCGAAATCGAACGATTCCTCCGCGAAACGTCCGGCCCGATCACATAGTGAAGAGAACGGCACTTCAGGATTCACCAAAACTTTCGCTGGTCGCTCATCTGTCAGAAGCGATCTCACAGTGTCACCCTGACAGAAATGTTGTAACCCAATGTTGTAACCCGACGGCCGATTTTGTGATGTTTCGTGATGACATGGGATTTCATACGATTGCCCTACAACCTTGGCACACATTGGGTTGGCAGCCGATAGCTAAAGGCGAGAAAAACTGGCTAAAACTGCCCTTTAGAATTATGAGTCCCCTGCTCTACCACTGAGCTACCCTGGCACACCGAGCCGAATCATGTTGCCGCCCTGAACCAAATCGGGGCTGGCACCAAAGGCGGGGTAAGATTAGCGAAGCCGGGCGGAATTTCAATCTTCTGTTTTTCAGCCACCCGCGATCTGATGAGTGCGGCCAAGAGCGGAGCGGGCGAGCCTTCGGTGGGCTGGGCGTGGGCAAGGCAATTGTCGCAGTCGGACAAGTCGATGTACGCGTCGATTGTCTGCAGAAGAGTAGACGCAAATGGGGAACCTCTGCTGAGGGTGTGGGCTGTCGAGGCCCGCAATTCTGGGTGGGGGTGAGTCTTCTATCGTGGGTTATGGACGCGACGGCGGCGTCATCGGCCCGTCTGAACTGCCCGCAGTCGTGCCAGCGCGTTCTTGGCCGGGGTAAAGTCCGGCCGGAGCTTCAGGGCCTGCTCGTAGTGCTGTATTGCCTCCGGCTCCCTTCCCGCTTGCTCCAAAGCGATCCCGAAATTGTAGTGCGCCTCGGCAAAATCGGGCTTGATCCGCAGGGCCTGCTGGTAGTGGGTGATGGCTTCCTTGATCTTACCCGTTTGCGCCAAAACGATCCCCAGATTGGAGTGCGCCTCGGCGAGATCGGGATTGATCCGCAGGGCTTGCTCGTCGTGTGCGATGGCTTCCCGCACATTGCCCACTTGCTCCCAAGCCATTCCCAAGGCGCAGTGCGCCGCGGCGTAATCGGGCTTGATCCGCAGGGCCTGCTGGAAATGGGTGATGGCTTCCTCGATTTTACCCGTTTGCGCCAAAGCGATCGCCAGATTGTAGTGCGCCTGGGCGGAATTGGGCTTGAGATGCAGGGCCTGCTCGTACTGCTCGACGGCGTCCTGAAATCTGCCTAATCGATCCAACACGCGCCCCAGAGTGTTATGCGCCATGTAGAGTTGCGGCGCAATTTCGACCTCCCGTTGCGCGTATTCCAACGCCTCACGGGCCCTCCCTTGGTCCAGCAACGCCACCGCGAGTGTCCAGTTGAATTCCGAGTCCGGGAACTGTGCCAACACGGCTCGGCACAGCGTCTCGTCGTTGCGCCGCTCGGGTATCAGGTTGTGCGTGCTTACTCCGAACACACACAATTGGCCCGCCAACAAGACGGTCAGCGCGACACGAGCGACCGTCGTCGAACGCCGCCACAACCACACCGCCCCTCCGCCACCCAACAGCAGCGGCGGCAGCATCGCCATGTACGCGTACCGCGGCGCCACCGCCTGTGCACCCTCTTGTATCAGCCCGGAGACGGGAAGAACCAACATTAAGTACGCCCCCCACCCTGCCGCCAGCATTGGCCTGCGTCTTCTTTCAATGACGACCACCGCCGTAATCATGACAACACTGAGCACCGACGCGAGAACCGGCCACTGATCGAGTGAAAGCCTTGATTGGAGCGGGTAGTATGGCGACAAAGGCACCGGCCAGACAAGTTTCCACAGGTAAAACGTCAGACTGTCGAACGCAAGAAACACACGCTTTGAGAGCGGGATCGCTGCCAACGAAAAAATCTGGCCCGTCTGTGACTTGGTGATTAGCGTCGCCAGGCTCGCCGCTACCGCAATGACAATCATCGCCGCCTTCTCCCACATCAACCGGCTCCAACCCAATTGCTTGTGGCGCCGCAGCGGGTAGTAATCGATCGCCAGCATCACGAACGGCAGCGATATCGCCATCGGTTTGCACAACAGCGCGGCGACGTACAACCCCCATACCACCCAACGACGTGCGCCCGTAGCGTATGCCCACACGCTCCCGATTCCAAACGTCGTGCACAGCAGTTGCGTCCGTCCCGAAACCCACGCCACCGACTCCACTTGCAACGGATGAATCGCGAATACCACCGCAACCCACAAGGCCAGCGTCAGCCGCTCGCCACTGCTCAAGGATGTCGCGCCCAAGAGCGTCCACAGGAACCCGAACACGAGCGCCGCATTGAGTGCGTGCACCACTACGCTGGCCGTATGGTGGCCCGCCGCGTTCTTTCCCCAAATCTGGTAGTCCAGAACGTGGGACAACCGCACCAAAGGGTGGTAGTAGGAATCCGTGCACGTAAACGCCCATTTCACCGCGCTCCACGTCAGGCCGTTCAACCGCACCGACTGCCGCAAGTACTCCACATCGTCTCCTGCCAGGAACTCGCCATGGACGCTCGGCCAATACAGCCACAGCACGCCTGCGAAAATCGCAAGCCCGAATCCAACCAGCTTCGTGCGGCTGATGCTCATTCAAATCAGGAACGATGGGTTCTGACGGGAACAATCATAAGGCATGCGTCGGGGGAATCAAGAACACTAGAACCACAAGAGTTCAAACCGGAAGGTTCGCCAATCGCCCAACGCGGGGAGGCGCTCGGAACGGTTCGGTGTGGTAGTTGTTGGTCACGCGGCGTCAAGCGCAGTTGGTCGGTATGGGCGAAATGCGGCGAGCATAGCGGTGGGGATAATCGGATATTATATTGTCCGCTACGAAGCAGCGCGAAACTTGCGCCAGCGGATGACCGACAACACCGTCAGCCATCAAAGGCATCTTCCAAACTTGGAGAGATGTCGGACTATGTATCTGGGGCAAACTCTCGATTTCTCGTCCTGCCTAATGGAAAACCCCAGATGTTGTGAGTATACGGCTTTGGTAATAGCGTCTTCTGCCGTCATCCCGAACGCCGTATCTTCGAGAGGACCGATCCGGCTTAATCGCTCTCCAGCAGTCTTTGCCCACCAAAACCCATCCGTTATCCAAACACCTACCTACAGAAACCATTTGGCATACGAGACTTCGGCAGGCAATGTTGGCAAGCCGAATGCTTATTCTGGAAGCACGAGCTATGCATACAGAACTCGTATACAAGGAAATTGCTAATGGGTAAGCGGGGTCTGAAGAGAACCATACGAAAACTTTACCGAGCACTCCGATCGCGAAAGGGCCAAAGTCTGGTCGAATACTCGCTGATTCTGGCTCTTATTGCCATCGTGGCAATCACGGTTTTAAGGGGCCTCGGCAAGCACGTAAACAACACGTTGTCGTCGATCAACGCAAACCTGCCGTGAGTTGGAGGAAAGGCATAATTATGCCCCATATGAATTGCCACGCTGTCAAACGGGATAGCCAGGGTTTTACCCTGGTTGAAATAATGATTGTAGTCGCCATCATCGGGTTGCTGGCAGCTCTGGCAGTTCCCGGCTTCGTGAAATCCCGCAAACAATCACAAGGGCGACGCATCATGAATGACGCCCGGCAGATGGATTCAGCAGTTGACCAGTGGGCGATGGAGCTCGGTAAGAAAGATGGCGATAACATCGACACAGTGGGTGCTGCGACCTACTTGAAAACGGCATGGAAGTCGAACGACCTGCTTGGCAACCCCTTCCAAATCAGCACGGTTGGAACGAGCCAAGTCGATATCTCGACGACCACCAAGTCCGCCTTGACGGGCGTGGGGATTGATTGGGGGGTTTACTAATCAATGTCCCCGCGCTTGTTTCCTCGGCACCGCCATCAACTTGCCTGATCCGCTGTCCTTTTGTATCCGGCTCACGGAGCATGTCCCGTGTGACAGGCGAGACTGTGCCACCTTGGCGTATTCCCTGAGACGGATACGATTCATCCGCGCCAATGCTGCGGGTGAGGGAAAGGAGTCGAGAGGAGAATTGGGGCGGCACTCCACGCCTACGAACCCGACAATTCCCGCGAACGTTTTTCGGCGGCCCGCATCGCTTCGGCAAATATCTCCACCAACTTGCGCTCGGTCATCACTTTCAACGCGGCTTCGGTCGTGCCGCCCGGTGAAGTCACCTTGCCGCGCAACGACTCGGGTTCCTCTCCGCTTTCCACCAAAAGCTTTGCCGCCCCGTAGACGGTTTGCGTCGCCAGCTTCTTCGCCAGGGCTTTGTCCAACCCGGCGGCGATCCCCCCATTGATCATCGCCTCGACCACGTAATACACATACGCCGGGCCGCTCCCGCTGAGCGCGGTCACCGCGTCGATGAACTTTTCCTCGATGCGCACGCAAATGCCGACCGCGCCGAGGATTAATTCCGCCGTCACCAGATCGTCGTCGGTCGCCTGCGCCCCCTTCGCCACGCCGGCGGCTCCCGCGCCAACCAATGCAGGCGTGTTCGGCATCACGCGCATCACACGCGTCCCCTCCCCCAGTTCGCGTTCGATCCGCGCCGTCGTCACGCCGGCCGCAATCGAGATCACCAGCTTCCGCTTGGACATGGCCGGTTTGAAACCGGCCAATACCTCGCCCATTTGTTGGGGCTTTACGGCCAGCACCACAATGTCGGCAGCCTTCACCGCCGGAAGGTTGTCGTCAATCGCCCGCACCCCAAACGTCTTCATCAAGAATTCGCGCCGTTCCGCTCGCACGTCGGTGGCGATAATTTGCGACGGCACAACCGTCCGCCCGGCGAGCAGGCCGCGGATCAATGCCTCGCCCATGTTGCCCGCGCCGATAAACGCGATCGTTTTATTCTGAAGGCTCACGTCGTTTTCGTTCTCCAAAAATAGCCGTGCCGATGCGCACCAGGGTCGCTCCCTCCTCGATGGCCACCTCAAAATCGTGGGACATGCCCATCGAAAGGTCCCGCAGACCGAGCGCATCCCGAAGCTCCCGCAGCCGGCGAAAATACGGTCGCGCCTCCGCGGCTTCTTTCGTGTACGGCGCCACCGTCATTAGCCCCCGAACTTCCAGGCGCGGCAACTGATTGATGGCTTTGAGGGTGGACTCCAAATCTTCCGGCTTCAAGCCAAACTTGCTGGCTTCGCCCGAGACGTTTGCCTCGAGCAGGATGGCTTGCGTCTTGCCGGCGCGTTCGGACCACTTGTTCAATTCGTCAGCCAGTTTCAGGCTGTCCACCGAATGGATGACTTCGAACAAGGCCACGGCATCGCGGGCCTTGTTGGTCTGCAAGTGCCCGATCAGATGCCAGCGCGCGCGGCTCGATACCACGGGGATTTTTGCCTTTGCCTCCTGGACCTTGCTTTCGCCGAAAATCGGCTGGCCAGCCGCAAGAGCGGCTTCCACATCTCCCGGCAGAATCGCTTTACTCACGGAAATCAGCACGATGTCCGATCGATCTCGACCCGCCCGTTCGGCGGCCACCCGAATTCGCTGATCGATCACTTTGATGTTGTCTGCAATAGCACTCACGTCTAGATTGTACCGAGAAGACGGTCTGTATCGCAAGACGCGGCTGCACGCAAACCATGATGCGCGGTGGTGGAGCGGTTTATATTGTGAGTGCGGTAACAACGAAAGCTTGCGCACGGCCTGAGAACAACTAGAATCGACGCTTCGATGCCGGATTCATCAAAGCTGGGGCACTTTAACCTGCTGGAAGAAATCGCCCACGGAGGCATGGGCACCGTCTTCCGTGCCTTTGATCCGACGTTGAACCGCGAGGTGGCGATCAAAGTTCTGCGCGGGGAACTGGCGCGCGATCCGAAGTTCCTGAATGACTTCCTTCAAGAAGCGCGTTCCGCCGCCGCCATCAGCCACCCCCATATCGTCCAGGTTTATTTCGTCGGTGAAGAGAAAGCCCAGTACTACATCGTGATGGAATTGCTCAAAGGACGGACCATCCGCGAGATCATCGAGAAGGACGGCCCCATACCCGAGGAGCGAGCGTTGGAACTGGCCATCGAAGTCGTGGAAGGATTGCGCGCCGCCTACAAGAACAAGATGATTCACGGGGATATCAAACCCGCCAATATTTTCATCACCGAGGACACAGGCGCGAAGATTTTGGATTTTGGTCTGTCGAAGTTGGCCAATGTCGAAGTGGCGCGTACGGACGGCATCTGGGGTTCGCCCTATTACATTTCCCCCGAACGCGTCGGCCAAAAAGCGGAAGATTTTCGCAGCGACGTGTACAGCCTGGGCGCCACATTGTTCCAGATGTTGACCGGACATCCGCCGTTCGAAGCGGACACGCCCGAGGAACTGGCTGCCAAACGGCTCAATGAGAAACCGCCGCTGTTAGGCGACCTGAACCCGAACCTCACGCGTAAGACCGAGGAAGTGGTCAACAAAATGCTCAACAAGAGCATCTTGTTGCGGTACCGGGATTACGACGCGTTGCTGGAGGACTTGAAGGATGCCAAGACCGAGGCGACCGCCAAACGTCTCGGCGTCGATTTGCATCCGGTGCTCCAGCCGCCGCCGCCCGAGCCGGAGGCAGTGCGACCGAAGTCTCCCCTGCCGTTGGTGGTCACAGCCGTCGCGGTTGTCTTGGTGATCGTCGGCATTCTGGCGTTCTTCTTCTGGCCACGCGCGCCGCATACGCCGACCCCAGCCCCGACACCAGTGTTGCAAACCCCGACGGCAACCACAACCCCGACTCCGCCACCTGAGCCGCCGCCACCGCCACCACCACCGCCGAAGCAACTTCCCAAGCCCGTAGCGCGCATTTACAGCGTGGAATTTACGACCATGGCTCCGGACGCCCGCATCGTCAGTCTGGCCGGTGAGCTTAACAAGTGGAGTCCAATCGCCACTCCCATGCACAAGCGACCCGATGGGACTTGGGCAACCACGCTGCAACTCCCGTCAGGGCGGTACCAGTACAAATTCATCGTGAACGGCAAATGGATCCCCGATTCCGAAAATCCGATGTTGCAGGAGGATCCCTACGGCGGCACTAATTCGGTGGTCGTGATCGGCCAATAGTGGTGACGGTAAATTCGCATTTGGTTGAATTCGTCGAACACTGCAACCGCCAGGCGCATTTCGAATGCCCATGACGTGCTGCAAGAATTCAGGTCGATCACCCGTAGCGAGCGGCGTCGCATCTACAGAAGTATGGGCCGATGTGGTCGATCCACGGAAACCTGTTCTTCTTCCTGATGCGAATCCTTTGGGGTCTGGGACTACCGATGGTGCTGGGCTTGCTCGTGCTGCAGTGCGCGCAACAAAAATCCAATCAGTCGGCCACGGGCCTGTTGTACCTGATGGAAATCAGCGTGCTGTTCAGGGAACTGTTTGCCGCGTGTCTGCTGATCTGACCAAACGATGGGCAGCGCGTGGTGCTTGCGCCGTCAACGCGCCCCGTGGTAGACTTCGCCCGTGATATTGCGCCGGGACGTAGCGCAGTCTGGTAGCGCACTTGCATGGGGTATCAAAAAAGGCTTTTGCCCCGGTTAGCAATCGTTAGCTTTCCCAATGTTTACGGGCTTTTTTGCACTTTTGCGTTTGCCCGGTTTAGCCCAAATATGCCCCAAAAACAGCAACCAGTATCAAATGGCAGTATCAAATGGACACGAAACAAGAAACCCCACTGAGGATAACAGAAAGAGTCACTTCCCCTATGCAAGTCTGAAGCGGGAGCGAAGGGCTTTCTTGAGCGCCATTTGATACTGTTTTGCTGCCGAAGTCGTGGTTCTCCGCTGATGATGGATATTTCTGTTCAACCCCATTTGATACTGGTTTGCTGTTTCCCAAGACCGCCGCGCTCATGTTCGCACGGTGTGTCGTTGCAAAGGCAGTTGCAGGCCGCGATTGATGCGGAATTTGCGATCTGATCACTCCTTGTACTCGTCGTTAGTGGCGAGTTGTTTGACCTGACGGCGTTTATTCGCCATACGTGACGAGTTCGAGTCACTTTCTCTTGCGACAGTATTGCTGGTTGAGTTCATCTTGAACTTTTTCCACACAGGCGATCCAGCCCCGAACGGTCTCGCGACTCAGTGACTTTGCCTGTTGATGACCACGACCTCGGTGCTCGCTGCGGTCGGCTTGATGCACAATATGATGGCGGCGGTTCATAAGGGAGGCCAGTTGCGGAAGCAAAGGCTCAAACGGAGTTTTGCAGAAATCAACCCGCGTCAGGAACGCACAGAATTCCTCGACACTGTTGTAACTCACGCGGTCGAGGTGGGCTTCCACCGAGCGCACAATCACCTCATGAACCGTCTGGCCACGGTGGCCGACCAGCTTGCCCAGGAAAAACTTCTCCGGTCGTCCGTGTCGTGCGGTGCCCACCAGCGGGATTTCATTCATGACATCTTCGCTGGCGAAGGGCAGCAGTTCCCTTTCGATTGTCCGGCACATGTCCTCGAAGGTGGCATGGAGAAGCACAACGCTGGCGCGCAAAACGTCTGTCGCCTGAACAGCCTTGCGGCCTTTGCCCTTGGAATCAGGGTGTGATTCGTAAACGCAAACCAGATTGTTCACCCGGTTCAGGTTCTCATTGTACCGATTCAGAAGATCAACGTTCCACGGCATGGCCTGCCAGCGTCATTATTGTAACGAACCCTGCACGACACACGTGTCATGCGAGCCGTCAAGTTTGTCTGCGCTACGACCGGCCCCTCGGAATCGAACGGGGCTTCTTGGCTTTTTTCGTCTTCCGCCTGCGCCACTTTGGGGCGGTGGATCTTCGGGGTTTCAGCAACTCCTCGATCACAACAATGAGTTCTTTGGTCGGGTCGATCTTGGGAAGCAGTTCCGGCCAATCCACGCCCAGTACCCTGGCAATGAACAGCAACTCGTAGTCCTTGATGTACACGAGCCGGGCTTCGATCCTGCCGACTGCTTCCCGGCTTTTGTCGAAGCCCCCCAGTTGCAGTTTTTCTGAGAGTGTCTTCTGCGACCAGCCCTTCGAGACACGTATCTTTTGAACCTGCCGTCCGATAAGGTTGAGTGTTTTCATCCCCCTGTTGTGGGGGCTATAAGCATGAGTCGAAACAACTCCGGCTGGATAGGACGTGGCCATGCTACCCCACGCTCACCGTGTGGGAGGGGTTGACCCGGTGTCGCACCGCCCTCGCCGTTTTCTCCTCGACTGCTTCCGCGCCGTCTGGGGCTGCGGTGGCATCGAGCTTGTTGGACGCCTGATTCCGCGTCAGGTCCAACGCCTTCACGATTTCTTCCTGGCGCTGCGTCAGATTCTTGAGCTTCGCCTCGTGCTCGAACGGCTCGCCGACCTTCGCTTCCAATTCCGCCGTTCGTTTCCGGCACTCCTCCGCGTCCTTTTGCGTCTGGGCGAGTTTTTGGTCGAGCGCGTGTACCGCGTGCTCCAGTGAACGCGTCGTGCCGTGGGCGCTGTCAGAAATGCTCGCCGAGTACAGATTCGCACCCTTGAGGACAAGTTCGGTATGCTCCAACGCGCTGGCCCGAAGAACGACCGCGAACCCGGCCAGTTCGCCGACCATGTAGTCCTTGCCGGAACCTCGGAGTTGTTGCGCCCGGCGATTGATCAACTCACCGGCGATTCCGCGGTCGGTGTATTCCGTTCCCTCAATGCGAATGTTGAACGCATCGCCTTGCGTCGGTTTCCTGGCGGCAATGTCCTTGTGGAGATTCTCAATCCGGCTGGTGAGGATTTCGATCTCCTCGTGCGTCCGTCGGATGGTGTTGCGAATCCGGTACTGCGTCTCGTGGTGCTGGGAGCGCAATCGGCTGAGGCGGCCCACTTCGGCGTCAATGTGGGCTTTCTCGATGACCAACGGATTCCCGGACGCGATGGCCTTGACCTCGGCATACGTGAGCGCCGTGCCGTCGATGTCCTCGATGTGGCGCAGGTCGTTGCGGCCGGTCATGACCTGGTGGATGAATTTGGCTTTCGTTTCGAGCGTCTGCCACATGTAGGCGTCGAAACTGCCCTCGGTGACGTACCGGTAAATCTGCACCTCGGCGTTGCGATTGCCCTGTCGGAGAATTCGTCCTTCGCGCTGCTCCACATCAGACGGCCGCCACGGGGCATCCAGATGGTGCAACGCAACCAACCGCTCCTGAACGTTCGTGCCCGACCCCATCTTCTGCGTGCTGCCCATGAGGATGCGGACTCGGCCGGCGCGAACGTCTTTGAAGAGCGCCAGCTTCGCCGCGTCGCTGTCGTATTCCTGAATGAAGGCAATCTCGGCAGCCGGCACGCCCGCGATGACCAGCTTCGCCTTCACGTCGTCGTACACGGAGAACCCGATGTCCTTCGGCGTAGACAAATCGCAGAACACAAGCTGCGCCAGCCGGTCGGGCTTCGTCTCCTGCCAGATGCGCAGAATCTCGTAAACCGCGAGATTGGCTTTGCTTTCGGGATTGTCGCGCGCACTGCCGTCAACCAACCGAAGATCCAGTGCCGCCTTCCGTCCTTCAGTGGTGATCTTGAGCATGTTGTCTTCGCGAGGATCAACACGCCCCTTGCGCAACCGTTCCGCCCGCTCGGCCAGCTTGGAAACGAGCGCCTTCAACTCCGGTGTTGCCGGCGCGCGGATGATGGCGGCCTTTCCGTTGCGCAATGCCGGCGTCGGCAGCTTCAACGTCTGCGCCGTGTGAATGTCGGCAACCTGCCGGAACTGCTGCATCAACTCCGGCACGTTCACGAACCGCGCGAACCGGGTATTCAGCCGGTATCCCGCGCCGTCCGGGGCCAACTCCATCGCGGTCACCGGCTCGCCAAACGTGGCCGCCCACGAATCGAAATGATGGACGCGCAGCTTGGTCAGCGCGGCCATTTGCAGATACCGCTGCATGGTGAACATCTCGGCCATGCTGTTGGAAATCGGCGTGCCGGTCGCGAACACGATGCCGCCTCCGCCGTTCACCTGCTGGATGTACCGGGTCTTGAGAAATAGATCGAATGCCCGCTCGGAGGCCGTCTGCGGCAGCCCGGCGATGCGGGTCATCTTGCTGACGTAAAACAGATTCTTGAAGTAGTGCGCCTCGTCGATGAACAACCGGTCCACGCCTAGTTCCTCGAACGTCAGCGTGTTGTCTTTCTTCTCCTCGGCCAGCAGCACTTTCAGCCGGGTATCCAGCCGCTTCTTCGCTCGTTCGAGGTCTTTGACGATTCGCCGATCGTTCTTGCCGGCCCGCTGCTCACGGATGGCCATCTCCAACTCGTGCAGTTGCTCCCGGAAGAATTCCTTTTTGGTTGCGTCAGAAACCGGTATGCGCTCGAACCCGGAATGCGTGACGATCACCGCGTCCCAGTTGCCGGTGGCGATGCGGCTCATCAACTGCCGGCGCTTGCTCGCCTCAAAATCCTCCTTCCCAGCCACGAGGATGTTTGCGCCCGGATAAAGCATCAGGAGTTCTGACGAGAACTGGCCGAGCATGTGATTGGGCACGACGAACAACGGCTTGCTGGCCAACCCCAGCCGCTTCAGTTCCATCCCAGCCGCAACCATCGTGTACGTCTTGCCCGCGCCCACGACGTGCCCCAAAAGCGTGTTGGGCGTCTGAAGCACGCGCCACACGGCCGCTTTCTGGTGCGCGTGCAACGTCACGGCCTGGCTGGCGCCCGGCAACGTCAGATGATCACCGTTGAACGTCTGGAGCCGGACGTTGTTGAACTCGTCGTTGTATTTCCGCACCAGCCGCTCGCGCCGAGAGTCGTCCTGCCACACCCATTCCTTGAACCGCTCCTTGATCTTCTCCTGCTTCTCGCGTGCCCCTTCGGTCGCCTCGCCGTTGACGATCAGTTTGTCGGAACGCGGGTCTTTGTCGTAGATGGTCGGCGTGCGCAGATTCAGCGCGTCCTGGATCAGGTCGAGCGCGCCGGCACGGTCCGTGCCCCAGTCGGTCGTGTTGGCGACGGTGCGGCGGGCGAAGTAGTCGCCACTGACAACCCAAGTCCCAATGGCGTGCGAGTGGCTGACTTCAATGTCCGTCGCGCCCAGCAGTTCCTGGGAGAACTTCTCGATGTCCTCTGCCGGTATCCACGACGATCCCAACCGCACGTCAATCTCGGTGGCCGCCAAATCCTCCGGCTGGACGGCTTTCAGTGCCTCGACGTTCTCCTTGAATCGGGGGTCGGTGATGGCGGCGGCCTCCGCCGTCTCCAGCTTCTCGCGGACGTTGCCGGACAGGTACTGGTCCTCGGTCTCCCATTCGGTGGTTTGCGGATTCAGGAAAATCGCGCCGCGCAGCTCAGGCAAGAATTCCTCGGCAGACCGGCACAGCAAAGCGCTCATGTGCTCCAAGTCCACGCGGGCTTTCTCGTTCAGCGAAACGATCAGGGCTTCCTGCGGCGTGGCGACCGACTCGATGGGCTTCTGGTACTGGATGGTGCGTTCCCGAAAGATCGCCGTCTTCGTGGCCCGCTTGGTCTCCTCGTCGTACACCTCCAACGACAACAGCAACGGCAGGTCGGGATCGCCGTCGAATGCGCGTGTATTCGTCCGGGCTGAGATCGGACCGAATCGCGACGAGAACGAATCGTACGTCTGATTCAGTTTCTCGCGCGCCGCGACAATGGTGGCCTCGTCGCTGCCGTCGAGCTGGCTGCGGAGACATTCCCGCAACGCGTCGCGCACGCGAATCAACCGTCTGATCCGCACTCTGGTTTCGGCCGGCAACCCCGGCAGCGTCTTCAGCGAATCGCCGATGCGCACCGCCACGTCGTCGTGAACCATCACATAGGCGTTGGGCTTGACGTGATCCGGGGCGGGAAACGTCTGATCGAGCGTCGGCGGCGTGACCGCACGTTTCTGCACCCGGTATATCTTCTCCGGCAAACCGCCGACTGCTTCCGTCAGTGCCTCTCCCAAGTCACGGCCATCGCTCGCCAGTGTCGGTTCGTTGTCGCGGTACATGCTGCCGGACAACTCCATTTCGCCCAGCATCAGGCGCGGACGCTGGGCGAAGAACTCGTTGATGTGGATCGCCTCACCCTTGGAATTGACGTGCTCCGCCGTTTCCTTCCATGCCGGTCCGGACGGGGTTTCGCCCGGATTCAGCTTCCGCAACATCACGATGTCGGTCGTGACCTCGGTATTGGCGTTGCGCCGGAACGCATCGTTCGGAAGCCGAATCGCGGCGACGAGGTTGGCGCGCTCGGCCAGGTACTCGCGTAACGTCGAGTCCTCCTTGTCGAGCGTGCCCTTCGAGGTGATGAACAGCAGCAACCCTCCCGGTCGCACCTTCTCCAAGGCACCGGCGAAGAAATAATCGTGGATTGGAAACTTGAAGGCGTTGAAACGCGGGTCGAACGGCTGGTAATCGCCGAACGGAATGTTGGAAATCGCCACATCGTAGAAACCGTCCGCCAGCCGGGCTTCCTCGAACGGCTGATGGCGGATGTCGGCGTCGGGATAAAGCGCCTTGGCGAAACGCGCGGTCAGCAGGTCAATCTCAACGCCGGTAATCTGCGAGTGGGCGTGCATCTCCTCCGGCATCAAGCCGACGAAGTGGCCCAGCCCGCACGCCGGCTCCAGAATGCGCCCGTGCTTGAATCCGAATTGCGCGAGCGCCGCGTACATCCCGCGAACGATCACCGGCGACGTGTAGTGGGCGTTGAGTGTCGAAGCGCGGGCGGACGTATGTTCCTCGTCGGTCAGAAGCTCGGACAGTTCGACCTGCTCCTTGAACCACTCCCGCGAGTTGACATCGAACACCTGCGGCAGGCCGCCCCAGCCGACGTACCGGACGAGAACCGACTTTTCGCCATCGGTCGCGGAACGTTTCTCGGATTCGAGGCGGCGGAGAAGTTTGATCGCCTCGACGTTGGCGCGGAACTTTTGCTTGAGCGATCCCTCGCCGAGCCGGTCGCGGTCGGTGATCCGGTAATTGGCGAGGTTGCGCGGTGCGCCTAATTGCTCTCCGGCGGCAGGAGAACGTACTTCTCCCGGACCATCTCCCACGCTCGGTCGTGGGCCTGTTGCGGCGTCAGCCCCTGCTGGATCAGTTGCCGGCGCATCGTGTCCATTTCGTCCTTGGTCTGCTCCTCGGCCTCCTGCAACATCTGCTGGAGCGTGCCCGTCCGCTCCATTTCCGCCACCATCTGCGGCCGGTGCTCCCGCCAGTGTTGTTCCGCCATCAAGCCGTATTGCGTCAACGTGCTCATGTGAGTTCCCTTTACCCGAGAACAAGTCGAGTTGATCCTGCTGCCGTCCCTTTGACCGTTTGAGAGCCATTGGTTAAATCGCGCATGCTGCATTTCCCCTCGCTGGAGGGCATTCCGCTACAGGGCGATTTAGCCATGACTGGGGTGTGAACCTGTTCGCGCCTGCGAACAACTTTCAGGACAGGTGCGAGCCTGTTGTCGGCTGGGTTTTCAGGCGAATTCGACAGACTCGCTGAGTTTTCCCGCTTGGGGAGACGGTCAGCGTGCTTCTCTCGGGCGTGACGTTGCTCCAGCGTGAAGCCTTAGAAGCCAGCCCCGGCGGAGCGAGCACTGTCACAGGTGGAGGCCGTCGTTTGCACTACCTTGACAGCGCGCAGCGAGCCGTACAATCGAAAGGCGATTTCACGCAAGCCGACTGAACCAAGCGCGAATGCGCAACGAAATTGACATTCCGAAAAACGATGTGGCCGCGAGAAACCACGGCTCGCAGCGGCGACATCGAGGGCGGCATCGGATCGCCACCGGCAAAGCCAATGTCTTCGGGTTTTGCAGCGAAGCACCGCCGTTTGTGCCGGAGCGAAAAACACGAAGTCTTTGGCTGCCCGCATGTATGGTTGCGGTCCCGGCGGTTATATATAGGGTGCGAGCCCGCCGCCGCCGCGGGACAACTTGGTAAGGTTCGGCGCCCCGGCCGGTAACCGGCTGGGGTGTTCACCCCATAGACGAAGGCGGCAATTGCCGCTACGTAACGTCAGCAATGAAGCCCATCACAGTCTTGCTGGCGGACGACAATCGGCTCGTCCGGAAAACATTTCGCAAGATACTGGAAGTCGAAGACGATCTGGAAGTCGTCGGCGAAGCCAAGGACGGGAAGCAGGCGGTCGCGCTGGTCAAAAAGTTTCGGCCCGCCATGGTGCTGATGGATTTGTCCATGCCGGTGCTCAATGGGTTGGAAGCCACTGCCCAGATTCTCGCAGCCTTTCCCGCCACGAAAATCCTCATGCTGTCGTCGTACAGCGATGAGGTCTATATGGAAGCGGCGGCCAACTCCGGCGCGCTGGGCTATTTGCTCAAACATTCTGCCGGGACCAGCGTGTGTGCCGCCCTTCGGCAAGTGCAACAAGGGCGAACCGTCTTCAGTCCCTCAGTTTCCAAGCGCTTTCGCCAGCGGAACTGGGAACCGGCGCGGGATTGACCCGGGAAACGACAACGCCCGGCCATCCTTGCGAAGGGCCGGGCGCTGTGGTTGGTTGATTGAGTTATTCCGTCGAGGCCCAGGCCTTTTTGTTCAGGTCATCAACCTTCTTCTCATCCGCAGCCGCGAGGCCGCTCTGGCCGAGATCGATGTCCACTTTCTCGATCTGGCCGGTGAAGGCGAAGGGCGGCTTGTAGGTGTTGGATACGGGCGAGCCGGTGTCCACGCCGACGCCGACCGGTCAGGTGTTGCTGGGCGATGTGGCCGTGCGTGATGTGCAAGCGGCGACATCGCCAGCGAATCGGATAGCTCCCGCCAAAACAAAGTCTTGGCGCTTTGCGGGCGACGGCTCCGGGGCGGCGGGGCAAAGCCGGCGCGGCAAAGGCCGAGTCTTTGAATGGCCTTCCGAATGGGAAGCCGACGCTCAGCAAGTTTCCGGCGATGTGGCCGCGAGAAGCCACGCATCGCAGCGGCGACATCGGTGCGGTATCGGATCGCCACTTGCCGCGCCAATGTCTTCGGGTTTTGCAGCGGCGAGCACCGTCGTTTGTGCCGCAGCGAAAAACACGAAGTCTTTGGCGGAGGATGTAACCCGAAAGCATCCTGCGTTACAAGATGACTGCGCCATGTAAACAACTCCAGTTGTGACGCTTATCGCGGGTTGAATGCTGTGCGTTACAAGATGACATAGCCACTGAAGATCAGTGTCCTGTATAGAGACGATGCGAACCAAAATGTGCACAGGGAGTTTGCACGCGGAAGGAAGGAATTGATGAGCGCACCGTCAGGATACGAAAACAAATTCGCGGATTTCATCAGGCTGTGCTCCGAGGCCAAAGCAAAAGGGGCGACGCAGGTAACAGTCGCGTTCCCCTGGGTGCTCGGAGACACCTACGAGGAAGTGATTGAGAGTTTAGCTCGTGTGGCGGATGCCGGACTGCTCTTGCAAATTGCTGCCCGTGAAGATGTGGCAAGCCGAAACTAGATTTCGCAGCAACCCTACTCGACCAGTTCTTACATCAGAGCCATGTTGGGATCGACCGAAACTCTTTGAGGCAATTGTTTGAGCGCATCAAATAACTTCGGGTAATCCCGAACCGGTTCAGATCTCAATCCTTGGCGAACGGCAAAGTCCGAGAGTATGGAATCGACGCACTTATCAAAAGCACCTGGTGCAGATACTCGGTTGCCAAGTTCACGCACACGGGACAGAAACTCTTCCACTCGCGACTTGGATGTGCCGAGAGGGTTCACGTGCGTAAATTCACGAATCAGAAGCCGCATTGCACGCGAGACCTCTTCGTGTCTCCGATTCCGCAGATTGGCGTTCACCTTCTCGATGAGAATTGCCGTCATCTTCTTGAGCCGGTCGACAAACGCAACCACGCTTGGCTCAGTGTCGTTTTCCTCAGCCATATCGAACGCGCAAACAATTACGGCTTCTTTATCGTATTTCCCATCATTGCCAGGCGGGGCAATGCGTTTAAGTGTGGTTTCCATTACGTCGACCACTGGCTGAGTAGTGGTTTCAGGCAAGACCTTCTCAATTGGCGGCAACTTGGCAAGCCTCTCGGCAGGAAGTGTTTCTTTCATGACCTTGCAGAACGCGCGGTAGTAAAGATCAACCGGTATGATGTCCTCAATCTCGACATCTTTTCCCAAGCCCTGTCCGAGTATATCATCCGTCATCACGACCTGCTTATTCTGTTCCAAGTAATCGTCGAATTGTTTAGCGCCTTCAGCCGCAGCCCTCCCACGTTGATCGTTATCAAGTAAGATAGTGGCGTATGCCCGGTCACCCGCCACAGACCTAGCGGTCAAAGCGATGCGAGGAATCCGGTCAGCACCCTCGGCAACCACTATGCTGAGGTATGCCAAATCCAAGTGGGGGAGATCGCGTTTTGCGAAGAACTGGCTCATTCGCACTATAAAAGTGCGATCTCCTAGTCCCTCGACGATAAGATTTGGTGCGTCTATGAATGGAAACGAACAAACTCGCGCCCCAAGTGCGGTCCGGACTGGTTCAAAGAGATTGTGATGTGCACGATTCATGACCGTAGTGCCCTCGTCAAACGTTCCTTTCCTTAGGATCGTCACGCGGTCTGGGAAATTCGGGTCGATGAATTCCGGGGAGTGTGTGGTGAAAATCAACTGGGATTTCGCGCCGTTCCGATCCCAAGTCACAATCTCTTTGAAAAATCGAAGCAAGTCGCGTTGACCGATCGCGGACAAGGCAAAATCTGGCTCGTCAGAAAGGATGAGCAGCGGGCGTGAATCCACCTTAAACTCCAAAAGAATCTGCAAGATATATCCGAGGAAGTACTTCATCCCTTGACTCCGCTCGGCAAACCCGTACCAAGAACTCGTTCTGTCAGTGACGTTCAAGAGAACGTCATCCCTCCTCAAGTCGATGCTCAATTGTGCGTCTACATCTTGGCCCCACCAGTGGCCAAGGTTCAACAGGTCTTCAGCCCGCTCGGCGGCTTGTTTGGAAAACTCTTTCCGGACCGGGTCTGGGGCAATCCATATCTGGTACAGGGACTCGTGATTAAGGTTCGCACAATATTGGAACAACCTATAGACTAGGCGGTCGTTGTCACCTACTGGATGCTGTCTGACTTGCTGGCAATTGTCGAAGGGTCGGTTGCCTTCCCAAGATTTCAGAATCGCATTGATCTTGCCGTCATCGAAAGGATCCAATGCAATCTTGAACATTGAGCGCATGGGCACCGACGATGGAAGAAATGTACGCGTATTCACCCGAAACGGTCTGGGCAGAAAGTCCAGGATGTGAACATACTCCGCTTTCGAAATCTGCACGTTGTTTGTCAGGCCACCGTCTTTGTCGAACCAAACCAATTTCACGCAATCATTCTGTTGCTTGAGAATCAGAAGCCTCGACGAATCTGCTGCAATCGGTTTCTCCTGGAACTTGGGTAACGCATTTGCTGCTTCGATGAGCTTTGCCGGCAAGATTTCCCAGACCAAGCCGACTTGGGGAAGCCCTGTCTTCTCAATTCGACACTCCCACGAATACCTGCATACATCCGCCAATTCGAAGTTTGCCCCTGTCAGCACTTTCCAAATCGCGTCCAAAAGAAAGCTCTTGCCAGCTTCGTTCAACCCTACGACGGAAGCAATTGGCCACTTCAGTGGCGCTTGAACCATAGGCCGCCAAGATTCGAAATTGTCTTCAGAATCCCAAGCGTCTTTGCACGCAGGGAATCTCTCCTCGCTCAACGCAAGTTTTCTTTTGAAATCGTAATTGAAGGACCGGTAACTTCTCAGTAAGACGCGTGTTAGTTCCATAGCATCGCTCGCTGAAGTATTTGTGCATGTACACTGTATGTCCAGTCGCCCATCATAGCCGGCGCGCGTTCGAAGAGGTCGATCTTGCACACAAGGTGGTCGTCGTAGCTGCCTCGTTCGGCTGGCAGGAAGTAGCTCGGAGTGTGGCCATCAGTCAGGACGATGAAGGGGACGCCGGAGTGGAAGGCGTATTTGAGGGCTTGACGGACGGTGTCTTCGGCTTTGCCGGGTTGTTTGCACTCGATGAAGATGGCGGGTTTGGAGGACGAATGGCAGGGGGCGAAGCCGAGTCGGACGAGACGCCGCTGTCGTTTGTGGCAATCGGCGCTGCCCTGACCGGCCTGGCATTCAGGCCAGACAACGGTGGTGTCCCAGCGCAATTCCTGAAGAACGCGGCGGACGATGCCTTGGTGGATGGCCTGTTCGTTGGGAAACCGTCCTTGGTGCTGACGGGCGCTGATGTCGGCGAGTGTGGTTTCCAAGGACATAAAATCTGAATTCCTCATGCACGTCGCATCGTATCAGGCTGCGCAGGAGGTCACAAGCGCGAAGCATTGCCGGGCGATGTGGCCGCGAGAAACCACGGCTCGCAGCGGCGACATCGTTGGCGGTATCGGATCGCCAACGGCAAAGCCAATGTCTTCGGGTTTTGCAGCGGAGAGCACCGCCGTTTGTGCTGGAGCGAAAAACACGAAGTCTTTGGCTGCCCGCGTGGGTGGTTGCGGTCTCGGCAGTCAGCCGATTCTGAACGCAAATGCGGTGTGGAACATTAACCGTCAGGTGTTGGTGAGCGATGTGGCCGCGCGTGATGTGCAAGCGGCGACATCGCCCGCGTCTCGAATAGCCCGTGCCGGAAGAAAGTCTTGGCGCTTTGCGGGCGACGGCTCGGGGGCAAGGGGGAAAGCCGGCGTGGCAAAGGCCAAGTCTTTCGACGGTTTTCCGCGTAGGAAACCGGCGGTCAGCAAGTTTCCACCGATGTGACCGCGAGAAACCACGGCTCGCAGCGGTGACATCGTTGCGGTGTGGAGTCGCCAAAGGCAAAGCCAAAGTCTCTGGATTTTGCAGCGGAGAGCCCCAGCGGAGCGGGCCGCAGCGAAAAATCCCAGAGTCTTTGGCCGCCCAAACGACTGGGTTTGGATGACGATCAGACGCTTGCGCCGCCGGTGGACTGGCCTTGGCGCGGCGTAATGCTGCGCATCGTCCGGCTGGCGATGGAGACCATCATCTTCTCGCGTTGATCTTCTGGCAGATGTTTCACGAGCGTCTCATACGCCTGCTTCAGTTCGGGATTCTGCTCCAGCTTGCGCAGGATTCCGTCGCGCATCTTCTGCTGCCGGTCGAGCTTATTGACCTCGCTCAGAACGAGTGCGCGTTCCAATCGCTCGCGCGGCATGGACGTAATGTAGTCCCAGTGCTTGGCGTTGTTCTTGATGTACTCGTCGATGCGAGCGTTGACTTTCGGGTTGTCCCGGTATTGGCCGGGCTGTTCAGCGGACTCATCTTGAGCCTTGGCTTTGCCTTTGAGCATTTGCTCTCCTCTCTGGGGATTATTCATGGGGGTGAATGTTCACCAGTTCTGGTTTGTGGTTTCAGGCGTCCCGCGTGGTGCGGGATTTGCCTGTTGCTGATTGCGGATTTCCGCCTCCAACAAATCGAGACGCTGTTTTGTCAGGTCGAGTTCGGATTTGAGTTGCCGATTCTGGTCGGCGACCTGCTTGCTCGCGTCTAAAGCCGACGAAATCTGCGTGAGCGTGTCGTTCAACCGCTTCCCCTGGTCGATGACCATTTGGGTCGCGGCCTTCTGACGGTTCACTTCCGCAATGACTTCCGGCGTGGTCGGACCATCTTTGCGAGCCGGATCAATAATCTGCACTGCCGGGCCAAGCGCGACCGTCGCTGGTGCGTTGGGGTGCAAGTTCCACTTGGCGGTGGTTTCCACGCGGTAAATGACGTGCCGCTCGTGCATGGCCAAAGCGTTGTTCGGGTCAACATAGCGACCGATGTTGTACGCCTTGAGGTTTTCCGAGTAGCGCACCGACTCGATCCCCTCGCTGGGCAGAGTCATGCCGGGAACTGGGCGCGGCATGTCGAGCACGGTCGGCGTGCGGTTCGACGCGCAAGCCGAGAGCAATAGCAACGGAATCAGGTGGAGGGTCTTCATGGATTGTTACGATGTGAAAGCAGTGGCACGACGGTTGTTGGTGGCTGGTTGGTGGGTTCGGTCACGATGAGACGAGTTCCGCCGACTACGGCGTCGGATTTGTCGATGGTCTGGGTGACGTACAGGTAGAACTCCTTGCCAGCCGTCACGCGCACGTAGAATCCGTCGCGCTGGATGGTATCGAGAATCTGCTGTGCATAGGTGCCAAGGACATCCTGCGCGCCCTTGAGTGGGGCGTTTTGCAGCGTGGGGACAAGTTGCGAGCCGTAGATCGTCTGTTGGTTCACGGTCAGCGCGGAAGCTGCCCCGCTCAGAAACGTCGCCGCGAACAGTTTGAGTTCGGCCAGGTTGTCAGTTTTCAAGACCTGTCCGCGCAACCCGGCACTGCCATCGGTGATGCCCCAGCCGTCACCGCTGGGATTTTTCTCGCGGTCGAGGGCAATGCCATCCAAGTGGAGTTCCTCGCCGGTTTGCCACACCAAGGTCCAACCGCCGTTGCTGGCGATGCGTTCGCGTTTCCGGTCGGCCTGGGCCGTGCCGTGCACTTCGGTGCCAGCCGGGATGATGAGCCGGCCATCATGGTAGATGTCCTCGGTGATGAGGCCAATGATGGGCGTCTGGATGGACGACGAATCAATGGTCACGATGAGTTCACAGGGAATGAGCCGTCCGAACGGCGCGTAGAATTTGCCGAGTGGCTTGCGTTCCAGTTCCGTTGCGGGCGGTTCAGCGTAAAGACTGATCGGCGTGAAGGCATCGTTGATGTCCTGTGGTTGCCTGCCGTCTGATTGCGTTCGCATCGTGGGCGGAGTGCCGTGAGGCGGCTTGAAAGGAACAAACTCGCGCTGGATCGTCTGCATGATCTGGGATGTCTTGTTCGTCTTTTCGGCCGGCGTTGGCGCGGCAACGGGCTTGGGCCTGTCCTTGTTCGGGTCGTAGAACCCTTTGACGAAAATGATCGCGCCAATCAGCAGGACAACGAATGCGAGGAGTACGCCGGTCGGGCTACGCAGAAATGTGATGGCGTTGCGCGGGTTCATTCTTTTGGATTCGCTTCGGACTGCACCGGCTGGGGTGGCGCGTTGGTTTCCACGCGGTCGAGCAACACGGTGAGCTCGTTTTTCAGCGAAAGATCGTTGCGTCCACCGTTCGGGGTTCCGGTGACGGCGAAGTATGCCGGCACTTCGCCATTGGGCGGAATCGTGCCACTGGCGTCACTGACGGATTGTGGATACGTGCGTTCTCCGACGCGGAGTGAGAAACCGTCCGGTCGGTATTGGATGGGCTGGTCAGTCTTGTTGCGCAGCACAATCCGCAGGACGAGCGTGTCCTCGGCGTTGAACCGGAACACCTCGTCGAGTTGAATCTCGTAGTCCTTGTAGTCCATGACGCGCGGGTTCTTGGCGAGGCTGGCGTACTCGACCTGGGCAACCGTGTTTGGGTGATACGCCTTGAGAAGTGGGTAGGCTTTGGCCTTGTCCAACAACGCCAATAACCGACTCGGCGTGACGCGGGTCGTCGCGGGGCGAATGTTGGCGTCCGTGTCGTACTGAAAGATCACGGAGTAGAGCGGCACGGGACTCTCGACCAATTCGATCACGTAGGTTTTCTTGTTCCAGCGAATGTTCACGTTGGTTGCGGCCTTCTGCACCAACGCCCTCACGGACAGAAAGTATGAGCCTTTGGTGTGGGCAATCTGAAATAGTCCGGGAATTTTGGGATCGCTGGTGACGTTGGCGGCATCAATTGCCGAAATCGGTCCGGGGAAGCTGATGGTTGTTACGCGGCTGCGGGATACCGGGATCGTGTACACGGTCTGTTCGTCCAGCCGGTATTCGGCGATGGGGCTGCCGTCTTTTGCGGTGCTGGTCTGAATCGCAACCAACAACAGTAGGCCAATTAGTTTAGCGAGACGTTTCATATTTGAAATCGGATACGGCGGTTGGGAATCGTCCGTTCTGGACCATGTTGGGGTTGCGTTGGAACTTGAAGGCGAGCTTGAACGGAACGGCTTCCGCGAATGCTTTGTCCTGAAAGATGCCGGTCCGGACGAGTTGTCCAGTCACCTGGGTCAGAACGAAATCCTCGCGGGTCTGGAGAATTGTGATTTTGCCGATCTCGGCCTTCTGGTGCAGTTGTTTGGCCACGAATTCCGGTTCTTCCGCTGCACGTGCGGCCTGCGCTTTTGCGACGGCGGCTTTCAGGAACATCTGTTTGAGCAGGTCTTCGTGGTCGAAGCCCTTGGGGTTGCGCTCCAAGAACGCAACGGTGGCCAGCGTGCTTTGCTGCGCGTGAAGGTCTTTGGCCTCCTCGAATTTCAGAAGCGGCGCGACGTGGAATGTGCCCGATGGATCAAGGATGACGACACGCTCGCGTTGCTTGAACGTCTGAACCAGAATGAAGCGGTCAATTGCCGCGCCAACGAGAATCAACCCGGCCACGATGAACCAAAACCACGCGAGCCGGTCACGGTCGACGAAGATGCGTGTCGGGTCGAATTTCTTGCGGGACAGATTGGGCCGCTCCGTTTTCGGCACGGGGGTTTCTCGGAGTGTTGTCTCAACTGAATTCATGTTGATGGCGAGTGTGGGTTCTTGGTCTTGCGCAACAACGCTTGCACGGCGTTGTCACCGCTGGCGTCAATTGTGGATGGCGTTTGCGCCTTCGTTGTCGTGTCGTCACCTTCGCCCTTCCTCGCGCTGGCGCTTGTGCCGCGCATCTGGCCAAGAGCCGTGATCATCGAGCCGGTCGGCGAGTACGTGCTGCCGCTGAGTGACGAACCAACCAGCGTGGCGCCGGCGGCTGTGAGTCCGCCGGCAGTGGCCATCGCCGCGCCGGCAACGCCGCCACCCGCGCCGAATGTACCGGCGGCGATGAATCCACCGGCCGCTGCGGTGCTGGTGGCCGAAGTGACGCCGCTGATGAGAGCTGCCCCGGCCTGAGCGCCGTGGGTGATGGCGTGTTGAATGATGAGTGGAGCGGCGATGGTGCTGAAAATCAGCCACACGCCGAGAACGGCAACCCCGATGAAGTTTTGGAAGGCATACCCCGCTGCTCCGCCCAGCGATTGATTCCAGAGAAAACTCTGGTCGGTCATGAATGTGATCAACCCGCCGGTGACCAGTGACGCCACCGCCCAGCCGAGCGGCCAGATCATCACGCCGGCGAGTGCCAGCAGGTAATTCGTGCCGATTTGGTTCAGGGCGCGGATCGCGAGAAACCCGATGAAGATTGGCGACAGGGCGTAGCCCACATAGAGGATGAACTTCTGAATCAAGTATGCGTAGAACACGATGATGCTGGCCAGCAAACCGAAGATCCAAAGCAAACCGGAAATCAGCGCCTCGAAGATGGACGTACCGACGTTAAACAGCTTCTCCCACCAACTCGTCTGGGATGTGGTGGATTTCTGGGCCTGCAACGCTTGATTGTACTGCTGGTACACAGTGCTGGGATCGGCGTGGAGAACATCCCTGACCGTCGTGTCGGTGATCACCGCAATCTGATTGCCCCAGTTCACCAACTGCGTGAGCACGATGATGAGCACAATGGTTCGAACGAGTGATTGCAGGACAGCCCGCGTGCTCCGGTGTCCGGCAATCGTGGATGACACCATGCCGGTGACGAGCAGCAGATACGCCACTGGCATCAGCAGCGATTTCAGGTCAGCGCAACGCGCCGTGAAGTTGGGGAACAGGCTGTCGAAGTTGTTCATGGGCTACCGCTGGGGAAACTGCGGCGGCGACGTGTCGAGATTCAGCGTCTTGTTGGTTTGCGCCGCCGGGGGTGCCGGTCGTTTCGGAGTCCCTTTGCGCGCTGAGAGCACAGCCACGATCACCGTCAGAATGACGAAGCCGACAACGAAAACGACGAGCAGTTTCTTGTTCACTGATTGGCCTCGGGGAACTGCGCCGGTTCGGTGGTGAGCTTGACCGTGTTGTTGTACTTCTGAATGCTCTCAGAGAATTCTGCGCGCTGTTCTTCGATACGAGCCTGGTCCTGCTTGGCTTGGTCGTTCCGATTCTCGGCGTCCTGCACCTGGCTCAGCGCGAGTGCTTGGTCGAGCTCCTTGTCGGTTGCGGCGAGCGCGGCGTTTTGGCCGACCAGCAACCCGGTCAGTTTCTGTACTTCGGATGCCGTCGTGGCTGCCCGGAGTTGCGTCGTCGTGGAAGCGATGTCCTGCTTGAGCGCCTGCCGGCGCGCGATCACGTCGGCGTACACGTCGGAGAAGTTTTTCGTCGTCTCGTTGACGGCGGCGAACTGCCGGTAACTGTTTTGGTCGCGGGAGACGGAGTTGCCGTTGCGGGTCGTAAACGTTTCGCCGACGTTGTGGTAGAGGCCGCTCGCATCGTATCTGAGCGCGTCGACACCTTGGGCCAAGTTCTCAAGCTGGCCGATTGCCTGACCGACGCCGGTATCGTGCAAGTCGGTGATCAGGCCCGTGAAGCCGGCAAGGTCCAGAATTTGCGATGGATTGCCGAAAATCTGGTTGTAGTGCTGCAACTCGTTCAACTGTGACGTGAGCGTGGTGATCTGTTGCACCTGATTTTGGATCATCTGCACGTACTTCGCGACGTTCACGGCCTGATTCATGATGTTTTGGATATTGCTGGTCGGGTCGTAAACGATGTACTGGGCGCGGCTGGACGCGGCGGACAGCAAGCTGACGGCGATAACGATGAGCAGGCGTTTCATGGATTATTCCTCGATTCTTAGAAGTTTGGTTGTTGGGTTTAGGATCGCCCCGTCGATTGTCTGTTCGGGGACCGGGATCTCGTAGTAGCGGACGTTTTCTTGGTTTTGTTCGGCTTTCTCCTTTTGTTGGTTGACCAGTATCCAGTACTGCTGTTTCACCGCGTCACTGCGGCCCTTCTCGTAGCCGGCGGTGAACGCCTTATCCGCTTGCTTCTGGCTGGCGTAATGCAGTCCTTCGCTGATGGCCACGCCACCGGCGGCCCCGGCGGCAGTGATGGCCAGGTTGCCGTGCGAGAATTCACTCCCAAGTGCCGCGCCGCCGGCACCCATCGCAAGATCGCTGATGGGCCGGGTAGCGGCACAGCCGGTCAGCAATAGCGGAACGAACGCGAGGGCGATGAGATGGAAAGATTTCATACGGGTTCGGCTACCGGGGTTGGGTTGGAGTGGCGGATGATGCCCTCGATAATGTTGGTGCTCCCGCGCAGTTCCTTGGCGCGTTTCTCGAAGTGTTCGCCACTGGAACTGCTGCAATACAGCATCTCGGGTGAAGCGATGTTGTGCACCGTGCCGCAAATCGGGCGGAGCGAATCGATTTGCAGGTAGGTGAACGCGGAATACTTCTGGCCGACCTGGTGGTCCGGCAGCGGATAGTTCATCAGCGTGTGCTTCGTAATCTCCGGAATGGCGATGTCCTGCGCGATGTCGTCGATGTCCGCGCGGTCGTTCTGACGCATCAGGAAAAATTGACGACTGTTGCCGAACACCGCCGACCGGATCCGGCTCTGCTTGAACCGCGCGTACTGCTGCACGATCGAGATATTCCAACAGTTGAACTTGCGAAGCTGCGCGTAGCTCTCCTTGACGATTTCCTCGCCGCCGGGGATGTCGAGGAAGCGGGCGACTTCTTCGTACACGTTTCGTTTTCGCACTGCGCGGGGCAATGTGATGATGTGTTTACGCGCGTCGTTGGTGATGAGGAAGCCCGCAGCGGCGCGCAGTTCCTTCGCCGAATCCGGGATGTAGCCTAACTCGAAGTGAGCAATCTTGCCGGTCAGGGACAGGTTGGTAACGCCATCGAATAACGCGCCGTAGTTGCCGTCGCGACACCACGGCAGAAGCAGCGTGGCGATCTCGTGAATCTGGTCACGCTCGGCACCGGATGCGTCGAGGAACATCAACTCCTGCAACATCCGGTGCGTTGGAAAGTCGTCCGGCGTGACATAGGCGAACGCGAGGTTGCGCACTTCCTTGCTCGTGTTGGGGTCTTTGAGAAATTTGAGGATTTCGGCTTCGTCGAACTGGGCCACGAATGCGCTGGCCTCGTCTTCGTGCTTGGCTTTCCAGTCCCGCAAGTCGGCGTACGCCTCCAACGTTGTTGCGCCGGGCGGCATCTTCTCACGCCGGTAGTGGCTCAGGGCGTAGGCGTGCCGGGCGATACCGAGCAATTGGTCGGAATGCTTCCGCGACCAGTCTTGGAACACGTCTTCGTACAGCAGGTTGATGTACTTGGCGATTTGCGCCTGCCGGAGCATCTGCTTGTCTTCCTGCTGACTGACGCCGACCATTCGGGCAACCAACGCCGTCGCTGACGCAAGATGGTCGGGCGTTAGCGGAAGACATTTCGTGTCGAGGTAATTGATTGTAATGTTGCCGTCTGGCTGGATGATGATTGGCTTGGCATTTGGATCAACGGTCTGCACGTAAATGCCGTAGGAAAGTCCCTCCTCGATGATGACGGTGTACGCGAAGTAGCCTTCGGTCTGCGTGAGAAGGTCGCAAACCGTAACGGACTTGCCGGCCCCGCTCATGCCCAGCAACACGGCGTGCTGCGGCGAGACGTTCGATTCCTGCCCGGCAAATGTCTTGATGCCGACGAGATTGTTCGCTGAGCCTTCGTAGATCGCTTCAGCGGTGTCCAAGTGGCCGGTGAACGTCGCGCAAAACGGTAGCATGTCCGCGATATACCGGCTCTCGCCGTACAGTTTGCGGTGCTCGTACCGGCCCCACGTCCAGCCGGGCCACGTCTCGTAAAACAACTGGCGCGATGTGCTCGGCAGCGCCGTCTCGAAATACTGTGCGCTGTTCATGCTGTTGATTGCGTTCTTGATGGCGCTGGTCTTGACGGACAGCCCTTCCTTGGTCTTGTCCCAAGTGCGCACGATGAACTGCGCGTGAAACGGCAGCGTGTCGCCCCGCGCGAGCGCCGCAATCTTGCGCTGCTTCTTTTCCAGCACGGTCAGCAGCGACACCTTTTTCTCGCTGGCATAGTCGCCGGCGATTCGGTCGTGCTCTTTTTCTTCCTTGAGGATCTCCTGACGCACCGGCAGCGGGTCGATGTTGACCGTGATCGTGTAGTCGAGAAGCCGGAGATTGGTGAGCCGACGAATCAGGCCGGGGTGCGTCATCTTCGGCCAGCGCGTCAGCACGATGACGGAGTGATAGTAGCCGTCCATCCAAAACCCGTAGTCGGACTGGCCGTTGGCTTCACAGTGCCAGCAGTTCTCCTGGATGGACAACTCCGGGTCGAAGGTGTCGAGAATGTCGTAATCGAATCGCTCGGCCAGGGACGGGTTCAGGAACATCTTGTAATGCCGGTAATGATCGGCGTCGGTCATTGGGATGATACGCGCGCCTTGCCCGGCGAAAATATTGGCCAGCAGTTCGTGGACTTGGGAGAATTCGGCCTGCATCTGCTCCAGCGTCATTTCGTAGAACGCCGCCAGCGCCTTGGCGGTGCTGGTGGCCTTCGGCGAAGTCTCGATCTTGCGCGAGATGTAGAGGATGAGCCGTTGCCGGCGCAGATTGCGGTCTGCCATCGCCTGCCAGTACCGCATGAACCGCTCGTTCCGGCACCGTTTGGTCCAAACGTTATGCATCTTCTCGGTTTCCTGCTGGTAACGGAGCAGCGGGGCGCGGTAGTCGGAGTCGCAGTAGAATTGCACCTGCAGACGGCGCGAGTCGCCGAGTGATGCGAGCAGAAGTGTGACTTGGTCTTGGAATTCGTTCAGGTCGGAAACCTGCGCGTTGTCGAGTTCGGGCGGTTCAAAGATGAACCCTTTGGAGACGAAGCACCCCTGGCGCAGGCCGTTGAAAACAATCAGGTCGCGGACGAAATAGCCGTGTGGGGCGTTATCTAACATGCTGGCCCTTCAGCGGATGCCCGGGATGGCGGCATGTGTCAGGGCCGAAGCCAGATCCCTTGATCCATAAATCCACGCAATCCCTGTCGTAGCCCGGCGGTTTGCCCTGCCGGAAGCCGTACACGTACACGAGCGTCAGCAGCAGCGGAATCGCCGCGATCACCAACGACATAATAAATGACACCTTCGCTACGCTGAACGTGATCAACAGCGTCATGACCGATCCGAAGCAGCCGCCGGTCATGTACCAGAACAAGTTCCCCTCAAGCCCCCACGTCCGGCCTTTGGAGTCGTCGGCGCTGTTGGTCTCGGTGAGTCGCAGCGTTTGATTGCTCATTGGAAAGTGCCCACGTCAGCGGTGGACGCCCCAAGGCCAAACGACACGAACAGCGCCTTCACGATCACCGGCGCGCCGGCAATGATGAGACCTCCGATGATGGAGAGTTTCCCGGAATCAGTGTCGCCACGGCGAATCGCGAAGCCGCCACTGATGACACAGATTGTGCCGAAGATGAACCCGATGAGCATGACGATACCCAACGCGCTGCTCACGCCTTCGATCAAGGTCGCGGCGAGGATGGGCGTGAACCGAAGGGTGGTTGCCAGAAGTAATGTTTTCATTGGCGACAGGTTGTACTGCGATTTGCTGGCGTTGCTGTTCGCAGGCGCGAACAATTTTCAGGGCTGGATCGGATAAATGAGAACCGATGAATGCGGCAATTTCACCGGTGAAATCGAATGGCAAGCTGCATGAACTGGAATCACACCTGCGGCAGCGGATTCGCGGCCAAGACCACGTGTTGCCACGGGTCGTGTCACTGCTTCACCGTGGCGAACTAGGGCTAACGAAACCCGGCCGCCCGCGTGGGAGCTTCCTGTTTCTCGGACCGACTGGTGTGGGCAAAACGGAGCTTACACTCACGTTCACCAGTTTCCTGATGAGCAACGCCCTGGCATTCCGCTTCGACATGTCGGAGTACCAGACGCAAGAAAGCCTCGGCTTGCTGCTTGGCGGTAAGCTTGGTGAACGCGGGACACTGGGGATGGTTTACGACCGCTCGAAAATCGGCACGCTGCTTTTCGACGAAATCGAAAAGGCACATCCCCGCGTGTTGGATGTGTTCCTCCAGATTTTGGACGCCGCCCGCGTAACGCTGGCAACCGGCGAAACGTTGGAGTTGAGCGGCTTCTACATCGTGTTCACGTCGAACATTGGCAGCGCCGATCTGATGAACCTGCAATACTCAACGCCCGCCACGATGGAGCGTCACGTCCTGACGCGCGCTCAACAATCAATGCGCCCCGAACTTTACGCCCGCATTACGGAAAAGCTGGTGTTTGGCCGCCTGACATACGATCACCAGTTGGAAATCGCCCACTTGTTGCTGAATCAGGAATTGGCGTTCCTGAAATCCAAAGGCCACGAACTCACACCGGATGCCACGGTTCTCCCGTTCCTAGTGCGTCGCGGATTTCATCCGAAACTCGGTGCGCGCCCCATGCGTGATGCCGTTGAAAAACTTGTCGGCGATGCCGTGGCGATTGATCTGCTGACTGGCGGCAGCGGCTGCGGCAGCCTGGTCGTGGATGAGACAGCGAATGCCCTGATCATCAGCTAACGACTGCGAGCTGGTGCGAACAGATGGCTTCGGTCTGCGGTCGGCGGGCGGAAGTGGAGCGGCGGCGAAACGGAGCGTCTAGCGAAGCGAAGCCAGAGCGCAACGGCAACGCCGAGCCGGAGACGGAAGCGAACGCATGTGCCATGAACCAAGAAAGTTCCGCTCGTGACGAGCGCGGGCTTTGCGGAGCGGAACAAGCGTGGTCGAGGAGGGAAGCAGGGCCGAGACCGGAAGCGCGTGGAGCACAGCGAAGCCCGCGTTGGTCACGGCAGGTCACCTCGGTGATGTAGTCATCAAGCTTTCGGGGGTATTGACAACTGTCGTACGCTGTGGTAAGAATCGCTTACCATGTGTAATAGGAGATAGGTTTTATGAAGGCATCACGAGAGGACATTCGCGGTTGCGTGATTGAGTCGTTGCAGCGCGTTTTGGACAAACCGGTCGCGACGCAAATTGACGACAACACAAATCCCATCCAAGATTTCGGTTTGGAAAGCGCGGACGGTGTCGATTACGCCTGCGTCCTCAGCGAACGTTTGCGCTATGTAATCCCCCATGACGTGAACCCGTTCGTGGATGATTCGGGGCGGCGGGCGCGGAAGGTCGGAGAGATTGTGGATTTGATGTGCAGCTTGCTAGCAAACCAGGAGGTTACGCGATGAGCGAGCAGGAGAACACACCGCGGACAGCCATTGCGGGCCGGTTACGGGCGGCACGAGAGCAGGCCGGTCTCTCGCAGGGGCAGGTGGCGAAACTGCTTCAGGTTCAGCGCCCGACGATTTCGGAGATCGAAGCCGGACGGCGGAAAGTTCCGGCTGAGGAACTGGCTCGATTCGCGGTAATCTATGACGTGAGCGTTTCCTGGCTGGCGACGGACGAGTCGGAAGTGCCGGACCCTGCGGTTGAGTTGGCTGCGCGTGAGCTTGCCAAACTGAAGAAAGAGGATCTGGACAGTGTTTTGCAGCTTCTCAAGACCTTGCGGAAGGCGGAAGATCGTCGCAAATGAGCACCAGGATGGAAATTGCCCGGCAGGGCCTACGGGGCGCGTTGGAAACACGCCGGCATAGTGGCAAATCGAAGTCAGAGCCGATCTGCATCTTCGACTTCGCCGAGGGGCTCGGCGTCGAGGTCAAGTTTTGCCCCGGAAACAGCTTTGGCGGGATGTATGCCAAGGCGTCACAAACCATCCTTGTGCCATCTCTTCGTCCTCCGGGCCGTCAAGCGTTCACCTGTGCCCATGAGTTGGGACACTGGTTTTTCGGACATGGAACACGCGTTGATGAATTGGAGGACATGGAGCGTGACCGCGACGACCAACCCGAAGAGTGGCTGGCAAATAGTTTTGCCAGTTACCTGCTGATGCCGCCATGGTCGGTTGGGGAGGCATTCGCCAAGCGGCATTGGAACCCCGGCAGTTGCACACCAACGCAGGTGTACGTTATCGCCGGGCAGTTCGGCGTTGGATACGAGACTCTCGTGCAACACCTATGCTGGTCGCTGCGGCTGACGCCCGCCCACCATGCGGAGCGACTGTTGAAAACGACGCCCAAGCAATTGCGCCGGCTGGTGCTGGGTCACGATGAGGCGCGCCATTTGGTGATTGCAGACCGGGCTTGGAGCACGGTAGCTGTCGATCTTCAAGTGGGTGATGTGGCCATTTTTCCGGAGACTGTCAGCGTAGAAGGGCCAAGTGCCGCGATTACCAGCACGCACGAAATGGGCGTCGTGGTGACCGGTAAAGTGCCTGGGATCTTGCGGGCTGAATCGGCAGACGGATCGTGGGCCGTGTTCGTCCGGGTCTGCCGCAAGGATTTCACAGGGCGAAGCACCTACCGTTTTCTGGAGGATCCGGATGTCGGCTAACACGCCAGAGGTGATCGATGAGCGCAACCTCTCCCATGCCTGGGCGAGGGCGTTCCTGACGATGATGGATCGCAGTGATCGCGAGCTTGCGCCTTTGACAATATCCATCACTGGGTTTGATGCTGGCCTGCCGATTGAGGAGGTGCGGATTCGCCAAGCACTGGATGCATCATTGGCTGAACAGGACAAGTACAGTTCCGCGGTCTCAGGGTTGACCATTTTCCCGTACAAGTACTGGGACCGGGAGGGGCGGCCGGAGTGTCGCAAACTCTCGGAATGGTATCTCAGGCAATATCTGCCACGGCTAAAGGCTCGGGATCGCCTCAACAAGAAGGGAACGTACTTCGAACGCATGATCGCCTACCACGGCGTGAAGCAACATGATGAGCAGGATGAGGTCGTGGTCAAGAACCAGTTGCAGCACATCATCGATATTTGGAACAGAGACAGGGGAAACGGTACGCGTCCCCGGCAGTCAGCGCTTCAAGTTGCTTGTTTCGATCCCGCCAAAGATCATACTGGTTCAACACGAAGTGGGTTTCCCTGCCTTCAGCAAGTCAGCTTTGCGTATGGACATCGTGGGGAAATCGTAGTCAGCGCGTACTATCCCACCCAATACATTTATGACCGTGCGTACGGCAATTATCTTGGTTTGTGCCATTTGGGGCATTTCATGGCCTGCGAGATGGGGTTGCAGATTGCGCGTCTCAACTGTTTTATTGCCCATCCGGAACTTGGCGGCGTGAACAAAGGCGCATTGACAGAGTTGGTTGCGGTGGTGCGGGATTGTCTTAGTATCAATAGAACGGAGCCTAAGTGAACGGCAATATGAGGGAGGCACATGTATGGCATTCTGGAACAGTGAACTAATCAAACAGCGTGCCCCGACTGAGAAGCTACTTGTTCCCTATGATCAAGGCCGCGTGGTTACTGGGGCATATGAACTCAGTCTGGGGTCAGAATCGTATATCACATCCGACCCCACACAGGCGAAACGCTCATTCAGCGACGGCGCACAGCTAAACATACCCCCTGGTCAGTTTGGGATGTTGATGACGAAAGAGAGCATTTGCATTCCAGATGACGCCATCGGGTTTATCTCCATAAAGGCGACCATCAAATTCCAAGGGCTCGTGAACGTGTCTGGATTTCATGTGGACCCCGGCTGGAAAGGGCCGTTGAAATTCGCAGTTTACAATGCCGGCAGCAAGAACGTGCCTCTAATAGTAGGGGAAAGGACATTCCTGCTTTGGTTCAGCGCATTGACAGGAAAGACAACGGATGTAAGAACGAAAGGTGGGACGATGGGGCTAACACGCGAGGACATTGAGCGCATTCAGGGGGAGGTTTCATCTCCTGCAGAACTTAAAAAGGAGATGGACAGCTTGCGAACGCAGCTAAGGATTGTGGAAATAGTAGGCGCGGCGGTTGCCGTCGCATTTTTAGGTGCTTATGCAGGTCTCATTGTAGAGAAGCTGGGGGGTAAGGGTGAAGTGGCGCCAAGTCCGCAAATCAATCAGGTGCAACCTAGCGTATCCCAGCCAGCGGTGGCAGTCGGCAGCAATCAAGTGCAGCGCGGCCAGACCCCAAACGCGCAGCGCGCGCCATGATAAGTGTGCATATGAAGCGCCAGTCGCCGCGAGGTAGGCTGTTTGTCTTTGAGGGCCTTGATGGCTCGGGGAAGACGACGATTGCTCACGCGTTCGTGAGGCGGCTCAGAAGTTGGGGTTGGCAGTGCGACTATGTTGCCTTTCCCGGCAAGTCGGTCGGCTCACTGGGCAAACTTGTTTACGACATTCACCATGACCCACGCACTGCCGGCATTACCTCGGTCACCCCCACGAGCCTGCAAGTATTGCATATCGCGGCGCACATCGACGCCATCGAGTCCGAAATTCTGCCAGCACTGAATGCGGGCCGGTGTGTTGTGCTGGACCGGTATTGGTGGTCCACCTGGGTGTATGGCGTTGTCGCCGGCGTTAGCAAAGACTCACTGGATGCGATGATCCAGGTGGAGTGTGTGCACTGGGCCAAGGTGCTGCCAGACACTGTTTTTGTGATTAGTCGGAACAGTGGCGCCAATACGGCGTCGGTAATGGACCGACAGTCATTGTCACAAGAATATGCCGCGCTCGCCTCTCGCGAGCGGTTGAAGTATCCAGTCACTCAGATCAACAACGACGGCACAACGGCTGATTCGCTAACTGCCGTGATGGGTGGCCTTCCCAACCAACAGCAACTTCCTTTGGCTTCCGCTGCTGCGCTGCAACGGGTGCCGTTGGTTTTCACCAGACTTGCACCCGCAAAGCCAACAATCGTGTATGACACGTATTGGCGGTTTGCCGCCGAACGTCAATCGGTGTTCTTTGCACGGCTCGCCCACCAGCCGCCACCGTGGACAAGCGATCCCATTCTGCAGGAATACAAATTCACAAATGCATACCGCGCTTCGGATCGCGTAAGCCAATACCTAATTCGACACGTTATCTATGATGGCGATGCCTCACCGGAAGAGGTGTTCTTCCGAACGATCTTGTTCAAGGTGTTCAACCGAATCGAGACGTGGGAGCGGTTGGTTCGGGAAGTGGGAACCGTGTCATATGCGACGTATTCATTCCGACGCTACGATGCCGTTTTGAGCAAGGCCATGAGCCAAGGCGAGCGCATTTACTCGGCGGCGTATATCATGCCATCAGGTGGACGGTCATCAGAGGACGGTAGAAAACACAGCATGCATTTGAAGCTGATCGATCGGATGATGCGGGAGGAGCTACCAGCCCGCATTGCAGACGCTCGGTCCATGGGCAAAGCCTTTGAGTTGTTGCGAACGTATCCGACGATTGGCGACTTTCTCGCGTATCAATACGTGACCGACCTGAACTACAGTGCGCTGACTGGTTTTAGTGAGATGGAATTCGTTGCCCCCGGTCCTGGGGCGCTGAACGGCATTCGTAAATGCTTCAGTGACCTGGGCGGATTGAGCGAGGCCGACATCATCAAGGTCGTTGCTGACCGGCAGCAGATGGAGTTTGCCCGGTTGGGACTGACCTTCAAGTCGTTATGGGGACGCCCACTGCAACTGATCGACTGCCAGAACCTGTTCTGCGAAGTGGACAAGTATGCTCGGGTCAAGCATCCGGAATGTGCCGGCGTCACCGACCGAAAACGGATCAAGCAGAAGCACCGGCTAAATGTTACGTCGATTGCGTATTGGTACCCACCCAAGTGGGGATTGAACGACAGAATCAACATGGAGAGAGAACATGTTTCGACTGTTTGAAGGACAAACGGCCGACGAGGTGTGGCAGAAGATCGCCGCTGCGTTCCGGGCTGCAGACGGCACAGCGGAACAAACCAGCCGCGCCGGCATGTCGAACGAGATTCTCCATGCTGCCATTTCCATCGCCGACCCGCGCCAACGATGGGTTGTATCACGTCAGCCCGCGATGAACATAGCCTTTGCACTTGCTGAAGTGGTGTGGATCATGAATGGGCGAAACGATTCGGCGTTCCTGAATTATTTCAATTCGGGACTACCGCATTACGCCGGCAATGGTCCGACGTACCCCGGTGCATACGGCCATCGTCTGCGCCAGAACTTGGGCTTGGACCAACTGAACCGTGCTTACGACGCTCTCAGGAGCAGGTCGGATAGCCGTCGGGTCGTGCTTCAAATTTGGGATGGGAGGCTGGACTCGCCTCATGCGGGTGGTGAGGAAACCGAACTGGACATTCCATGCAACGTCGTCTCCATGCTCAAGGTGCGCGGTGGAAAGCTGGAATGGACACAGATCATTCGCAGCAATGATCTGTATCGTGGATTGCCCTACAACTTCGTGCAGTTCACAACACTCCAAGAACTCATGGCTGGATGGCTCGGTGTTGCGGTCGGCAGCTACAACCAAATCAGCGACAGCCTGCACGTTTATAGTGCTAATGTGGAATCAGTGCGCGCGTCCTATCCCATCGACTCGGCGGTCAATACGGACTCACTCGCATTTGGAAAGCAAGCGTCGGATGCAGCTTTCACTGAACTGGCGCGCGCGGTTGAGTTGATCATCACACAACGTACGACCGTTGATGACTTGTTGCATCGCCCATCGCAGAGTGCACTTCCGGTGCCATTTAAGAACATTCTGTGCGTCCTCTGCGCCGAAGGTGCACGGCGTCGAAGGCGCGTGGAAGCAGCGAAGGAGCTCATCGCCGGCTGCTCAAATATGGCCTATCAACAACTGTATGGACGATGGCTAAACGCGTGCGCGGACCGCACAGGACAGCGAGCGAACGCAACTCACAAGAACTCCGCAGAAGAGGACCACCACCAATGAATTCAGACAATAGACAAAGGCACGTTTTCATAAGTCATCACCATAAGGATGATGCCGAGGTTGGTAAACTGACGACACTTCTGGCAGAAAAGGGCTACGATATCCGCAATAGTTCTATTAGGGCGAAACCGGCCAACCAGCGGCGATTGGACCAAGGACTGGTGAAGGAAGCAACCATTCGCCGATTGCTTCGTATGAAAATTTCATGGGCCGGGACAGTTATGGTCCTGATTGGCAAGGAAACCCATTCAAGACCATGGGTGAATTGGGAAATCGATCAGGCGAATAAGCAGGGCAAGAGAATAGTTGGCGTTTATGTCAGAGGAGCCACGGATGCCGATAAACCTGTCGCCCTCGAAAAGTACGCTTCGGCGATTGTCGGCTGGAATTCCGACAGTATCATCGATGCGATAGATGGGACTACGAATCCATTTCAAAACCCAGACGGCACTTCACGAGAGGCCACGCATGATCGAGTCTCGCTGAAATGCTAGCGCATGAGTAAAGTGTACATGTATGTGGTGGACCGCGACTTCGGTTTCGCCCCAAATCCTTTTCATGGTTGTTGTACGCTCGCTACCTGTAAGCCTGGCATCAGAAGTAGGGCCGAAGCGGGCGATTGGGTGTTCGGGATGGGCGGCTGCAGATTGGGAGCGACAGGAAGATGCCTTTTTGCAATGCGCGTCACTAACAAGATCACATTCAATGATTACTGGTCGGACCCGGAGTATCTCGATAAAAAGCCCGTTAGAAACGGGAGCAACAGGATGTTGGTGGGAGACAATGTCTATCATTGTGATTCACAAACCGGCGAATGGCATCAGGCAGATTCTCATCACAGCAATCCTGATGGCAGCGTCAATCGACACAACCTACGTACAGACACAAAGACGGATAAAGTTCTCGTCTCACGTCATTATTATTATTTCGGGAGCAAGGCGCCAACCGTGCCGAAGCGTCTACTTGATGCACTCGGATTCAAAAACGGGAGAAACTACCGAGTCTTTGACGCGAAAACCTGTGTCGGCTTAATTCAGTGGCTCCATACCTCCTTTGCAAGTCTGTTGAACACTGTAGGCGCTGACCCGTTTGATTTTGATCAAAGTGAAAAGCGCTATTCAGCCGGGGATAATAAAGTTCACTAGCGACGGAGAAGGTAGAGGCGCCAACTATCAACGGCAGCCATTCGTGTTAGTATTCCCTCCGTAGGCTATCTTTGTCTCTCGTCGTCAGGAAAGAATCTCGCGATATTTGGAATACCTGCGATTTGGGCGAACCCTTTTGCTCGCCCGTGTATCTTTGGCTGTAGGTGTCGCAAATCGGATCGGAATTCGCCATGCATTTGCCAGTTCGTGCACGGCACGCTTGGGTTAGCGTCTCGCCAGGCCTCCCAAAGCGGATGCCACTTCGAGAGAAACGGGCGTAAATCTCCATTAAGCATGGCCAGCGCATAGGTCTCTACCGTTTCCGCTTTCCCGATCCGGGTAGGCTCCATTTGAGCTACAACATCGCGTGTACACCGAAATAATTCATGGAGTGAACTGATTGCTTTGCCGTCGTCCCCTTCTGCATCGGACAGTGGCTGGGCTGCAATTCGTGTCGAAACTTCTACAAACAGCTTCCAGGCGGCACGACGTTGAGATCCGGCACTTGTGAACTTTAAGCCCTGCAGTTCCGCTTCTGTAAGATGCCAATCGTCCCAGTGGACACGTAGCCACATGCTGTACAGTATCGGCCACATCGAAGCAACCAGAGCTCCTGCGCCAGCTCCGACAGCGATCAGAAATCCGATCTGCTGCAGTTGGATGAGCCAGAAGATGAACGCGCCAACACTGGCTCCCAGCAACGTTCCAAGAATAGCGCGGCGGCTTAGAGGGATTATTGCGGAATTCTTCATGTGCGTAATCAGCCGTGTCACGGAGTCTTCACATCATCGTTTAGGCCGAGTTCGCGCAAGGCGGTTTTGGTTTCCTCGGTCTGCTGCTTGGTGACGCCGCCCTCTGGAGCGGCCTCGACGGTAACGGTCAACTTGAGTCCTTTACCGGCGGCGAACTTGGAGAGCACCTTCGTGTAGAAGTTCATCCATTTCTGTGAGGGGACTTCGCCAGTCCACGTCAACTTGCCGGTCTTGGGGGTCTCTGGGGGTGGCGGTAGCGGTTTTGTCCCTTCTTTGGCGATAACGCAGGTTGCTGTACCGGAAATCTCACCGACCGATGCAGTGATGACGAAACTTCCCTCGTCCTTGTCGGCGCGGAACACGGCATCTTTGTCAATCGTACCGCCGGTGGCTTGCCAGTTGACGCCCTTAACGGCGATGTCCTGGCCGTGCTGGTCAACGCCCTTCGCCAGGAACGTCTGCTTCTTGCCAGGTTCCATTTGGACCTGAGCCGGCGACACCAGTAGCGATGTCAGGCGTGGCGGCTCGACCTGCTTCTTGGCTTCCTCGGCGGTGATGATGAACATGTCGTCGGAGATCTCGACTTGTTCAGCGGACAGCGGCTTGTCGAAATAGAATGGCTTGTATTTGCCGCCTTGCTTCTTGCCGACGTACCCAAGCAGTGCCTCGGAGACGCCTCGGGCAATCGTGTCTTTAATTGAGTCGGGGTTCATCAATCGGCAGAACTGCGGCGAGGCGAAAAAGGCATCGCGCACAGATTTGGTGCTCCACTCCGCGAACGCCGGCGGCCAGTTTCGGGTCAGGAGATTCGGACTCGGACTGTCTTTCACAACCTCGCCGTCCTGGCGCAGTTTATGGAGGATCAGCGCCGTGATGGAGTCCGCACTGCCGGAGTGGTTCAAGCCAAGGTCAACGGGCCGGATCTGATTGTCCTTCGCCAGCAGGAACAGGTTTTTGTACGCCCGCCACACGGACTCTCGCAGGTCACGTTCTGCCTTCTTGATATTCTCGATCAACTGGCGCTTTTGAGTGTCATCTAACCGCAACTCATCTTCCTCGTCTTGGATTTCCTCCCACGCCAGCAGTTTCTTCGCTTCCTCGCACATGGGACCGGCCGCTTCGGCCACGCACCAGATCAACGCGCTCTTGAATGTGCGCGACGATGAACCGGATTCCTTGGTCCACGCTTCCACCATTTTCGCCGTCGCCGGGTCTTCCAGTGATTGCTCGGGCATTAACACCACAAGCGTCAGCACGGGCCGGTCCGTGATTTGCCCGCTCTTCTGCGGGAACGGGATCACTTCCATGCCTTCGACTTTCTTGAAAACCTTGAGTATCTCTTCGCGAACCGATTCCTCGATCTTCGGCTGCTTGATGTTGGCCTTCCGGTCAGCCAGAACCTTCGTCAGATTCGGTTTCGGGCTGAACCAGTAGCGGTTCTTCGATGCGTCGAGGTAGTAGCACGCGCCGTCCGGTGGAACGAGCGCATCCAACACCGTCTCGACGTTGGCGATATCGAGGTCGGGCGACGCAACGGCCATCCGAATCTCCGGCAATGTCGCGTGGAGTTGAGACTGTCCGCCATTGGACTCGAAAAAGATTGCGCTGGCGACTTTCCGATGTAAGCGGGCCTTCTTGATGGCGTCCCCGGCTTCCTGGTCAAGCCGTGTCGCGTTGGAATCTTTCTTCCCGCAGATGTCGGCGGTTACGGCCGCCTCCAACTCCGGCTCGCCCAACTGCTCAAACACCGCCGGCCTGAAATTGGGATCGTCCAATGGTGCTGATCCGAGGTCGATGAGCGCATCCCGATGATTGCCCTGGTAGCCCTCTTGATAGGCTCGCGATACCCAAAGGGCCAAGAGTCGCAGCACGCCGCGGGTACGCTGAAAGCGCGGCAGGACTGCCCACTTTCGCTCGAACATCGACATCACCGCTGGATGAAATGGGTAGGTGTCCAAGAATGCATCCTTCGCGCTGTCCACGGGAAACCAGCCGGTCAACTGCTTCCGGTTGGCAACCACCCATTTCGCATACTCGTTGCACGTCTCGTTCGCGTCTTTCGGCAACATCACCTTGCCCGCCTGCGTGACGGCTTTCTCGTCCCACTCGAACAACCGGCGGCGAATGATCTCCGAAGTTTCCGATTCCGCCGACATGATGACCGCCTTGCCCAACCGGTCCAGCAGCTTCTTGCAACGCTCGTAATCCGACCGATCTTCGGCGTTCATCTCCAGTTCCGAAGCCGGGATGGACACTGCCAACACCATGTTGTCCCGTCCCCGCGCTTCTTCGGACAGATTCTGGAGGAACGAGTACAGTTGTGCCGACAACCCCATCTTGCGGCTGCGGCTGACGTAGTTCATCAACTCGTCCATCAGAATCAGGCATGGTTTGTCTTTGGGGAGGAATTGCCGGATCACGTCGCCGGCCGGGGCGATCATCTGCTTCTCGTGCTCGGCCAGAATATCGAGCGCCTTCTTGCCCCCAATCTGATACGCAATCTCACCCCATGGCGTCCTCCGCAGCGGTGTGCCGTCCTTACCGCCACGTCCTGTGACCGAGTCGAACTCTGTGCCGACAAACACAGCCACCGCCGCCGCCGGTACCGACTTCACACCGGCTTTCTCAAGCAACTTATCCACACCGGCCCATTTGTTTGCCTTTGGCCCGTTTTCTGCCAGATGGTAAAGCAATGTCAACGAGTGGGTCTTCCCACCGCCGAACTGTGTCGCCATGTTGAACACAGCAGAGGTCTGCGTCTTCTCACCCGAAAGCCGACGGATTACTTCTGCTGACAGGCCGGTCAGGCTCTTGGTCAAATATGTGCGCTCAAAGAATCGCTGCGGCTTTTGGTAATCCTCCGGCGCGCGACCATCCCGGACCTGATCGAGATGCACGGCAAATTCGGCCGCATCGAGTGGCTTGCCTTCGCGCAAGTCGGCCCGCGGCGTCACAACCTTGAACCATGGTTTCAGTGCCATAATTTGTCTCCTGTCACATCACGCGGAATGCACCTGTGTTTGTATCAAGTTTCCACCACTTAAAAAAGCCGTGGGGGAATGTCGCGGCGTTGTCCCGGCTGCCCACCACCACCAACGTCTCGCCACCCAACGCCACCCGGCCTGCGATACCCATCGCTTGCACCACGTCGTTCTTGAGCAATCGAACCAGTGTCGGCCCGTCTTGCGGACTGGGCCGGTAACAAAATACCACCCGCAAATCTGCCCGCACGCTCAGCACCTTCCAAAGCGAATACGCCACGACATCATCCGTTGCGCTGTTCTCCAACTCGAACACCGCTGTCGGGAATCGCCAGCGACTCTCCCCGCCGGCAAAGGCCATCGCGTCCAAGGCGAGATACTCGCCACGGGATACCGGTAACAGATCCGCCCGGTGCCCCTTTGCGGATGCGCGCCAGCCGACGGACGCGCACGTTGCCACCACCACGGCTGTCAGCGCAGTCGTCCACGCCCGCAGGTCTTCCCGCAAGGAGGCATCGCGCAACGGTTCGGCGATCTCATACCGATTCACGGTCTCGTAAAACGCCGACTGCCATTGCTCGTCCACGGACTGCATCCTCAGAATCCCAATCCTTTCTTCCGGGCCAGTACGCCGTCCACCCAGCGTTTCTCGTCGCTCTTGGGGGGATAGAGGGCGCTGAAGGCTTGGGCCAGTTTCCAGAAACGGTTGTCGTTGCCGATGCCTTCTTCCACCAGGAATCGCTTCATCGCCTCGCCACGACCGGCGGCAAAGAGGATCATCGCTTGGTGAACCCGGTCCAGCACCGTGTTACCGGCTTTCGGGGCGGTCTTTTCGCCCCAACCGCCTTCCTCGACGGCTTCTTCCACTTCACGCTCGATGCCTTTCAACGACATTTGATCATCGTGTTTCTTGCGGCGTTTCGGCGCATCGGCCTCGTCCTTGCCGAACAGATACCGGGTGCGTTCGGATACCGGCAACAGCCGCGCCTTGTCGCCCGTCACCTCGATGGTGTGCGTCAAATCCTCCAAGTGAGCGCCGAGTCCCTGCGCAATCATCCGCGCCGCGTCGTACTCCAACACGTACCCACCGGTATTCTTGCCCTTGCCGGCAGACTCCTCGTCTTCCGTGTCGTCGTTCGCCCCCTCGTCACCCGACTCTCCTCCCTCGACATTCGTGGACAGCGTCCACAACCACATCGCCGTCAGCCGGGCATCCTCTTCAAACCCAGTGGCATCCGCGCCACTGAAAACCAAAGTGAGCGCTTCCTTGGCGACAGCGGCCCAAACTTCTACGAGGTATTCCTTCAGCGTCACCGTCTCGCCGCCGGGCTTCTCGACGCGGGCATACCGGGAGAACACCTCCAACGCCGGGCCGAGACAGGCGAAAATGGCGTCCGCACCGACCACGCCTTCCTCGGCTAGCCGTGGCATCCAGTCGTGAATCCGCTTCGGCAGTTCGGCCAACACATCCCGCCAGTCGCCGACATCATCCGTCCGCAACGAACCGTCCGCGTTCTCGCGGGGACGACAGACGAGGTGAACGGAAGAGGCAAGGGCGGCTGACCCCATTGCGCGCAGTCGCCCTTCCCGCTCGGTGTCAATGGGCCATGAACCTGTGACGATCCAACCCGCTTTGATCAAGGCGGAAAGAAGACTCTCCCAGCCCGAAGTTGTCTTATGAGCGAAGACGACCACGCCGATTCCTTCGGGCTTGCAGCATCGTCGCCCCTCCGCAAACGCCTGTGCCATGCCGTCTTCATAGAACTTGGCGTTCTTATTGGCATAGCGCACGGGATCCCACCCCGCCATTTCGCAAAGTTCCTTCTCTTTTTCAGTGGTCGGACTGGCGAACAGATCGGGCAAGTCATGTCGCAAGTTTTTGTGAAACCAAATCTGGAAAAAATCGGAAAGGTCTGCGTAGGGAACTGCATTGTAATAGGGAGGGTCCGTTATAAAGGCCGCGACACTATCATCTGGCAAACCCAATTCCTGGGCAGGACGGCGTTCGGCCGTACCCTGGGAGGTGCCTTTCACCGCTTCCTGTTCAATGAATTTGCAGATGAAATCAGTGGTCCGGTCCCAGCTACCACTGACATCACCAAAACAAGGGCCTTCCACCCAATCAAAAATCATGCCAAGCGCTTGACGACCGAAGGTATGCCCAATCTTTTCGCCAACGCTAATCCAGCCGCAAAGGGTGGTGCGAAAATCGAGATACTTATTGATGGAAATCGTAAGCGCTACCTTCAAAGCGAGGCGGAGGCTGGCATCGGCAATCTGTGAATCCAAAGCCGCCACCTTTTCTGAGAGAACCTGTGCGCTGGCAAGTTGCCGGAGCGAGAAAAGAAGGTCCCAGCGATTCATCCCATAAATCGGCACATTGAAAACACCACTCATGAGTGGCAACTCAATTGGAGGGAGGATGTCCGCGCGATTGAATACACGCTTCACGGATTCCAGTGCCTGCAAGTCACGCGATGCGACTTCCCGATAAGCCTTTGCGCCGTCTCTTAGCACGACAACGCACATGAGGCGGCTGGAATCCGCACCACCACTTTGCAGCTTGAGTTGTTCGCGGACGCGGGCGACTGGAGTCGTGTAGCCGCAACAGGGACAGGTCGCTGAACCGCGTTTTACCGTGCCATCGAACGTGGGCTCTAGCGTCTTGGCTTTGGGGTCTTTGGATTCGTCTTGATTCAGCCAGCCACGCTTGGTTTTGACGATGATTTGGAAATCCACGCGTTTGACACGCTGACGCGGCACAAGTTGCAATGCAACTGCCCGACTAGATTTTTTGGCGAGCCACAGGGAACGGATGAGCGGCACCTCCGCGCCGCAGCCAGGGCCTTCACATTGAATCGTGCGTGCCCAAAGGTAGGCGATGGGGATCGCACCATCAGGGTCTGGGGGATAGAACTTCGCCAATTTTTTGTCGGCTTCGCGCTTGACCCACTCACCCCATTTGCGCAGTTCTTCCGCCAGACGTTTGCCGTGCTTCGGTATGTATTCCAACACCACCTTATTGAGCAGCACAGGCACGGGATTGAGGTCGGACGCGAAAGCCTCAGCACCAACCCGGAGCGCCTCCAGTGGAATTGATCCACCGCCTGCAAACGGGTCCAAGACGAGCGGGCGCGTGCCTTTCTCCCCGCCCAAAGCCTCGTATGCGGCCTGGGTGAGCGCTTGGCTGGTGTCGAGGTATTCGCGGATAATGGAATTGTCCCAATTCGCGAAGTCAGCAATGAAATCGAGCAAAGCGCCGCGCAATTCAACGCGGTCGTCAAAGAGATTGAGATTTTTTCGCGCCGCCTCGAAGCGCTTCCGACTTTCCTGGCTGAGTAAAATTTGACGGTCGTGGGAGGTCCACTCGTTCATCACCAAACGCGCAACGGTCAGGAACTTTTTTGGGCAGTTGTTATCTGCGGGATCTGGCCACAACGCCGCGCAGATCACTGCGCGACATGCCGCCAGTGGCCGACGTGCCCACCAGATATGAAGTGTTGAAATATGGCCATGCCGAATTGACTTCTCCCGACGCGCATGTTTTGAAATGCGCCGGATGGGCAGATCCACTTCGATAAGTCTCCGTGGTAGCCTCATTACAGTTGCCTCGGTAACTTCACCCGCCAGCCATTGGGTATCCGGGTTAGCACAGCGTCCCGCTCCAATTCAACCGGGTTTTGAAAGTAGGAATGCGATGGATTGGTTTTGACCCGTATGATCCTGACCAAATAGTAGCGACTTTTAAGTCGCTTGGCAGTTTCCCACTCGTTGTCAGACATGTCCACGGTCATGCCCGCACCGGTGGTTCCCTTGACCTCCAAAAACCGCTTGGTAACACCATCGTCTTCAAACGAAATGATGTCGAACCCTTCTCCAACGGACGTGAGGCTCACGCGTTCGACTTTGCCAGCGGCTTTTATGTGTCCAAGACGGGTTAGGCGTCTCCGCTCACAATCAACAACGTATTGTTCAGCTAGCGCGCCAACCTCCTCACAATAGCGCATGATTTCCCGAAGCTGGGCCGGAGTCAGGCGTGCCCGCTTGATTCTCTTAAAATTAGAACTTTCAACCGCTTTTACCAATCCATCATTTACCCTTGCTTTTGCACCTGGCTGCCGGGATGTGGTCAGGAAGACTTGATCCCCAACCGCGCGGTTATCCGGTATTTCAATCTCTTGCCGCCGCTGCGAAGTTTTTGACTCGGCGGAAAATGAGCCACATCCGGTGTAGGTACCGTTATGGATTTCGGAAAAGTTAAACAAATATTCAGACAACTTGGTTTGGTTGAAGAAACCATGATATTCAATCTCCGTAGGAAAGAGGTTTTGCTTCGCCTTTCTGGACATGATCAGCAGTCGTTGTGATTTCGTTTTTTTAATGCCCTCCAAATCAAAAAAGCTTGAGGCGTTGTGCGTCGTCCCGCCGAACGACAATCGTCTGGGGTCTACGCCGACAAAAGAATCAGTTTCTTCGTTATATCCCATGACCACATCATGAAATCCGCGCGCTTTCTGGAGGCCGCTATGGTAGGTCGTGGTGATCTCAATCCGCCTTTCGTTGGGACGGCTGCGGCCTGAACCGGTAACTTTGTAAACAAAGAGACGAATTTTTATTTCCAGCCCGCGCGATGAGAGAACGAACTTCTGGCCGTTACGCGCAATCAATCCCTGATCAGGAACTTTATCAATGCGCCAGCCTGCGGCCTGCAGGCACTGCAATACCGTTAGAAGGTGGCCACGAGTATTCAGGGTTAGCATAGGTATTGTAAATTGGCTTTTCAGCGGAATGAGATGCGAAGATTCCCAGGTTTCAGCATTTCAATTCGGAAGAACTTCAGGTCTCGGCTCAAACTGCGCGTAAGACGATATCCAAGCGATATTCGCCTTTGCTTTCGATCAATGCGCTTGCCCTTTTGCTGCGTATTTCCAATCGCCAAATCAACGACCTCGCATTTCCCGATTAGCCGTGACATCTCTTCGGTATGTCTCTTGCGCCAGATAATATAGCCATACGTTCTTGCCCTTTTTGTAATGGGAATCTCCACAGCCTGTGACGTACTCATCTATTGTCTCTCTTTCCTTTGGTTGACAGAACCTTTGGCATTGATACCACGTCCACTCACGCAGTGCCGATAGTCGTCATCCCGTTCGTTAACAAGGTGGGCAGCGAGTTCCTGAATCACGATCGGGTTCGCTAGGGCAAATACGCCTGTCTCGCGCTCGCGCTGTCTCAAATCCCGCACCTTATTCCGGTTCAGATTGCGATACGCATTCGTATCGAAAGTGACTACGCGCTTTGTACCGGGGGGCAGCCCTGCCGGCGGTGAAGTCACTTGCGCATCGTGATGGGGCATTTGAGTCATTTCCGGGGCGATTTCCTCTTGGCTTTGCCAGCATGTCCCGTTTGTCCCCTTTGTGTCCTCTTCGATGTCGGGTTTGTCGGGTTTATGTCGGGTTTCGCTGGGACAGGTGTTCATGTCGGGTTTGTCGGGTTCTTGACGGGTTTCTTCCGAAGGGCATAGTGAGCGCCACGACCTGTCTTGCCCACTTTGCGCAGCACTCCCTTTTTCAGAAGCTCCTCAATGTCACGCAGGGCTGTACGATCTATTGCGCCCGTCAAATCGCGGTATTCCTTGTTGTTGATTCGCCCTTTGGTCTTGAGATGGGCGACCGCCTTTTTCTGGCGTTCATTCAGTTTGAGGGTATCGAGGGCAGCATCCGTCAGCCAAGTGCGCCAGATGGTCATGGCAAATGTGCCGCCGCGTTGCTCGAAATCCGGCTCGGGCAGCCCGGCTTGGCTACAACGCTCGATCATGTCGAGGGTGCCGGTGCCGAGTGTTTCCGCGTAGTGCGCCCAGAACAACGGTTCGGCAATCAGCGGATTGCGCGGAATTGAGGCGTGTTTGGTGCGCAATTCCTCGAATGACAGGTTGGGCGGCAGTTCTCCTGGATTCCAAACTTCAAGACGGTCAGCGAACAGCATGACCTGAACACTGGCGTTGGAAGTGTAGTCACGGTGTGCAACAGCATTGACGATGGCTTCGGCAATAACGTCGCGGGGAATCTCGTAGTCCACGGGCGCGGATGGCCCGGCCGCCCGCGTGCCGACGGCGCGGGCGATCTTGGCCATCACGAAGTCCACGGCTTGATCCACTTGGTCAAAGAGTGTGCCCTTGTAGATTTGGTACGAAGGAATCGGCTTCTGAACTGTCGTGCCATGAAAATGAGCGCACTTGATTTCAGCAGAAATGAGGGACCGGAATCGCTGCGGGTTCGTACCGAACAGCAAAATGGCGCTGTGGGTCGGTTCACCGTTGGTGAGCAGGTTCAGATGAGCGAGCACTTTATCGGCTGGCGCGTTTTCTGACAGAGGAAAACTACGCTCGCGCCGTGCTCGTTCCACGAACCATTGGAGCTTGGCCGTGGAGATTTCAGCGAGCGATGCGCCCTGGCAGGATGCCTCGTCGAAAGGAACAGTGCGGAGTTCGCCTTTTCGTTCGAGGTACTCCACCAAGCTGTCGTACAGTTGACCGGTCAACTCGGCTGTGTTGGTAAATTTGCGACGGATGAGTTGACCGGAAGCCTTGCCGACAAGGTGCAGCATTTGCGGATGACGGTCGGCATCGGGAACTTCTTGGACGAGGATGATCCGGTACTTGCCTTGGAGAGTGGCTTGATCAAACTCGCGCTCCGTGGGCGACACACTGCCATCGTTCTTGGCGCTGTACTGCCGGCCAAAGATGCCAACATACACGGCACAGCGATCCACTTCCTCCAAATAAACATCGTCGGCCTTCCGGTCCGAAGCCGGCAGATTCTCAAACAAGAATACGTTGAAGAATCGTCGCAACAGGGCGTTGCCCTCGGCGAAATCCTTGATGGCGCGGCGCTCCGCTTGGAACTCCTTCTGGACGCTGCTGATGAAAAGACGGTGGATGCTCATTCGGTTGCTCCCGTCTTATACGTTCCCGGTGATTCCTTCAACGTCACCGGATGCTCGACCGACTCGGCCATCAGCCGGTAATGCTCCACCTTCACGACCGGTTGCCAATCCAATTGGCCGGGATCTTGGAGGATGTTGATCGAGGGTTTCGTGGCGCAGTGGAAAACGACGTAGAGGAAGAAATCTTTCCGGAGCCGTTGGGCGGTTCGGTATTCGTTGGCGGTCAGCCACACCTCGCCGGTCTGGGCGCGGCCTTTGACCTCGATGAACCGCACTTCGATGGCGGTGGACGGGTCTTCGGGATGCGGTTTGCGGGAAATGAGATCGAACCCGCGATTGTCCTTCTCGACGCTTTCAACTTTCCAGCCCCGTGCTTCTTCGTGGGCAATGACGGCTTGGACGGCAGCCCGTTCCACTTCATCGTCCTGCACCATCGGTGCGATCTTCGGTGAAGTGCGTTCGGGATGCGGCAATACCCACGCCCGACCGTGATGCTGGATGTCGGCGATGGTGCAGTTGCGTTCCTGCGCCAGTTCTTCGCGGCGGCGTTCCAACCGTCCGTTCAACTCGTCGAGCCGGTCTTCGACCTGTTTGATGTTGGCGGCATGGAGCGGATTGCTCGGGTCGCCCTGTTGCTGTTCGACCAAATCGGCCATGCGAAGGTTTTGGCGGTGGATCAGTTCGTTGAGGCTGATCTCCATGTGACGCGAGATGGTCTCGGTCTCCTTTTCGCGCTGTACCCGGATTTCTTCCAAGAACGGCTGGAGCGATTGCTCAATCAACGACTGTTCCTCCTGCTCGCGGGTCGGCAGTCCGGTATCGTTGGGTACTTCCATCCCGGCAGGGGCCGGCATCAGGTCGAGGAAGATGGTCGGCTGGCGCACGGTCATCGCACCGCGCGGGTCGGTCTGGACAACAAACAGTCGTCGGTGCAGTTCGTTGCCGCGTCCGTCCCGGATGGCAGCGGAGAACACGTCGAGGCGGTCCGGTTCTTTGCGGTGAAGATCATAGAACACCGCACCACGCCGAAGATCATCCTGAACTCGGCCCGTCGCGTCTTCGCGGACAGACTCGAATAGCGGGTGGCCTGGTGTGACCCATTCCAACGTGGGATCGTCGCCCAGCCGTTTCTTGTCGAAGGCGATCTGCTTGTATTCCCGACCGAGTTTACCGAAACGCGGCTCAAGGCGTTCGCCAATCGGCCAGAGGTTGCGCGGGATGCGTCCGACCCGGTAGATGTGCTTGTCCTTCCCGGTTTCCTTGGGATGAATGCCAGCGAGCGGGGCGGCTTCTTGAAAGAAATCCTCGACCACTTCGGGAACGAGCCGTCGTTCCTTGGCTTCGGCGGACTTGCCGATGATGGCGGAGAGGTTCAACTCGCGCTTAGCCAATCCCTCCAGCGTAGAATCGGTGATGCGACGGAACCGGTCGGTGTCCACCTGCTCGATGATCCGCTGCTTGATAATTTCCTCGGTCATCTGGTTGTGGGCATACATGTCGCGCAGCATCCGCTCCAGTTGATTGGAGGGGAAAATATCGCCCAACACATTGAACACCTTGCCGGAGCGCGTGGGGTCGAGGTCGTTCTCGATCTTTTCGAGGCGCTCGAAAAGTTTGTGGAGAACACGCCCCTCGCGGGTATTGGTAGCGACGAAATTGAAGATGAGGCAGTCCTTTTCCTGTCCGTACCGGTGGATACGCCCCATGCGCTGTTCCAAACGAACGGGATTCCACGGGATGTCGTAGTTGATCATGAACCAGCAGAACTGGAGGTTGATACCTTCGCCGGCGGCCTCGGTCGCGACGAGGATCTGAGCATCTTCGCGGAACTCGCGCTCGGCGTAGATGCGCGAGCCGGGCGTGTCGCGGTCGCCAATCTTCATTCCGCCGTGGATTTGGGTGACGGTCAAGTTCCACTCGCGGAGTTTGCCGACCAGATAATCGAGCGTGTCCTTGTGCTCGGTGAAAATGAGGAGCTTGAGCTTGGCGTCCTTGAAAATGCCCTGATCAGCGAGCAACTGCTTCAGCTTCACCAACTTTGTCTCGATTTCGCGCTGCTCCAGCAAGCGAGCTTGGTCAATCAGTTTGGTGAGTTGGAGGATTTCCTCGCGCAATGCGGCAGGATCAACCGAAGCCACGACCTCTTCGAGTTGATCCATGATCGCCTGTTGTTCATCCTCCGGCAGGTCCTCAAAATCCTCCGGTAACTTCTTGGTGATCTGGTCGTCCCGGTAGCCTTGGGGGTCGGCGAGAATCTTCTCCCGCTTCTCCTTCATCCGCTCCAGACTGCGGCGGACGGCATACATGCTGGAGGCGAACCGGCGTTGCAGCATTGCCATCGTGAATCCGAGTGCGCGGCCACGGGCCGAGTCGTCTGCGGCAGCTTTGATGGATTGATCTTCGACGTAACGGGTCAGGGCATCGTAGAAATCCCATTCATCCGCGCTGATTTGGAAATCACTGGTACGAACATTTCGTTTGGTGAACAGGGCTTTGACCTGGCCGGTTTCCGGGTCCGGGAAACTTACCAGCGCCTCCTTCACCCGCCGGAGGTAAAACGGCGCTTCCTGACGGCGCATCGCCTCTTCCAAACTCTTCACATCGCCATAAACGTCTTTGTCCAAAAGTTCGAGGAACAGGCAAAAATTTTTCGGGTCGCCTTTGTGTGGCGTGGCAGTCATCAGGAGGTAGTGGTCCGTCATCTTTGACAACGACTCGCCGAGGTCGTAGGCGAGAGTCTTCTTGTCGGCACTGGCCGCGCTCATTTTATGCGCCTCGTCCACGATGATCAGATCCCAATGACTGCGGAGCAGGCTTTCCTTGGCATCCTCGATCCGTGACACCCACGAAACCGACGTGATCACCTGGTTGCGTTCCTGCCACGGGTTTGTGCCGTAGTTGGCCCGCAGCACGTCGCTACGGATGACCTCGAACTGCTCATGGAACTTGTCCTTGAGTTCGCGCTGCCACTGGAAGGAGAGATTCGCTGGCGTCACAATCAATGTACGTTTCACCAGCCCGCGAATCTTCAATTCCTTGATGAGCAGACCGGCCATGATGGTCTTGCCTGCGCCGGGGTCGTCCGCGAGGAGAAACCGGATGCGTGGCAGCTTCATGAAATGGTCGTAAACCGCTTCCAACTGGTGCGGCAATGGATCAACGCGGGCGATGGACAGAGTGAAATACGGGTCGTACTCGTAGGCAAGCCCCAGCCGCAACGCCTCGATTCCCAAGCGAAACTTCTTCGCGTCACCATCAAAAGGCTCTTGGGCGGGTGAGATTTCGAGTTGGGCCACTTGTTGTGGACTCAGAATCGGCTCATGCACCCGTCCACTGGTCAGTCCCTTGCCGATGAGCTTCACCGATGTCCCCATCGGCACGATCACAATTACCTGCACCGGCTCAGGAAGAATCGAGCCGCGAACGATCACATTTGGCTTTAGGCAGTTTGATTGCATGTGGCTATCCCAACCGCCTCTGCGCCGGTGGCAGGCTCTCGATGCTGCCTTGGAATTTGCCGGCCTTGACGGTAGTGCTGTTGGTAGACCTCATGTCGTGATTCATTCCTTGCCGGTATCCTCTTTCGCTTTGCCTTGCCGGACCCACTCGTCGACTTCCGACACTTTGAACTTCCACAGCCGCCCAATTTGGTGGGCCGGCATGTTCCGATTTCGAATCCAACGGTGAACTGTGTCTTGGCTGACACCCACATGCTGGGAGATTTCCTCCAAAGACACCCATGGCTCAGATTGCGTCATTTGACCTCGCCTTCTTTCCTCAAAAAGCTGACTGGTGCCGACTATTGCAGACTCGTGCGGAAAACACAACCCTACTGTCAACACTCAGAAAGAACGCGTTTTCCCACGGCCAGATGAAGCCGGCAGTGCAAGGCACCCAAGAGCGATGCTCATGAATTCGGTCCAGTCGATGGTGTAGACGGCGGGGAAAAGCGAATCCTGGCGGCTTGACCGTGATATACTGATTGGCCATTCTCGCCGTTAGCAATTTGGCACCCATGATTGACATCACCTTCGACTGTCCCCACTGCGGCCAACGTTTGGTGGTAGATGCTGACGGTGTTGGTCTTGCTGTCCCTTGTCCGATCTGCGCTGGAGTGGTAACCATCCCCGACACTCCGGAGGTGAAGAAGTTTCGTTGGCAGCAAATTCGCGCCGTCGTCCTGAACCGCGACAATCATCAGTGCGTTGCCTGTGGTGTCGCATGTGGCCGCGGTGAAGCGGATGTGCATCACTTGATGCCCCGCGACCTCGGCGGCTCGGATGAACTTGCCAACTTGGTGACCCTTTGCGACGGCTGTCACGCCGCCCATCATCCGAACTTGCAGTTGTCGCTGGCGCGTCGGTTTGTGGAACGCTGGGCTTTGCGTCTTGCGAAATGGATCGACACCAAGGGCGAACTTCCTGACGGCACTCCTAATCTCGGCGGGGCGCTCCGGCTGCTCGGATTGAAGAAATTTCGCGGCCATCAATTGGAGGTTGTGCTTGCCGCCCTCAAAGGACAATCGGTGTTGCTCGTCAGCCCGACCGGCTCAGGTAAGACCCTGTGCTTTCAATTGCCGACCCTGCTCCGCACGGGTACAGCCTACGTGATTTCGCCGCTGAAAGCCTTGATGGCCGAGCAGGTCGTGGATTTAACGCGCAAGAAGATCCCGTGCTCGTTCATCAACAGCGATTTGAATCCGAACGAAAAGCAGCTTCGTTACGAACTGCTGACACGCCACGCGTTCAAATTCTTCTACTGCACGCCCGAGCGCTTCGATGCCAGCATGGTCCGCCCCGACGAGGTCCAACTCGTCTCCGCCGGCAAGCCCAGCTTCCTCGTCATTGATGAAGCGCACTGCATTGATCGCTGGGGACGCGACTTTCGCCCGAACTACAGCCGCTTGGGCGCGGCGCGGTCGAAGCTGGGCAACCCGCCCGTCCTCGCCTTCACCGCCACCGCCGGTATCCAAACCCAGGAACGCATCCTTCAATCGCTGAACATACCGGACGCGCGCGTGATCGTGACCGGCGTGGACCGCCCCAACATCGCCCTGCTGCGCCTGCCGGTGCCCGAAGTCGCGCGCTTCAAGATCATCGCGTCCTTGTGCGGCATGATGCCGCAAGGCCGCGCGATGATATTCGTGCCGACCGTCAAGACCGGCGAGCGCGTCCTTCACGGCCTGAAATCCGTCGGGCTGGACATCCCCTTTTACCACTCCAAGCTCGGCACGCCCAACGAACGCGACATGCTTCTTGGACGGTTCACGGGAAGAATCGAGCCAGCTTTGCCGGTCATCATCTGTACCAACGCCTTCGGCATGGGCCTCGACGTGCCCGATGTCCGGCTGGTCGTCCATTGGCAACATCCGGCTTCGGTCGAAGATTATTTACAGGAATTCGGCCGGGCAGGCCGCGACGGGAAACAATCGCTGGCCGTGTTGTTCACCAGCGAAACCAATGACGATCTGAAACTGCTCCAGTTCATGGCCGACAAAACCGTCGAGGAAGCCGGCTTGGAAGGCGAAGCGCGAAACGCACTCCTGAAAGCCAAGTATTCACAGATCGACGCCATCCACGGATTGGCCACCAAGCGTGCGACCTGCCTGCGCGACGGCATCATCCGCTATTTCGAGAAACAGCAGGCGAAACACCGAAAGTCACTCGGCCTGCGCATCGTCGAATGGCTCTTCGTCAGTCGCACGAAGCCAATCGTGACGAAGCACTGCTGCGACAAATGCACCGCCGTGAGCAAGGACAACTACGCTGAGTGGGTGAGGTCGGTCTTTCAAGCTGCCGGAGTGCGTTCACACAGTTGATGCGTCATGTCACGAATGCCACACTGAATTTGGCCCGCGTAACCGCAACATAGAGTTTTGCTAAGTCCCCAGCCTTCGACAGGTCTTTCGTATCCAAGTATAGTTTCATCGGATTGGTTGGGAAAATGAGCACCCGTTCGTAGGTTCGGCCTTTGCTCAACCCGATATTTAGCGCAGACAACTCCATCGTGTGTGTTCGCTTATCGTGCCTGAGCACAGTCGGTTTATGTGCGTTCAGATACTCTGCGACCTGATGGCTCTCTATGAAGAAGACCCCATCGTGCCCGGTTATGGTCAGATTTTTCGACACTGTTTTCGGCAGTGTAGGAAACAAGGCGTCGGCGAAATCACAAATAGCTTGATTGCTTCGGTAGCAATCCGTGAGTTGCTCCAGCTTGAACAACTTCGCCGCGTGTTTCTCGTTAATCCAATCGATGATGTTTTTCTTCTTATATTTCTTGTTCTTGGGGGATTTGTTGGTGGAAAACGTTGCCTGTCGTGGGTCTCCAACAGCCACTACAGAAATGGTTGAGGTAAACAACTTCTCTAGCAAATCTAAATCGTACCCGGCGAGGTCCTGCAACTCATCAATGAAAACATGCGAATATATCTTTTCGAGTCTTCTTATGACCAAACCACCAGATCGGTTGTCACACTCGCACACGAAATCAGAAACACGATCTTGGTAAATGTTGTTGCCGCTCGTCAGGAAGTAGGCATCAGCGTTGGATTTGGGAATGTACCGGTTCGGCTGATAGTCAAAGTTGACGGTGGTAATCCTGCCTTTGTCCGTCATGTAGTTCTGATAGGGGCGGACACCGTCCTGAAGCAAAAAGCTAAACCACGACACTACGGCTATATTGGCCGGTATGTGGCCACGCCTTTGAATCAAGTACGAATTGATCTGGTTAACATTCTCAATCGTGTACGTGGTGATAAGTACGTTGCCAGCGGGAACAGCTAGTGCCGCCTCTACAATCGAGGTTGTTTTTCGAGAACCAGCGCTCGCAACTACTACGCTGTTGCTAGGCGACGGCATCGTTTACATACTTCGGGAAAATGACGGCTTCGGTTGACTCAAAGATCTTCAATGCACTTTCGGTTTTGTTCGCGACCATAAACCCTACCAGTGAATCGACTGTCTTGTGGTCTGTGCCCAGCACCTTATTCAGGAGCGTGAGGGTGTTGCACTTTGCGAGTTGGGGTTCGAGTGTCTTGGCGGTGTTATCCGTGTCTGCGCAAATCTTGATTGTGGTTATCGCGCTGTACGGGGCGTATTTCTCAACGACTTTGTGCTGATGATCACCATCGTTGTCAGTCACAACACACACTTCCTTCTTCAATTCCTTGGCGATATCGAGGAAGCGACTGAACGACAATCCACGAACATTGATTACGTCAACGCCGTTCTCGATGGGAAGCTTACCGTGTGTTACCTTGTAGGCCTTCTGAACAATTAGCTCGTCGGATGGGCCTTCGACCAGAATTGCCTTTTTAGCGAGGATTAGCCGAAGTGTGTCGTACCCGGAAAGCTTCTTGAAGTAGTTTTGTGTGTCTGGTGGGAGCTGCGCCAAGGACGTGTATTTGTTCCCATGCAGGAGAAGCACTTTGTCAATGCCCAGCCTGTTCAGCACGTATGCACTGTGCGTCGCTATGATGATCTGCTTCCCGGCACACTTGTCTCCGATTTTCGCGATCAGCTTGCACATCGATGAGAATGACAAGTGATTCTCTGGTTCTTCGATAAGGATGACATCGGAATCCTTGGCCTTGCGGTCCAAGGCCAACATTATTTTGAGGGCCGTTTGTTCGCCCTTCCCAACAAGCTGGAATGGAAGGTCGTCCAGGTGTGGAGTGAGGTTCGTCTCCCAACTCGCTTTTTGCGAAATATCAACGGTGATTGTCAAATCCTTCTCGGTGATCGCACCTTTTGTGAGGTTTTTGTTGATATCCTTGATGGATTGTTCCTCCGAGAATTGTTCCTTGAGTTTTCTGTAAGCAACCGCGAGAGCAACTCGTTCCTTTGGTGGAAGACTGCCGCTGATGATGTTTTGGATATACTGGTCAGCGCCGCTTTGCAGTCGTATTGCAGTGGCATCGATGTGGAACAGGGTCAGCGGCAAACTACGTGCCGTGATTTGGTTATTGGCAAACGAAAACCAATTAACCTTGTAGTATTCAGCCGGAATAACTTTCTTCTCGGATTTGTCCTCGCAAAGTCGGATGTATTCTTCCGTGTAGCCATCGTCGAAGACGATTTCCAACTTTACCCCCGTGGTGTCTGTTCTGAGCGAGTTGTTCGTTCCGCGTAGCGCCTCAAATTCCGGTAACTCCTTTAAGTACAATTCGATTAGAATTTCCGGCAGTGCGGGTTTTGCACCCGCCTTCAATTGTGCCAGATATGTATCGGCGCATAATTTGTTAAAGAAGTAGGGCGACAACTCATACTCGATTAACTTGCCTCCAATCCGTTTTGTGAGTGCGAGACCAATCGCCTCCAAGAGCGTGGACTTGCCGGACTCGTTATTTCCCACCACGAGGTTAAGGTCGTCATTCAGATTCAGTGTAAATGAGTCGAAAATACGGAAGTTGCGGATAATGACTTTCTTAATCATGAGTTGAGACTTCCCTCAGAAGCGGTGACTCAATGGACACGGTCAGCGCGCAATCCTTTTTCACTGCTACTGAATCTGTGCGTCCGATGCCACACCAAGTGCGTCGTATCCGGCCAGTAGTCGCGTTTGCCGGGAAGCTGGACTTGTCGGCCGGCCATTTGTTTGAGCAGGAACGCAGCGTCGCCGGCTTCGTTGAAGCGTTTGGGCGGCGGGTAGCCGCCGCTGTAGCCGACGAGCCACGGGCGTGGGCCGTCCAAATACAGCCGCAGCAGTGAGTTGCGAAGTGGCTGGTATGCGGTCGCCTCCATTGCGAACATATTAACCGGCAGTCTCTGGATCGGCAAGCGTGGCGTGGGCGATGGGTAACGCGGTCAGTGCCTCCCGCCGAAGCGCCGTTCGCACCGGCAGCAACCTCGTGACGGCGACATGTAGGGCTTTCGCGAGGATCAGGAGTTCGAAATCACAAACGCAGCGGAGGCCAATTTCGATTTTGGCAATGCCGGCTCGGTCGATGTGCGCTCCCAAGTTCACGACCCGATCCGCCAATTGTTGCTGGGTGAGCCGGGGGCGCGACCGCAACCGCGCTTTCCGGACGCGCGGGCCGACGATGTTTTTTTGTGTGCCGTGGATTCGCTGAGGGGGGCTTTTCATAACAGGTGGCAGTATGCACACTCCCTGGCCGTTGCTGTTCGCAAGCGGAAACAACTTCTGGGGAGTCCCTCGCGCCTTGATGAATCCACGCTTCCGCTGAGGCAAGGCTGCCCGGTTTGTCGGGTTTACGGCGGATTTATAGCATGTGCCGGTCGGCACGGTGCTATTTTGTCGGCGTTTGCTCGATCAACTTCAGTTCTCGTCGCAATTCGTCGTGTCCACACGCAGCAGCGTGCGGTAATGTGTCCACGACAGATTCGGGTGAAGACCGCCAGGCTGCCAGGATTCGATCCGTAGTGCGCGGAGAGTTTCAGAATCGAGCAGGCCGAGCGAGGATTTTGCACGCACTGCGTGCCGACTCTTCGTCGCCTGACCAGCAGGGGCGACCAAAGCCAATTTTGCACGCGGTGCGTGCAAAATGTCCGATAGACGCGGATAGACCAGATAAAACTCACGGAACGAGGCGAGGTTTCTGACCGCAAACCCCCGTCCATATTCTTTCGTCAGGCGTTCGGATAATTCCTCAATCACCCGTTCCCCATAACCCGCCCGCTTCTTGCCTCGCTGCTCCTCCTCGACAATCTCCCGGCCAATCAGCCAGTTGGCACACACCTGTGTCGTGTTGACCGTGCGCGCCAGACCCGACCGGGCTGATTCCAGAATCTCCCGAATCCGCTCGTACAACATTGAGTGTGTTTTCGTCGCCATTCGATTTACCGCAACGACAATAACAGTCCCGGGGCGGAGCGTGAATCATGATTTTCGATGCCGACAACACGATTTTGAGTCGCGTGCATCAAAACCATCGCCTCCTGAACCACGGCGAGACTTGGCCGTTGGGTTCGAGGGGCGGCAGGAGTGTGCGCTTGAAGCCCCGTTCGCAATGAACCAGAACGGCGGTGTGTTTTGGTAGGGTGCGCAGGACATGTGACTTGATCTTGTGCTCATCCTGCTCGGCGTAGCTGCGGTTGGCTTGCCCGGCTGAGTAGCCCCATGTCTTCTTGACGACACGCTTTTTGCCGAGGAAGTCGGCGCTTTCCTGTGCTCCTTCCTCGTCGGCAGCCTTGAAGATGATGCGGTTTCGGAGATTGAGCACGAGCACTTTTGTCTTCTCCCTGCCCAACGCCGGCAGGAATGATGTCGATGATTGGGCGGCGGCAACGACGGCGGCATTGGCTTCGCGGATCACGTCCACGGAGTTGTAATCGCTCATGCCGTCCTCGTTCGCGGTCATGAAGCGTTGGGCTTCGTCGGCCCAGAGGATCAGTAGATTGTCGTGCTGGCGCTGCTGCTGCGGCCGGTCAAACCGGCGCAGGACGTGCGTGTAAAACAGCATTTTCAAAAACGTGTTCACGTATCGCCGCTCCGTTTGGTATTTCTGCGGCATGGCCACACAGATGATCTTCCCCCGGTCGATGTCGCCGAATTCAAAGGTGTTTTTACTGGGAGAAAAGACCTGAGCGATGTCGGGCGTCAGGAAATTGTGCAGATAATTGGCGACGGTCTCCTTCACGCCGCCCATTTGTTCGGGTGGTTGATTCAGGTAGCGATGGCGAAAATGATCCAAGAGCGCCCGCCGGCGCTCGGTTGGATACGCCTCATCGAGTTCTTCAAGGGCGTCCTCCAATTCGTCTTCGTTGAGTAGCAACTCATGGGCGTTTTCCAACGTCACGTCGGCCTGAATCTCGTACAACGCCTCCAGTGCATTACCGATGTGCGTCTGGGCTTGGCTCCGGAAAAATCCTTTGTCACTTTGCAGGCCAAGACTGGTCGCGGTGTCCACCACGAATTTGGCAAACGTGTTGTACGGAATGCCGGGATGGGACGTAAGGTTGTAGGTATGGGTCGGCTTCCAGCCGAGCGACGCGTTATCCGGTCTGATTTGCAGCAGGATCAGATCGTTTTGCCGGTGAAAATGCCGGGCCATCTCCGAGAGCGTTTCCCAGTAGATGCCCTTGTCATCAATACAGATGCCGCCCCAACCGGGTTCGTTCTGGAAAACTTGATACAACAGCGGCGTGATTCCCGACCGCGTCTTCCCGGAGCCGGTGTCACCGGTAATCAACCAGCCACGACAGAAATCTTCCCGCGTCCACCTCAATCCTTTCAATTGAACAATGACGCGCCGTTTGGGGTGAGCAGTTGCCATTGCCGCGAAGCCGGCAACACCGGCAAACACGGCTGTCAACAGCCATGAAACTGGCGGTGTTTGGCTGAGGAGGAAGTAGGCGGCGGCGGCTATCGACATGCCGGCAGTCGCCAATCCAAGATGTCGGGCATATTTCACAGCATGAACTTCCCGATCAGGATGCCGGCCAGCAATGCCAGTGCCGCTGTGAAGACCAGCGCAAACACCGGAAACTGATTCAAGTCGCTCCTGATCTTGGGGACGGCCCGCAATTCCTGGATGATCTCGCCGGCGCGGCCGGTAAAGTCGCCGCCCAACCGTTCCAACTGCTCCAGCGTATCGCGAAAATCCTCAAACGACGGCAGTCGATCCTTCGGACCGATGATTTGGGCGTGGGTGAAGTAGATTTCCCACAATTCCACAGCGGCCAGCATGGGATCGCCGTCCTGAACGCCGTATTTCTTCCGCCACTCCGAGATGGCATTCTTGAGGGCTTGCTTTGGATCGTCGTCACTCATGCGTCACCCGGCAAGACGGTCTGACGGACGGTGTTGATTTGTTCGTGAAACTGTCGCTGCCAGTTCTTGAGCCGCTGCCGGTCCATGAGGGAGAATTTCTGGTGTTGAATTCCCTGGCCGACAGGCAGATTGACCTGATGCAGCAACGCCACCAGCCAGTCGTGGAGTTTGGGCATAATCATTTCCTTGGCCGCCAGTTCGTTCAACAATCGTTTCCGCGTTTTGCTGGCGTCGTAAATCGTGAAGTGCTCCGTCAAGGCGTGGTTCTTCACCACCAGATACCGGCACCGGTTGTTGAATGCCTTCGCGATGATCCGGATTTGCTCCACACTGTCGAGGTCGTGATTCACCGGCGACACCACCGTCAGGGTAGCGCCCAGTCCGTTGAGGAGATCGAAAACCGCCAACTCGGCGAAGTAGCTGAGGAACACGTCCGTTGAGGCGGCCCGGCAATCCACAACCACGAGTGGGGCGCTTTCAATGGCTTCGACCAGCGTGTCGAGTTCCCGCAGGTTGGCGAGATTCACGAACCGGGCGTCCGGGTGAAATCGTTTCAGGGTCGAGTTCTCGTTGTCGGTGTCGATGGCGACATGGGGCATCTGCTGGTCTTTGAGGTACTGAACGAAATTCGTGGCAAAGAAGCTCTTGCCGACTCCGCCCTTGCCGTTGAGAACGAGATTGATTTGCTTTCGCATGGTCAAACGTTGTTCGGGTCAGCAACGCGCGGGCCTTGCGCTGCGTGGTTCGTGTCCTCGGCTTTCAGCGGCCGGTTGCGAGGTCGTTGTGCGACAGTGCTCACTCTTTGCTTCCGCCTTCGGCGTTGGGCTGGCGCAAATCCCAGCACCTTGTGGCAAAATCGCGTCACGGTATCGTGCGATACGGCGACGTTGAGGTTTCGTAGGATGTCGGCGATGGTTTCGTAGGACGCGCCCTTGCGCCGCAGTTCCGCGATGCCCTCTTTGAAGGGCAGTAGCGTCTGAAACTTCGCCGGTGATGTCGGCGTGAAGTTTCGGACAGCGGTTGCGAAGTCGCTGCGTGCGACCTGCGTGACGGCTGCGTGATTCATGCGTAAGCAGTCTGTGATGGTTGCGTCGCAAACTTCTAGCGTGAGCTAGAGGTCAGGCGTGCCCTGTTTAATTGCGCCCAGTAAAGCGCACCTCCGCAAGAACTGTGTTCGCACTCGCGAACATGAATTGCAGCCCTTCACCGTATTTCTCGTTCATGCTGTCGCGGAAAGTGCAGTGCAATTTGGTCAATGCGAAGGAGTACTTCGAGGAACACCTCTGTGTCGGTGACTACTACAGTGAGGGCGAACAGATTGCCGGTCAGTGGTACGGCATCGGCGCGGAATCCCTGGGGTTGACAGGCAAGGTGAAGCGCGACGAGTTCCTGAGCCTCTGTGACAATCTCGATCCCAACACTGGTGAATTGCTCACGCAACGGCTCAAGACCACGCGAACCATAGCCGGCGACGATGGTGAGACGCAGACCGTTGCCAACCGGCGCGTGTTCTTCGATTTCACGTTTTCCCCGCCGAAGTCGGTCTCCGTGGTCGCACTGGTCGGAGAGGATGCCCGAATCGTTGACGCCCACAACCGTGCGGTTAAGGTGGCGGTGGCGGAATTGGAACGGTTCGCTGGGACACGTGTCCACTCCGATGGTCACATCTCCGACCGGATCACCGGGAATGTCCTGTGCGCGGTGTTCCGCCACGACACGTCGCGCGCGCTCGATCCGCACCTGCACAGCCACTGCATCGTGTTCAACGCCACGTTCGACGGTGTTGAGAAACGGTGGAAGGCTTTGCAGAACTTCGAGATGGTGCGGGCGCGGAAATACGTCGAGAACGTGTACTACCACGAACTGGCGCGCGACCTCCGGCGCTTCGGCTACGACCTGGTCAATCATCCACGGGGCGATTTTGAGATCAAAGGCGTCTCCAAGGAACTGTGCCAGCGGTTCTCCAAACGGCATGAGGAAATCGACGAGAAAATGCGGGAGTTGCTGGCCCAGAAACCGCATTTGGCTGGCGGGAACATCAAGGAACTTCGGGACGGCATCGCCCAAAGCGAACGACTGCGGAAGATCAAAGGAATCACGGCTACGGAACTCCTCAAGTTGTGGCTGGGACAAGTCTCGGACTCAGAAAAGGAAACGCTCGGTGCAATACGGACCGGCGCACCGACTCAATCAACTGGGACGAAGTACGACCGCGCTGTTGAGGCAGTCGTGTGGGCCGAAGAGCATCTGTTCGACCGGCGCTCGGTCGTCCCGGAACACGAGTTGTGGCGGCACGCCTTGGAGCATGTTCGCGGCGGCGATATTTCCGTCGCTGATATTCAGAATGTCACGCGCCAGCGGGATTACGTCCGCAACGCCGCCAGTCCCTACGGTGTCACGACGCGGACCGTGTTGGACCGGGAATGGGACATCGTGTGTTTGGCAAGGGAAGGAATCCGTCAATTCCGGCGGTTGTGCGAGGCGCACCCAGTCGCAAATTCCGGTCTCGACCAGGATCAGCGTCAAGCGGTCGAACACATCCTGAGTTCCCGCGATTTCGTGACCTTGTTTCGCGGTGGCGCGGGCACGGGGAAAAGCTACGCGCTCCGGGAAGTGACGAATGGCCTGCGATCCGCCGGCCACTCGCTGCAAGTCATCGCTCCGCAACGCCAGCAGGTCATCGACCTCCAGCGCGACGGAATGACCGGCGCTCAGACCGTGAGCGAATTCCTGACGAAGCAGCAGTTGCCTCGTGGTGCGGTCGTCATCGTGGACGAGGCCGGGCAGATTGGCGCGAAGCAATTGCAGCAGCTTCTTCACTACGTCCAAGACAACGGTGGCCGGGTCATCCTCTCCGGCGACACCCGCCAGCATGGTCCGGTGGAGGCGTCCGACGCGTTGTGGGCCATCGAAAAGTATTCAGGAATCAAACCGGCAGAACTGAAAGAGATTCGCCGGCAAGACCCGGCACGCGGTAGGACGAGCGCGGAGCGAGCCCGGATCGCCGAGTACCGGCAGGCCGTGAAGGAGGCGTCGGAAGGAAAGTTCGACGATTCATTCCGCCGCTTGGATCGTCAGGGCGCAATTGTGGAGTGTTCATCCCTCGACCGACAGGAGCGGCTGGCGGAGCAGTTCCTGGCCCTGACTGGTGAGAAACATTCCGTCGTGGTGGTCTCGCAAACATGGTCGGAGATTCACAAGGTGAATGACCACGTGCGCGCCGCCCTGAAGTCTTGTGGCCGGCTGGGCGCAGAGGAACAGACGGTGACCGCGCTTGAGCCGGTTGATCTGACAGGGGCGCAGAAACGCGACCGACGGTTTTATGATGAGCACAGCGTCGTATTGCTCAATCGCAACGCGGGCGGTTTGAAGAAGGGCCAAACCGCGCGTCTCGTGGACATCACGCGGACGGGGGTGGTTTTGGAAGGTGGAAACGCCGTGCGGACGATTCCGTTCAAATTCGTGGATCGCCTCACCGTCTGCCAACCCCGTGCGCTCGCGCTGGCAGCCGGTGACCGGCTGCAACTGAAAGCGAACGCGGCAGCCACAGATGGGCGGCGTGTCGCGAATGGCGAGTTGGTGACAGTCGAGAAGGTGCTGGCGGATGGACGCATCCGGCTCCGTGATGGGCGCACACTCGCCGGAGATTACCGGCAGTTCGTGCGTGGCTTTGCCATCACATCGTATGCGTCACAGGGCAAAACCGTTGATCACGTCCTGTTCTCGGATTCCGCCATCCAGCCGGCCACGAACCGTCAGCAATGGTACGTGACCATCTCGCGCGGACGCAAAGGCATCAAGATTTTCACGAGCGACAAGGCCCAACTCCGCGAGAACATTCTCCGGTCCGGTGACCGGGAATTGGCCATTGACTTTGCCGACACCAAGTTCTTCCAAAGGCTCGGCATTTCGCAACGGCTGCTGCGCCCCATGCGGCGTGTGCGACTGTTCGCGCAGGGAATTCGGCATCGCATTCGCGCCACCGCCGCTGCCAGACGGCGGCAGGCCATTGAACAGGATCGCTCCATTAGCATCAGCGCATGAAAAAAACTCAATCTGAAACCCGGACCTCTGATGAGGCGACGAAACGCACCCTTTGCTGGAACAAAGACGCGCAGCCACAAGCGCTCCGCGTCGAGATGGGCGACGGGAGTTTCCTCGTGCTGCCCTATGATCATCTGGGCTTCGTAAAATTCGAGCCGCACAATGACGGCGACCTCGTTCACGTCTTTCTAAGCACGCACGACATCGAGATCCGGGGAACGAATCTGCGCGAACTGGCATTGGGGTTCCAAAAGTGCGCCGTCGATTGGGTGCGGGCGCTACCGGCTCGCTCCAGTCCTCGGCAAGATGCCGATTACGTCTGGATCAAGAGCATCGTGGTTCAAGAAGTCCAAACGTGAGAAATAACCAACGCCGACGCGTCTGCTGAATTGTTCGCAAGCGCGAACAGGAAAACGCGCGCCTTTCATTAAGGTGGCCGCCAATGTCAGGGAATCATGAATCAGCGAGTGCCGCGGCGCCGCTGCCGCCAGCTCTGATGCAGACGGAGCGGCTAGCGTATTCCGTCGAGGAAGCCGCCGAGCTGTTGGGCGTGCACTACTTCAGCGTCTACCGGATGATCCAACGCGGCAAATTGCGTCCGTGTCGGGTGCTGCGGGGCAAACTCCTCGTGCCACGTTCGGAATTGCTCAAGCTCTTGAGGGTCGAATGAGCCCACGGAGACGACGCGCATGATCAAGAGAAAAGGCCAACCAGATCGCGAGGGCGTGGCGCCGCCCGCGTTGAAGCGGATGAGCGACACGGAATACGCGGCGTACTTCGAGGCGTTCGGGGCGATCAAGAGCGATTACCAGGCGCTCTGTTTGATCGGCGACAAGCTGCGCGAAGTCGAGACGAGTGCGCGCAATCTCGGCCCGCTCGATCCTCCCGCGCCGAACACCCACACGGAATTGCCGGATTCCGTTGGCGATCGGAGTCCGTGGGAGGTGTGCACGTCGTTGATGCGGTTCAACCGCAACGAAGTTCTGCTGTGCAAGCGCGTCTGCGAACACGGCTTGGAATATGCCGTCATTGATCATTCGCCCGTCGCGTCGGTCTATGCCAAGGTGCATGGACCAGTCGATGTCTTGCGCACGGGTGACAACCCGCGCCAAGTGCTGCGTGATTTTCTGCGGAGCGAGCGTGAGACTTTGGTACTGATGACCAACGACATCACCGCCACTGTCCGCCTGCTCATCGCGGAGCGTTTCCCAAAACAGGATTTGCGGCGAGTGGCCAACGAGATCACCCGCCTGTGCAAGAAAGTCGCCCGCGTCGGTTTCTCCGAATCGCTGACGGACGCTACGACTCAGGCACAGAAACAGGGCCGCGGGATGGGTGTTGGAGGAGCGTGACGCTTCCCGTGGGCCGATGCCATCCTCGGTGACGGCAGGTATGAACAATCCCGCGAGTCAAAATACCCGGCGGATTTCGGGGCGTAAGATTCGACCCGCCGGACCAGACCGACGGTCCCGATGGGTGACTGGCACAAGCTCCCTACGGTTTCACCGACAGCGTCGGTTTGGGCGCGACAGACTCGCCGGCAATTGTTTTCTGGAAGCTGACCTGCTGGGCCATCGCCGTGGAATGTTGATCGCGCAGGTGGCCGTAAGTGCGCATAGCCAACGCACCGCCATCCCGGTGCCCCAGCCAGCGCGACACGGTTGGAATATCGACGCCGGACTCAATGCAGCGCGTGGCAAACAGGTGACGCAAATCGTGATGAGTGATCCGTTCCATCCCCACGACTTTGGCCGCCCGGTCCATTGCTTTTTGACATTCCCGAACCCGCATCACGAGCGAATCGGCATGATCATCGGGACGGTCGGGGCGCAGTCGCTCCACGAGGTCATACATCTCCGGTATCATGGGGACTTCCCGCACTTCGCCCGACCGGCGGCCTTTCAGCCCGGTGGTCGGATCGCCGCGCACGACAATCTTCCGCCGTTTGCTATCCACGTCCGACCACTTGATGTTGCGCGCTTCATGGATGCGAAACCCGCCATAGGCCAGAAAACGAACCAGGTTGGCACTGTGACGGCAATAGCCTTTGCCATCGCTCTCGACCTCCTTGACGAACGCCGCGAACTGGTCCGGCTCCGGCAAGCGGAGTTGGGTGGTACGCGCGGCGGACGCCTTGATGAACCGTGCGGGATTGTCGTAGCGCGCCCCGGCTTCAATCCCGACCTCAATCACATGACGCAGCAACACGATGGTATGGTTGAAGGAGGAGGGGCTGACCCCGGTGCGAAACCTCGCCGCCCAGTCGAGGCAGTCCGTCTTCGTGATCTTGCGCACGTCCTGCTCTTGCAGGCCGGGCCAGGACTTGAGCAGGGCCTTGGTGCGATACTCGTAATACTCCTTCGTTTTCGGCTTGAAAGTTGGATCAGCCTTCCGCCGGTCGGAGTACAGTTTCAGGCAATCCCCAAACGTCATCTTTCCCATGACCGCTGCCGCGCGAAGCTCGACATTTTGACGCTCGCCCTTCTCCAAATCCCCGAGGCGAAGCTTGGCGACGGAGATGGCGTCCGTCTTCAGGGACTTCACAATGAGTTTGCCTTGGATGCGGATTCGTGCGAAATATGTCCCCGATGGAACGTAACGAATCAGATTGGCGTACGAAGTTTTCAGCCACGGGCCCGTTTGCTCGGATTTGCTGCGTTTCATTGCCCCAGTATATAAACGCAGTATCAAATGGCAATACTGAACTGTTAGAAAGTGCCATTTTGTTAGGGTTCGGGACGTAGCGCAGCCTGGTAGCGCACTTGCATGGGGTGCAAGGGGTCGCGAGTTCGAATCTCGCCGTCCCGACCATTTTCGAGTTTTGAGCTGATTTTATGGATCCACTACTGAAGCTTCTGGAAGAACACGCGTTGCGCACGCCGGTCGATTTGTCGAAGATGCTCAATCTTCCCGCTGATGAAGTTCAGCGACGCATCAAGCAATACGAAGACGACAAGATCATCCTCGGCTACAAGGCCGTCATCAACGATGACAAGGTGGATACCGACCTCGTCAAAGCCGTGATCGAGGTGAAAATCCAGCCCGAGCGCGAAGGCGGCTTCGACCGCGTCGCCAAACGCATCGCCAGATTTGATGAGGTCACTTCCCTCTTCCTCATGTCCGGCGGCTACGACCTGCTGATTTTCGTGGAAGGCCATTCCCTGCGGCAGGTCGCCCAGTTCGTCGCCGAGAAACTCGCCACCCTCGACGGCGTCACCTCCACCGGCACCCACTTCATGCTCAAGACCTACAAGGAACAGGGCGTGATGATGGACGGCCCCGAAGAATACGAGCGGCTGAAGATCAGCCCGTAACCCCCCAAACGCGCCTTGATTTGGCGGCGAGGAGGATTAAAATACTTGGTTTATGCCTTCCGAACGTCAGACGAAGCGGGATTTTGTCGCCGAGCATGTGCGGAGTATTCCGCGGTCGGGGATCCGCGATTTCTTCGACATCGTCCAGTCCATGGACAATGTCGTGTCGCTCGGCATTGGTGAGCCGGGGTTCGTCACCCCGTGGCACATCCGTGAAGCGGCGATCTTCGCCCTAGAACACGGCAAGACAGGCTACACATCGAATTTCGGATTGTTGAAGCTGCGACGGGCGATCTGCGCGTACCTGAAAGAACATTTTTACGTAGAATACGATCCGAACACCGAAGTGCTCGTGACGGTCGGCGTAAGCGAGGCGCTGGACATTGCCTTGCGCGCCATCGTCAACCCGGGCGATGAAATCCTCTATCACGAGCCGTGCTATGTTTCCTATCATCCGAGTGTGCGGCTGGTACATGGCGCGGGCAAGGCGATCCGCACCCGCGCCGAGAACAGGTTTGCGCTGACCGCCGAAGACATCGCCAAATCGGTCACGCCGCGCTCCAAGGCGATCGTGTTGAATTTCCCCAGTAATCCGACCGGCGCGACGTTGACCCGCGAAGAGGTCGAGAAGATCGCGCGCGTGTGCGTCGATAACGACCTGCTGGTGATCACGGATGAAATTTACAGCGAGCTGACCTACTCCGGCCAGCACAGCAGCATCGCCGCGTTGCCGGGGATGAAAGAACGCACGATTTTCCTGCACGGGTTCTCGAAGGCGTTTGCCATGACCGGATTTCGCATTGGCTATGCGTGCGCCCCCACAGCTCTCACGGAAGCGATGCTGCGCGTTCACCAATACTCGATGCTCTGCGCGTCCATTATCAGTCAGGAAGCCGCTCTGGAAGCCCTGCAAAAGGGCATGGATGACATTGCCGCGATGCGCGAGCAGTATCGGTTGCGGCGCAACTTTATCGTGAAATCGTTCAACGAGATCGGCCTGCCCTGCCACATGCCGAACGGCGCATTCTACGCTTTTCCGTCCATCCGCGAGACGGGGCTGACCTCGCGCGAGTTCGCCGTGCAGTTGCTCGAACAGCAACGCGTGGCGGTCGTGCCCGGCGACGCCTTCGGTCCCGGCGGCGAAGCCTACGTGCGTGCCAGTTATTGCGGCCCGATGTCCGACATGGAAAAAGCCGCCGAACGCATCGCCCTCTTCGTCCGCGGACTTAAGTAGCCCGTGGGTCGGCACGTCTTGGGCGATCAGCTCTCGTACTCTTCGTCAATCTCGCAGGCTCGTTGTCTCAGGTTGTCAGCCTCTCCGCGCAATAACATCGCAAAGATGAGTGAGGCGAAACAACTCAATGTCGGTCTTGTCAGCGCGGGCGGCGGCGGCGGCGAAGCTGGATTTCATTGACGGGACAATTCTCGCTGAAAGAGCCGAACCAGTTTTCTGGTTCGGCTTTTCATTTGAGCGTCAGACAATCTGTGGGTAAACCTTCTCGGGATCGACTTTCAAATCCTTGATCGCCTGCGTGACCACGCTCATTTCGATCCCGCCTCTTTTGGCCAGCGAATAGAGCGTGGCGACAACGGTGCATTCGGCGTCAATCTCAAAGAATCGCCGGAGGTTCTCGCGAGTGTCGCTGCAGCCAAAGCCGTCCGTGCCAAGCGTGGCCAAACCGCCGGGAATCCACGGCGCGATTTGATCGGGCACGAGCTTGATGTTGTCCGACACGGCCACGAACACGCCCTTCTCACCCTCCAGCACGGTTTCCAGATATGACTTTCGCAGCAGCTCGGTCGGGTGGAGCATGTTCCAACGGCTGCAACGCTGCTGGTCGGTCTTGAGCAGCTTGTAGCTCGTGGCGCTCCACACGTCCGCGGAAACGTCGTACCGCTCCGCCAGAATTTCCTGCGCGCGCAACGCCTGGCGAATGATGGTGCCGCTGCCAAAAATATGGGCCTTGTGCTTCTTGCCGTCCGCGCCCTTGCGGAATTTGTACAGTCCCTTGAGAATGCCTTCCTCGATGCCCTCCGGCATCGGCGGCATCGCGTAGTTCTCATTGTAGAGCGACAGATAATAAAAGATGTCCTCGCTCTCTTGATACATCCGTCTCATGCCGTCCTGAACGATGACCGCGATCTCGTACGCAAAAGCAGGGTCGTACGCCATCAAGGTCGGGATGGTCGCGGCCATCAACTGGCTGTGGCCGTCCTGATGCTGCAAACCTTCGCCGTTCAGCGAGGTTCGCCCCGCGGTCGCGCCGAGCAAGAATCCCTTCGCCCTGATGTCACCCGCCAGCCACATCAGGTCGCCGATGCGCTGGAACCCGAACATCGAGTAGTAAATGTAGAATGGAACCATGCTGACGCCGTGGCTGGCGTACGCCGTCCCCGCCGCAATGAACGACGACATGGAGCCGGCCTCGGTGATGCCTTCTTCCAGGATTTGCCCGTCCTTTGTCTCGTGGTAATACAACAGCGCCTCGCGATCGACGGGATCGTAGAGTTGCCCCTTCGGCGCGTAGATGCCGATCTCCCGAAAGAGCGCATCCAGACCGAACGTCCGCGCCTCATCGGGAATAATCGGCACAATGCGTTTGCCGATTTTGGCGTTACGCAGCAGCATGCTGAGCAATCGAACAAATGCCATGGTGGTGGAGGCTTCCACAGGGCCGGAACCTTTGAACAATTCGCCAAACTCACTCCGCGCCGGCACTTCGACCTTCGCGGCGCGCACTTCGCGCGACGGGAGGAACCCGCCCAACGCCTTGCGGCGTTCGAGCAAGTACTTTGTCTCCGGGCTGTCTGGCGGCGGACGATAAAACGGCGTTTGCGCCACTTCCTCATCACCGATTGGCACCCCAAACCGCTCGCGAAACTCGCGCAGCTCTTTTTCGTTCATCTTCTTCTGCTGATGACTGATATTCCGTCCCTCACCAGCTTCGCCGAGACCGTAGCCCTTCACAGTCTTGGCCAGGATCACCGTCGGCGCGTCCTTGTGCTCCACGGCCGCCTTGTATGCCGCATAAACCTTCTGAGGATCGTGGCCGCCACGGACCAGTTTTTGAATCTGTTCGTCGGTAAGATGATTCACCAGTTCGAGAAGTTCGGGATACTTGCCGAAAAAGTGTTTGCGCGTGTAACTGCCCGGCTCGACCGAATACTTCTGGTAGTCGCCATCCACCGCCTCTTCCATGCGCTTGACGAGCAAGCCGGTCTTGTCCGCCTTCAGAAGCAGGTCCCAGCTGGAGCCCCAGATGACCTTGATGACGTTCCAGCCGGCACCACGAAACGCGGCCTCGAGTTCCTGGATGATTTTGCCGTTGCCGCGCACGGGACCGTCGAGGCGCTGCAGGTTGCAGTTGACCACCCACACCAAGTTGTCGAGCCCCTCGCGGGAAGCCAACGTGAGGGCGCCAAGCGTCTCCGGTTCGTCGGACTCGCCATCGCCCACAAAACACCAGATCTTCGGCTCTTCGCCCCGCACGAAACCACGCGCCCGCAGATAGCGGCTGAAGCGCGCCTGATAGATCGACATGATCGGACCCAGCCCCATCGACACCGTCGGGAACTGCCAGAAATCCGGCATCAAGTACGGGTGTGGATACGATGAAAGTCCGCCGTTTTCGGCAAGTTCCTGCCGGAAATGCTGCAAATGATGTTCGTCGAGCCGTCGTTCCAGGAACGCCCGCGCGTAGTTGCCCGGTGACGCGTGGCCCTGAAAGTACACCAGGTCTGCGGGTCGACCGCCGTCACCGCCATGAAAGAAATGGTTGAAGCCGACCTCATACAACGTGGCACACGAGGCATACGTTGAGATGTGACCGCCGAGACCGGCATGGTCGCGATTGGCGTTGACAACCATCGCCATGGCGTTCCAGCGGGCCAGACTCTTGATGCGACGCTCGAGTTCGCGATTGCCCGGATACGGCGGCTCGTCTTCGGGCGGAATCGTGTTCACGTACGGCGTGCTGATCGTCGACGGCATTTGGATGCCTGCCTCGCGCAAGCGTTTCGACAGCTTGCTCAAGATCAGGGGGGCTTGTTCCGTTCCCTGAATTTTCAGGAAATATTCCAGAATAAACTCCAGCGAATCGAGCGACCGCTGGTCTTCACGACCGTTCCTGAGCTGCGCCGATTCGCGCGGTTGTTCCGGCCGACCTGACGAAGCCATAGTTTGTTGTTGTTCTTTCGGTTCCTCTCTCACAAAGTTATCCGAGCAACCATTGGATAATAGTCCTTTTTTGACCACAATCCAAGCGCCATGAGATACTTGGACCGAACCCTTCACACTGCGCAAGAGAATCTCGCGTGCGACGAGGCGCTGCTCGATGGGTGCGAGGAAGGCGACCCCGATGAAATCCTCCGCTTCTGGGAGCCTCGCCAGCACTTCGTGGTGCTGGGGTACTCCAACAAAGCGCGCACAGAAGTGAAACTTGATTCCTGCCGGGCGCTTGGGATTCCCGTATTGCGCCGGTGCAGCGGCGGCGGAACTGTTTTGCAGGGGCCGGGAAACCTCAACTATGCGCTCATCTTGAGGATCCGCGAGGGGTCGGCCCTGGAGAGCATCGTCGAAGCCAATGCTTTCATCATGAACCGCAACCGCAATGCGCTCGACTCCCTGCTCGGGGGACGGGTGCTCATTCAAGGCTACACGGACCTCACGCTGCAAGGACTCAAGTTTTCCGGCAACTCGCAACGCCGCAGACGCCGCTTCCTTCTATTCCACGGCTCGTTCCTGCTCCATCTCGATCTCGCGCTTGTTGAAGAAGCGCTCCGACTGCCCTCCAAACAGCCGTCTTATCGTCGTAACCGGGCACACAAGGATTTCCTCACAAACCTGCCGCTGCAGGCGGACGCCGTGAAAGAAGCGATGAAACAGGTTTGGGGCGCATACGACGCGCTCGAAGAGATACCCGAAGAACGGATCGAGCGTCTCGTGCGGGAGAAATACACCACCGACGCCTGGAATTTCAAATTCTAACAAGCCAAGTTTTGCAAGTGGCGGGGGCGACACGATAATGCGTTGCCAGCTTGTGAGTTGCGCTCAGAGTTGAGTTGACTGGTTTCGACTGCGTTCCACCGTTTCCAACTGCCGAGTTACTGCAAAAGTTACAACAGCATCCGGGCGCAGCTCTCCGAACAGCCAGGGGAGCAGTTGCGGGTGCCGAAACACTGGACTTGCGGTAGTGACGCTTGTTACGATTCGGACATGTCGGGGGGGACAACGGCGCTCAAGCCAACCAATGCTGCGGGGGACGGGTCATCATCGCGCCGATGGAGCATCATTCTTGGCGGTGGGGTTATCATCCTTGCGGCGCTGGCGGTATACCACAACAGCTTCGCGGTGCCATTTCTCCTGGATGATGCGCCCTCGATCACGCAGAACGCCAGCATTCGTCATCTGTGGCCGATCTGGTCCGCACTGTCACCACCGTCCACGTCGTTCGTTGGCGGGCGGCCTGTCGTGAACTTCTCGCTGGCGGTTAACGACGCGCTTGGGGGCACGGTCGTGTGGGGTTATCACGCGGTCAATCTGGCCGTTCATATTCTTGCGGGCCTGGCCTTGTACGGAATTGTGCGGCGAACATTGTTGTGTCCGGTGTTGCGGGAACGATTCGGTGCGTGTGCGATGCAGTTGGCGCTGGCGGTGGCGGTTCTATGGACGGTTCATCCGCTTCAGACGGAAGCAGTGACCTACATATCGGAACGCTGCGAGTCGTTGATGGGGTTGTTCTACCTGCTGACGTTGTATTGCTTCATTCGTGGGACGGACGCCCAGAGATCGAGCTGGTGGTTCGTACTCTCCGTGGTGGCGTGTCTTCTGGGCATGGCGAGCAAGGAAGTGATGGTAACGGCACCCGTGATGGTGCTGTTGTACGACCGGACGTTTATCAGCGGGAGTTTTCGGGAAGCATGGACACGGCATCGGCGGCTGTATCTGGGGCTGGCGAGCACGTGGGTGTTGCTGGGCTATCCCATGGTGGGTTTGCATTATCGCGGCGCCGGCTATGGCCTCGGGATTCCCTGGTGGGCTTATGCCCTGATCGAGTGTCGAGCGGTGGTGAATTATCTGTGGCTCGCACTCTGGCCGCATCCGCTGGTTTTCGATTATGGGGAGTTTGTAGCGATACGGCATATCGCGAAAGTGGCGCCCTACGCGGCGATGTTGGCGGTCCTGGTCGCGGGCGTGTTGGTGGAATTGAAGCGGCGGCCAGCCATCGGGTTTGTGGGCGCCTGGTTCTTCGTAATTCTGGCCCCGACCTCCAGCGTGGTGCCAGTTGTGGGCCAACCGATGGCGGAACACCGGATGTACCTGCCGCTGGCAGCGGTGGTTACGCTCGCCGTGGTTGCTGCGGTTGCGATCGGGAAACGGCTGTTCGATAAACAGCAGGGCGTTCTGCTCGGATGCGTGGCAGGTGGGTCGGTGGTGGTGCTGCTCACATTTCTAACCATCCAACGCAATCGGGACTACAACTCGGTGGTGACCATTTGGCAGGACACAGTGGGGAAACGTCCCAACAACCCTCGGGCACACAACAACTTGGGGGCTGCTTTGCTCCAAACCGGCCTGGTGCCGGAGGCGATTGAACATTATCAGCAGGCGTTGCGGATCAAACCCGATTACGCCGAGGTACACTACAATCTCGGGATCGCGTTGGCCCGCCTTGGCAAGGCACAGGAGGCAATCACCCACTACGAGGAAGCGCTGCGGATCAAGCCCGATTACGCCGAGGCACACAATAATCTGGGAGCCGCCTTGATGGGACAGGGCAGGTTGCCGGAGGCCATTGGGCACTACGAGCAGGCCTTGCGGATCAGGCCCAATTTTGCCGAGGCGCACAACAACCTCGGGACCGTTTTGGCCCAAACAGGCAAGATCGAGGAAGCCATCGCACACTTCGAGCAGGCCCTGCGGATCGAACCCGATTTCGCCAAGGCGCACTACAATCTCGGGATCGCGCTGGCCCGTCTTGGCAAGGCACAGGAGGCAATCACCCACTACGAGGAAGCGCTGCGGATCAAGCCCGATTACGCCGAGGCACATTTCAATCTGGGGCTTGCATTAGAGAAGTTGGGCCGCGCGCCGGAGGCGATTGAACATTATCAGCAGGCGCTACGGATCAAGCCCGATTTCACCCAGGCGCAGAACGCGCTTGCGCGACTGCAAGCTGGCCAGTAAGTGGCAGCCCTCGGAAGTTCAAATCGCAAGGTTCGCAAATCGTCCAAAGCGGGGAGGCGGTCTGAACGGTTCGGTGTGGTAGTTGTTGGTCACGCGGCGCATGCGCAGTTGGTCGGCATGGGTGAAATGCGGCGGGTGTAGCGGTGGGGGCAATCAGCATTGCCATTCTCGTCCAAGCTGTCCGCTTAGGAACCAATCTCAACACGTGCCTGTCAGATGGATACCTTTGTTCGTCGTGTCCGTGCTCGACCGCTTTTTCCAAATTATAGCTCCGATGGAGATGCGTACTGGAATGGCCACAACCCCCAACTTTGGCTGCTTGCCGTTCGGAGAGCTGCGCCCGGATGCTGTTGTAACTTTTGCGGTAACTCGGCAGTTGGAAACGGTGGAACGCAGTCGAGACCAGTCAACTCAACTCTGAGCGCAATTCACAACCCAGCAACGCATTATCGTGTCGCGCCGCCACTTGCGGAACTTGGCTTGTTAGAATTTGAAATTCTGAGCCGGTGGCAGTTGCATCGCGTGCTCACCCGCGGTAGAATTGTCGCATGAAAGTTTCCGGTCTTCGCAGTCCGCATGAAACAGTCGGTGGTTTGGTCCATTTCGGGCGGATGCTCGACAAGATCAAGCTGCACGCACAAGGCAAACTCCCCGCTGATTACCATCAGGCGCTCGGTGGAGGGTTCGATGGCCGCTGCTGCGCTTTTCTCGGCGTGAAATATGAAGATGTCGTTGCGCGGGTGAAGCTCGGCGGCGAGGATCAGAAAATCCTCGAATGGTGTTTCGCCAATGGCCGAAGGCCGTCACCGGAAGAAATCGACGTGTGGAGCAGTTACCTGCGCAAACGCGGCTGGCGTGACGACGCCAGCAAACGTCTCGCCGAACGCAAGAAGGAATCCGGGTTCGACCGGCGCGATGAAATCCAGGCGTTCTTCGACTACCTCGACGCCGACGAAGGCCGCGACGTGCGGACACAATGGTAAAGCCGAGCCGCTGGAAACGCGGGCGTCCGCGGCGACGGCACGGGTGGACACGAGGGAAGCGCATCTGTTAGTATCCATGCCGCAACTTGCTGGCAGACATGAAACTTCTCTACCTCGATTCTTTTGCGGGGATCAGCGGCGATATGTTTCTCGGCGCGCTCCTCGATCTGGGTATATCGGAAGATATGTTGCGTCGGGAGCTATCGAAACTCCAACTGCCGGGTTACCAAATCTCGTCCCGCAGGGTAATCAAGCAAAACATCTCCGCGACCAAGTTTGACGTGATTGAGGAACATCCGCCTTCGCCAAGGCTTCGGAAGACAGGCGAACATCGCAGCTACTCCGACATCGTCGCCATGATTGAGAAGCGTGCGCTTTCGTCGGGAGTGAAGGAGCGCGCCCAGCGTGTGTTTCGTCGAATCGGAGAAGCCGAGGCGAAGATTCACGGGATTCCGCTCGAAAAAGTTCACTTCCACGAAATCGGCGCGGTCGACTCGATTGTAGATATTGTCGGCGCGTGCATCGCGGTCGAGGCGCTGGGCGTAGATGAAATCCAAGCCTCGCCGCCGCGGCTTGGTTCGGGTTTTGTCGAGACGGCGCATGGCCGGTTTCCCGTGCCGGCACCGGCCACATTGGAATTGTTGAAGGGGATCCCGGTGCAGTCGTCGCCGGACACGGTCGAGTTGGTGACGCCGACCGGAGCGGCGTTGCTGGCGGAGTTTTGCGCGAAATTTGGGCCGATGCCCGCGATGAGCATTGAGAAGATCGGCTACGGGGCCGGGTCGCGCGACCTGGACAAGGCTCCGAACGTGCTTCGCGCCGTGCTGGGCGTTGCGTCGATTGCTTCCACCCGCTCCGCCGATGAAACCGATGCGGTAGCCGTGATCGAAACGAACATCGATGACATGAACCCGCAGTTGTTCGGCGACGTGATGGAGCGATTGCTGGAAGCCGGCGCACTGGAGGTGTTTTTGACGCCCGTGCAGATGAAAAAGAACCGGCCCGGCACGCTGCTGACGGTCCTGTGTGAACGCAATCGTGTCGATGCACTGGCCGAATTGCTCCTCACGGACACGACGAGCTTCGGCGTCCGCGTCCATGAAGCGCAGCGACGCAAGCTCGCCCGGAAAATCGTGACGGTGAAGACGAGGTTTGGCGATATTGAGGTGAAAGTCGGACGGTTGGGTGGTAAAGTTGTTACGCGGTCGCCGGAATTCGACTCGTGCCAGCAGGCGGCGGCGCGGTTCCATATTGGCGTGAAGGACGTGTACACTGAGGCGGCGCGTGTCGCGGGGGAAACGGTATGATTGACAAACAGTTGCTCGATGTGCTGGCGTGTCCGAAGTGCAAGGCGAACGTCAAACTCGAAGGCGAGAAACTCATTTGCCAGAATCCGCAGTGTGGTTTGCGCTATCCGATCCGTGACGGGATTCCCGTGATGCTGATCGACGAGGCCGAAAAACCGCAGGGAAAATGAGCCAGCCGCAAGCCCCATCCAAACAAACAGGCGGGACGCCCGTTCAACTCTCGGTAATCGTTCCCGCGTGGAACGAAGAGAACTATATTGGGCGGGCGATTGACTCGCTGCGACATGCCGCGCAGGTGCTCGCGCGCGAGCGCGGCTGCGAAGCAGAAATCATCGTGGTCGACAACAACAGCCAGGACCGCACGGGCGCGGTCGCGCGTGAGCACGGCGCGCAGGTGGTGTTCGAGCCGGTCAACAACATCGGCAAGGCGCGCAACGCGGGCGTGAAGGTGGCGCGGGGCAAGTACATCGCGTTTTGCGACGCGGACAATCAGGTCACCGAGAACCTCCTACTCTTGATCCACGATCACCTCGAAGATCCGAAGATCGCGGGCGGCGGCACGTGGATCGAACCCGAGCGCCGCAATTTCAAGATCAGCTTTTTCTATTTCGTGTGGGGCATTTATGTTCGTGGCAGCGGCGTGGGCGTGGGCATGATGCACTGCCGCAAAGCGGACTTCGAAACGTTTGGCGGGTTCGACGAGTCGATCTACGCCGCGGAGGACGTGCAACTGGCGTATGACTTGAAGAAGATCGGCAAACCGCGCGGTCAGAAGTTCGAGTTGATCAAGAAAGGCTGGATCATCACCTCGACGCGGAAGATCGACCAGACGCCACTGTTCACGATGATTGCGAAGCTCGTTGGCTTCGCGTTCGGATTGCAGAAGAAAATTCGCAGCAAGGAATACTGCGAACACTGGTACGAGAAGGCAGCGCGCTAGGTCTTTTCCGCAGACGCAGGTTTCCGTGGTTTTCGTCGCATCTTCGACATGACTTTGTCGACGCGGCTTTTGAGATGCGTTTTCAGGCGGTGGGCCCATACGAAATCCACCGCCAGAATGCTCAAGCCGGCGATGAAGAGCAAAAGTCCCGGCCCCGGTATGCCGGGCAGCATCATGATTGCTCCCACCAGCAGCAGCACGAAACCCGCGGTGATGCGCAGGATGCGTTTCGTGTGATGGATCAACCACTTCATGGCAGCACGTCCAGATACACCGCGCCGTTCTCGATGACCAGCGGGAGCCGCTCCAACGATTTACCCTGGCCCGGACCGCCGACGCATTTGCCGTCGCGCGGAGCGTACACGGACCCGTGGGTCTTGCAGACGAAGAGTTTCGCGTCGCAGGTGAAGAAATCGTTGTCGTCTAGGTCGAGTGTGATGGGGAGATGCACGCACCGGTTCACGAACGCGACAAACTCGCCCTCGACATTCGCCAGGAACGCCTCGGTCGTCTGACCGCGTTGCTCGAAGGCGAACTTTTTCGTTGCGCCTGGCGGCAGTTCGTCCACGCGTGCCAGCAACATCCTGCGCCCATTCACACGGTCAACTTAGGCCGCCCGGCGGGGTTTGACAAAGAATTTATGGCGTAGTTACTGAAGGCTCCGCCGCTGTTGTGCGTACAGTTGCACTTCGTCGCCAAGTTTGACGACGGGCGCGGCATTGGTGCTTCCTTCCGCGACAACCCAACCGGGGTTGTCGTTGGCGAAACCGCCTCCGGGTTTGACGCACACGTACACCCCCCACAAGCACAATGCAGGACCGACGTGAAGCGGAACGCGAACGGCCATGTAGGGTGCGCTTGACCCCCGAGTCCGCACCACGACAGTCGCTCCCATGCCCACGCTAAACTGCGAGGGTGGTTCGACCCGCAGGCTGTAGGCCACCGGGGCTTTGTCCGTAGTCGGCGTATAGAACGCTGGGGCGTTGGCGTCGGCCACGGCATCGGCGATGCAGAGGGATGCTTCGCGAACGAGATTACTGACCACATCCGGAGTTAGGTGGGGCACTGTCGCCTGCAGGGCGGCTGGCCCCTTGTCCGCGCATTGCTCGCGGTCGCAACCCAGGAAAGCGGCCACGACCAACAGCGCCGCGGCACCGCAAAGGGCATGTCTCATGTCGCGTCTCCCGAAGCACCGTCGTGAACGTCTTTTACCGACCGCCGTTATCATCGGCTTCTCCTAGCGTGGGCATTTGAATTCTCATCGCTGTCGGTATCAGTACATCATCACCGGCTGACTTCAAGTCTTATGGGGACGGCGATATCTCACGCAGAGCCGCAGAGAGCGCAGAGGTTGAACTCTCTGTGTCGCATCGTCGAGGGGAACGATGCGACACGAGGACGCCCGGTTTCGGCTACGAAGGCCGGCAGCGATGGCTCGCGGACGAATGTGGAAATCGGAAGGCGGGGAGGACTCAGATCAAAAATGTTGCCAGGTGGAGACCGGACACCAATTTCTGTTGCTTGGTATGGGCTTCACCACGGACCGCGCGATTGCCGGCCCGTGGTCAAGGATTGGTGGAATGGCTTTCTAATGGTCGCGGTTGCGATTGTGTTTCTCGTCCTGCTTGTGGTGCGGGTAATGTTTGACGATTGCGTCATGATGCCGCCAGGGTTCCTGCGCATCGACGTCGAGCTTCACGCTGGCTCCCAGCACGATGCCGGCCGGCATGGCCGGTCCCGAGACCCATGTCCCGTGGTCCGCCCACCAGTAGATATGCGTCTCCGGCACGTAGTACGCTTCCTCGTCGGGGTAATACATGTAGTGGTAGACGACCGGAGTGGGAGTGGGCGCTACGTCCGCTCCGATGTGGATCACAATACTGTCTGCCGAGACGCGGGTGGCGGTTGCGGCGAATCCCGCGATCCCGGCGATTGCGATTCCGCACAGCCACAGTTTGTTGAGTCGATTCATAACTTCCTTACTTCCTTCTGTTGTTTTGGATTGAGGTTTCTGATTGCCGTTACCCTAACCCGGCCGTGCGCCGGAACAATAAGGTGTAATACCCATGCGCTGCCCTCGCGCTTCGGATCGAAGGCAGGGGGCGTGCCGGCGAACACCATAACGACAGACGGTCGTAGACCGCCGCTACAGTGAGAAGGCACCGGGTATGTGTTCGGATAAACCTGTTTATCTTTGAGCGATAGTTCTGGGTGGACGCGGGGTAGCGGATGTGGTAAAATCAGGCGGTTTTGGTTGGATTGTTGTTTGACATAGGGGTTGACGGTTCGAGGTTCAGGGCAACGACAGCGTAGGGCGGGAACCGGATAACACCTCCCCTCACCTTAATCCTCTCCCCCAAGGGGCGAGGAGACGAAAGGGGCCGGACGGCCGGACCGCGCTTAGCAAGCCCAGCCACAACGAGGGCGGGCAACGACCTAAAACGGCTGGATACCTATACGATCCGCCTTCGCTACGCGGCAAGCTTCGGCGGACACGCGGACGGTTCCGTGATTAGCAAATACGGCCACGGGGCGGGTTTCCGCAAAAAAGTAATTTTGGAAAACAAACCCAAGTTTGATCAAGCCGGTGTGGAAAATTCATTTTGGGAAAGCCAAAAACGAACCCAAGTTCGAGGGGGGTTAGACTGGCAAAATGGGCTGTCTGAGGGCAAATCGAACCCAAGTTGAGGGGTAGTTTGGGGGCTTGGATGGCCTGTGAGAAGGCACAGAGCGTGGAAACGAAGCCAAGAAAGCGGGTTCGGCTTACAATGCGGCGTCCGCCCCGACCTCGGAGTCGGGGTGAAGCGGATGCGACGAAGCGCGTCCCTTCATTTGACAGGGTTGGTGGGTGAGGCTACCGTGGGGGGTTGGCGAGAATCTTCGCAGGGGACTGAACTCAAACGCACGAAAGGAGTCTGATCATGGCGCAGGAATTACCGAAACTGACTTATCCGTACGACGCGTTGGAGCCGCACATTGACGCGCGGACGATGGAGATTCATTACACGAAGCATCATCAGGCGTACGTGACGAACCTGAATGCGGCGCTGGACAAGCACGCGGAGTTGCACAAGAAGAGCCTCGAAGAACTGCTGCGCGGGATCAACACCGTGCCCGATGATATCCGCGCGGCGATGCGGAACAACGGGGGCGGCCACCACAACCACAGCCTGTTTTGGACGATCATGAAGAAGGATGGCGGTGGCGAGCCGACGGGCGCGTTGGCCGATGCGATCAAGGGGACGTTTGGGGAGTTTGGCAAGTTGAAGGAGACGATCACGGGGAACGGGATGACGCGGTTCGGGAGCGGGTGGTCGTGGCTGGTGGTGACGAAAGACAAGAAACTGAAGGCGTACTCGACGGCGAACCAGAATAGCCCGCTGATGGAAGGCGACGCGCCGATCTTGGGCGTTGATGTGTGGGAGCACGCGTACTATTTGAAATACCAGAATCTCAGGAAGAACTACCTCGATGCGTGGTGGAACGTGGTGAATTGGGACGAGGTCGCGGCGAGATTTGACAAGGCGAAATAGCAAACGAGTTGAGGGAGTGTCGGCGCAGGTCCGACACATATATTATGTGTCGGACTTGTCATTTCAATCGCGGCCGATCTTCTCCCACGCGTACTTGCCCTTGATGTGCTGGAGAAAGTATTTGCCGGGCGAGGGCGTGCGCGCGAACTCTTCGTAAATGTTCTTTGACACGGAAAAGTAGCGGTAAACGCCCGTGGCCTTGAACTCGATTTCGAGCGTCTCGGTTGCGGCGTCGTAGCCGATGCCGGCGATGTCGCTGGAATTGACGGGTTGGCGCTGGATTTCCATGGGGGGAATTCTAGCACAGGGGAAGCAGTTTTGAAGCGCGGAGTTTCAGTGGATAAGTGTCGGCGCGACCACGCCGCCGGCGGCGATGATCCCGGCGATGAGCGCTCCCCGGCGATGTTCGGGAGCCTTACTCCTTCGAGATGCCGATGTAGGGTGGTTGTCCGGGCAGGCGCTGGACGGTCATCGTCAACGCGTATTTCTGTGAGAGCAGCCACAGCGCCTGACGGCGAGTGATCTTGCTCGCGTGGAGGGTGACCTTGAGTAACTCCACCGGTGCATCCGCTCGTGTGATCGCGATCCTCAGCCCGGAGAAAGTGTCCGTCAGCGGCAAATGGATGATTCGTACCGCGGCCAAATCCACATCCACAGCGGTATCCAGCCACCGATTCCACGAATCGTCCGTCGACGAAAGAAAGCGCTGTGGCGGATGAATCATCGTCGCACATGAAACTGCCAGCACGACAAGAAACAGTGGAAGGAGGACGCGCACGGTGCACATGTTTGCGGCACGATTGAAGATCCCGATCATAAATTCAGTAGCTGGATGATATCACATCTGTGCGAGTCACGGATGGAGAGTATTGAGTTGTTTCTTCAGTTCCTCTTCGCCCGCCGGGCTGAGCGGGCGAATCTGGCGACCGGTAATCGGCGCCTTTTGCTTGCTCTGATCCAGTTGCCGGGTGCCCTGATCGTTCACTTTGTCTGCCGCGGCCCGCTTGGCCGAGAAGTTCACTTGCGGCAGCACGGGTTCCGAAGCGGTGGACATTTCGACCGACTTGAGGTTGACCTCGTTCAACTCCATTCGTTGCAGTTGGAGATCGCCTTTCGAGAGCGGCGACGTCGTGGACCCCGCGCGAGTCGGCTGGGAAACCGTCTCGTAGTGCAGGTCACCAAAGGTGACGGTCTTGCCATTGACGTCGGCCTGCTTGGAATAATCGAGCGGCTTTTTGATCTGGTCCAGTACCTGGGCGGACGACAGCGCCGGCAGAAGCGTGGCCAGCGCGATCGACAAAAGTGCATGCCTGAAGCTCATGGTGCCAACACAGTATTTTTGGTGCGGACGAGAGGAGTTGAACCTCCATGACCTTGCGGTCACAGCCTTCTGAGGGCTGCGCGTCTGCCAGTTTCGCCACGTCCGCGCACTTGAATGAGGGCAATATAGCGACCGAAAGCCGGGCTGGCAACGGTAAACGGCGGGTGGGTTGAAGTACCTGTTAAAGCTTCTCTTGAGGCGGATACTGCCAGACCCAGTCGCTTTTCTTCGCGTCGAACAAGGTCTTGCGCGAGATGCGGCGACCGCACTTGCCGCAGGGCCACCGAATACACCAGATTCAGATGACGATTGACCAACGTGGCAAACGCTTCGTCCGAGTGACGCTGTGCATACTGGCACAACAAACTCGAGTCATCCGTTCTCATCTTCCATGAGTATATCGCCACCGACGGCATGAATCGGACAAATAACCGTCTGCTGAGAGCAGCGCGGCAACGCTCCGCTACCAATTTATTCTGCGCTGACCAGATTGTGCAGGCGTCGTCAGGGCGACGGATGGACGCCTTGGACGGCCTCGGCGAGGCGGCGCATGGCAAGTTCTTCGCCGAGGGAGAGCACGTTGTCAAAATACTCGACCATCTCCGATTCGGTGGCGACATCCACGATCTTGTCCCCGACAGCGGCGAGCAGTCCCTTGATCTCATCCCGGCGGCGTTCGAGTTCGACGGCGCGCAGCGAGACCTCGGCGCTGGTCCCGATTGCAGCAGCGTTGGTTTGTCCCTCCTCACCAACCTGGATGGCCGCCCGCTCCAACGATTGCCCGACCAATTCGGTCACCAGATAGACCGGCCGGTCCTGCATCGCGTGCGCGACCGTCAACAACAGCGGCACAGTCGCCTTGTCGATCCGCCTCTCCGCGCAGTCACGGGCCATTGCCAGCACGGGCGTGTCGGGCATGAAACCAAGCCTTCGGGCCGAATAGGGTGAATACCCCGCGGCTTCGAGTGTATGAATCCGCGACCGGGCTGCTCCGGCGGCGTAATCGTGATATCGGATCGCCCATGAAGGCACACTCTTCAGATCTGCCATGCCTTTGTTCTGGGCCAGCAGCAGATTGAGTTCGACGAACCACGGGACGATATTGGCCGTGTCATCCTTCTCAACGGCGCGCAGCAACGGCAACGCGGTCGCGGGATCGTGGTTGACCGCAGCCTCGCACGCGTATCGCAGGGCGATCTCGAGGTTCGTCCCGCTGGCAGCGAGCGCCGACTCGAAAAGGGCCCGTTTGGTCTGCCAATCGCCGATCAGTTCCGCAGCACCCCAGATGAGTTGGTAATCGTTGGTACCCTGCTTGGCCACGCGTTCGATCAATGCGCGGTCGATCTGCGTCAACTTCAACAGTTCGGCGGTCTGCAACTGGCCGGTCATACGCCGCATCCGATCGACCTGCCGAAAGTCCTCATAGGTCGGCAGATGCTGGGCGGAGGCGGTGACCGATAGGAGACAGGAGACAAAAGGCAGGAGGCACCACGCGACGGAAAGTTGTTGTCTCATTCTGGCTACAAATCCCTGACTACTGTATTCTGTTTCGGCGATGGCTGTCAAAATTCATTTGGCGAAGAAGAAAATCTCTCTGGGCGTCGGCGACCTCGTCGCCGAGCCGCTGGTGAACGCGGGACGCGTGGTGGGGCTGGGGATGTGGACGCGTCTGGCGATCGGGCGGGAAGCGCATGTGGCCCATCAGCGCACGCAGGCGGGATTGCACGAAGGTTATGCGAGAGAGATCGCGGTGCGCTACCAAACCACCGTCGACGATTTCGAGGTAACGATCCAAGGGCGCATCGACGGCGTTTACATGCCATTGAACGGCGGCCCGCACGTGATTGAGGAAATCAAATCGGTCGTCGTGCCGCCGCTGGTGTTTGCCGCCCTCGATGAGAAATCCTACCCGCACTATGTCGAGCAACTGCGGCTGTATTGTTTCTTTGTCGAACAGGAACAGAAGAGCGCGTTGGGCCGCCTCGTGTTTGTCAATGTGGCGGATGGAACGACAAAGGAAATAGAGATTCGCGGGCCGTTTGATGACTGTGAGCGGCTGATCGCTGACCGTGTGCGCGCTTTAATTGCCCAGGCGCAAGAAGAGCAGCGGCGGCAAGAACACCGACGAACCCAATCGAAGGCGCTCCACTTTCCGCACGACCGCGTCCGTCCCCATCAGGATGAAATGATGGCCGTGGTCGAGCACGCATTACGAGAAGGGCGGCACCTGCTCGTCTCCGCTCCGTCAGGAGTTGGCAAGACGACCGGAGCCCTTTACCCCGTGCTCAAATATGCGCTCGCGCACGATAAGCGGGTGTTTTTTGTCACCGCCAAGAACACCCAGCAACAAATCGTCCTGGAAACTCTTCAGCGCATGGGACTGCGCGAATCGGCGCATCCGAACGCGGTGTTCTTTCGCGCGCGCGAGAGCATGTGCATCAATGACGTGTACGCCTGCCGTGAGGAGTTTTGCCCGCACCTGCGTGATTTCCGCGTAAAACTCGAGACGACGCGGGTAGCGGACCGCTTGCTGGCCGAGCGGCTGATCACACCCGACGTGTTGATGGAAGCGGGACGCGGCACGAGCTTGTGTCCGTTCGAGTTGGCGCTGGTCGAGGCCGAACTCACCGACGTGATTGTCTGCGATTACAATTATGTTTTCGATCCGCAGGTGTATTTCCGCCGGTTTTTCCTCGAAGCGGACTACTCCAACGCCATTTTGGTCATTGACGAAGCGCACAACCTCGTCCAGCGCGCGATGGATTACTATTCGCCGAGCCTGTCGCGGCAGCACATCCGCGATTTGAGCGGAAACCTGCGGCACGTCGAGCCGTCGCTGGCGAAGGAATTGCGGAAGTTCTTGGGGGAGATTGACGACTTCTTGCGCAGCCAGAGACGCCCCCAGGGAGACGAATACACCCAACTCGACGAGAGCGACGTGGACCAAGACAAGTACCTGATTCCGTCGCCGCGGGAATTCTTCGAGGGGTTGAAGCCGACCTTCAGCAAGCTGACCATGCGCTATCTGTTGGACAAGACGACCAGCGGACGGGCGATCCCTGATGATCCCGTCGATGAGTTCTTCTCGGCGTTTGGCCAGTTCTGCATCGTGCTGGGGATGGAAGGCGAGGAGTTCTCGTACATCTATGACACGACAGGCGGCGAAGCCTTGAAGATCGTGTGCAAAGACCCGTCCCGACAATTGGCTCGCCGGCTGGAAGGGTTTCACAGCGCGGTTGCCATGTCGGCGACACTGGAACCGATGGCGTTTTACCGCCAGATGCTCGGGTTCGATACCGAGAGGACGGACCAAGCAAGCTTCCCGTCCCCCTTCCCCAAGGAAAACCGGCGCATTATCGTTGTGCCGACCGTTTCGACCACGTTTCGCGTCCGCGCGGCCCACTACGGCAGGATCGCCCATGTTATCGCGACAACCGCTGCCGCACGACCCGGTAACTACATGGCCTTGTTCCCCAGCTACGATTTTTTGCGAGGAGTAGCTGGACAAGTGCCCGAGGGTCCTTGGGAGGTTCTCGTCCAAGAGCCGAAGATGACCGAGCAGCAGCGGTTGACGCTCTTGGAGGCGCTCAAAGAACCCCAGCCCCCGAAGCTCATCCTCGCCGTCCAAGGCGGCCTCTTCGCGGAAGGAGTGGACTATCCGGGCGAAACGCTCTCGGGCGTGATCATCATAAGTCCCGCCCTGCCCCAAGTGAGTTTCGAGCGTGAACTCATGCGTCAATTCTACGAAGAACATTACGGGAAGGGATTCGAATTTGCCTACCTCTACCCCGGCATGAACCGTGTCATTCAGTCGGTCGGCCGGCTGATTCGGAGCGAATCGGATCGGGGCGTCGCAGTGCTTGTGTGCCAGAGATTTGCGCAAGCGCAGTATTCAACGCTTTTCCCGCCGGATTGGTCTGAGAGTATGGCCGATGGTCGGGCTGGGTACAATCTGGCCAATGAGTTGGCAGACTTCTGGGGTGGTAACCCTCAGAAGACGGTGTGGTGAATCCGCTTTACAACCGCAAGGCTATGACTATATAGTTCTCAGTGCCAAAAGTTTAAGGAGGAAGTGGGCTGAGGAGCATGATTCAAGCAAAACAGGAGACGTATTTACAATTAACGGATGGGCTGGAAGCCGCTATTGCCGGGGCGCAGGATTGGCTGTTGGGACAACAGGCTTCGGACGGCCATTGGTGCGCGGAACTCGAGGGTGACACGATCCTCGAATCCGAGTACCTGATTTACCTGCATTTCATTGACCGGCTGGACCCTGTCATCATTCGCAAGGCTGCGAACTATATCCGATCCAAAGTGCTTCACGAAGGTGGATGGCCTATCTATCCGAACGGTCCGATGGATCTGAGCGCTTCCGTAAAGGCCTATCTCGCGCTGAAAATGGCGGGGGATCCCATCAATGCCCCGCACATGGCCAAGACCCGCGACGCAATCCGTGCGGCAGGCGGAGTCACGCGCTGCAATACCTTCACCAAGATTTCGCTGGCCATGATCGGACTGTATCCGTGGGGGGGATGCCCGTCTATTCCGCCCGAGCTGATTCTCCTCCCGAAGTGGTTCAGCTTCAGCATCTACAATATGTCGTCGTGGTCGCGAGCAATGCTGGTGCCGCTTTCGATCATCCGTTCGCGAGAACCTGTCAAACCTCTGCCTCGGGAATGGCAGATCGACGAATTGTGGGTGGGAAGCCGTGAGAAGGCTGATATCCGGCTCCCCCGCGACCAGCACACGTTTACGTGGCACAACTTTTTCCTCGTGGTTGATCATTTTCTGAAATTCGTTCACCGGCATCACCCGGTTCCGTTTGTGCGACGACTTGCCATGCGGAGAGCCGAACGCTGGGTGATCGAGCATGGACGGACCCCCGGCGGCCTCGGCGCGATCTTCCCCGCCATGGCCAACTACGTCATGGCGCTCCGTGTCCTTGGGTACAGCAACGAAAGTTACCTCGTGGCGCACGGCATCCTCGAAATGGAGAAGCTCGAAATCGAAGAAGGCGACACGTTGCGACTTCAGCCGTGTTTCTCTCCCGTTTGGGATACAGCGATCAGCGTCAACGCGCTCCACGAATCGGGACTGTCAGCCGATCATACGGCCCTCCAAGCGGCGTCGCGGTGGTTGCTGGACAAGGAAGTGCGCCGTCCGGGAGACTGGCGCGTGAAACACTCGGAAAGCCATCGCTACACCGAGCCAAACAAGCCGGTGGGCGGATGGTTCTTCGAGTACGACAACGAGTTTTACCCGGACGTGGACGACACGGTGATGGTGCTCATGGCCTTGAACCGTGTCGGCACGGAATTCGACCGGGAAAAGTCAGCGGCGATTCGTCGCGGCACGCGCTGGGTGCTGGGTATGCAGGGCAAGGATGGCGGGTGGGCCGCTTTCGACAAAGACAACGCCAAGTGGCTGTTTACGCAAGTACCGTTCGCCGACCACAATGCGATGATCGACCCGAGCACGGCGGACATCACCGGGCGCGTCCTCGAGTGTTTGGGGCATTTTGGATTCACGATGGAAGACGAGTGCGTCGAAAAAGCCGTCGCCTTTCTCAAACGCGATCAGTGCGCCGACGGCTCCTGGTTTGGGCGCTGGGGCGCAAATTACATTTACGGCACATGGCAGGTCTTGCGCGGCCTGCGGGTGATTGGCGAAGATATGCGCCTGCCCTATGTCCGCCGCTCCGTCGCTTGGTTGAAGTCCTCACAGAATGCCGACGGCGGCTGGGGTGAGTCGCTACGCAGCTACGATGACCGACAGTTCAAAGGCATCGGCCGGAGCACGGCCTCACAAACCGCGTGGGCGATCATGGGTTTGATTTCCGCCGGGGAAGCAAACTGCCCCGAAGTTGCCCGTGGGATCAAGTACCTCATCGATCACCAAGAGTTGGACGGCTCGTGGGACGAGGAACTGTTCACGGGCATCGGTTTTCCCCGCGTGTTCTATTTGCGGTATCACTACTATCGCAACTATTTCCCGTTGATGGCTCTGGGAATGTATGCGCGCCAGATGATGCAGGGCTTCCCGCCCGTGCCGCGCGAACTCGAGAAGTCGCGCGTCATCCAGTTGTTCTTCAAACAGCCGCGCATCCTGCGAAAGGTCGCCCGACTGCGCGCGTTGGCGCATTTGACTGAAGTGTAGGATTCGAAAAACAGGAGACGCATACAATGAGATTCCCGTTTGCGTTGTCGGCGAAGATTGCCCGACACATTATCACCAACAAGATCAAAAAGACCGGGAAGTTTGCCCTCGTGCTACAGTTGGAGCCGTTGCACACCTGCAACCTCACCTGCACAGGCTGCGGTCGCATCCGCGAGTATTCGACCAATCTCAAGGACATGATGAGCCTGGAAGATTGCCTGGGGGCCGCCACCGAATGCAATGCGCCGATGGTTTCCATCTGCGGCGGTGAACCCCTGATCTATCCCAAGATCGAAGAACTCGTAGACAGGCTGCTCGATCAGGGCCGCATCGTCTACATTTGCACCAACGGCATGTTCATGCGCAAGAAGATGCGCGAATACCTGGCGCGCAACTACAGCGCGGCCGTCGAACCAAAGCTCACGACCCTGCTGGCGCAAAAACTCATCACCGAGAAGGAAGCCGCTGAAATCCGCAAAGGCAAGAACGACGGCCGACCCGGTATCAAACCCACCAAATGGATGTACTGGAATGTGCACGTGGACGGTCTGGAATACATTCACGACCTGATCGTCGAACGCGAAGGAGTTTTCAAGGAATGTGTCGAAGCGATCAAGATGGCCAAGATCCTCGGTTACCAGGTGGCGACAAATTGCACCGTCTATAAAGAGACCGACATGGACGACATCGAAAAGATGTTCGATTTCCTCTCCAATCTTGGCGTGGACGGGCACACCATCACGCCCGGCTACGAATACGACGCCGCCAAGAAAGACATGCTCAAGCGCCTGAACAAGAAGCCCGAAGATTTCTTTCTCACGCGCAAGCTTACGCGCGAGAAGTTCAAGAACATCGTCGAATGGGGCCAGAAGTACACGTTCTTCGGCTCGCCGATCTATCTGGAGTTCCTTGCTGGCAAGCGCGACCTGCATTGCACCGCCTGGGCGATCCCGACCCGGAATGTCCGCGGCTGGAAGGCACCCTGCTATCTCATGACCGACGGTCATTACGAGCGATATCAGGAGATGCTGGAGAAGGTTGATTGGGACAAGTACGGCGTGTTCGATGGCGTCGCCCGTGATCTGCGCTGTGAGAATTGCATGACCCATTGCGGCTATGAGCCCACGCCGTCACTCGGCATCGACACGCAGTGCGGTGACACGTGGAAGCTGATCCGCTACAACTTTGGCCGCAAACCCGCGCCCGTGGCCGACGCGTCTCACGTGGATGCCTATAATGGAATCACCACCGGCCGCGGCCACCTGACCGGCCGGCGCGACCCCGTGCAGCCGAACATCCAGCAGGTGCTGGCCGAACGGGAAGTGACCGCTGCCGTCGCCGCCGAAACCAACGGCCATGGCCGCGACGGCTGCTGCAGTTGAGCAGTCGTAAGGGCGCTTTCAGGAAGCAACGGGATCCATGATTGCCATTCTCGTTGCGGTACGTCAGGAACTCCGCCCCATTCTGCACCGGGCAGACGCCAACCATGTCGTCCGCCAGGAACATCTCGATTTCCACGAGGGCACGCTCGGCGGTCAATCCGTCGCTCTTCTTGCCCTCGGTATCGGCAAGGAGTGCGCTCGCATCGCCGCCGAAATGACCATTCGCTGCTACCGCCCCGACCTCGTTATCAGCTCGGGGTTTGGCGGTGGGCTGCAGCCGGATATTCGCCGCGGAGACATCGTTGTCGGCACGGAAATTCTCGAGCTTCGCAAGGACCAAGGCGACCAGATCACCTGGAACACAACCCATAAGCCCCTCCGTCCCGCCCGCATTCGCTGGGATGATGATCTCGGAATTCACGTCCATTACGGCAAAATCCTAACGACGGATGAGATGGTGTTACGGGCGTCAAACAAGGCGCGGATCGGCCGGGCCACCGGCGCTCTTGCCGTTGACATGGAAACCAGCGCTGTCGCTGCCGTGTGCGCGGCCCGAAAGACAGATTTCCTCGCCGTCCGCGGGATCACCGACATGGTTGATGAAGATCTTCCGAACGAATTCAACGATTTTTTTGTGCTCGGCCAGTTGCGAGCCAACCGCGTGTTTTCCAGTTGCGCCCGCGACCCGCGCGTGCTCGCCGATCTGGCGCGCCTGGGGTACCGCGCCAAACATTCCGGCGCGAAACTGGCCCGCTTTCTTGAAACCGCCGTTGGACAGTTACACCTTCCAGCCCTTGCGACGCGCAATCTCTAAGAACGTGTTTGAAAAATCGGTTCTGCATGATCAATGAGTTCGACGCAGGACGATGTTGATCATCGCCAGTTGAATCATGGCGCGGCTATGAGCGGTGGATTGTTCGTAGTCGGAGCGCAG
>Ga0182014_10000088_pt1 | contig 94285 bp, 75 predicted proteins | sample 612S2DmetaG_FD_120489 | JGI IMG/M metagenome (GOLD analysis project Ga0182014, IMG submission 120489) | Permafrost microbial communities from Stordalen Mire, Sweden - 612S2D metaG | ecosystem: Environmental > Terrestrial > Soil > Wetlands > Permafrost | place: Sweden: Stordalen | collected... | reverse complement strand
TCAACTTGCCGTAACAGGCTCACAATCTGCTCCGGCGTGTACTTCTTCCTCTGCGCCATTCAGGGCTCCTTCTATACCAGTTTCTCGCTCTTCCTCTGGTACAAAAACAGCCGGGCACTCCATCCCGACGAAAGCCATGATTATGGAGAATGTATCCATGAGAACGGCCGGACCTACCGTTGACAATCTTGTCATTGGAGCAGGGCTTGCGGGCTCAATGGTGGCAATCCGACTGGCGACTGCGGGACGACAGGTGACTCTTCTTGAGAAGGAGACTACTGCCCACCACAAGGTCTGCGGTGAGTTCCTGAGTCCGGAAGCTGTTGGCTATCTCAATCAGGTAGGGATCACCCCTCTGGATCTTGGTGCGGCGACGATTCGCTTTGTGCGTCTATCCGCAAAGCAGAGAGTGGTGGAAACAGCCTTGCCCTTCACTGCGCTCTCGCTTTCACGATTCGCTCTGGACGAAGCCTTGCTCTCACGAGTTGAAGAATGCGGATGCAAAGTACAGCGTGGCTCGTTCGTGGAGCAACTGAATCATCAGGACAACCTATGGTCTGCGCAACTCCGAGGCGGCGAATCGGTGTGCGCTCATGCAGTGTTTCTCGCCAACGGCAAACACGATCTTCGAGGATGGGAGCGTGCATACACCGGTCAAGGCGACTTGGTCGCTTTCAAACTGCACTGGCAACTTGATCCGGCCCAGACCGAAAAACTGAGAAATTTCATCGAGCTATTTCTATTCCCTTCAGGATACGGTGGTCTTTCTCTCGTAGAGAGGAATATAGCCAATCTGTGCTTGGTAGTTCGACAGGTTGAGTTACGCAGGATTGGCGGATGGCAAAAACTCCTTGCATCTGTACTCGATGATAACCGGCATTTGAAGCAGTGCCTGCAAGGAGCGAAGACCTTGTGGGATCGCCCGTTGGCCATCTCTTCCATTCCGTATGGACACCTTGCCGGACAACCATTCTGTCTTTGGTGTGTAGGTGATCAAGCTGCTGTTATCCCATCGTTTACAGGAGATGGGATGTCGATCGCCTTGCACAGTGCCGCCCTTGCCTCTGAGATGTATCTGGCGGGTGAAAGCGCTGAACAGTACAACCATAGGCTTCATGCTCAGCTTAGCCGAGGTATGGGTCTCGCAACCGGTCTTTCACGGTCCATGGTCACCAAAGCGGGCCGCAGTCTGGCTCTTTTCGGACTTTCTCTCTTCCCAAATGCAATGCGATGGATCGCAGCTTCAACGCGCATTCCGAAACAAGTTATTGTTGCGTTTCCGGTTTCTCCCAGGAACACAGAGTAGCAGTCCGCTGTAGTTGTATCTCACTTTGCACCATAATCATTCCAGCACATTGTGAATAATGCTCTAACAAGTCAGTGAACTATTTGTGCAATTGGAGACAGTCGCACATGCGACACACCGTAATCTGTTGGTTGCAGGAATGGCCAGCCTGGTTGCTGGAGCGATGTCGATGGCAGCCGGTGAGTATGTTTCTGTGCATTCGCAGGCGGACACCGAACGCGCTGATCTGAACATAGAACGTACGGAGATAAGAAGAGACAATAAGTGCGAGCATAAGGAGCTGGCGGAAATTTACATTGCCCGTGGACTCGATCCTTCTCTCGCGAAACAGGTTGCTCAGCAACTGATGGCTCACGATGCCTTGGGTGCTCATGCCAGCGATGAGCTCGGTATTTCCAAGGCGCTTCGTCCGCGTCCAATTCAGGCAGCGTTGTCATCGGCAGCAAGCTTCGCACTCGGCGCATTGGTGCCTCTCTTGGTTACAGCTATTGCTTCTGAGAAGGGATTGATCCTGACTGTAGCGGGAGCCGCTGTAAGGCGCGCCGTCTAGGTCCATCATGGGGGCGCCGACTCGAAATGAAAAGAAATCGTTCAGATCGCGTCGGCCCGTCTCTTGAAGATATCCGAGCACGGCATCTCCTCCTTGCGTAGAGACTGCGCGCAACGTAAAGTCGAGGTCTTTCGTAGCTCGCGCAATCTGGAAACGAAGTTCCATTGCATACCGACTGGGCCTGATACGTCTCAGGCTTCAAAGTGCCTACAATCCCAAAAGACTTAGATAATTCCGAGCGTACAGTTGGAACGTCAAACTTAGTCTCTTGAGTTCTGCGCTGTCGAACGTGTAAAGTCGACAGGAATATCGCAGTATGATCGCATATATGAACCGGATGGCATATCGTATTTCCTGCGGAATTTCGAAATACCTTTGGAAGCCGATTCTGATTGCGGGCTTTTTTGTGCTGGTTGCGCTGCTGTGGACGTTTTTGTTGCAGCACGTGATTGCCTATCCATTTGTCTTTCTGTTCTTCGGCGCCATCATGGGTAGCGCCTGGTTCGGCGGCATTCTGGCCGGCATCTGGTCGATTGTTTTTTCATCGATTCTGGTCACCTTCTTTTTTATTCCTCCGCTGTATTCATTCACTATTGACCGCGAGCTACGTTCCTATGACGCGGCCTTCATTCTTTGCGCGATTGCGATCACCGCGATCAGCGCCGCGCGCCGGCGCATTGAAACCACGGCGCGGGCCGCGCGCGATGAATTGGAAGAACGCGTACGCGCGCGCACCGCCGAGCTGGAACAGACCAATCGCGAGATTCTCGAGCGCGAGCGCCAGTTGCGGCTGCTTACCGAAGCCATTCCGCAGCAGATCTGGCGCGCCAACGCCGATGGCGTCATCGAATACTGCAACCGCGATCTACTGGAATTCACCGGATTGAGCCGCGGAGATTTGCGGGGCGAGGGCTTCTTCCGCATCTTTCATCCGCTGGACGAGCCGCTTTTCCGGCAGAGCTGGAACGATGCGCGTCTTGCATCGAGCCGTTTTGAAGTGCAGGTGCGCGTGCGTAGCGCCGCCCGCGGTCACCGCTGGTTTTTGGTGCGCGGCATTCCGCAACGCACGGCCAGCGGAGAAATCGATTGCTGGTACGGCGTGCATATCGACATCGAGGAGCAGTATCAGGCCGAAGAGGCGCTGCGCGCCGCGCAGGACGACTCCGCGCGCTGGGCGCGAACCTTGAGCATGGCGGAAATGGCGGCTTCAATCGCGCATGAAATCAAGCAACCGCTCACCGCGTTGGTGGCTCAGGCGCAGGCCTGCAAGCGCTGGCTGCGCGCACAGCCGGCCAACACGGAGAAGGCTACAAACGCCGCGGAAAACCTAGTGCGCGAAAGCATGCGCGCCAGCGCGGTCATCGATCACGTGCGTTCGCTGTTCAGCGAAAAAGAGCCACTGCGCGAAGCGACGAATTTTAATCGCATCATCCGCGAAGCGCTGCCACTGCTCCGCGACGAAGCCGTGCGGCGCGGCGTCTCGATCCATTTGGAGCTCGAGGAAAACCTGCCGCCCATCGAAGCCGACGCGGTGCAGATCCGGCAGTTGCTCATCAATCTGGCGATAAACGGCATGGACGCCATGATGGAAATCAACGGCGAGCGCATGTTGACGCTGCGCACCGAATCCGCCGGCGCGGCGGGTGCAATGCTTACCGTCGGCGACGCAGGCTCCGGGATGAGCGAAGAAATCCGCGCCAAAATCTTCGAACCGTTTTTCACGACCAAATCGCACGGCACCGGCATCGGACTTTCCATCTGCCGCAGCATTGTCGAAGCGCACGACGGCCACATCTGGGCCGAGAATCTTACGCCGGGTACGGCCTTTCACGTTGTATTAGGATCGAAAGCATGATGGCGCCGGAACCTTCACAAAACAAGCCGGAGCAGAAAGCCTACATTGTCGAAGACGATCTTTCTGTCGGTCAGGCGCTCTGCGATCTCTTCGATTCGATGGGCGTTTCCGCGCGGCACTTCGGCTCGGCCGAGAAATTTCTAGACGCATGGACCGACGCCATGAGCGGCTGCCTGATTCTCGACGTTCGATTGCCCGGTATCAGCGGCATGGAATTGCAAGCGCGGATGATCGAGCGCGGCTGCCAGCTTCCCATCATCGTGATGACCGCGCATGGCGATATTCCCATGGTGCGCAAAGCTCTCAAAGCCGGTGCGGTGGAGTTTCTTACCAAGCCATTTCAGGACGAAGAATTGCTCGCGGCCGTCAAACAAGCCTTTGAGCAGGATCGCGCCAGCCGCCAGACGCGCGAAGTGACCGACGCCATCCGCGCGCGCGTCGCCTCGTTGAGCGAGCGCGAGCGTCAGGTGATCGAGATGGTGACGACGGGAATGACCAATCGCGAGATTGCCGCGAAACTCTTTTTGAGCGTGGTAACCGTGAAGCTATATCGCCGCCTGGCGATGGAAAAGATGCAAGCCGCGTCGCTGGCCGATCTAGTCAAGATGTGGGAAAAGATCTAGTCTGCGTCACGCCTGCATCAGGAACCCGTGAGGATTTCCATCTTCCCGTAAAGAACCCATAAGAAACAAGCGGAATTATCCCAAAGGATAGATTGCGGCCTTCCAAATCTGGCTCTACGTTTAATGAACAAGCGAACGCATTCGCGGCCTGAATGAACGCCATCGCGCGGTAACAGCGCGATCTGTTCACGAGGCTGACTTTCTTGGTCGCGCAAAAAAATGTGTTCGCCTCTTTTCAATTTTTGACTGTTTTGCACGCAGCCAATTGTTCGACAAATTCACGAATGGAGGAGCTACACGATGAGATACATCGCGCGGCAAAAGTGTTCTTTAAACTTTGCGCAGAAATTGGTCCGCTTGCGTGAGCGGCTGCGGCAGCCGGAATGGCGGCGCTACGGCGCCACTTTGCTGGCCGGAAAAATGCTGGGTGTGGGCCTGACCCTTCTGGTGATGGCTTCGGCAACGGCCTTGTTTTTCACGAAGGTTTACGCCGCCGATAGCACGCCCAAGCCGCCGGATGTGATCAATCCTCTCAATACCGTGTGGGTTCTGGTCGCCGCCTTCCTGGTCTTCGCCATGCAGGTCGGCTTCACGATGCTCGAAGCCGGCTTCGCTCGCTCGCGCGAAACCGTCAACGTGCTGGTGGAATGCGTCGTTGATACTTGCCTGTGCGGCATTCTCTTCTACGCGGTCGGCTTCGCTTTCATGTTCAGCCACGGCAACGGCTTCATCGGCTATCACTGGTTCTTTTTGCAGGGCGTGCCCGATACTTATGAAGCAACCGGCGTGGCTTTTCTTGCTTACTGGGTCTTCCAGTTTGCTTTCGCCGATACCTGCTCGACCATTTGCGATGGCTCCACGGTTGGTCGCACCAGCTTCATCGGCGACCTGCTCTATTCGGTGGCGGTTTCCGGTTTCATTTATCCAATCGTCGGCCACTGGGCTTGGGGACCGGACGGCTTTTTGGCAACCATGGGAACGGCGGGTAACTTCTTCCCCAGCCTCGGCCTCGGTTTCCATGACTTTGCCGGCTCCACGGTCGTGCATACGATCGGCGGCGTAATCGCGCTGGCTGGCGCGATCGTTCTCGGGCCCCGCCTGGGCCGCAAGTTCAAACGCGACGGCGGCTCGCCTATGCTGCCGCATGATCTGACCATCGCCACCTGCGGCGGCCTGATCTTGTGGTTCGGCTGGTACGGTTTCAATCCTGGCTCGACGCTTTCGGCAATCGACTACATCGGTATCGGTCGCGTTGCCATCAATACCACGCTGGCCGCTTGCGCCGCCGGCATGACGGCCTTGTTCTATGCCTACCACTACAGCAAAAAGTGGGATATAGCCTTCACGGTAAACGGCCTGCTCGCCGGACTGGTGGCCATCACTTGTCCTTGCTACTGGGTCAGCCCAACGGGCTCGATCTTCATTGGCGCCGTTGCCGGCGTGGTGGTTTGCTGGGCTGTCGATGCTCTGGAATGGTTCCGCATCGACGATCCGGTTGGAGCCTTTCCGGTGCATGGCGCCTGCGGCATTTGGGGCACGCTTTCGCTTGGCCTGTTCGCCGCCGGCAAGTATGGCGCAAGCGGACCCACCGGTCCGGATAACTCGGCTCCGCTCACTGGGTTGTTCTACGGCGGCGGCTTCAAGGTGCTCGAAGCGCAGGCTATCGGCAGCGGCATTACGATCGTCGCCACGCTATCGATCGGCCTCATCGTCTTCTACCTCATCAACAAGGCCGGTCTCCTGCGCCTTTCCGAAGACGGCGAGACCTATGGCCTAGACTTGTACGAACACGGCATTGCCGCTTATCCGGAATATGTTATCTCTTCGCTGGCCGCCCCCGCGGGCATGCCGAGGAGCCTTACCGGCAGCAATGTCGACAAATAATCTCATGGCGGCCTGAGTGCTTTCAGACCGCCGATTAACAGCCGTTCACCATGCGAGGTGTTTATGACGAAGGTTGAAGCAATCGTTCGGCCCAACCGCTTTGAAGCGGTTAAAGACGCCATCATCAAGTTGGGCGTCGGGGGAATGACGGTCACCGAAGTGCGCGGACATGGCCGCCAGAAAGGCCATACCGAAGTCTTCCGCGGACGTGAATACGATGTTGACCTGCTGCCTAAGGTCAAAATCGAATTGATTATCGATGACTCTCTTCTCGAGTCCACCATCGAGGCAATTAGCGGTTCAGCCACCACCGGAAAGATCGGCGACGGCAAAATCTTTTACTACAAACTCGACGGCGCGGTTCGCATTCGCAATAAAGAACGAGGCGATCAGGCGCTCTAAGCACCGCAATTCTGTCTTTCCTCTGCTGTGCCGAGATGAATCGGCGTTATTCCCCGCTTTCGCTCGGCGCAGCTTTTCAAAAAAGTTTTGTCGCGCGGTTGTGCATGCAACCTTGTCCATGCAGGAGGTTTCCGATGGCGTTTGCACTCTTGGCTCTGCACCGTGGTCAATACGGCGACGAGCGCTACTTGGAGAAAAAAGATAACCTCTTCCGACAGATCTCCGGGATCTGCCGCTTCTTGCGCGACTTCTGCCGCGGGCTGCGCTATGGAGAACTCAGCCGCGCACCGCTTCGTCTGCTGCGCTTTCAACTCGTTGGTAAGATCGCCGAATGCGATTGGATGGCGCGCATGCCGGACCCGTGGGACAGTGATCTCCGCTTACCGACTCGGCGCAAGCACCAAACCCTTCAAGCAATCCGCGACGCGATCGATGTGCGCACGTATCTGTTTGCTTCACTGCCGCAACTAGAAAGCGCGAATATCCGCGTGTACCGGCAATCCGCCAATCAAACTCCGGAGAAGATTATTGACGGAACGATTCATCGCAACGACCAATGCGCGCGCAACATCCATTCCATCGTGATGCGCGCCAAAGTCATGGGATTTCGTTTTTGCATGGAAGAAGACAACCTCGAGCCTATTTAAAAAATTAGTTTAACTGCGGAGTAAAGCCGTCAGTACGCAAGTTTGCCCATGGGGCATTCTCCTGTGCAGCAAGGCAATTCTGCCAACGTCTTGCTGCACTTTTTTGTGCTGTTCTCCGGGCATCCATCGTGATGAGATCATTATTTCCCTCGGCATCTTCTATCGAGCAGCCAGCCGCACTGGCTCCGATCGCAACGCGGCAGGCCGCCAATCCCGCGCAGTCGGAACTGGCGTGCCGCCAGACCGCCACCATCCGCGCTATGCTTCGCGAAGGCGTCGAACGCGGCGGTTACCCATTTGCGTACTGTTCCAACTCAAGTAGAAGGCGATTTTTTGCCTTGAAAACCGCGTGCTGATCCGATGCGGGCAGAAGTCGAGCGGAGCAAAAGCGGTCCGTTGCTTCTGCATGGTGCGCCGACGCCGGTTTCGGGCATAATAAAGTCAAAGAGTTTCAGCCAGAGGCTTCCTGGAACATCCGCTTTGTCTCCGTAGACATTTCCACGCCATCAGACGGCCTTTGGAGCGCGGGACGGTCTTTGGCTGTGTGAGTCTATCTTTAAAAGGACGCGTTCCGTCATGTCTTTAAATTGCGGTATTGTCGGCTTGCCCAACGTGGGCAAAAGCACCATCTTCAACGCCTTGACTGCGGCCAAGGCCCCGGCGGAAAACTATCCATTTTGCACCATCGACCCCAACATGGGGGTGGTTACGGTGCCGGACGAACGTCTGGACCGTCTGACGGAAATTTTCAAACCAAAGCGCAAAGTGCCCACGACGATGGAGTTCATCGACATCGCCGGCCTGGTCTCTGGTGCCAGCAAGGGCGAGGGGCTGGGCAACCAATTCCTGGGTCACATCCGTTCGACCGACGCGATTTGCCACGTCGTCCGCTGCTTCGAAGATTCAAATGTGATTCACGTCTCCGGCAGCATCAATCCGCTAAGCGATATGGAGACGATCAACACCGAACTGATGCTGGCCGATCTGGATAGCATCGAGAAGCGCTGGACCAAGTCGGAAAAGACCGCGCGCGCCAGCTCCGACGCCAAGGTGAAGGTCGAATTCGAAACGCTGAAAAAATTGCGCGCGGCACTGGAAGCAGGCCGCCCGGCGCGGAGCGTCGAGCTGGAAGACGAAGAGAAAATCGCCGCCCGCGATCTGTTTTTGATTACCGCCAAGCCGGTGCTCTACGTGGCTAACGTCGACGAAAAAGGACTGAAGGAAAGCAATCCGTGGGTCGAGGCGCTGGAAAAACGCGCCGCCGAGGAAGGCGCCGAAGTGGTGCGCATCTGCGGGGCGATCGAGTCCGAAATCGCATTGCTGGAGCCGGCCGAGCGCGTCGATTTTCTTAATGATCTTGGGTTGAAGGAGCCGGGTCTGAACCGGTTGATCCACTCGGCATACAAGCTGCTGGGGTTGATTACCTTCTTCACCGCCGGGCCGGACGAGACGCGGGCCTGGACGGTCTCTAACGGGACCAAAGCGCCGCAGGCCGCAGGCGTCATCCACTCCGACTTCGAGCGTGGATTTATCCGCGCCGAGGCCTACCACTGCGACGAGCTCTTTAAATACGGCAGCGAGCAGGCCATCAAGGAAAAAGGCCTCTACCGCTCGGAGGGCAAGGAGTACGTGGTTCAAGACGGCGACGTTTTCTTCTTCAAGTTCAACGTCTAGAGCAAATCTCCTGTAGGTGTAGAGTGGCTTCTTTACGGCACGGCTTCAGCCGTGCCGTAAAGAAGCCCATAAATCGTGGGCTTTAGCCCCTGAGGGACGATTTTCTCCTCTATACCATCAGGCGATTTGCTCTAAACAGCTTTCTTGTGCACCAGGTACTCGTCGACAAGTACCGTTACGAGTACCGCCGTGGGAATAGCGACCATCGCGCCCACAATTCCCGCCAGTTCCGAGCCTAGAAGCAAAGAGACAAAGATTGTCAGCGCCGTCAGATTCACCCGGTTTTTCATGATGCGGGGAATCAGATAGGCGTTCTCGATTTGGAGATAGAGCAAATAAAAAATGGCCACGCCAATCACGCTGCCCCAGGAATCGACGGCGGCCACCAGAATTGCCAGCACGATTGAAGTGGCCGCGCCGAGCACTGGAACCACATTGAGCAGGCCGGTAAGCACGCCGAGCGCGTATGCGTAGCGAACGTGCAGCGAGAGATAGACGACCGTACTCGCCGCACCCAGAATCAGCATCAGCGTCAGCTGACCGAAAAGCCATTTTTCAATACGCGCCGCCGCGCGCCGCAAAGCGCCGTCAAGCCGTTGGCGAGACAAAACCGGAAAAAGAGAGAGAAACCAGCGATACGCGCGGTCGCCTTCGAGAATGAAGTAAAGCGTGAGCACGAATCCGGCGATGATCTGCAGCAGCACGACGGCCCAATCCTTGAGCGAAGAGAGCAGAAACGACGCGATGTGACCCGCGGAATTCTGCAGCCAGGTGACGGCATCGGCCGAATTTAACTGGCTGGCGAAGGGCAGTTGCTTCAGCTTGGCCAGCAGAGCGGGAACGCGCGTGGGAAGCTCTCCGCTGAGTTCGTTCAAATCGCGAATCACCGGCGGCAAGGCGAGGAAGCCGAAGGCCGAGAGCGCGGCGACAAAAACCAGCAGAAGAATAAAGATCGCCACCGCCCCCTGGAAGGGCCGCCAGCGGCCGATACGAACCCTGGCCGTAGCATGCACCATCGGCGAAAGCACGACGGCAAACAACGCCGACACATAAAGCAGAATCAGAAAACCGCGAACGATCCAGGCCAGATACAGCGCCAGCGCCAGAACGAAGGCGAAAACGATATAACCGCGAATGCGACTCGATTGCTCCATAGGCTGAATCATGCGTCGGTTCCTTATTGCGCCGTGTCTCTGGACAGTGTACGCGGCCACCGGCGTGGAAAAGGCAGAAAGCTCTTGAATCCGGCTCACCGCTATTTTTTATCGCGGTGGGCGATGATGTAATCCTTGATGCGTTCGTAGACTTCGCCGGTGACCACGCCGCGCTCGAGCAAGTCCAATTTGGTGTAGTAGGGACGGAAGCGCACGATGCGCCCGGCCCAGCTCGGCGTCATGCCGGGAACCTTCAGCAATTCATGCAGGCTGGCGTGGTTGATGTCGATGCGCTCCTCGGGCGGAGGAACCACGTGCGTGGCCTGTTTCGCGGCCGGCTCTACCTGCCGCGCCATCGGCGCAGGCGCCGTCAGGCAAACCAGCAGAAGGATCGCGACGATACGCATCCCGGTTCGCACTCTCTCATTCTCCGCCGAGTCCCGATTGACCGCAACCGAAAAGCAACGGAGCAAAACGCCGCGCGGCGCGCCGCTGCATACAATGGATGCATGGCTTCTTCCGCAACCGACGCCGACTCCAGTAAACGCCGCGGCGCCGGTTTTTTCAAAAAGATCGAGTTCGCGCTCTTCATTGGCCTGCTGGCGATGGTGGCTGTCTGCGCCGTTTTTTTGTGGACCACGCGCGACGCCATGTCGTATCTGCAGCGAAGAGGCGGCGCATCGGGAGCGATACCGTCGTTCGTCGACCAGCAGCCATGGCAAACGGCGCAAACGCTGGCCACGCTGGCCGTAAGCTCCGAAGAGGGCGCATTTGCGCACGAAGCCGTGCGGCTGGCCGATCACGAAGTCGATCAGGCTTTTGCCGCGGCGCTGCGACAGGCGCATCTTGAAGCGCAGCACCGGCAACTGAAGGGAGAAGCACTCGATCTTTCGCATAAGGTCGCGCAGATCGAAGAGCTCCAGCGGCAAGATCAGGCGCAGGTCGATAGCCTGACGGCTCAGGCCGGCACGCAGAAGACCGGCGCGCAGAACAACGCGTTGGAAGAAGCCAAAGCGCAACTGGAACTCGACACCGACGAGTTGGCCGATACGCAACGCGATCTGGAACGCGCCTCGGGCGATCACGGCACGGGGATTCAGAACGAGCTGGCCGCGCACGAAGCGGCGATGCGCAAATTTGAAAGCACGGTGCAGGGCGACGGCCAGATCGCCGTTTTGTCAGCCAAACGCCACCATACACTGGCGACGCGAATCGGTTCGTGGTTCAGCCAGCGCAGCCGTCTGGCGTGGATCGAGCAGGCGCGCAAAGATGCGCTGAACGATGCGCGTAACATCACTATCGAGCACAATGCGCTGGAGGCCAAGGCCAGCGCCATGGCGAACGCCGTAGTCGCCTCCGATCGCGCCGCTAAACTCGTCAGTCTTAAAGACCGCGGCAGCGTGCGGCAGATTCTTTCAATTGACGACGACCGCATACAAACCGCGCAGCAACTGGCGGAGATTTACGCCAAGTGGTCGGCGCAGGTCAAGCTGCAGCACAAAATCGTGTTGAACCTGATTCTCAACTCCTTCGCGCTCATTCTTCTTATTTTGGCGGGAATGATCTTTTGCGGCGCGCTGATGCGACGTCTCATGACCCATCCCATGGTCGACCACCGGCAGATACACACCTTGCACAGCATTTTCAAGCTGTCCATTCAGGCGCTCGGCGCCGTGCTCATTCTGTTTGTTGTTTTCGGGCCGCCCCAGGAAACCTCGACGATTCTCGGGCTGGCCACCGCCGCGCTCACCATCGCGTTGCAGGACTACATCCTCGCCTTTCTGGGTTGGTTCGCGCTCATGGGCAAAAACGGCATCCGCGTTGGCGATTGGGTGGAGATCAACGGCGTCGGCGGCGAAGTCTCCAGCATTGGACTGCTGACGACAACGCTGCTTGAAACCGGCGCACTGGCCGAGCAGGGGCAGCCAACCGGCCGTCGCACCTCCTTCATGAACGGTTTTGCGATTCGCGGGCAGTATTTTAATTTTTCAACGGTTGGCCAATGGATGTGGGACGAAATCTCGGTGAACGTACCCGCCTCCGCCGACGTGCGCACGATCATGGGCGAGGTGCAAAAGTTCGTGACCGAAGAGACGCGGGAGAACGCGCAACACGCGGAAAAAGAGTGGAAGCACACGATGCGCGAAGAAACTCAGGACCACTTCGACGCGACGCCCATCATAAGCCTGCGCCCGGCCAGCGACGGAACCGATCTGCAGATCCGCTACATCACCTCCGCCTCAAATCGGTTCGAGTTGCGCAATCGCCTGTACGCGCGCGTGGTCGAGTTGCTGCGCGTGGCGGCGGCGGAATAACCCTGGCGGCGCACGCAACGCAAATCATGCGATTTGACAATCAAGCAGCTTGCCTATAATTTAAAAAATAGATGCAGAGCTTCCGCCATCACGGCCATCGCCATCATCATGGAACAACCATGTCGGCGGACTGCCTCGGCCAGAAGTAAAAGGCCTAAGAGATCGGAAGTAAGATCGAAGCCCGCCGGCGAATGTCGCTGACGGGCTTTTTTTGTGTTCCAAAGAAACTTCAACTCGACAGGAATGACGATGAGCAACGAAACCACAATTGATTTCGGCAAAATGGATGGCCTCGTACCGGGAATCGTGCAAGATGCACGCACCGGCGAGGTTTTGATGCTGGGTTTTTTGAACGAAACCAGCTACGCGAAAACCCTGGAGACAGGCTATGTAACCTTCTGGAGCCGCACCCGGCAAAAGCTCTGGATGAAGGGCGAGACCAGCGGCAACCGGCTGAAGGTCATCACGGCCGCGACCGACTGCGACAATGACACGCTGCTCTTCCGCGTTGAAGTTGAGGGCGACGGCTTGGTTTGCCACGAGGGCACGGTGAGTTGCTTTACCAAGCCGCTGGCGCTGAGCGCGCAAAAGGAGGCCAACCGTGGCTAACAAGCTCAAGCTGGGAATTCCCAAGGGCAGTTTGCAGGATGCGACCATCGATTTGTTCAAGCGCGCCGGCTGGAATATCTATCCCAACGGCCGCTCCTACTTTCCCTCGATCGACGACAGCGAGATCGAGTGCATGCTGATTCGCGCGCAAGAGATGGCACGCTACGTGGATAACGGCGTGCTCGACGCCGGCTTGACCGGCATCGACTGGGTGGTCGAAAGCGGCCTCGATGTGGAAAGCGTCACCTCGCTGACCTACGCCAAGCAGAGCCGCCGCAAGGTGCGCTGGGTGCTGGCCGTGCCTGAATCGAGCGGCTTTGAAAAAGCCGAAGATCTCGAAGGCAAAATCGTCGCCACCGAGCTGGTTGAAGTCACCAAGCGTTACTTCGCCGGCAAAAACGTCAACGTGAAGGTCGAATTCAGTTGGGGCGCTACCGAAGTCAAGCCGCCGATGCTGGCCGACGCCATCGTCGAAGTCACCGAGACCGGCAGTTCGCTCCGCGCCAACCACCTGAAGATTATCGACACGGTGCTCGAGAGCGAAACGCACCTGATCGCTGGCAAAGCCGCGATGGCCGACACCTGGAAGCGCGAAAAAATCAACCAACTCGCGCTGATGCTTCGCGGCGCCATCGACGCGCAGGCGCAGGTGGGCTTGATGCTCAACGTGAAGCATGAAGATCTGCAAGCGGTGCTGGAAGTGCTGCCCGCGCTGAATGCGCCGACCATCTCGCAGTTAAGCAACTCCGAGTGGGTCGCCGTAAATTCAATCGTGGACGAGCGCGTGGCGCGCGACGTGATTCCGCGGCTCAAGGCCGCTCACGCCACCGGCATTGTCGAATTTCCGCTGAACAAAGTTGTACTGTAACCGCGAGAGAATTAGCAGTACGGCGCAAAAAAGAAAAGAGACTGTTATGTTGTCGAAAGAATCCCGGAAAGAAATCATCCGGGAATGCAAAGAACGAAAATCAATAATCGGCGTCTATGCCGTGCGCTGCACCGCGAATGGGCGCACATGGGTCGGCGCGTCTAGAAACCTAGAGGCCACAAAAAACGGATGCTGGTTCTGCCTGCGCAACGGATCGCATCGGGAAAAGTCGCTTCAACAGGAATGGAACGCAAGCGGTGAAGCGGCTTTTCAATATGAGATTCTCGGTCGTCTCGATGAAGACATACATCCCCTGGGAATCGATGATTCTCTCAAAGACATGAAGGGGGATTGGATTGTCCGACTGAATGCGCAGCAACTTTTGTAACGCTTGAACGCTTGTAGTTTGTGCATTCTTTGTGCAAGAGATGAAACAGTAGGAACGAGGAAGCGATGAAGTTGATCCGAACGAAAGGACGAAGCGCGCAAGCGGCAGAAGAAACGCTGGCGGCGCTCGAACAGCGCGGTGGCGCGGCCCTCGACGAGGTGCTGCCCGCCGCGAGGCGCATCGTCACCGATGTGCGTAAGCGCGGCGACCGCGCGCTACTGAACTACGCGGCCAAATTCGACGGACTCGCCGGCATCGATGCGCTGCGCGTAACGCCAAAAGAAATGGCCGCGGCATGGAAGGCCATCGATCCCGAGCTGCGCGAGGCGCTCACGGTTTCCGCCAAACAAATTCGCAACTTCGCCCAGCGGCAGTTGCCAAAATCCTGGAGCGACTCTCCAGTCAAGGGCCTCAAAACCGGGCAGCTTGTCCGCCCGCTCGGCTCGGTAGGCTGCTACGTGCCCAGCGGCCGCCATCCGCTACCCTCCACGCTGCTGATGACCGCGATTCCCGCGCAGGTGGCCGGCGTCCGGCGCATTGTCGCCGTTTCGCCCAAGCCCGCGCCGGAGGCTTTAGCCGCCGCGCATCTGCTGGGCATCAAGGAATTCTACCGGGTGGGCGGCGCGCATGCTGTCTCCGCGCTGGCCTACGGAACCGCAAGCATCGCGCGCGTCGACAAGATCGTCGGCCCCGGCAATCTCTACGTCACCGCCGCCAAAAAACTCGTTGCCTTCGATTGCGCCATCGACATGCTCGCCGGACCGACGGAAATTGTCGTCACCAGCGATCGCGGCGACGCGGCCGCAATTGCCAGCGACCTTGTGGCGCAAGCCGAACACGATCCGGCGGCGCTAGCGATCTTCGTCACCACGCGCATTGATCTGGCCCGCGACGTTATCGCCGAAACCAAATTGCGCAGCTGCGAAAATTCCGTGGCGCGCCAGTCGCTCACCAGCAACGGATATGTTTTTGTCGCCGCCAGCGTTGAAGAAGCGCGGCAGATCACCAATCGTCTCGCGGCCGAGCACCTCACCGTGGACGCGGCCAGCGATTTGAAGTGGGTGGAAAACGCCGGCTCGGTTTTCGTCGGCCGCTGGTCCTCGCAGCCAATGGGCGATTACATCTCCGGCCCCAACCACACGTTGCCCACCGGCGGCATGGCGCGTGTGCGTGGCGGATTGAGCGTCAACGATTTTGTAAAGCTGATCACCGTGCAGCAATACACGGCGCAAGGAATACGCGCGCTGGGGCCCAAGGCCGCATTGCTGGCCGAGGCCGAAGGCCTCGTGGGCCACGCCGCCGCCATTCGTACACGGCTCGGCAAAAGGAGTACTCGTGGCTGACAGCGTTTCCACAGTTTTTCCCGCTCCGCGTGCTCGCGTGCAAAAAATGACCGAGTACCGTCCGCCGCTGGGCAGCCGTGATCTGCTGCGGTTGGACTTCAACGAGAACACCGTCGCTTGTTCGCCCAAAGTTCGCGAGGCGCTGGCGGCCATTTCAACCGGCGCGCTCACACTCTATCCCACGCGCGAGCCGGTCGAAGCACTCGTCGCCGAATCTCTTGGCCTGCGCGGCGAGCAAGTCGCGCTGACCAACGGCGTTGACGAGGCGATCCACGTCCTCTTTGAAAGTTTTCTCGACGCCGGCGACGAACTGCTGCTGCCCGTGCCGACCTACACCATGTACGGCGTCTACGCCTCGGCCACCGATGCGCGCATCGTCACGGTGCAGGCCGCCGAAGACATGCGCTTCCCCTACGAGCGATTGCTGGCCGCGATCACGCCGCGTACAAAAATCATCGCCGTCGCCAATCACAACAGCCCGTCGGGATCAGTGGCCACGCGCGAGCAGCTTTTGGAACTTGCCCGCCGCGCGCCGCACGCTGTGCTGCTGGTTGATGAAGCCTACTTCCACTTTTACGGCGAAACAATGATCGATCTGGTCGGCAAAGTGCCGAATCTCATCGTCGCGCGCACTTTTTCAAAAGCCTACGGTCTGGCCGGATTGCGGTTGGGATTGCTGGCCGCGCCGCTTGAGCTGATGCGCTGGATGCGCCGCGTGCTCTCGCCCTACAGCGTGAACTCTGTGGCGCTGGCCTGCCTGCCCGCCGCGCTTAAAGACGAAACTTATCTCGACTGGTACGTCGGCGAAGTAAAAGCCGCGCGCGGCGAATTCGAGTCCGCGCTCGACGCGGCCGAAGTTCGCCGCTGGCCCAGCCGAGCGAATTTTATTCTGGTTGAAATTGGCGCGCGGCACGCCGAGTTTGCCGAACGGATGCGCGCTCTGGGCGTGCTCGTCCGCGACCGCTCGGCCGATCCCGGTTGCGACGGCTGCGTGCGCATCACCATCGGTACGCGCGAACAAATGCGGCAGGCCGCCACGGCATTAAACGAAACTTTATCCGCACTGCGGAAGGAAAACCAAACGCGATGACGACGAAAAAAGCTACAACCGCAAGCAAGCGTACGGCGACCATCGAGCGCAGTACGGCCGAGACCAAGATCGCGCTCGAGCTGACGATCGAGGGCCAGGGCCTATATATCGTTTCCACCGGCATTCGATTTTTCGACCACATGCTGGAGCTCTTCGCGCGTCACGGCGCATTCGATCTCAAGCTCGAGTGCAAGGGCGATCTCGACGTCGATCAGCATCACACTGTCGAAGACGTGGGCATCGCGCTGGGCGAGGCTTTCGCCAATGCGCTGGGAGACAAGCGCGGCATTCTGCGCGCCGGCTACTTTGTAATGACGATGGACGAAACGCTGGCCGTGGCCGCGGTTGATTTGAGCGGACGGACGGCCTTCGTCGTCGACACTAAAGTTCGCACGCGTCTCGTCGGCGATCTGCAATCCGAACTGGTAACCGACTTTTTCGAAGGCTTTGCGCGCGGCGCGCGGGCCAATGTGCACGTCAAAACAATGTACGGCCGCTCCAACCATCACAAGATCGAGGCCATCTTCAAGGCCTTTGCGCGGGCGCTGCGCGTAGCCTGCTCGCGCGACAAGCAACTGGGCAAGATGCTGCCTTCGACGAAGGGACTGCTCTGATGCGCGTTACGGTAATCGACTACAAGGCCGGCAATTTGACCAGCGTGCTTAAAACGCTCGCGCACTTGGGCGCGGAGGCGATCGTCACCGATGGCGATCTTTCTCTGGTGGAAACGGCGGAGCGAATCGTGCTGCCGGGCGTGGGCAACTTCGCGGCCACCTCGCGGCTCGATTCGACCGGACTGACCTCGGCGATTCGCTCGGCCATCGCGCGCGGCGTGCCCTTCCTCGGCATCTGCGTCGGCATGCAGTGGCTCTTTGCCGGATCGAGCGAAGCGCCCGAACAGCCCGGCTTCGGCTGCTTTCCTGAATTCTGCACGCGATTTCCCGATGGCAAAGAAAAAGTTCCGCACGTCGGCTGGAACTCGCTTGAAGTACGCAAGGGATCGCGACTGCTTGCCGGCGTTGAGCCGGGCGAGTTTGTTTACTTCACGCATTCCTTTCGCGCGCCGGTGACGGAGGTGACCGCAGCCGTTACCGAATACATTGAACCCTTTGCCGCCGCCGTCGAACGCGACAACGTAATGGGCACGCAGTTCCATCCGGAAAAATCCGGCGCGACGGGACTGAAAATTTTCAAAAACTTTCTCGCCTGGCAGGCGAAAGGAGCCGTATGCTGACCAAACGCATTATTGCTTGCCTGGACGTGCACGCTGGTCGCGTCGTTAAGGGCGTTCAATTTGTCGATCTGATCGACGCGGGCGATCCGGCAACGCAGGCGGCGCGTCACGCGCGCGAGGGTGCCGACGAAATTGTTTTGCTCGATATTACGGCCACGCACGAGGGCCGGCAAACGCTGCTCGACACGGTGCGGCGCACGGCGAAGGAACTTTTTGTGCCCTTTTGCGTGGGGGGCGGCATTCGTTCGGCGCATGACGCCGAAGAGGTCTTCACCGCCGGCGCCGATAAGATCAGCGTGAACTCGGCCGCGCTGGCAAAGCCTGAACTTATCAGCGAAATCGGCCGCAGCTTTGGCGCGCAGGCCGTAGTGGTGGCCATTGACGCGCGACGCGAGCCCGAAACCGCCGATCCGGTAAAAAATGCGCGCGTATATGTGCGCGGCGGACGCAAACCCACCGAGCGGCGCGCGGTGGAGTGGGCACGCGAAGCCGAAGACCGCGGCGCGGGAGAAATTCTGCTCACCTCGATGGACTCCGACGGCACCCGCGCCGGCTTCGACTGCGAGCTGACCGCCGCGGTCAGCGAGGCCGTGAATATTCCCGTAATCGCTTCGGGCGGCGCGGGCACGGTCGAGCACTTTACCGATGTCTTCAAGCGCGGCAAGGCTGATGCAGCACTAGCCGCCAGCATTTTCCACTTCGGCGTTTCAACCTCGCGCGCGCTCAAAGAAGAATTGGCACGCGAAGGCATTCCCGTGAGGCTTCCATGCTGATTCCTTCAATCGATTTGCTGGGCGGACGCATCGTGCAACTGGTGCGCGGCGAAAAATTGCGTCTCGCCTTTGACGACTTCGAATACTGGATCGAGAAATTTTCCCGCTATCCGCTGGTGCAGTTGATCGATCTGGACGCAGCTATGCGCCAGGGCGAAAACTCCGCGCTGGTCGAGCAGTTGGCCAAGCGGCTGCCGGTGCAGGCCGGCGGCGGCATTCATTCGATCGAGCGCGCGCAACGGGTTCTTGATGCGGGCGCCAAACGCGTAATTGTCGGCTCGGCGCTATTTTCCGCCGAGGGAAAAGTGAATGCGGAATTCGCGGCGGAACTGGCATCGAAGATCGGCGCCGAGCACGTGGTCGCCGGCATCGACACCAAAAACGGCCGCATCGCCGTAAAGGGCTGGAAGGCCGAAGTCGCGCTCACGCCCGACGAAGCCATTCCGCAACTCGATCCCCATGCCGCCGCATTTCTCTATACGCACGTTGACGGCGAAGGCATGATGCAAGGCTTTCCGATCGCAACCGCGGCGCGGTTGCGCAAGCTCACCAAGAAACAATTGATCGTGGCCGGCGGCATTCGCAGCCAGCAGGAAATCGACGCGCTCGACAAGCTGGGTGCCGACGCCGTTGTGGGAATGGCGGTGTACACGGAGTCGCTCGCTGTATAACGCGCTCGCAGAAAATCTTGAACGAGCGCACAATATAGAGAGAGATCGTCCCTCGGAGGCCGAGATTCCCGTCGATCGATAACAAGCTGCGGCATGGCAAGAGCCATGCCTTTTCAAAACGGCATTTTATATGCCGCAGCTAGAGCATTTTTACCCATAGTGTATAGAACTCAGGATCGCCGAGTTGACGCGAAGATCAGTGGGCGGCAACCTTCAGCACGATTCAGCACTCTACAGAATTGGTAAAAATGCTCTAGATCCCTGCGCCGAGCGCAAAAGTTTTTGTTTGTTTATTTTTTGAATACTACGATTGTGAGGCAAGTTCGGTGATGGAACAGCTTGTATCTTTTCTCTCCGCTTCCCCCTTGCTGACGCTTTTTCTGGTAGCCGGATTGGGGTATGCGCTAGGTCAGGTCAACATCTTCGGCTTTCGCTTGGGCGTTGCGGGAGTATTGTTTTCCGGCCTGTTCATCGGCGCGGTCTGTCCGCAGCTTGAGGTTCCAGGCATTATGGGAACCTTCGGGCTGGTGCTTTTTGTCTACGCCATGGGTCTGCAGGCCGGTCCGGGATTTTTTAGCAATCTGCGCGTGCGTGGCGTCAAGTTCGCCGCGCTGGCCACGATCGTGCTTCTCTCCGGCTTTGGAATGCTGATGCTGTGGGCGCGGCTGCTGCATCTTACGCGCGAGCAGGCGGCTGGCCTGTTCACGGGCGCATCCACCAATACGCCGGCCCTCGGCGTCATCTTGCAGATCGCGCATAGCAACTTGCCGGCGGAAACCTACAGCATCGCTTATCCCTTCGGCGTCGTGGGCATTTTCATCTGCTTCCACTTCGCTAAAGTTTTTATCCACCCCAAGCTGGCGCCGGCCGCGCACAAGCGGCTGACCATCGAGCGCAACTTCCGCATAGAAAACCCCGTCGTCGCGGGAAAAACCGTTGGCGAGTTCTACGACGAAAACAGTGAATTAGGGCTGCGCATCAGCCGCATTCAGCACGAAGGCAAGGTAGCGGTGGCTTCTTTTGACGCCAAGTTCGCGCTCAACGATCAGGTTGTAGCCGTGGGCAGCGCGGAATCGCTTGAAGCGGCCGAAGAACTGCTCGGTCCGCCGCTGCTTTCGCACCTGGAGATCGACCGGCGCGAAATCGACTACCGCCGCATCATCGTCTCCAACAAAAAAGTCGTGGGCCTTACATTGAAAGGTCTGTTGCTCGCCATGCCGATTCCATGCAGCATTACGCGGCTTCGCCGCGGCGACGTGGACATCGTTCCCACGCTCGACACCAACATCAACTACGGCGACCGGCTGCGCGTGGTGGCGCGCCGCGAGTCGCTGCGCGAGGCCTCGGCCTTCCTCGGCGATTCGATCCGCGGCACTGCCGAGATGAACTTCGCCAGCGTCGGCATCGGGTTAGTTCTCGGCGCGCTGGTCGGCATGATTCCCATTCCCATCCCTTACTTCGGCGTTATGAAGCTCGGCTTCGGCGGCGGCCCGCTCGTGGTCGCGCTCATTCTCGGCTACCTGGAACACACCGGCCCCTTCACCTGGATGATTCCCACCAGCGCCGGTCTTACGCTGCGCCAGCTTGGCCTGCTGCTCTTCATGGGCGTCGTCGGGTTGAATTCAGGATCGGGTTTTGTCACAACTTTTCTTAAAAACGGTCCCGCATTTTTGCTTGCCGGCGCTTGCATTACGCTGTCGATATCGATTCCCGCGCTGTTTATCGGTTACAAACTCTTCCACATTCCCTTCGACGAGTTGTTGGGCGCGGTCTCGGGCATTCACACCGAATCGGCCGCCGTGGGTTTCGCCTCGCGCCTGATCGCTTCGGATACGCCCGAGGTCAGCTACTCGAGCGTCTACCCAATCGCGCTGATCCTCAAAGTCATTCTGGCCCAGGTCATCCTGCGCATTGTGTAGTCTTCGCTCTCGCGCCAATCCGGTGCGAGAGCGGTAGCATAAATATTGAGAACCGCAAGCGATCGCGGCCACAAAAAAACTATGCTTCGAATTGGATACCCCGCATCTATTCCCGCTGATTTTTTACGCGACTTTCCCGAGGGCGTCGAGTTCGTTCCCGTCTCGGAAGAGATGGAACACGTCGCTGAGATCGACGTCTGGCTTCCCGATCCTTACGTTCCGCAATCGTTGCGCACCTGGCCGCATCTGCACGGCGTCAAGCTGGTGCTGGCGCTGATGGCGGGTACCGAGTGGATTCCAGCTATCGTCGGTCCGCACGTAACCATCTGCAATGCGCGCGGCGCGCACAACATCTCCACGGCCGAGTGGACGCTCGCCGCCATTCTCGCCTCGCTCAAATATTTTCCTCAATATTTAGCAATTCAAAAATCGGGCGAGTGGAAGCGCCGCTCGGAAATTCCCGCGCACTACGCCAAAATCGCAGGCGACGCGCGGCCGCTTTATCCTCCCGTTTTGCAGGAGGAGCTGACAGGAAAAACCGTGCTGATGGTGGGCTACGGCGCGATCGGCCAGCAGATTGAACGATTGCTCGCGCCCTTTGATGTGGAACTGCTGCGCGTGACGCGTCACGCCAGCGTCGCGCCTGAAATTCACGCTGTCGGCGAACTCGATCAACTGCTGCCGCGCGCCGAAATCGTGATTTTGATTTTGCCGTGCAATGACGAATCGAAGGGGCTGATCGGCCGCCGGCAGTTGGCGCTGCTGCGTCAGGGCGCGCTTGTGGTCAATGCCGCGCGCGGGCCGATTGTCGATACCGATGCGCTGGTTGAAGCTCTGAACGCGGGCCGCATTCGCGCCGCGCTCGATGTGACCGAGCCCGAGCCGCTGCCCAAGGGCCATCCGCTGTGGAAGTGCCCCAATCTGCTGCTTACGCCGCACGTGGCCGGCTCGACGCCGCAATTTTCTCCGCGCGCCCTGCGCATCGCGACCGACGAACTGCGCCGCTACATGAATGGCGAGCCGCTGCACAACGTGGTGCAAGCCGCGATCTAAGCCTTGGCCGCGCGGCCCCAGTTGCGCAACCCAAGAACCGCCAGCCCCACCAGCGCCGCATAAAGCGCGGCAGTGAGAAAGAGGCTCTTGTAGATGTACTCGCCGATGTAGATCGTGTCCAGCGCGATCCAAAGCCACCAGTTAGCGATATGTCGCCGCGTTTGCCACCAACTGGCGATAAGCGAATAGCTGGCCAACGCTGCGTCCAAATGCGGCAGCGAAGCGCCGGCGCGCGCCATTGCCCAACCCAGCAACACCGCGCCCACGGCGCCCGCCGCCAGGCCAGCGATCCAGCCGCGCGTTGGCAGTGCGACAATGCGCACCTCGCCTTCGGCCTTGGCGTCGCGCCACCAGTGCAGCCAGCCGTAGATGGTGACGGCGATAAAAACAATCTGCAGCAAAGCGCCGGAGTAGAGTTTCGCCTGGAAGAAAACCGTAAGGTAGAGCGAGTTGGCCAGTAGCATGATCGGCCAGCAAAGCAGCTTGCGCTTGGTCGTCAGCCAAATGCTGAGCACTGTCGAGCAAACGCCGGCCGCTTCCAGTCCGTGCGTGGCGAGATAGTTGAGCGCTGCGTTCATTCCTTGCTCCCCTTAAATTGTACGTGCGCTCTGGCGCGACGGCTGAGCGCCGCAAGCAAGCCGCGGCCGGCCACACTGTGCTGCCATAGCGCGTGGCCGACTAGATAGTCGTCGTAGGCGAGCTTGGCTTTTTCTTCAGAATGCAGCGCGCCAAGAAAGTAATCGGCCTCCGTGAGCGCGAACTCGACGTGGCAAAGCGCGGCCATCGGAAGCAGCGCCTCGGCTTCTTCGGCAGAAAGCGGCCGCAGCGATTCGTAGCCATCGAGCAGCGCTTCAAGATGATCGAGGTGCACCGGCACATCGTCGGGATGCGCGGGATCGTTGACCAGCACCAGCCACTCGACGATGTTGCGCTCGATGGCGTGCGCAATGTCGTGCACGGCGTTGGTGCGGTCGGCGAGGCCGAAGTCGATGGCCGTTGTTGCACGCGCCTCCGAGCCCGCATCGCTCCAAAATAGATTTGAGGCATGCAGATCGTTGTGCGTCCACAGCGGAGCTAGGGTGGGCAAAAGCGGCAGAAGCCAGGCGTGAAAGGGCGCGAGAATTTCCAGCGCCCGCGCGGCGCAATCGCGCACGGCTTGGTGATTCGCCAACGCTGGTCGCACGGCCAGGTAACTTGCCAGCTCGGCGGCGGGATCGACGGCGGCGAAGATGGTGAAGCTGGCGACCAACGGTTGCGGCTTGCGCAGCGGTGCGGCAAAGCCTTGCGCGGCCAGGTGCAACTGCGCCAGCAGACGGCCGGCCGAATAGGCGTGCGCCGCGCTCTGGAAGGGCGTCCAGGAGATAGCCTCTTCGTAGAGATCAACGCCCGCCGGAGTTTCGTGAATTTCGTAAATCCATGCACCGCGCTCGATGGCGCTTTCACCCGCCTCCGAAACCATCACGCGCGGAACAGGCGCGCCGTGCTCGCGCAAATACGTCATGAAGCGGTGTTCTTCGCACAATCCTTCGCGGTCGCGCACCTCAAGCGACTGGCGCTTGACGAAGACGCGGCCGGCCGAAGTTTCAACAACGCCAGCGGCGGAAAACGGCCTCGGGCTGACAGTGAGAATGCGCACAGGCTCGCCCAGCGCGGGAAATTGCGCGAAGAGCGGGCGCAGTTCGTCGAGGGTGAGCGGCGGCCAGTCGGGCGCGACCAGCGAGCCGTCCATGCCATGCGCTTTTGCTGTTTCGGTTGTGGTCAACTTCCAAGCTCCTAGTTAAAACCGATAGTGCGCCGAAAGCCGCACCGTGGTCGGCGCGCCCAGGTGGATAAACGTGTCGCCGTAGTTAGCGCCGGTATCTTTCCAGTAGCGCTTATCGATAATGTTATCGGCATAGATGCGGAAGGTCACGCGCCCCTGCTCGCCGCCCGGCGTGTAGCGCGCGCCGAGGTTGAAGAGATTGTAGCCGCCGACGCCGACCGTATCGTCGCGCGTAGCCTCTTTCCGGTCCGTGTAGCTCCAGCCGGGCAGCAGGTGCAGGCCGCGCGCGCCGGGCAGCAGCAGATCGGCGGAAAGCGCGGTGTGCACGCGTGGCGCGTTGATGACCTGCTTGCCGTCGTAGGCCGGCGTCCCGGTGTTGTCCCCAGTTGCTTGAATCGCCGCCAGCGACGCGTTCAGCCGCAGCCAGCGGGCGGCCTTGCCCTCCGCGCTCAACTCCACGCCGTCGTGCGTTTCGTGCCCTGAAGCCTCAAAGCACAGATCGCCCGGCGCGCTGAACTCGCTGGCCGTGCAGACTGCATCGGGAGCCTGAATCACCTTGGGATAAAAGAAGGGCGCGCGCATGCGAAAGAGCGCGGCCGAAATCAAAATGCCCTGCTCCAACTGATATTTCGCGCCCACCTCGGCCTGCCGCGTATAAAACGGCGCCAAATATTGCTCGTCGTTATCGACCCACCAAGGCGCCTGCTGCCCCAGCGAAAGCAGCACGCCGTAGTTACCGTAGAGCGTGAGATTTTCGATCGGCGTATAAGTGGCGGCGAATTGCGGCAACCAGACCGGCTTGTCGCTGTTGAGCAAGGCCGAGTAGTTGTGATCGCGCAGCGAGTCGTAGCGGCCGCCGGCAGTCAACTGCACATGGCCGGGCAGCGAGATGCGGTCCTGCAAGATGAGCGCGGCCTGGTGGTTGTCTTCCTTGAGCTCACGCGGTTTAGCGAAGACGCGCGGGCTCTCCATATCGACCGGCTGAATCGGTTGGTAGATATTCTCCGAGCCGATCCATTCGTTGACTGATTTCTTCGGCATCTGCACGCTGCGCAAAAAGATTTCGCCGCCTGCTGCCAGTTCGTGGGTAATAGCGCCGGTTTTCGCGCGACCGGCGACGATCGCCTCGGCCTGGGCGTCGATGCGCAGTTCGCCGGGATTGCGATAGTCATAGATGTCGTAGGTGCCATCGGGCGCGAAAAAGTAGTCGGGATTGGCGACGCTGTTGCCGTAGGGATAGATGGTGTTGTCGTCGATCAGCGAATGGCTGTAGCTGGCGGCGGCAAAAGTTTTCCACGCGTGCGGCAGGTCGTAGTCCAGCCGCGAACCGGCATTGAAGGCATCGAAAATGTTCGGCTTTGCCCACGACTGCCAACCCAACATCGTTGAGGGCGACAGACGGTTAATCTCCGGCACCACGGTTCCGCCCAGCAGTTGATAGCCGCACTCCGAGCGCTCGCGCTTGTGCTGGTACTCGAAATCGTTTTTCCAAATCGCGCGCGGAGAAATTTTCCAATCGGCGGCACCGGCGCCCACGGCGCGCCAGCCTTCGGCGCCCTTCACGTAGCTTTCGATGTGCTCGCCAGCCAGATTCAGCCGCGCGCCAACCTGCTTGGCGCTGCCGAAAAAGCGGCCCAAATCGACTGCGCCGTAGGCCGCACCGCGATGGTCGGTAGCCACGTCGGCGGCCTCGACGAGCGCCGGCCGCTTGGTCACGTAGTTAATCAGTCCGCCGGCCGCGGCCACGCCGCTTTCCACGCCGGCCAGTCCTTTAAGGAACTCGACGCGCTCTTTATTTTCAAGCGGCACATCCTGCTCGCCGGCAATGGTCAAACCGTTGATCTCAAGGCCCGAGGCCAGATCGATGGAAAACTCGCGAATCTGAAAAACGCCGTAGTAGCCCACGGGCGCATAATCTTCGCCGACCGAAGCGTCGTTTTTCACCACTTCAGAAAGTAGCCGCGCCTGCTGATCGTTAAGCAGATCGCGCGTCACGGCGGAAACCGAGAGCGGAGCGCTTTTCACCGGCGTGCCGCTGAGCGTTCCTACGACGATTGATTCGGGCAGATAGTCGTCGGCGACTTCGCCGTGCACAACGACCGTAGTCGTAACGGGCGCTGGTTTATGCGTATCCTGAACGGTTTTCTGCGCATCCGGTGCGGATGATTGCGGTGCGGTTTGCGCGCCAGAAAATTTCGCCAAGCTGCAAGTTAAAACAACGGCAACGACGAGCAAGCCGCGAACGCGAGCCAGGGAAGAAAAGATGAAATGATTGGCAGCGGCTGAATGCATAGATTCTCCTTGCTTCAATTGGTCTTGAAACAAAGGAGCTCTCGCTGCAATGGAAGGGAAAACTACTCGAAAAGAAAACTTCCCACGCCGGTATTATCCGGATCGGGTTCGAGGGTATTTCTCAGCCCCGCCTGCGCGGAGCACCCCTGTTTCAATAATTCGATTGAAACACTTCTTGTCGCTATTGGCAAATTCAAGCGCTGCACAGGCCGCGCGTTTGGGGCGCGGCCCGCTTATCGCTATCGCTTCGCGGCCAGCGTAGAAATCTTGGCGCCGGAAAGCACCTTCAGCATCGCCTCCTGCGCTTTAACCCAAACCGGATGCGCCGTACAGCGCGTCTTGCGCGGGCAAGAGCGACCAGAGAAGAGACAGATATTGAGGAGGATTTCACCGTCGATCGCTTCGACAACCTCGCGCATCGTGGCCTTGCCGCCGCGCGGCGTCAACCTAAATCCGCCCGCTTGTCCGCGGCGCGAGACGATCAGTCCGGCGCGCGTCAGCGTTTGCAGCACCTTCGACAAAAAGCTTTCCGGCGCGCCCGTGGCCCGTGCCAGTTCGGGCAGCGAGATACGTTCTTCTGTTTTTGAAGCTGCAAGTTGAGTCATGACGCGAATGGCGTAATCGGCGGCGCGCGTCAGTTGCATTGAGGAATTGAGTTTCTTCATGGTTGCCGTCCTTGGCTACCTGTTGGAGTGCGCCTCGAACGGGGAAACCCAAGCGCTCCGGGGGCCCAGTCGTAAATGTGCGCCTGGATATAGGATACAGGCGAGGTGGGAAAGCGGCACAGCCCGCGCTGTCACAATCGCGCGTGCGCTCCGTCACAGACCCCGCCTTTCGAGGAATTTAGTTTGCTATTTTAAATCTAATTGGAGAAAATAGGTCCGAAATATTTCCGGGCGGCTGGCCGTATCACTACTCGGAGGCTGGCAAGATTAGACGAATGTTTTTTGCGCGAGTTGGGTCGTGAAAGGAAGCGCTATGAATCTGTATCCCGCGGTGGACCCCATTCCTTTGCCAGCGCCGGTGTGGCTGCTGAAGCTGCTGCACGTGGTGACGCTGGCACTGCACTTCGTGGCCGTTGAAATGCTGCTGGGCGGGCTATTGCTGGCGATTCTGCTCAGCCTCTTCCGCAACTCGCCCAACGCGCGCACCACGGCCCGGGCAGTGGCCCGCCGGCTGACCATCGTGATGACGTACGTCATCAACCTCGCCGTGCCGCCGCTACTGTTCTCGCAAGTGCTCTACGGCCGCGCGCTCTACACATCGAGCGTGCTCATCGGCCTCTACTGGATCGCCATCGTTCCCGCGCTGATGCTCGTCTACTGGTTGCTCTACCGCTTTACGGCGCGGCTCGAAGCCGGCAAATCGGCCTGGTGGGTGGGACTCATCGCCTGGCTGGTGGCCGGCGGCGTGGCGCGAACGCTCACGACTAACATGACTCTGATGCTGCGCCCCGAGGCCTGGCGCGCAATGTATTCGGCCTCGGCAATAGGCGTTTTTCTGCCCACCGGCGACCCGACACTTACGCCCCGCTGGCTGCTGATGATGGCCGGCGGCCTGTTCATCGCCGGGCTGTGGCTTCTCTATCTCGCCGGCCGCAGCACCTTTACCGCCGAAGAAAAGAAATTCGTCGCCGGTCTTGGTGGCAAGATTGTTGCTGTTTGCGGGCTGATCTATCTGGCTGCCGGATGGTGGGCGGCCAGCGTGCAACCCGAGGCCGTAAAAGCCGGACTGGCCGGCAACAGCCCTTACCCCGCCTACAAATTTGCCGGGGTGGCCGGCTACGCGTGGCTGGCGCTGGTGGTTGTAGCCGTACTCGTTGGCCTGATCGCCGGCTTCGGCAAAATCGCCGCCGGCTGGCTCGGCTGGGTGGGCGTTCTGATCGCGGTGCTGGTCGAACTCACGCTCGTGGTCTATCGCGACGGCGTGCGTGACCTTACGCTGCTAAGCAAAGGCTACGACGTTTGGGCGCGCGCCGTTACAACCAACTGGGGCGTGGTGGCGCTCTTTCTCGTTCTGTTTGTCGCCGGACTGGGCACGATCGGCTGGCTGGTGTCGGTAGCGGCGCGCGCCGCTAAAACCATGGAGGGCGCGGCCTAGCCCGCGAGGAGAATGCCATGAGCGAAACTCCTATTTCCGAACACATTGTTGCCGAACCATCGCCGCAAGGCGACGCCAAAACTCGCCGCGCGTTTATCGCGGCCGCAGGAGCCGCTGGCCTCTGTTACGTTGCCGCGCTTGGCTACCCCATTTACCGCTATTTGGACTCGCCCAACGAAATGGCGCTGGGCGCGGCCGCCGTCACTGAAGTCACACTCAAAGACGCGCAAAAACTGGCCGCCGGCTCGGCCTTGATCTTCAAGTTCGGCTCCGCGCCGGCCCTGCTCATTCACCACCTCGACGGCCGCTGGATCGCGATGACCGCCGTCTGCACGCATCTGGGCTGCACCGTGCAGTACGAACCGGAGGCCGACCGCATTCACTGCGCCTGCCACGGCGGCATTTATAACCCGTACACCGGCGCCAACGTCAGCGGCCCGCCGCCCAAGCCGCTCAAGCTCTACAAGGTCGCCGTCAATAACACAGGGGTCGAGGTCTCGCGAGCATAATTGGAACGGAACGCAAAGCCTTCCAATTTCGCGATAGCAAGGAGCAAATTTCAATGGGGATCCTCGATCTTTTCAGCTTGAAAGGAAAAAACGCTTTGGTGACCGGTTCCAGCCGCGGGCTGGGCGCCGGAATGGCGATCGCCTTTGCCCAGGCGGGCGCCAATGTTACGCTACACGGCCACGGCAAGGTGCTGGACTCGACAATCGAGGAGATGAAAAAGACCGGGGCCAAGTTCATTTGCCGCTCGGGCGACGTAGGCGACAAAGCGATCTGCCAAATGCTGGTCGACGACACCGTTAAGGAGTTCGGCTCGATCGACATTCTGGTCAACAACGCCGGCACGATTTTGCGCGCGCCGGCCGCCGAACACAGCGAAGAGTTTTGGAACACCGTCATCAACACCAACCTGAACGCCGTCTGGCACCTCAGCCAATACGCCGGCCGCCTGATGCTGGCGCAGGGCCACGGCAAAATCATCAACACCGCCTCGCTGCTCTCGTTTCAAGGCGGCATTCTGGTTCCCAGCTACGCCGCGTCGAAGGGCGGCGTGGCGCAACTGACCAAAGCTCTGGCCAATGAGTGGGCGAGCAAAGGCATCAACGTGAATGCCATTGCTCCCGGCTACATGGCCACCGATAACACCAAGGCGCTACGCGCCGATCCCGTTCGCTCCAAAGCCATCTTGGAACGCATTCCCGCAGAACGTTGGGGATTGCCAACCGATGTGGCCGGCGCCGCGGTCTTTCTGGCATCCGAGGCCGGCAATTACGTGCAAGGGCACGTGCTGGTCGTCGATGGCGGCTGGCTCTGCCGCTGATCGAAACCAGGGGACGAGGCGCGCGAGCGTACGGACGGAATAAAAAGGACCGCACGCATGACGACGAAAAAGATCGCGAGCACTGTTTACGATTGGGCCGATGAGCGGCTGGGTCTTACAGACCTGGCCGCCTTCGCGCGCCACAAAACCGTTCCCGTTCACGCCCAGTCTTGCTGGTACTACTGGGGCGGCATCACGCTTTTTCTTTTTCTCGTGCAGTGCTTCACCGGCGTGCTGTTGCTGGTCTACTACCGGCCCGGCGCCGAGGCCTACGAGTCGGTTCATCAAATCACCTTCACCATGCACTTCGGCTGGCTCATCCGCTCGATCCACTCCTGGTCGGCCAACCTGATGATCTTCTCGATCCTGGTGCACATGTTCTCGGTCTTCTTCATGAAGGCCTACCGCAAGCCGCGCGAATTCGGCTGGTTCAGCGGACTGGGCTTGTTGGCGCTGGCCTCCGTCTTTGGATTTTCCGGCTACCTGCTGCCGATGGACGAGCTGAGCTACTTCGCCACCAAGGTCGGCTTGCAAATTCCCGCGACCATTCCCTGGATCGGCCCGGTGATGGCCAGCATGCTGCGCGGCGGCCCTGACGTAAGCGAGTTCACCGTGCAGCGCTTCTTCGCGCTCCACGTCGTGGTGTTGCCTGCCCTCTTCATTCCGCTGCTTTGCTTCCATCTGTGGCTGGTGCAGCGCCACGGCAACGCCATGCCGGAAAGCGAAGAGAACAAGCCCGCGGCCGAGCGCAAATCCGAGCCCTTCGTGCCGGTTTTTCTGCGCAAAGATCTGGCCATGTGGGTCATCACGCTCAACGTGCTGGCGATTCTGGCCGCCGTCTTTCCCTGGCCGCTCGGCAAAGCCTATGACGCGCTGGCTCCGGCGCCGCTCGGCATTCATCCCGAGTGGTACTTCATGAGTCCCTTTGAGTTGCTTAAGATGATCGGCGCCATTCTGCCCGGCGAGGCCGGAGAAATCGCCGGCATTCTGCTCTTCACGCTCGCCATTGTTCTCTGGCTGCTGATTCCCTTCTACGACCCGACGAAAGAATCGGGCCGGCGGGCGCGCGTGGCGCACTACTTTGGATTGCTGATGATCTTCGGCCTGGCGGCGACAACCGTCATCGGGTACTGGACGTTGCGGTGAAGCAGTGGACAGTGAGCAGTGGACAGTGGACAGAACTAGACGCGAAGGTGAAGGAGGCAGGATGAAGAGTGCAGGCGTGCAATCCTTTCGCGATCTTCAGGTCTGGCAACGCTCCATGGAATTAACGGTAGCGATATATCGGTTAACGCAAACTTTTCCACGGGAGGAAATATATGGCCTTGTCAGCCAGCTTCGACGTGCGGCCGTCTCGATCCCCAGCAACATTGCGGAGGGACAGGGACGTTCGAATACGGGCGAATTCAGGCAATTTCTTAGCATCGCGCGCGGGTCGAATTGCGAACTGCAAACGCAATTGGAGATTGCCCGCAGATTGAAGTTTGGAAAAGCAGAATCCCTCGATCAGGCCGAGGGACTTTCGCATGAGATTGGCAAAATGCTTTTTACCATGCTGAACACGTTACGGACAAAGGCCGGCTGACCGCCAACCCTGTTCACTGTTCACTGCTCACTGTTCACTGCTTTGGAGAAGCTATGAATTATCCATTCTGGGACATCCCAATTCTCGGCTCGGGCTGGGTGATCGGCATCATCGCCATCTTCCACGTCATGATCTCGCAGTTCGCCGTTGGCGGCGGACTTTACCTGCCGCTGGCCGAGCGCAAGGCTCTGCGCATGCCCGAGGGCAAGCTCCGCACCGAATGGCTCGCCGCGCTGGCCGGCTACTCGAAGTTTTTCCTCGTGCTGACCGGCGTCTTCGGCACCATCTCGGGCGTCGGCATCTGGTTCGCCATCGGCCTCACGCATCCCGAAGGCACCAGCACGCTGATTCATAACTTCGTCTTCGGCTGGGCCATCGAGTGGGTCTTCTTCATCGTCGAGCTGACGACCATCGCCGTCTACTACTACACCTGGAACAAGGTCGACGCCAAGCTCCACCTGACCGTGGGCTGGGTCTATGCCGTGGCTTCGATCTTTACGCTGGTCATCATCAACGGCATTCTCACCTTCATGCTCACGCCGGGCCAGACATGGCTTTCAGTCGCCGGCACCGGGCAAGAGGCCAGCAAATTCTGGAATGCCTTCTTTAACCCGACCTACTGGCCCAGCCTGCTGCTACGCTCCTGTGTTTGCGCCTCGCTGGCCGGCGTCTGGGCGCTCATCAGCGCGAGCCGCATCGACGGCGGCAAAAACCCCGGGCTGAAATCCTTGCTGGTCAAGTGGAGCGTCAAGTGGCTCATTCCCTCCTTCGTCGCCATGCCGTTTTTGTTCGGCTGGTACCTGGCGATGGTTCCCGCCGCGCAGCGTGCACTGCTTTCGCTCGGCGTCGATTCCTTTAACGCGGGAATTTTTTCGATGCTCACCCGCGTCGCTTTTCTCATCATCGTCGCCTCGGCAACGGTTCTTCTGGTTGCCTACTTTCTCGCCTACCGCAATCCGTTGGAGTTCAATCTGGCGCAGGCAATCGCCATTTTGTTGCTGGCGCTGACTGCCACCGCCGCCGGCGAATACTCGCGCGAAATGCTGCGCAAACCCTACGTCATCGGCCAATGGATGTACTCGAACGGCGTGCGCGTGCCCTGGGCGGCTAAGATCGATCAGCAAGGCTACCTGGTCCACTCCAATTGGGTGTGGAACGGGGCTGAAACAAGCTACTCGCGCGGCGAGGCGATCTATCGCGGCGAATGCGGCTCCTGCCATACGCTCGGGGGCTACCGGCCGCTGGTTACGCTGTTAAGCGGCCGCGACCGCGCCGGTATCGAGAGCTTCGTCACCATGCTCCACGAGTACAAGCCCGACTCGCCTTACCACCGCTTTATGCCGCCAATGGTCGGGACAAAACAAGACGTGGAAGATCTGACGAACTTTTTGAACGCGCAGGTAAATCCGGCTTCGATCACCGCATCCAAGCCGGCGCAGACAGCGCAAAAGTAGAGCGCCAGCCGGCCTAAGCGCGCGAACATGCGGACAAAACCGGCGTCAGCCGCTACAATTCCTCTTGTTATGGCCAAGAACAAAGACAAAACCTTCGAAGTCGCCTGCCCCGACTGCGGGGCGATGCTCAAAATCGACGGCGCGACCGGGCTGGTGGTCTCGCACACGCCGGCGCCGTACAAACGCACCTTTGAGGATCTGGAAACGGCCGCCCAGGCCATGCGCGAGCACGATGAGCGGGCTGAATCGATCTTTCGCCAGTCGGTGGATGCGGAGAAAAACAAGACAGACCTGCTCGAGAAGCGCTTTGCCGAGGCACTGCGCAAGGCCAAAGACGCGCCCGACGCCAAACCTTTCCGCGAAATCGACCTCGACTAGCTCCGTGACGGCTCCATTGCGAGTACAAAAATAATTTCGCCCCGGTTTTCCACGGGTGCGAGCGAGAAAAAACGCGGCGCTACCGCAAACGGGCGATAGTCTATAGGCAATCAGGCCCAAGCAATGCAGGGCTTGTAAATAGGAGTGCAAAAGCTCATGGTGGTTGTTCCCCTGGCAACAGCTACGAACGGTTCAAGCGCCGCGGTGCGCTCTCGCAACTCCCATTCCGCCCCGTGGCTTCGCATAGCCGCCGCCGGCACGTTGGCCACCAGCGGAGCGCTGCTTGCGACCGGCCGTCGCCGCGCTGGTTTGGTGACGGCAATCTCCGGCACGATTCTGGCGATGATCGATCAGCAGGAGTCCGTCTGCGCCTGGTGGAATGCGCTGCCCGGCCAACTGGACGAGATACAGCAATTGATCGGCCGCGCGCAATCCGCCGTCGACGACCTTACCGCCCAAGGGCAAAAGCTGCATCAAGCGCTGGGCCGATAGCGATTCGCGCTAACCGCGTTTTTCGGCGATGTGGTTTTTAGCGTCCACGAAAATCAGTTTGGGTTGATGGGCCGCGGCCTCTTTTTCATCGAGCCAGGTAAAGCTGGCGATGATGACCAGATCGCCTTCCTGCGCCAGCCGCGCCGCCGCGCCGTTCAGGCAGATTTCTCCGCCGCCGCGCTCGACGGGCAGGGCATAGGTTTCAAGCCGGCTGCCGTTGTTCACATTCCAAACATGCACGGCCTCGAAGGGCTGAATGTCTGCGGCCTCAAGCAGCGCCGCGTCGACGGCGATGCTGCCTTCGTAGTTCAAATCGGAACGGGTGACGGTGGCGCGATGAATCTTGGACTTTAACAGTTTGCGAAGCATAATGCGGGGAAGCTCCTTGGATGGACGTCGCTCGAAAGCGATCGTCCTCACGGTATTTGATGCGATTCCAGCGCTGGCGGCCAGATTATTTCAAGGCCTGAGCGTTGTGGTTCCCAAATCTCGAAATCGAGATCCGGGGCGCCCGCGATGAAGCGGTCACGGAACTAGTTCTTTCGCTCCACCAGAAAGCGCGCGACCTCTTTCAGTCCATCGGCATGATGGCCGAAGGGTTCTAGCGCGGCAAAGGCCTCGTCGATCAGGCGTGCGGCGTCACGACGGCTCTGGTCGATGCCGTAAACCGCGGGCCATGTGGCCTTTTCGGTGGCCTGATCCTTGCCGGGAGTTTTGCCCAAAGTGGCCGAATCGGCGGTCAGGTCGAGAATGTCGTCGGCGATCTGGAAGGCGAGTCCGGCCTTGCGGCCGAAAAGATCGAGGCGCGCGGTTTGCTCGGCAGTGGCTCCGCCGTAGACGCCGCCTGAGACGACGGCGACGCGGATCAGCGCGCCGGTTTTAGCGCGATGAATGGCGTCAACCAGCTCAGGCGTGGGCTTTTTGTGCTCGCTTTCGATGTCGAGAACCTGTCCGCCGATCATGCCGTCTACGGTGCCGACGGCGTTGGCAACCAGGCCGATGATCTGTACTGTGGCGGCAGGCGGGCACTCGAGTCCGGCCAGCACTTCGAAGGCGCGGGTCTGCAGCGCGTCTCCGGCCAGAATGGCGATGGCCTCGCCAAAGGCCTTGTGGCAGGTAGGCTTGCCGCGGCGCAAATCGTCGTTGTCGAGCGCGGGCAGGTCGTCGTGAATCAGCGAGTAGGTGTGGAGCATTTCCAGCGCCGAGCCCAGCCGCTCGATTCCTTTGGGCAGCGCGCCGGCGATGGTGATGCCGGCCTGATAGACCAGCACGGGGCGCAGCCGCTTGCCGCCGGCAAAAACGGAGTGGCGCATGGCGCCGTGAATTGATGCGGGCACGGTTTCCACGCTGGGAATCAGCGATTCCAGCGCGCGGTCGGTCAACGCCGCGCCTTCGTGAATCAGCGATTTTACGTCGATGGACATCATCTCTATGTTAGACGAGGACGCCGCTCTAGAAAACAGAGAATGGCGAGCAGCAGCGCGCTAAGGCCGGCAGCCCAGCGTCCGGCCCAAATGTCGGGGGTGGTCATCCAGTCTACCGTTATGTCAGCCGGGCCTTGGGAGACAGGCAGGGCGATGAGGCCGTCCTCACGCGTGGGCAGCGAAGCGGCGGCCCGGCCGTTGATGCGCAGGCGCCAGGCCGGATAGCTTTCCAGGCGCAGAATCAGGTAGCCGGGGCGAGGAAGAATGGCGTGAAGACGCAAGTGTTCGGGATTAGTCGCGCTGCCGCCATCGAAGGCAAAAGCGGCCTGACAGGTGCCCTGATCGGCGCTCCACTCCGGGTTGGCGTCGGGGTAGTCGGGATCGGGCTTGCCCAGCGCGATCATGGGATCGGCGACCAGACAGGCGTCGGGCAGTCCGCCGGCGATGATCGTCAGATCGGCATTGGGAGGCGCGTACTCGAACATGCCTTCGAAACCCTCGCCATTGTGGTAGCTCGAAAGCATTTCAACGACCGAATCTTCGGGGTAGCAGGGCTGGAAGAAGCGCGTGGCGGCGTAGACGGTTTGCGCCAGAAAGAAGACCGTACAGAGCCCGGCAACGATTGCCGATTGCCTGCGACCCTTGCTCCAGACCGCGGCCGCGAAAAAGATCGCCATCGGCGCTTCGAGCGCCTCCAGCCAGCGCCAGGGATACTGAAGAAAGGCCATCTCCGGCAACAGATGCCAGAGCAGGCGCGAGATGGGGAAGACTAAAAAGCAGACCACGACGGGGATTGCCGCCAACGCGATCCACCAGCGCCGCGAGCCGGAGCTTTTTTGCGGCGGCAGCGCGCCGCGCCGCCATGCGATGACGAGGCATACAAGCGCGACGACGATCATCGACAGAGCGATCCAGGAGACCTGCTGCAAAATTGCGTCGTGCAGAGCGAGCACCGGGTTGGCGTTGTGCTTAAAGAGCCAGTTGTTTTCGAAATTGTAGCCGGGGTCTTCGGTTGCCTGGCGAATATCGACCCAATGGCGCTCGAGCGCGGCCGGCAGCCAGTAGATGGCGGAGACTCCCAGCCCCAACGCGCCGGCGACGGCGGCGCGAATGAGCGGCGCCCAGCTGCGCTTTGTGAGCGCGGCTGCCAAAGCCATCGCGGCCATCAGGTAGCCGGCCATCACGCCGAGGGGAAGATTGGAAAACCAGGCGGCGGCCAGCACCAGCGCCAGGGGAGCGGCCGAGCCGTCAAAGGCGCGGCGGAAGAATGAAGCGGAGGGTTGGCGATCGCGCAGCGCGAAGAGCACGATCAGCGGCAGCCAGACGCCGCCGGCAAACTCCGGGAAGGCCGCGCGCTCGTAGCTGGTAAAAAGCGCGAATCCGGAAAATATGGCCGCGCAACCGGCCAGCGTGGCGGGAGCGTCGTCGAGGGCTTCGAGCGCCAGCGCGCGCACGGCCAACCCGGTTCCGAGCAGGATGAGAAAGGTGAGCGCGATCGGCGCTAAATTCCACGGCAGCACGAGGCTTAACGCCGCGCCCAGCATCCAGGTCAGCGGCGGATAGAAAACGAAGCGCGGTTCGCCGGCGGCGTAGTTGGGGCTGGGCGTCCAGTGCGGGTAGAGGATTCCGTGGTGCCAGGCGTTGACGCAATCGAACCACGAAACCAGATGGACGTCGAAATCGTGACCGCAGGAGTTGCCGCGAACAAGTTGCGGCGCGATGGCGACGGCGGCCGCGAGCAGAATAAGCGCCGGGCCCCAATTTTTTTTCAACCGACAAATCGCGTTGTGCACAGCAGAATTCATATTGATCGAAATGGACAGCCTCGAGCATTTTTACCCATAGCGTATAGGATTCAGGATCGCCGAGTTGACGCGAACATCAGTGAGCGGCAACCTTCAACACGATTCGGCACGCTGCATCATTGGTAAAAATGCTCTAATTCCACTGCACACTGAGCGGTTTGCGCGGCGGAACCTGACGGTAGCGATAGGTTCCCTCGCCGAGCATCAACGCGCCGCAAACAACAAAGCCTTCGGGCACGGCCAGCAGTTGGCGCAACGGCGCGTACAGCGTGGCGCAGCGCGTCAAATATCCGGCCCAGCAAACGCCCAACCCGCGCGCCTCGGCGGCGAGTTCAAAATATGTGAGCGCGATGGCCGAGTCTTCTCTGCGCCAGGTGTAATCGGCCGGAGCAATGGCGACGACGAGGGTGGACGCGCCGCGCATCACAAAATCGTAACCGCCCTCCCACTGTTTTAAAAACGCCGGATTGACGCCGCTGGCGCGCATACCTTCGACTATTTCTTCGGCAATGGTGTGCAGCTTTTGCTTGCCCTCGACGACGATCCAGCGCAGCAGTTGCGAATTGGCGGCCGTAGGCGCGCGACGCGCAATGTCGAGCAGCGATTCCAAGACTTCTTTCGCCACCGGCTTGTCTTTGAACTCGCGCACCGAGCGCCGGCTCATCAAGAATCCGTCCATCGCTTCGGGCGAAGGCCAATTTTTGGCCGCGGGCAGCGCGGGTTCGGCGGGCAGGCCGGAGTGAGTCAGAGCGCCCGTGGGACAAACCGCGACGCAGTGGCCGCAGAGGATGCAGTGGCTATCGGGAATTTCGGCGGGGAAGCCTTCAGTGTCCGCGGCCAGCACGCCGGCCGGGCAAACCTTGATGCACGCGCCGTCTTTTTTACACAAATTTTTGTCGACTGCGATCTGGCTCATGAGAAAACCTCCTCTTTCAATCTCCCCTTCGATTCCGCTATCGCAAATTAGCTCCGTGGCTTTTTTACGGCAGCAGGCGCAGCGTGTGCCGGGTCTGCGCGGCCACCGCCGCCGTAGTAAATGGCAAGGCGAAGGTGGTTCCGTTATACCAGTCATTCCACTGATCGCGGAAGTAGGGGCTGAAAGGGTTGCCGCTTTCGCCCAGGACGATGTTCTCCGTCGAAGCGTCGATGTTGCTCCAGTCCATGGTGAAGCGCTGCGAGGGCCCGTGCACGGAGCTCGACTGCTTTACCGTGGTGCGATCGCCCGAGAGCGGCAGCGAGCCGGTTCCGGCGAAACGGCCAATCAGCGGCAGAAAGCGCGCCAGCGGATGCTCGACGTCGATGGTGTGCCAACCGCCGTAACTCCACTGCGTCAGATCGGCGGGAGCTTTGCCCTCACTCATGCCCTTGCGCACAGCGGCGGTCAGCAGCGCATCCCAATCCTTGTAGCCATGGGGCAGCCACTCCGGCTTGGCGTGCATCACGATTTCTTCTTCGGCAAAGCTCGACTCGCTCCATTGATACTCGTTGGCGAGCCTGCCCAGCTTGGGCTCGAGAAGCAGCGGCCAAAGCGCGGCGCGGGTTTTTGTTACTACTGAAGCGGCGGCCGAATCGGCGGTGAGCCGTCCGTCCCAGTTGCGCATCAGGTCGGCGGCCTGGCGCAGGCGCTCGTCGCCGTTGCCCTCCGGGCCAGGAGTGTGGTCGATTGCGTAAGCAAAGCGCTGGCCCATCTCCTGATCGACTTCGCTATAAATGTCGGTCTGCGTGGTCAGCATATCTTTGGGGGTAAGGCCGTCGCGGCCGTCGAGGGCTTTGTAGATGCGCTCGGTGCGGTAGGGATCGACCCAGTCAAGCGAGAGCGGGTACGGGGATTTGTCAATAGTCACGCGCGAATTAGCCGTGGCCACGAAGCCCGAAGGCGGATCGAATACGCCCGGCATCTGGTCGAAGGCAATGTAGCCCCGCCACTCGTGGCCGCTATCGCGGATAGGCAATGCGGCCAATCCAGCCGGCCGTAGCGGAACTCGCCCGATGGCGTGGTAGGCGATGTGCCCCTGATCGTCGGCATAAACCAGATTCTGCGTGGGCCAACACCATGCGGCCAGCACGGCGGAAAAGTCCTTCCAGTTGGCGGCGGTATTCAACTCGTAAAGCGGCAGCGCATTCAGCGTGGAATCGTAGAGGGTCCACTTGAGGGCCAGCGGCGGATCGCCCGAGGCCAGCACGGGATTCATCAGCGGCCCGTGCGCGGTGGATTGCACATCGACAACGATCTTGCCGCGGCCGCGCACATTGATGGTTTCGCGATCGACGGCCAGCGGATGCCAGCTTCCGTTGGCGGCCAGATAGTTGCCCTTGCTGTCGAGCTTTTCCGCGTACAGGTCCTGCACGTCGGCATAGAGCGCGGTAAATCCCCAGGCCACGTGCTCGTTGTGCCCGGCCACGACAAAGGGCAACCCCGGCATGGTTACGCCGGCGGCGTGGTAGCCCGGCGCGCTCAGGTCGGCCATATACCAGATGTTCGGCGCGGTAATCTCCAGGTGCATGTCGTTAGCCAAAAGCGGCCGGCCGCTGGCCGTGTGGCTGCCGGCCACCACCCAGTTGTTCGAGCCGTTGGCGCAATCCGGGCAGACGGGCCGGCCCATCAGATCTTTCAGCGCGCTCGATTCGGCGGCTTCGTCTCGGGCCAGCGGCGCGGCAAGGCGGACTTCGGTATTCTCGTCCTCCTCGTCTTCATTCAAACCCGGCGCGGGTTCGGGATGCGGCTGGCTCAGGTCCAGGCGAATTCCCGTCGGCGGACGGTCGCGCCACGAACCGACCGGATAAAGATCGGCTTCGAGTTTGGGGTCGTTGAGCCTGGCGGCAATGTGTGCACGCGCCAGCTTGGTCGGAGCGTGCATGTCCAGCCCCTGCACCAGCAGCATTCCCACGCTAATCGAGTCCACGCCGCGCCAGGGCTTGGGCCGATAGCCCAGCAGCCGGAACTCGACGGGAAAATGATGCGACTGCTCGCACTGCGCAATGTAGAGATTGACGCCGCGGGCGTAGTCGTCGAGGCGCGTGCGATCGGTGGCCGGCATCCGCGCGTAGATGCGCTCGGCGGCCACGCGAATTTGCAAAACGCGCTGCGTCTTGTCGTGCTTGATGAGCGCCGGACCGAGAATTTCGGCCAGCTCGCCGTTGGAGCCGCGCCGCAGGCTGTCCATCTGCCAGAGCCGGTCTTGCGCGGTGACGTAGCCTTGCGCGACGAAGAGATCGTCTTGCGAAGCGGCGGAGATGTGGGGAACGCCGTGGCCGTCGCGGCGCACAGTGACCGGCGCGGACAATCCCGCCAGATGCGCGTCGCCGTCTAGTTGCGGCAGCGCGGCAGTGGCCGTCGCGCGCAGCCAGAGCAGGCCGCCGCCCACCACCGCCAGCAACAGCGCCAGCAGCAGGCCGCCGGTCCATAGGGAAACCCGCAGCCAGCGCCGCTTGCGTAAAAAGGCAGTCCAAGCCGTCGCGCCCGCCGGCACCGGATCGAAGGGAGAGAGGTTGCTCATCGGTCAGCTACAGAATAACGCCGAAGAAGCTCCATTAGCGTTTATCTGCTTTTCGCGCAGCTTTATAACGGCTGCTGAAAGAGCTCTCCTTTGCGCTGACCGTTGAAATCCGCCGCCAGCCGGCATTGGCGCAGTTTACCGTTTTCAGAAAAATACACGCCGGGATCGCGGCCGAGAGTGGTCGAGACAAGGCCGCCATGGCTGCACGGAACCCCCTGCACCGTCTGGTCGCCGGCCAGGAAGCACTCCTTGAGCTTGCCGCTGGGATAGAGGGCGACGACAGAGCCTTCGCCTGGGCCCAGCGGGCCGCCGCCCTGGCAGCGCAGGCCGAGCACGGGCGCGTCGTGGCTCATCTGCACGAACTTCGGTTTGCCGTCCTCGGCGAGGGTGATCCAGGAGCCGGCCGGAATGGTGATTTCGCCGAAAGACATCTCGCGCGTCACCGTACATTTTTCAAGTTGGCCGCCGGAAAAGAACCACGCATAGCCCTTGTCGCAGAGAAAGCCCTGAATCACCGTCGGCCGGTCGAGATTTTTGCGCACGCTTTTAGGCAGGCTTTGGGCCAGCGCCGCACAGGCAAAGCCGCACAATAAGGCGATCGGAAACGCTGCTTTCATTCTTCGCTCTCCTTGATTGAAATTGAACAGGCAAGAGAGGTACGTTTTCAGTTTGCGACCGGTTCCGTTGCCGGCGCTACTGATCTTTTTCGCCGGTAGAAAAGCAATAAGATCAAGACCAGCAAAAAAATCGCGCCCAGAACCAGCAGGCTGCCTTCTGGACCGTCGGCGCCGCCGCTCCACAGCGGATTGCCGACCGGAGCAGCGGAGAGAAAATGCCCCTTGCCCCGCATTCCGCTGTCGGCCGTGCCGTAGAAAAAAGTTTCGGCCCAATCCCATGCGGCGTGGCAGCCGATGGCCCACCATGCCGAGCCGGTAAGGCGCACGCTGACGCAGAAGACAAATCCGATGGCCGCGGCGGCAAAAATTCCTACCCAATTTTCGCCGCCGTTCGATGTGTGATAGAAGCCGAAGACCGTCGAGGTGACCCAGGCCGCCTGCCAAAAGCCACCACTGCGTGGGGCAGATTTTTTCCAGAGGACGAAACAAGGGATCACGCCCAGCGCCGCGATGGCGTAAACGCCCCAGGCGCCGTTGCCTCCGCCGCCCAAAAGCAGAAGCAGGCAGAGGATGATTTCGGCGGCCAGTGCCCACCAGAAGTTAATGCCGCGCGCGAGCGTCGAAAGCGCGTAGCAGCGGAAGAGTCCCTCCTCGACCAGACCCACGGCGAGAAAAACGCAGCCCCAGAGCGCGGCGAAACGCAGCGCCTCGGGCACGGCAATCGTGGCCGCGCCCATATGCATCCAACCGCCGGCGACGAGCATGAGCACCAGCGCCGAGAGCGCAGCGAAACCTGCCGCCGCGCCAGAAAATAAATTGCGCGAGCCATGCCGCCGCGCCAGGTTGTAGCTTGCCAGCCGACGGCCTTCAAAGAGGCTCATCAGCGCCACCGCGCCGATGAGCGCCAGCAACGGAATCAACTCGACGGCCAGCATGAAGAGCACGGATTCGCCGCTGTTTTCTTTTACCCAGCCCGCGGCGAAAAAGATCGTTCCGGCGACCAGCCGGAAGAGGTAGTAGAGCCCGGCGAAAAGCAGCATCGACCAGCCGGCGCGCAGCCCTTGCGGCCCGAGCAAAACCCAGTCGAAGCCGCGCGGTTCGCGCGCAATTTCACGAACTTCATCCGCCGTTTGCTGCATTGGCGTTGGTATCTTTTCGGCTGGGGGGAGCAGCTCGGGCTCCATCGAGCCTCCTTCGATCACAAGAAGAGTCTATTGGCTGCATTGTACCGGTCCGATTTCTTCTTGCGAAAGGCGCGGCGCGCGCTGGCGCATGTACGCGGGAAGCAGAAAGGCTCCGGCGTTGTTTCGACCACCGGAGCCAATCTGGAGCCAGCCGGGAGAAAGTAACCGGCATTCGCGCATTTTTACCGTTGATGTAGAGTGGCTTTGAAGGGGCACGACTTGAGTCGTGCCGCAAAAGCGCCCATAAATCGAGGGCTTTAGCCCCCGAGGGAAGCTTCGTTTCCCTATGCCATTCCTGAAAATGCGCTATCGCGTTTTTTCGCCGGACTGGCCCGCTACCTGCAGATAGTTTTTGACGCTGAAAACGCCTGGCACGCCGTTGGCGCGGAGATACGCCACCTCCTTGTCGGAGAGCGAATCCACTTCGCCGTAAAGCGCCACGTTGCCGTTCTGCACCGAGATGCGGATCGGCTTGGCGGGGTCGATGGCGTATTTGTTCAGCGACGAATAGCCGTAAATGGCGCGCGCGACGGCGACCCGAATGCCCCAATCCATCTGCGAAACCGGATCGACCTCGACTTCATCGACCAGATCCTTGACGCCGGGCATGGTCGCCACCAGGGCCAGCGCGGAGTCGCGGCTGGGGTAGTCATGCGCGTGGCCCGCCATCGTGACAACGCCGTTTTGCACCTTTACGCCGATGGCGTCGAATTCATTACCGTAGCCGACGCGGTCGTAGGCCAGCTTTTCCTGAATTTTATTTTGCAATTGGCTGTCGTTGATGTTGGGGCCTTCAACCTCAATCTGGTTGCGCACCGCGGTAACGCCCTTCACTTTGTGCGCGGCTTTTTCCGCATCCGCCTTGTACTCGTACAGGCTGACCGTGCCGGAGAGCGTGGCAATGCCTTTTTCGTCCACGCTCGTCTGTAGGTTTTTGAATTGCGTTTTGCCCAGCTTGGCACGCAGCGCGCCGGCGGTATCCTGCTGTTGGCCTGCGGCTATTGAGATTTGAGGAAGGACGAGGAGCGCGCCAGCAAACACCACGCCCAGAGCCAAAATACGCATTGTCCGTGTCATAGGGAACTCCTTCGCTTTCGCAATCTTTACAGTGGCCGGAAGACGTCGCAGTCTTCGCTAGCCCCCCGTGTACCATTCGACGCCCGATCCGGGGCAAAGGAAGCGGCAAAAAATGGCATGAAAAATATGAAGCGGCAATAAGAGCTTCCACCACGCCCATATTTTCTTCGCGTCATTGGAGAAAATGCTTCAGCGATAGCGGCGAGTATTTTTGATGACCATCGATAAAACGCCCGACTCGTCGCGGGCCAGCACCAGCGAAAGATGGCGGTTGATCGACACCTCGGCCTGCAGCAACTGCTGGCTGGTGGTGTTCACGCTGGTGGCGTAGGTCAGCACGACGGCGCGGCCGAACTGCTCCTGGACGGTGATGCGCGAGGTGGAGTTGCCGAAGGCGCCGAGATAGTTGGGATCGATTTTGACCGAGCTGGCGCCGAAGAGTTTTTGCACGCGGCTGCTCATGCTGGCGTTAAGCGCGCCGCCCAGCAGCGCGTCGGCGGAGGTGGAGGCGGCGTGCTCCTGCTGCTGCGTGTAGAGCCGCTGCTGGCTGGCGGTGCGGCCCAGCGCCAGCAGTGAAACCACGTCGGCCTCGGGCAGCGGCGGATCGCTGCGGTAGATCACCGACATTTTTTGCGGCGTGCCGTGCAGCCCCAGCGAGATGTCGTAATCTTCCACCCGCGCCGTGGCGTTCAAGTCGATCATCGGCTCGATGCGGACCGGGTTGGTGAAGTTGATGTCGCCGCGTTCGAGCTCGTAGCGCGTGCCGGCGATCATGGCGCTGCCCTCAGAGATGGACACACGGCCCAGCAGTGTGGGCGAAGCCAGCGTGCCGCGCACGCGCAGATTGACGCCGCCGGCCAGCTTGGCGAAGCCGTTCTGGAAGTTCAACTGCGGCGAGGAGCCGATGTGCACATCCAGCCGCACATGATTCGAGGGCGCGTCGGCGGGCGTAATCGCCGTTCCCGCGGTGCTGGTCTGCGCGGCCAGCGATGCCAGATCGAAATCGGGACTGGTACTGAAGCGCGTAATCACCACTTCGCCGCCCAGCAGCAGATTGTTCTGCGAGCCCTGCAGTTGCAGCTTGGCATCGACCAGCGAGCTGACGCCCTGCGGATAGCGCACGCGCACGCTATTGCCCGTTACCGAGAGGTTGGCATAGATGCCGCGCTCGTAGGCCAGGTAGCCGCCCACATTCAACTGGCCGCCGCCGCTGACCGCCGTAAGATTTTTTACGTCGAGCCGGTTCTGGCTGAACTCGAGCGTGCCGTGCATCTGGCTCAGGCCGTTGGAAAGATCGCGAAGCGAGAGCGAGCCGTTGCGAAGATCGACACGGCCTTGCAGATTAGGGTGCTGCATGGGCCCGTGCGCTTCCACCTGAAAGGTAGTGAGACCGCTGGCGGTCAAATCCGGATCGAGAGTTTCGGCCAATTTCAGATTGACCGAACCGCTGGCGGCAAAATCCAGTTGCCGCGCGCCCTGCAGCGACAGGCCGCCCTGCATGCGCATGTCGGTCTGATCGCCGGTTACATGCAACGGATCGAGAACGATTCGTCCATTGGCGAGAGTGGCGTGCGCACCGCCCACGCCTTGCAGACGAACGCCGGCCAACGTCATCGCCAACTCGCGGAGCCGCGCCTCGCCGCGCAACTGTTCGACGTGGGCCAGCGGTCCGTTCACCGTAATCGTGCCGGCCAGCAACGAATCGCCGCTGAAGGCTTTTACGTGCGCCATCTTCAGCAGCACGCCGACATTGAAGCGGGAAAAATCGAGCTGCGCCTGGGTCGGATAGCCGCCGCCGAGCTGCGTTTGGCCACGCAGCGTCAGGCCCGCGCCTTCCATCTGCGAGGTCGCGTTGTAGTTCAGCGTGCGATTGGCGGCGCTGTGCACGGTCGCGGTTAATGCGCCGAAGCGTTGCCCGCCCGCGGTCAAAGAACTGATTGCCGCGTGACCATCCAGATGCGGATCGGCGACCGTACCTGCGGCGATGAGTGCCAGATTCAGCTTGCCGTTGACGTCCCAGCCGCGGCGCTGGATCGAACCGATGCGCGCGATATCGATGCCCGCGCCGCGCGCGTCGGCCTGGAAGCGCTTGCTCTTGAAGTCGTAGCTGCCAGAGGCCGAAAACGTGCCGCCGGCAACGCCCAGCCTCGCCGAGCCGACCTTGAGCGTTTGGCCGGCCAGCGAGCCCTGCGCGTGCAGACGTTCGAAGGCTTCGCCGTACAGGCTGCCGCCGGCCATCTCAAGCGAGCCCGAGGCCGAAGGCGCGCGCAACATCCCTTCCACCTGAACGCGCGCATCAAAGAGGCCCGTGACAGGCAGCTTCTTATTTTCTTTTGTGGCGATGAACGGCTGCACGTCGGCGACATTCAACTTGTCAATTTCCAGCCGCGCATGCACTGTGGAGTTGCCGCCGTAAGCCGGCGGACGTGGCGCGGCGTCAAGCGTTCCGACGAGCGACACGCGCGCCTTGCCGCGAATCAACTGCGCGCGCTGGATGGCGATCTGCGCCGGCGAATAGCTGCCCACGGCGTCAATCTCGTCAAGATAGACGAACTGCGATTGATTGCCATCCGTCGGCATTTCCAGCGAGAGCCTCGTAGCCTTCAGGTCTCCGGCCAAATGCGGCTTGGCCAGCGAGTCCGTCCACGCGCCGTGAAAATCGGCCTCTCCGGCAAGCACCAGAGGCAGCGCCGCGGCGCCGATTCTGCCCATGCGCTTTACGCCCAGCACGCGAAGCGCGGTGTCGAATTCGGCTAGATTGCGCGAGTGAAAATCCAGGCTCAATCCCGACGGGTTGGTCATCGGATAGACGCCCAACTGGCCGTGCGCTTCGAGCACGCTGGCCGGCAGATGCAGTTCCAGCTTTCGCAGATCCACGCCGCCATTGCGGTGCGTGTAGGTCGCATCGATCGCGCCATTGGCCGGCGCCTCTCCGGCCGGCGTTTGCCGCGAAGGGCTCAGGCCGAGCGCCGTGGTGATCGTAATGCTGCTGTTCTCTCCGTTGGCCCACTCCGCGGTCGCCTTGCCGTTCAGCCGCGCATCAATGCCCAGCCGGCGATAGGCCGGCGTACAGAGCATGTCGAGAACCGCATCCACCGACACGCCGCGAAAATCGGCCCGCACCTTGCCGTTCATGGGAATGTCGGGGACCACGTCGCGCACGGTGGTGTCGCGGCTGACCGACGAACTGGGAACGGCCGGCGACGAGCCCGTGTACCAGGGCGACAGATCGACAAAGCCGGCGATTTCGCCGCCCTGGCGCAGCCGCACCAGAACCTGCGTAATCAGCAGACGGCGCTGGTCGGCATGGGCCCAGGCGTCAAGATTGATGCCCCGCGCGGTTACGTCCTTGCCGGTGTAAGAGGCATTTTCGGCGTGCACGCTGCCGTCGAGATGGAATGCGCCGCCCTGGCCGCCGCCGATCAGATTCACGTGCGCGATACCCTCGGGCACATCCGGGTATCCGGTAATCGGATCGATCAGGCTCAGGTCCAGATCGCCGGCGATTTTGGCCTGCCAGCGCGGATGGCGAAAGTCGTCGAGCACGCCGTTGACTTCAAGCACGCGGTCTTTGCTTCCCCAATTGTGCGCCGTGAGCCGCGCATTGCGCAGCCACAGCCGCGTACGCTCCAGATCGAGCGTGGCTTCGATTTTGCCGTGCACCGGATGATAATTTTTCTTGGGCAGGCGGCGGGAAAGATCGAGATCCGTAGCGCCCAGTTGGATTCTGTACAACTCGGCCGAAGTGGGCGTGGCGGGCGCGTAGCCCACCGCCAACGCAAGATGGCTGACGGAGAAATCGAGCGGCGCGTAACGGTCCTGATTGTCGAAGCCGGTGGCGCGGCTTTCAAAATCGATCAGCCCCTGTTCGACCGCGACGCGGCCGGCACGCAGCTTGAAGAGCGTATCGATCGCGGATTTGTTTGCCTTTCGCGGTTTGCGCGGCTGCGGCTGATTGGTCGAGCCATTGGGATACACGATGAAGTGCAGCCGCGGTTGGTCGATCTCCAAACTGTGCAGCAGAATTTGCGGGCTCAGCAAATTGAGCACGCTGATTTGCACGCGCAGATGCGCAATGCGCGCGTAGGGCGCGTCGTTGGCGTCTTCCAGGCCGTGAATCACCAGCCCGTCGGCCTCGGCCTCAAGGCGAAGCAAATGCCAATGGAAGGCGGCAATCTCCACGCGACCGCCGGTGAGCGTTTCAATCTCGACGATCAGACGCTTGCGCACCAGATTTTCAACGACGGACGAGCTGGCGACAAAATAAAAACCCACGGCGGCAACGGCCAGCAGCGCGGCAACAGTCGCGGCCGCAAGAGGCAGATGGCGCAAGAAGAAGCGGCGCAGGCGGCTGCGCGGCTGTGGCGCGGCAAGCGGCGGCGCGGACGCGGCAAGCGCCGGCTCGGCTGGAATCGGAGGCTTTTCGTCTTCGCTCATAGACCTCCTTTTCCCGGGCTATGCGCGGTCGGCGCGCCTTCGTCGTCGGGCGCGAGCGCGGGATCGAGCACCTCGACGTCGCCTTGCTGGCGCAGATTCTTGAGCCAATCGTCGAAGAGCGCATTCACCTGCTGTTGCAGCAAAATCTCTTGAATGCGGCTGGAGACCTGCTTGAGCGGAGGCGCCGTCTCGCCTGCCGCGTACTGCGGCAACAGCGTTTCGCGATAGTAGCTTTCAATCTGCTGCGGCGTAATCTGAATTCCCTGCCGGAAGCGCATCTCGATGAAACGAAGAATCTCCAGCCGGTAGCGCAGATAGGCTTCCACGCGCTCCGGCGTAATCCCGTGCGCAGCTAAAAAAGACTTCCAACCTGCGGCGGAGGCGCAGTCCTGACGCCCGCAATCCGGCAGGGTTTTGCGAATCTCGTCCAGCCGCGCGCTCACTTCTTCTTCGGTGGGCATCACGGCCTGCATGTCTTCGCGGCGAATCTGCTGCTCGATCAAATTACGGCTGATCAGCCGCTCCAGCACCCGCGAGCGGTTCGGTTCGTCCTGCCGCCTGCGGTTGGGCTCCAGAAACGAAAGCTGGATCTCGTCGTCTATGTCGCTGGATAAAATTACGTGCCGGTTCACGACCGCCACCGCGCGATCGAGCACGACGAAGTTGCTGACCGGCTGAATTTTTTCCTGCGCGGCGCAGGGCAAAACTGCCGCGACCGCCAGGCAAACCTCCAGCGCCCGCAGCCTGCAATTCCAGATTGGCTTTCGCTCGCGCATCAGAAGGCCTGCCCCAAGCTGAAGAAGAAGTTGAAGTGCTGCGCCTGGCCCACATATGGATTGGAGAGAAAATTCGGGCTTACCGAATAGTTGATGTTTACCGGATAGACCGGCGGATTGAGGTTGTAGCTGAAGTCGAAGCGGATGGGCCCGACCGGCGTGTGATAGCGCATGCCCAGCCCTAAAGCATGCGAAAAATCGTTAAAGCTGCACATGCCCTGCGGTCCGGTCGACGCGCTTGGCCCAGGCGGTGCGGAATCGGGATTTTTGTCGGCGGGAATATTGAGCTGTGGATCTTTGCAGGCGCTGCTTTTGGGCTGGCGTACGCGCAGCGCGCTGGCCCAGGCGTCGCCGGCGTTGGTAAAAACGTTGCCCATGTCGTGAAAGAGCACGAAGCTCATCGTATTGCCCATCCAGGGCAGCGTGGGCGGAGGCAGGCGCAGCTCGGTGCTGTTGGTCAGCGTGCCGGCGCCGCCGATCTCGTAGCCGGTTTCGGGATCGCGCGGTCCGGCGGCGTTCTGCGCAAAACCGCGCAGCGAAACCGCGCCGCCGGCATAAAGCCGCTCGGGCAGCGGAATCATGCCGCTCGAGCCAGCGCCGAAGGCGCGAATTTGCCCGTAGCGCGTATTGCGCGCCAGCACAAAACGATTTTTGTTAAAGCTGTAGTAACTCGAGTTCGAGGTATCGATGCGGTTGAACTCGGCCTGCGCGCCGAAGATCTTGGCCGAGAAAAACTCCTGAAAGCTGGTGTAGGTGCCCCGGTGCGCGTCCATCGGTACGTCGCGCGTGTCGCGAATCCAGGTAAAGGCCGGACCGCCCACGCGCCGCGCCGTCGATAGCTCGGAAATTTCACCCGGATAAACCTGCAGGCTGCTGGCCGCCACTTTAACTCTTCGATAATTGATCTCGTAGATAAACGTGTTGGCGCGTGAGATCCAGGCTTCCGGATGGTTGAAATTCTCCGCCCAGCGCAGCGCCCCTTGCAGGCGCGAAGCCACGTAAGTCGAAACGTCCAGGCTGTTGGCGTAGCCTCCGGAGAGGGTAAAGCTCAGGTTCTGGTTGTATTCCAAGTGCGGAATCTGGTACTGCAAGCCGAGGCTCTGTTCAAGCAGGCCGTAGGTGCCGCGGACAGAAAAGGATTGATCGCGTCCGAAGATGCTGTTGCGCGTAACGTCTGCCAGCACGCGCAAGCTCACTCCGGTTTTGCCGTTGGGATCGCATTTGACCCCGGCCACCAGCGCGCCGGCGCAGTTGTTCTGCGGCTGTCCGGTCTGCACTTCGAAGCCGCCGCCGTAGGTCAGCAGCCAGCGCCGCGCCTCTACCGCCTGCAACAAAATTGTCTTATCCGTCTCGCCGCCGGTGGGATTGACCACGGCGGCGTTGACCTCGTTAAACAGCGCGAAGGAGTAAAGATTCCGTTGCGTATCGACCAAAGCGTCCTGGTCCAGCGGATTGCCGGCATGAATGGTGATCGCCTTGGCTACGGTTTTTGGGCGCGTCGTCCGCAGCCCCGTCAGCAACACATTGTGCACAAAAAACTGCTTGCCTTCGTCAACGTGAAAGAGCACATCCACCTTGCCGCCGTTTTCCGGCTTCTGCGTCACCGTCACCGTCGCCTGATTGAAGCCCTGGCTATAGTATTGGCCGATCAGCGCATCGTGGTCTCCGGCCAGATCGCGCGGCGAGAGCGCCTGGCCCGGCGTGGTGTTCATCAGCGCCTGCAACCGGATGGCGGGAATATGCTGGTTGCCATCGATTTCCACCGTGCCCACGCGCTGCTGTTCGCCTTCGGCGATATGGTAGAAAACCGTCAGCGGCGCGGTACGCTTTCCGTGCGAATCTTGCGCGGCCACGCGGCTTTCCGACGTCACCTTCACCTGCGCGAAACCGTTGTCGCGGTAGAGCGCCTCCAGCGCGTTCTCATCGGCCGACACCAGCGACTGGCTGTAAATTCCCTGGCGATCCAGCATGTCGGAGGCGTGTACGCTCAGCAGATCCATCAGCGGCGCCGCCGAAAAATACCGGTTGCCATCCACCACGACCTTTTCCACGCGCCGGCGCTCGCCCAACTGCACCGTATAGACAATCGTCACCAGTTGGTCGCCGGAGGCTTGCTGCTTGTGGTCGGCCTTGGCGTCGAAGTAGCCCAGCCGCTGGTAGTAGTCGCGCAGGCGGCGATTGCCTTCATTCAGCAGATCCTCGTCGACGCTGCCCTCCTCGAAGATCGGAATCAGCCGCTTGATGCGCTCCTCGCCGAGGCTGACTCCTTCCACTTCGACTTTCACCACCGGCCCGCGATGAGCCGTGAAGTGGTAGTTGACCGCCGCGGCCGACGCATCATAAGTCGCCGATTCCAGCTTGACCTCGGCCTCCAGCCGGCCCTGCTTCTGGTAGGCCTTCAGCACGCCGTCTAGCGCGCGATTGCCCGTGTCGCGGTCCACATGCTGGCCGCTGCGCAAATGCGCGTAACGGCAAAAGCTCTCCAGCGACATTTCCGGCTCACCCGTCATCTCGATTCGCCCCACGTGCGCGCGCCGACCCGAGGCGACCCGAAAAACGATGTCAACAAGCTGCTGGCTTGGCGCCGGCAGCGTCTGCGGCGTAATCGCCGGCTCGTAGTAACCATTGCTTTTAAGCGTATCGCGCATCTGTTCCACGGCCCGGTCAATTTTGGCCTTGGTCAGCCGCGTGCCGACTTCCAATTGGCCGGCCCGCTCCAACTGCATATTCATGGTTGCGCCGGTCGCGCCGGTCACGCTCACCGCGCCAATAAAACTCCGCGGCGTTCCGCGGAAAACCAGCGCCACGCCTTCGCCCTGGCGCGCGCCGCCGGCCTCAATCGTGTCATAAAGTCCGGTCGCATAAAGCTGGCGCAAGCTCTTGCTCACGTCCTCGGCCAGCAGCGGCGCGCCCACGGTCTGGGCCAGATGGCCGGCCAGCGCGCCCAGTCGCTGCGATGAGAGACCCTCGAATGAAATGCTTTTTACCGGCAACCCTTCTAAAGAAGCAAGCGCGGCCTCCGGCGTTGGTCCCGGCGCGCCGGCATCGGTTTGCGCCCGCGCGGCCGCGCAAGCCAACAGCATGGCCAGCAAAACATAAGCGGCGTTAAACGCCGCGGCCCAGCCTCGTCGCCGAGGATTCCGGTTCGTCCAATATCGTGCCATCGGTTTGATCCGCAGAATCATATCTCAGGAAAAAACGCCTCGGATTTCCTTCCGTCTTCAAGGCAGAAAAACGCACTCCAAATCGCTGACAGGCCGCCAGGGTTCGTGGTTATCTGATCCTCTCCGGTAGGCCCAAACCGCTCCCCTTATACTAACGAGGAAGGTTGCCGCGGCCAAACCTGTAAATTCGGCCGTACTTTGCCTCCTTCGGCCCGGCATGGGCTGCCGCCGTTTGGTTTTGGCAAGGTGCTGCCGCGGATTTTATAAGCGATCGCGAAAGAAGCGCATGAACGATTCATCCTCTCCTGAAGCTCGCCGCTGCGAATCCGCCGACAGCGCTGACCCGCCCGCTGCGTTTTCAGCCTCCCGGCCAGCGGTCGCTCGCCCCATCTCGGCCGACAGCGATCTCGTGATTTCCGCGCAGGCCGGCGACCATTACGCCTTTGCCCAACTTTACGCCCTGCACAAGCGGCGCATCTATTCCCTCTGCCTGCGCATGGTTGGCAGAGTGGCCGAGGCTGAAGATTTGACACAGGAGGTCTTCCTCCATCTCCATCGCAAAATCACTTCTTTCCGCGGCGACTCGGCTTTTTCCACCTGGCTGCACCGGCTAGCCATCAATGTGGTTCTGATGCGTCTGCGCAAAAAGACTCTTTCGCTGGTCTCCCTCGACGAAGTGATGGCCCCCACCGCGGACGACAGCCCCGGCCGCAGCTTTGGCGCCGCCGACCCGGCCCTGGCCGGCGCCATCGACCGCCTCGCCCTGCAGCGTGCCATTTCCGAACTGCCGCCCGGCTACCGGCTGATCTTTATCCTTCACGATGTCGAAGGTTTTGAGCATAATGAAATTGCCTCAATACTCGATTGCACGATAGGCAACAGCAAATCCCAGTTGCACAAGGCCCGCCTCAAGCTGCGCGATGCCCTGCGCACCGACAAGCGCCAGGAGGGGCGATCATGACCGGCGATCCTAAACAACTTAGTTGCGCCGAATTCCAGGCCCAACTGCCCGAACTGATCGGCGCGGGTGGAGACCCTTCCACCCACCCGCATCTGCAGCACTGCCCGCTCTGCCGCGCCCTGCTCTCCGACCTTGAAACCATCGCCGAGGCTGCCCGCAAGCTCTTCCCCAGCGTGGAGCCTCCCGACGAGCTCTGGGAGCAGATCGAATCGGCCATCAAGCGAGAGGAGGAGCAAGAAATCCACTCCCGATAAACTCCTTCATCCTTAGAAAAATCTATAATTTGCCCTTCTGCAGCCCTGCGCCTTCCCGACCTCCGCATCCCGCAGCAAAATCCATCGTTTTCCTCAGCTTCCCGCTCACACTCCTTCCGATTCCGCCGATACACCCCTCGAATGGTAAAGCGCCGCCTCGACATTGAGAGGCCGCGGAAAAACGCCAAATTTTGGCTGAAGGGAGAAAAAAGATCCCTTGGAGATTAAACAGCGCGCTGATTTTATTGCAGTTACGGCACGATTGAGGTCGCGTCCTGGCGCTAGAGCATTTTCATCGCTGGTTTAGTGGAAATGCTGGTGTAGCGGAAATATGGGTGCCACATTCTAGCTGCGTTCTTGCTTTTTGCGGCTAGGGTGGGGGGGGTGCCAAGTCAATCAATACTCCGATACACCTATTGTGAAAATGCGCGATACACACTCAAAATGAAGTTTTTTTCGCGCTCTGTTGCGCCGCTGCCTATTGAGGTGGATTGCGATTGAAGTTCATCTGCGCCCCCGCGAAGCGTATCTGCCCCCTTGCGAAGCATATCTTGTTGACGCGTAATCGGTTACCTGACAAGTAGGGAACCCGGATGCAGGCCAGCGCGTAACCAAATGCGCCCGGCACAAAGAATAGAGGCGCAAAAAAGTGCCAGATTTGAAACTTTTTCCGTTTATGAGTTATCTAAAAGAAGAAAAACTGATACGAGGACACTCAATGTCGAAGCAGCCACCATCTCCATCGCACGATCAATCTCCCGTGAGCGCCACTAGCCTCCGCCTTGTCCCTGTTCTGCCTGTTCGCGATACCGTTCTCTTCCCTCACGCCGTGCTACCGCTTACCGTTGGCCGCGAGAGTTCGATTCAGTTAATCGAGTCGCTCGGCGATGAGCGGACAATCATCGTCGCCGCGCAGCTCGATCCGCGCCTCGACACCCCCACCCCGACCGACCTGCATCCGGTCGGCACCATGGCCACGGTGCACAAAGTTGTGCGCATGCCCAACCAGAGCCGCTTTGTCTTCACCGAAGGCACCGAGCGCGTGCGCCTGGTACGCTTCGTGCAGTCGGAGCCCTACATGATCGCCGAGGTCGAGATTCTCGACGACTCCATGCCCGTCTCCTCGCCGAATTTCGAAGCGCTGGTCCGCAACGTTGTCAGCCAATTCCAGCAGATCGTCGCCGAGTCGCCAACTCTTTCCGACGAGTTGCGCACCATCGCCACCAATATCGATGAGCCGGCCCGCCTGGTCGATTTTGTCGCCTCCTCGTTGCCGTTCCTAACCACCGACGACAAGCAGCGGCTGCTTGAAGCGCCGGTCGTGGCCGATCGTCTCGAGCAGTTGAATCAACTGCTGGCCAAAGAAATCGAAGTCCAGCAACTGCGCGCCAAAATTCAAAACGAAGTACAGGATCAGGTGCAGCAGTCGCAGCGCGACTACTATCTACGCGAGCAGCTCAAAGCCATTCAGAAGGAACTCGGCGAGCAAGACGAGGGCCAGCGCGACATCGACGAGTTGCGCCAGAAGATCGAAGCCGCCGGCATGCCCGACGATGTAAAAAAAGAAGCGATCAAGGAGCTATCGCGCCTGCAGCGCATGTCGCCGATGGCCGCCGACTACTCGCTCACCCGCAACTACATCGAGTGGCTGGCCATTCTGCCCTGGGCTAAAAGCTCCGGCATCAAAATCGACATCGCCAAAGCCAAAGAGATTCTCGACGAGGACCACTACGAGCTGACCAAGGTCAAGGAGCGTGTGCTTGATTACCTGAGCGTGCTCGAGCTCAAGCCCGACATGAAGGGTCCGATTCTCTGCTTTGTCGGACCTCCAGGCGTGGGCAAAACCTCGCTCGGCCGCTCGATCGCGCGCGCCCTGGGGCGCAAGTTCCAGCGCATTTCGCTCGGCGGCATGCACGACGAGGCCGAAATCCGCGGCCATCGCCGCACCTATATCGGCGCGCTGCCCGGCCAGATCATCCAGTCGATTCGTCGCGCCGAAACCAACGATCCAGTCATCATGCTTGACGAGGTTGACAAGCTCGGCCGCGACTTCCGCGGCGATCCCTCCTCGGCGCTGCTTGAGACTCTCGACCCGGAGCAAAACAACACCTTCCGCGACAACTATCTCGATGTGCCCTTCGATCTGTCGAAGGTTCTCTTCATCTGCACGGCGAACATGCTCGATACGGTGCCGCCGCCCTTGCAAGACCGCATGGAGATCATTCCGCTCGAGGGCTACAGCGAAGAGGAAAAGCTGCACATCGCCAACCGCTACCTGATTCCGCGCCAGATCAAAGAGAACGGAATCACGCCCGAGCAGATCGAGTTTCCCGCGGATGTGGTGCGGCACATCATCCGCCACTACACGCGCGAAGCCGGCGTGCGCAAACTCGAGCAGACCATCGGCACCGTTTGCCGCAAGCAGGCGCGCCGCGTCGTCGAAGGAAAAACGGAAAAGCTCGTCGTCTCGCGCGAAATCATCAAGGAATTTCTAGGTGGCATTCTGGTCCGCGTCGACACCGAAATCGCCGAGCGCGTCAAGCGTCCCGGCGTGGCAGTAGGCTTGGCCTGGACTCCGGCCGGTGGCGACATTCTCTTTATCGAAGCCAACAAGATGAAGGGCAAAGGCAACTTCACCGTCACCGGCCAGATTGGCGACGTGATGCAGGAGTCGATGCAGGCCGCTCTAAGCTGGGTCCGCTCCAACGCCACGCGCCTTGGGCTGGAAGAGGACTTCACCAAGGATCTGGATCTGCACATTCACGTTCCGGCCGGCGCCATTCCCAAAGACGGTCCCTCGGCCGGCGTCACCATGGCCACCGTTCTGGTCTCGCTGCTGACCGACACGCCTATCCGTCCACTAACGGCCATGACCGGCGAAATTACTTTGAGCGGCAATGTGCTGCCGGTCGGCGGCATTAAAGAGAAGTTCCTCGCCGCCCGCCGCGCCGGCGTCGACACCATCATTCTGCCGGCCGAAAATCGTCAGAATGTCGAGGAAGATATGACGCCCGAAATGACCGAAGGCGTGACTATCCACTACGCTAAGCAGATCGAAGACGTGCTGGCCGTGGCGCTGCCGCTGCTGGCCGCCAAACCGCAACCGCAGCCGCTGCGCCCCAACGCGGAAACCGCCGTAAGCGCCACTGCTTAACCACGCAAAAACCAGAGCTCCTGGGTTCCGCATATTGGAACCCAGGAACCGCTTCAGCCAATGATTGACTCGATTCGATACAGATTAGCGGGTTCTTAAATTTCGCCGATAAAGATACTTGTCTCTCTGTCCTCTAGATACACCAATAATCCCGCTGCCACTGCGCTAGGTAATTCCTACGCACGACGCAGCATAATCGCCTGAGCGTGCAATTGCACCAAGAGTTGAATAATGATCGATGCAAAGAAGCTTGTGCCTCTCTCCCTTTCCCCAAAAACCACAGAAAAACAGAATTCGTTTTTGAAGCAACGTCTTAATGCGGCACTTGAACAAGGCGTCAACAAAGCCGTTGAACATCTGGATCAGCAAAGTATGCGGGCCGTACTCGAAGCCGACGCGGCGCTTCAGATCGAGATATCCGAAGCGGTCGTCGAAACCGTTCGACGTCATACAAAGAGCGAAAAGTTCAAAAGCGAAGAGATCAGCTCTAAACACGCCTACCCACAGGCTTATCGCGTGCGGACGATCGAAGCGCAGGTGGCCGAGCTCAAAAAAGCCTTTCCTTCTCTCGGCAAATGCAAAGAAAGTCTCGCTCATCGCCCTTTGCCAGACAAGGCCGAAGACTGGTTCGCCATTCCCCGCTGGCAAGCCTTGGCGCCCACCTATGGCGAGGCGGTCGAAATGGCGGTCAATGCTCTGGCTGAAAAGCGCAGGTTCTCCAATCGCATTGCCGGGCGAACAAAAGAAGCTTATCTTCGCCAGTTCGAACGCACGCAACAGGCCGAAGCCATTTTGGCCGAGCAACAATCCGGTAACGACATTCTGGTCGTCGCCTTGCAAGCCGGCTTGCTGCACCGAGGAAACTCCGCCCGCCGCACGCGCGTGATTCTGGCCAACAATGAATATCCGCTTGGCGCCTTCGCCGTCGCCTGCCTGTTGCTTACCCATCCCGAGCGGCTGTCGGCCGGCGAAACCTTGATGATCGACTGTGGCGGCGACGAATATTCGCAGAACAAAGATGGCGTTTTCGATCGCGTCCCGCTCTTCGACTACGACATCTCCGGCATCGAGTTCAGCATCTATTACGACAACCGGGCCTGGGATACGTGGGGCACGCCGACCGCGTTTCTCTACAAACAGGACTAGCTCCGTGACCGCTTAAACTTCTGCCGTCGAGGGTGCCCCAGGTCTCGATTTTGAGACCTGGGAACCTCAACGCTAAGGATCGAAATCATCTGGTCACGATCCCAGCAACATCCTATCGAGCATCGAAATCATCCGGTCATAGCCTCTAGCGAAACCTGCTATTTCTCCGATAAAAAGATTGAGGACTTTTGCGCGCAGGCGCAAAACAGTTCGCGGCCGTGGCTGCCCGGAATCTGCCCGCATGATGTTGCAAGGGCCGCCGCAACGAAACCCCACACTAAGAGCTGAATTATGGCGGATTCCAAAAAGCTCGTTCCATTGCCTCTTTCCGGAAACACCACCGAGCAGCAGAACTCGCTGCTGATGCTGTCTCTAGAAGATGCCCTCAGCCACGGCTTCAAAGAAATCATTACGCAGATCGACCGGCAAAGCGTGCAGGCCGTTCTTGAGGTCGGCGCCATGCTCAGGCTCGAGGTATCCAAAGCGGTTACCGAAGTCGTTCTTCGCCATACCAAAAGCGAGAAATACAAAGACGAAGAGACCAGTTCCAAGTGCACTTACCCACCCAACTATCGCGTACAACCGGTCGAAGCGCAGGTTAGCGCACTAAGAAAAATCTTTCCCTCTCTCGGCAATTGCCAGGAAAAACTCGGCCGCATCCCCTTGCCCGACGAGCCCGAAGGTTGGTTCGCCATTCCGCGCTGGCAGGCGCTGGCGCCCACCTACGGCGAGGCTGTTGAGAAAGCTATCGCCGCGCTGGCCGCCCGGCGCAAGTTCTCCAATCGCATTGCCGAACGCCTGGGAGAAGCCTATCTCCGCCAAACCGAGCGCGCGCGTCTGGCCGAAAAAACAATAGCCGACCAGCAATCGAACAACGACATTCTGGTTGTCGCCGCGCAAGCCGGCATGTTGTATCGCGGCAGCTCGGCCCGCCGTACGCGCGCCATTCTGACCATCAACGAATTCGCCTTGGGCGCCTTCGCCATCGCCTGCATTTTGCTCACGCACCCCGAGCGCCTGTCGGCCAGCGAAACCCTGATGATCGACTGCGGCGGCGACGAGTATTCCCTGCGCGGCGACTACACCTTCGACCGCGTTCCCTTATTCGACTACGACATCTCCGGCATCGAATTCAGCATTTATTACGACGACCGCGCCTGGAATATGTGGGGCACGCCAACCGCATTTCTCTACAAGCAACTCCAGAGCGCCTGAATCGTCTCTTTATTCAAGCCATAAAGCAGTATTTGTCAGCGCCTCATCCGCCTTGACGCCGGCATAATCGCGCAGTAGCTACCGCAAATCGCCCCACAATTCTGCGGGAAGGCCAAAGTTAAAATTTGTAAGTGTTTGATTTTAATGGTCGGGACGGGCAGATTCGAACTGCCAAACAGTTCGGCTTCGCCTCGCTCCCCTCGCAGGCCATACTCAGGCGCTTTCGCTTGCGCTTCAGCGCCGGTTGGGATGCTCATTGCCGGCAGACAACAGCGCCAGAACAAGGAAAGCAAGAAATGTAAATGCTGAAAAATGGTCGGGACGGGCAGATTCGAACTGCCGACCCCTCGCACCCCAAGCGAGTGCTCTACCAGGCTGAGCCACGTCCCGACATGATGGCACCGATCCTTGGCGGACCGGCTTCTGGGGTCTTGTTTAGTTTACACCGGAGCGGGCGCAAACGCTCGTCCCGCGCCGCGGCTTCCACCAACCATAAACGGAAAGGTCGCGGCGGCCAAAAAACGGCGGAAACTACTCGGCCGGAGGCACGAACTCCGTGGGCAGGCCGGAGCTATCGCTGAAGAAAAAACTCTCCATCTGCGTAACGAGAAACTGCTGCGCCTGCGGCGTCCAGGGCTGCAAACGGTACTCGTTCAAGAGCATCCGCTGGCGGTCGATCCATTCTTCCCAAGCCAGCTTGGAGACGTTCTGGAAAATCTTCTGGCCAAACTCGGAGTCGAAGGGCGGCTCGTCGAGCCCCTCCATCTCTTTTTTGTAACGTACGCAAAAAACATTGTGCGCCATCGTGATTGCTCCTGGTTTCATTGTATTGGATAGGCTGGCTGGCGGCCCGCGGTGGCTGGCATGGGAAGAGCCTACAAAAATAATTACGGTGAATTGAGCAATATAGGCCAGCTCGGCCCTCTTGAATTCAATAACAATTCTGGTGGAGCATTTATAGGCTTTTCGGCGCGATCAATCTCCGTTCGAGATGCTTGGCTCAAGGGGGCTATTATGTCCGACTCGAATCCGTCCGGCCTTTCTGACAATGCCGCTGCCGGCATTGCCTACATCACGCTTATTCCGGCCATCGTTTTCCTGATTATCGAGCCCTTCAAGAAAAGCTCCTATGTGCGTTTCCACGCCTGGCAGTCAATCTTCTTTTTCGTTGCCTGGGCGGTGATCGACATTCTGATCGGCTTGGTGCAAAATATTGTTCCTTCCGTCGTCTTCCTGACCTTGACGGTTTTGCAATTGGTCGCTCTGGCCATCTTCCTGGTCTGGATCTTTGTGTTCGTCAGCGCCTTTGGCGGCAAGCGCATCAAGCTGCCGATCATTGGCGGTATGGCCGAAAAACAGGCCAACAGATAGCGGCTTCCCCCTAGCAGCCCTCCCCGCCGCATGCGCAAACGGCCTCCATCTGGAGGCCGTTTCTGTTTATCGCCGCCGGTTCTTTTTGCCCATCTTGTTTCTGGCTTTGAAAGAACGACTCGGCGCGGAGGTTCCCCGCTTTTTCTTCGCTTTCGGATGGAATTTGGGTGTCTTCTTTCCAGTCAACGAAATTCCTTCTTCCACAATCGAGAATTGCAGTTTGCGCTCCTGAGCCAGAACGCGGTCGAGAATCACCTGGACGCGGTCGCCGGCGCGGAAATGGTTGCCGGAGCGCTCGCCAACGATTTCGTGCGCGTTCTCGCGCCAAATGTAGCGGTCGCCGCGCAGCGAATCGATAGGGACCAGGCCTTCGACGAAAAGATCTGTGAGCTCAACAAAGAGCCCGTATTTGGCGGGGTTCAGCACCAACGCCTCGAACTCGTCGCCAACTTTGTCTTGCATGAAGCGAACCTTTTTCCACTCGACCAGCTCGCGCTCGGCCTCGGCGGCGCGACGCTCGGCGGTGCTCGATTCTGCGGCGATCAAGGAAAGTTCGTCGACGGCAATGGGCGGGGTGAGTGCGGAATCCGTACCCACCTTAGCTCGTTCTTCGGAGCCGCGAAGATGGGGCGCCCGCGCCGGTTCAAGGCCGCGATGGGCTTCGTTGGAATTGGACCAGGGCGAGTCGAAGCGGCCCGAGGCGACTTCTCCGCGGCCGGAAACTCCGGCGCGAAGCAGCGACTTGGCGATGCGGTGAACGATCAGGTCAGGGTAGCGGCGAATGGGTGAGGTGAAGTGCGTGTAGGTGGGCGCGGCCAGGGCGAAGTGGCCCTCGTTGGTCTCTGAATAGCGCGCCTGGCGAAGCGAGCGCAGCATCAGGTAGCTTAGAATCCTCTCCTCGGGCTTGCCCTCGATGCGCGCGGCGAGCTTTTGGTACATGCGCGGCGTGACGGCGATTTCTTCGGGAATTTCATGCACTCTGGGCTTGCGGCCGGTATGCTGTGCCGACCGTCGATCGCCACGAGTGACGACGCGCTTGACCGGCAGCGGACCGAGACCAAGCGAATAGCCGAAGCCGACGGCCAGTTCTTCGAACTCGACGACGCGGCGCGCTTCCGGGCGCTCGTGAATGCGGTAGAGCGAGGGCACGGCGAGATCCTCGATCCACGAGGCGACGCACTCGTTGGCGGCCAGCATAAACTCCTCGATGAGGCGGTTGGCCCACGTGCGCTCGGCGCGGGTAACGCCGCTCATGCGGCCTTCGGCGTCAAACTCGATCACCGGCTCGGGCAAGTCGAAGTCGATGGAGCCGCGCAGCTCGCGACGGCGATTCATCAGCAGGGCCAGCTTTTTCATTCGCTCAAATTCGGGAGTGAGAGCGGAATACCGCGCGCGCGCTTCCTCATCGCCGTCGAGAATGGCGGTGACCTCGGTATAGGTCATGCGCGCGGCCGAGCGGATGAGCCCTTCGACGATTTCGTAGCTCTCGATGCTGCCTTCGGCGTCAAGCTGCATAAGGCAGCTCAGCACCAGCCGGTCTTCGTTGGGGCGCAGGCTGCAAATGTCTGTCGAAAGCTCCTGGGGCAGCATGGGAATAGCGCGGTCGGGAAAGTAGACGCTGGTGCCGCGCAGACGGGCCTCGCCGTCGAGCAGCGAGCCGGGACGAACGTATTCGGAAACATCGGCGATGTGGACTTGCAGCTCGTAGCCGCCATCGGGGCGTTCGCGAACAAAAACGGCATCGTCAAAATCTTTCGCCGTTTCGCCGTCGATAGTAACGATGGGCAGATCACGAAAGTCGCGGCGGCGCGCGGCCTCGGTTGCGTCAAGATGAGCGACACTGCGCGCCTCGGCCAAAACATTTTCAGGAAAGATTCGCGGCAAACGGTGCTTGCGGATCATCATCTCGACATCGACGCCGAAGTCGTCGGGCGAGCCGAGAATTTCAATCACGCGGCCCACGGGTGGATGCGTGGGCGTGGGCCAGGAGGTGATTTCGACATCAACGACCATGCCTTCCAAGTTCTCCAAGCCCTCCGGGCTTTTAGCTTTTGGACTGGCCTTGGTTCCGGCGCCCAACACGCGATGCGGCGACTTCGATGCGTCTTCGGCGGGCCGTTCCTGACCCAAGGGAATCTGAATCGTCTGCGTGATCCGCTCGTCGAAGGGGACGACGACGTTGCCGCGCTCGCGATCTGGGCGCGAGGAACGCCATCCAGCAAAAGTGGGCCGGCCGAGGGGCACGGCCGAGTGAAAAATGCCGACGACGGTTTGGTTGCGGCGATCGAGCACGCGCAAAATGCGGCCCTGGCGGCGGCCGTCGAATTTTGGCGGATCGAGTGAGACCAGAACCTGATCGCCCTGCATGGCGCCGGCAATCTCGTCGGGCGGAATGAAGATGTCCTGCGTTTCGGGCTGGCGCGTGTCGGGGCGCACGAAGCCGTAGCCGTCGCGGTGCAGGTCGAGGCGGCCGGCAAGCAGATCACCCTCGCGCGAGCCCCGCGGCGAGCCTGTGGGGGCCTCCTGCGCTGCGCGGGGCAGGTTCCAGTGCTCGCGATCGGGCTGCACCAGCAGGCCGCGCACGGTGAGCCGCGCCAGTTGTTCGCGCAAAAGCCGGCGGTCGCGTCCACCGCCCAGGCTGAGTTCGCGGACTAATTGTTTGTATCCGGTTTTTTGCCCCTCGGAGGCGGCGATTTTGGCCAGCAGTTCGCGATCTGTCATAAGCTCAGAGTACGTCAATGGGACGACGCTTTACTGACTAGGAACCACATCTGCCCAGAAATCCTAACCATGCCGTAGAATAATGGGGAACAAAGAATCCCGGGCAGCCGGAAGAAGGAGCCGTCCGATCCTCAGCCGCCGGGAGACTGCCGCGGGCCGCCAGCCGGGCTGGCACGCGGATGGATGGTTGAAGCAGACGCCGGGAATAGTACCCGACGCACTCCTCAACCCGCATCGGACAGAAAAGGAATCGACGTAGAGCGCTATGTGGAGACCGAGCCAAACCGTAACCCCGCACACTACCCCCACCCCTGAACCGGCACATCCGACGCCCACCACGCCCAGCACGGACACCATCAATCGCGCTGGAGTTTCCACGGGCGATCAGGCCGTCATTAGCAAGGGTCTGTATGTAAAAGGCGAGATCTCCGGCACCGAGTCGCTGTTTGTCGACGGCAAGGTGGAGGGTACGATCAACCTGCCCGGCAACCGCGTAACGATTGGCCGCAACGGCCAGGTCGGCGCCAACATCACCGCCCGCGAAATCGTGGTGCTGGGCAAGGTGCGCGGCAATGTATCGGCCGTGGACCGGGTCGACATTCGCGCCGAGGGCGCGCTGAGCGGCGACGTTTCGGCGGCGCGCATCAGCATCGAAGACGGCGCGTTCTTTAAGGGCGGCATCGACATTCGCAAGGGCGAAACCAAGCCGGCGCACAACGCGGCCACCGTCGCGGCGCAAACGCCGACCCCAGTCGCTCACGATGCGATCAAGCCGACGCAAGCCTAAAAACTCTACCCATCGGCTCTACACACAAACGCCTCTGCGCTTACAGGGGCGTTTTCTTTTTTTGTGCGCGAGCGGTTGCGAGAATTTTTTAGCGCATTTTCACTGCTGATGTAGTGGGAATTGGGAATATGGTGTATTGGAAATATGGGTGCCCCATTCTAGCCGCGTTCTTGTTTCTTGCGGGTGGGGTGTAAGTCAATCAATATTCGATATACCCAATGCTTTAGCTCAATCCCAGCCGCTTCATGGCCACGCGCGGCAGCGCCGAGCCGGTCTTTTCCAAAACCAATTTCGCTATCGCAATCCACAACAGCGTTCCGACGCAAAGGATAAGCATGTCTGCGAAGCGGGCGCTATGCGGCAGCGCCGGAAAGCGCGCAAGGCCGATGCGAATGCCGAGAGCGGCAAACCACGCGGCCAGACCAGCGATGGTTGAGGCCAGCAAACAGCGGCCCAGCTCGATGTAGTCCAGGCTGGCGATGGAAACCATGTGCCGCTGATGCAGCAGCACGGCGATGGCGAGGGTTTGCATCGCGATGCCGAGATTCGAAGCCAGCACCAGACCGACCGCGCCGCAGGCGTGATAGAGCGAGTAGTAGATGGGCAAAGAAATCAAGGTGACAACGGTACCGGCGACCATGGGCGCAAAGGTATTTCCCGCGGCGTAAAAGGCGCGGGAATAGATCGACTGCGCCGACCAGAGGCAGATGGAAACGGAGAAGAGCGCAAAGTAGAGGGCGCACTCGCGCGAGTCTGCGGCCGAAAAGCGTCCGCCAGTAAAGACCAGATCAATGGCCGGCCAGCCGAGAACGATCATGCCGGAACCGACCAGCAATCCGAGCGAGGTCACGCGCGAAACCGAATCGGCGACGCCGACGGCGAACTCGTAGCGGCGCTCGCGGGTCCACAGGCTGGCGAAAAACGGCATGGAAGCCGCGCCGGCGGCCTGCGCCAGCATGGCCATGGGCGCCATGAACAACTGTTTGGCGTAGCTCATCAGCGAAACCGCGCCGCCGGTGCCCGAGGCAAAGTGGGCGATGATCCAGTTGTCGGCGGTGACCAGCGAAACGCCGGCCATCAGCGGCAGCGAAAGCCGCACCCACTCGCGCAGGCCTTTGTCATGCCAGTCGAGAAGCACGCGATAGTGCACGCCAGCGCGGCGGGCAAAGATCCAGTTGAGCAGAAACGGCCCGCAGATGGCCCCGGCCACGGTGCCCACCGCCAGCGAAGAAACGCCGATGTACTTGACCAGCAGCAGTCCGCCGACGATCGGCCCCAGGCCGTAGATGAGCGGGGCAACGGCCTGCACGCTGAATTGCTTGCGCACCAGCAGTACCGAGCCGAAAACTCCACTGGCGAAAAAGCACAATTGCGCCGGCAGCAGAATGCGCGTGAGCCTGATGCAGAGAGCCGAGGTGTGCGCGTCAAAGCCGCTGAACCAGCCGCGCACGTACCAGGGCGCAAGCAGCTCGGCCAGCGCGATGGTCGCGCCCAACACCAGATACATGGTGGTGAGGATGACCGAAAGCGAGCGCTCGCCCTCAACCTCGCGGCCGGATTCGCGGTAGCGGGTAAGGATAGTGACAAAGGTGATGGAGGCCGCGCCGCCCACCAGAAAATACGCGATCATGTCGGGCAGCACGAAGGCGGCATTAAAGGCGTCTGCCTCCGGTCCGCGGCCGAAGAGCCAGACGATGTATTTAACGCGCACCAGGCCGATGATGCGCGACAGAAAGGTAGAGACCATCAGCAACACGGTGGCGGCAAAAACGCTGTAGGAACGCGATGGATGCAGCATGACCCGCAGGCGCGCCCAGCGCGAGCGCGGCGGCGTTTTCATCCCGGCTTGTGGCTGGGGATTTCGCGTTGTCGGCGATTCTGCCACTAAAAAGATTGTAGCGGGCTCTGTCAGCGCGGCTTCCAGAATCGGCAAGCGCGTATTCTGTAGCCATGAAATTTTTTCTTGGCTTGGGGTTCGCGCTTTCTTTGAGCGCAATGGCGATTGCGCAAGCGATTCACGGCCGCGGCGGCATCACGTTGCCCGCGCCGCCCGCGGTACAGGCGATTCCGGTCACCAACGATTATTTCGGAACCAGGATCGTGGACAACTATCGCTGGCTCGAAGAGGCCACCAGCGCCGAGACCAAGAACTTCATTGACCAGCAAAACGCCTACACGGCGCGCTACATGAAGCAGGCGCGGATGCGCGGCGAAATCGTCGACGATCTGGATGCGCTCGAACACGTCGAGCGCTGGGGCACGCCCATGCAACGCGGCGGCGATCTGTTCTTCACCAAGCGGCTTGCCGGCGAAGAGCAATCGTCAATCTACGTGCGCCACGGCTGGGCGGGAAAAGATGCGCGGCTCGTCGATCCGGCGCAATTCAGCCGCGACGCCAACACCTCTGTCCGGCTGGCCGATCTTTCGCGCGACGGCGAACTGCTGGCCTATGAGGTACGCCAGGGCGGCGCGGACGAAACCACGGTGCGCGTTTTCAATGTAAAAACCGGCAAAACGCTCGAAGACGAACTGCCCAGCGCGGATTATATGAGCGTGAACTTCACCCCCGACGGCAAGGGAATTTACTACGCGCGGCGCGACCAGCAGGGCACGCTCGTCTTCGAGCACCGGCTGGGCACGCTCATCGCGCACGACCGGCTGCTTTTCGGCCACGAGTTTCGCGGCGAAAAGCTGGGCCCCGGCGATCTGGTCGCCACCAGCGTGACCGACGACGGCCGCTATCTGGTTCTCACGATCGAGCGCGGCGTGCCGGCCAAGCGCGTGGACATTGTCTATCGCGACTTGACCAAGCCCGGCGCTTATTTTGAAGTGCTGGTCTGGGATGTGGAGGCGCGCTTTTATCCGATCTACGCCAATGGCGGCTGGTACGTGCGCACCGACTACAAAGCGCCCAACGGCCGCATTCTCAAGGCCGATCCCGGCATCATGCCCGAGGCCTGGACGACGATTGTGCCCGAAGCGCCGCAGGCGATCGACGACTTCAACATCGTCGGCAACAAAATCTACGTCAACCGGCTGCACGATGTAAAAGCCGAAACATCGATTTACACGCTCGACGGCAAGCCGGCCGGCGCACTGGCTTACGAAGGAATCGGCGCGGCGACGACGTTGGAAGGACGAACGACAGACCGCTTCGGTTTTTACACCTTCGAGTCATTCATCAAGCCGCCGACGATTTACCGGCTCGACACGGCGACCGGCAAGCGCGAAATCTTCGCCCAGCCAAAAATCCTCTTCGACTCCAGCCAGTACGAACTGCGGCAGGTTTTCTTCACGTCAAAAGACGGCACGCGCGTGCCCATGTTCGTCGCCGGCAAAAAGGGATTGAAGCAGGACGGAAGCGAGCGGCTGCTGATGACCGGCTACGGCGGATTCAGCTTGAGCGAACTGCCGAAATGGAATCCCGTTTACGCCTGGTGGATGGAGCGCGGCGGCTGGTTCGCGCTGCCTAACCTGCGCGGCGGCGGCGAGTACGGCGAGCGCTGGCACGAACAGGCCATGTTCGAGAAAAAGCAGAACGTCTTCGACGACTGGTTCGCGGCGGCCGACTATCTGGTCGCCAACAAATTCACCGCGCCGGAGCGCTTCGCCATCATGGGCCGCTCCAACGGCGGGCTGCTGATGGGCGCATCGATCGCGCAGCGGCCGGAGCTCTTCGCGGCCGTCGAGTGCGGCTATCCGCTGCTGGACATGCTGCGCTATCAACAATTCGAAATGGGATCGCTGTGGACGACCGAGTACGGCTCGGCGAAAGACGAGAATCAATTTTCTTATCTTGTAAAGTATTCGCCCTACCAAAACATCAAGGCGGGCGCGGCCTATCCGGCGGTGCTGTTTTTTACCGGCGCCAGCGATACGCGCGTCGATCCGCTCCATGCGCGCAAGATGACGGCGCTGGTGCAGGCCAGCTCCTCTAGCCGCCGGCCGGTGCTGCTGCACTATAGCGTTTCGGGCGGACATTCGGCCGGCGTCAGCGCCGAACAGGAGATTCAAGACGGCGCCGACCAACTAACTTTTCTCTGGCTCGAAACTGGACAACCCTCATCCCGAAAGTAATCTTAGTGGCCAAAATCGCTGAAGCATAAGTACCTAATTCCAGGTTGTCCCCCCGTAACCTCATGTTACGTGCGGCCTTTCCGATAAAAATGATGCGGAACCAAAGGCGCCACATACGCGTGTTTGCTGAACTTCGCTCAAAGAGCTCTTCAGCCCATACGCGGAAGGCGAAGGCCGACAACGCCCACGGGAACGCATCATTTCGTCATCATGCGGGCCAGGTCCGGCTGGCAAAGTCCGGCTGGCAAAGTAATGACGGGAAACATTAGGTGGACCCGGAGAGACAATGCCGCAAGTTGAGCTGTTGACAGGTGAAAACAAGTGGCAAAACGAGGATGCGAGAGTCGCCGCGCTCGTTGCGACGGGAATTCTCGATACACCCCCGGAGCCAAGTTACGACGCGATTACGCGCCTGGCGGCCGAGTATTTTAAGGCTGACACGGTGCTGCTCTGCTTTGTCGACCAAAGCCGCGTCTGGATCAAGTCTTACTGGGGCGAGGCCGTTCGCGAGCTGCCGCGCAAAGACTCGATCTTCGATATGATGCTGGCGGAAAACGGCTCGGTGGTTGTACCCGACCTTACCGAACGCCCTAAGTTTGATGGCCAGCGACTGATGATCCGGCGGCTCGAAGTCGCCTCTTTTGCCGCCGCGCCCGTGCGCTGCGCCGATGGCAAGATCTTGGGCGAACTGGTGATTTTTACCTGCGAGCCGCGCGGCGTTATGGCTGCCGACCAGCTACACATGCTGGAGAGCCTGGCCGACATCGCGGCCAGCCAGTTGGAGTTGCGGCGGCTGCGCAAGGCCTTCCATAAACGGCGCGTGCGGCGTTCGCACCCCATCTCCCATTCCGTAACCGAAATTTGGCCCCGCAGATCGGATCTGCGCCAGGCCTTGGAGGAGCATCAGTTCGTGCTCTACTACCAGCCCGAGGTCGAGCTGGCGACGCGCAGAGTCGTCGGGTTAGAAGCTCTGATCCGTTGGCAACACCCGGAGCGCGGACTGATTCCGCCCATGGATTTTATTCCCGCCGCTGAAGAAACCGGGCTGATTTTGCCCATCGGCGACTGGGGGCTTTCAGAGGCATGTAACCAGATTCAGCAGTGGTGCAGCGAAGACCCGGAACGCGGCGCGCCCCGCGTTTGCGTCAATCTTTCCGCGCGGCAGTTTGCGCGCGAAGGTCTGGCTGACCACGTTGAAGCGCTGCTGCGCCAGTCCGGCGTTTCCAGCCGCAGTCTCGGCCTGGAGATGACCGAATCCAGCCTCATTCCCGATCCACGCACGGCCCTCGAGGTGCTCAGCAGCCTGCGCCGTCTGGGAATCTCATTGCTGCTGGACGATTTTGGCACCGGCTACAGCTCGCTCAATCACCTGCACTCGCTGCCTTTCGACGTGCTCAAGATCGACCGCTCCTTTGTGATGCGCATGACCGAGGGCGAACAGCCGCTGCAGATCGTGCGCACCATCGTGGAGCTGGCGCGCGTGCTGGGCATGGAGGTTCTGGCCGAGGGCATCGAAACCTGCGACCAGTACAACCTTCTGCGACAGTTGGGCTGCCGGCTGGGCCAGGGCTATCTCTTCTCGAAGCCCGTACCCGCCGAAACAATCAGCAGGATGCTGCGTCTGCCCGGCCGCATCCTGCCCGACCCGGAGGCTAAAATCGACGGCTCCAATCAGAAAAATTCGTAGCCGCCCCAGCGCACACCATTTTGGGAATAACGCGGAATCGCGCCTGAAATGAAATTTGCCTGTGCACTTCATTGGAGTTTCCTCACCTCTCTCCCTCCCGTGCACGCTATTCTCCAGCCATGCAACATTCGGCGCAAACTTCATCCTCTCCCGCGGCTTCCAGTTTTGCCGGGTTGCTGGCCATGCTGACCTCGCCGGCGCCCAAACCTCCGGAGCAGAAAAACGCTCCGGCCGGGAACGGCGACGATCTGGGCGATGACGTAGCGACCTTGAGCTACGAGCGCGCCCTGCGCGCCCATGCGCGTTATAAACCGGACGATCATGTGAATTGGTCGGCTATTCCGGCGGCCGCCCCGGCTAAAATGCCGCCCGCAACCGAAGCCGCTCCTTTGCCCGAAGAGGCAAAACCGGCGGCCGCTAAAACATTTGCATCGTACGCGAAGCAAGCCGGCGAACCGACGGCCGAAGAGACCTTTGCGCGCCTTGCGTCGCAAATTAGCGAGCCGTCAGTTACCCAAGCCGATGCGCCGCCCGCGCAACAAACCAGCGCCGAGCCAGCCGAAGCCTTTGACCGCGATCTGCGCCGGGCCAGCGTAACTGTCCGCTTGAGCCGGGCCGAATGCGCGCGGTTACACGCGCGCGCCGCCGAAGCCGGGCTGACGGTTTCGGCTTATCTGCGCTCCTGCACCTTCGAAGTCGAATCGCTGCGCGCGCAGGTCAAAGAAGCGCTGGTGGAACTGAACGCCTCTAAAAACGGCAAGGCCCAAGGCGGCGAAAAAGCCAGCGGAGGCCTGCCCATGGCGGAAAAGCCTTCCTGGCGAACGCGACTGACGCAGATGCTCCCGCGCAAAAGCGGCGGCATCAGCTTTGCCGAACGCACCTAGCGCCGCTTTCTCACGATCGCTTCTATTCGACTTCCAACACCAGGCACTTCAAATATTCCGTCTCGGGCAAATTGAGAATGACCGGATGGTCGAGCGCCGCGCCGCGCCGTTCAACCAGACGCACGCGCCGCGAAGTGTCGGCCGCGGCCGCGGCCACAGCGGCTTCAAGATCGGCCCAGCTCACGTGATGCGAGCAGGAGCAGGTCACAAGCAGACCGCCGGGACGCAGCATTTTAAGCGCGCGCAGATTCAGTTCCTTGTAGCCGCGCAGCGCGCTCTCGACAGCGCGCCGGGTTTTGGCGAAGGCTGGCGGATCGAGCACAATCGAGTCGAACTGCTCGCCGTTCTGCGACCAGTCGCGAAGAAGTTCGAAGGCGTCGGCCTCGATCCAATCCACCTCGGCGGATAGATGCGCGCGGTTGGTCGCCAGATTTTCTTCCGCCACTTCCAATGAAGCGTGTGAAGCGTCAACGCCCGTCACCCGCTGCGCCACCTGGGCCAGATGCAGCGCAAAGCCTCCCTGGTAGCAGCAAACGTCCAGGGCGCGCTCGGTAGCGCCAAGCCGCCGGGCCCACTCGCGCGCCGCGGCGTAGTTGGCTCGCTGGTCGAGAAAGGCTCCAGTTTTTTGGCCGGAGTTGGCGTCGAAGGCAAAAGTCAAACCGTTAATGTGAAACTCGGCGGCGGTGATGCGCCGCTTAGAATCGGCCAGCCACAGCGGATCGAGCGAAGGCGCGGGCAACTCCTCCAGCTCGCGGATGCGAGAATCGGGACGCTCCAAAATCGCCGTCGGCGCGAGCTCCTCGCGCAGAACGCGCACGCAACTTTCGGCGACGCCTTCGGCAAGCAGGCCTTTAGCTAAAAATTGCACGACCACAAGTTCGCCGTACTTATCCACGACTAGGCCGGGCAGTTCGTCGGCCTCGCTGAAGCAGAGCCGGCAGGCGTCATTGCCCTCGTCAAGCAGCGGCCGGCGGCGCGCAATGGCCGCGCGTAGCCGCGTTTCAAGCAGCTCGAGCCACTGCGCCTGCTCGATCGCCTGATGCGAAACCATGCGCAGCGCGATCTGCGATGTGGGGCTGTAGAGCGCCGTGCCCAGCAGCAGTCCGCGATTGTCGGCCACGGGCAAAAGCGCCGGCGGATTTTCTTCCGGCTTCGGCAGCGCAATCTCGGCAATGTCGGAGGCGTAAACCCAGAGGTAACCGGCGCGCAGCCGGTCGGCGGCACGGCGGCTGATCACAGCGCCCATGGCCACATGGGCCGCTACGGCGGCTTCGCTGGCTTCGGCCGTTTGCTTGTGGCGCTTCTGCTGTTGCGGAAGATCCGCCTTAGTGCGACGTCGGGGAGCGCTTCCCGCTTCCGATTTCGAATTGCTTTGCTTCACCATCATTCCAGTGTATCTGTCGCCACACACAGAATTTTCGGTTTCTTGGCCGGTGCTGGCGCCATTCTTGAGCCGCCGCGTCACGCCGCAAATTCGGGACGGCCATATAATGGGGTATGGCGACGGTCCGCCAAACCATCCCGGCAGAAAAAGCAGACGCGCTCCAGCCCGTCGCGGCAGGAGTCTCTGCGCCCCCGGAAAAATCGAAGCGCAAAAATGCCGCGCCCGCCAAGCTGTCGATCGGTGAGCGTTTCGAAGCGCTCCTCAAGCTGGTTCAGGCCAATCGTCCTACAGAAGACATCGAGCTGATCCGCAAAGCCTGGGATTTTTGCGTCTCGCATCACGAGGGGCAAAAGCGCGCCTCTGGCGATCCCTACATCATCCATCCGCTGCAGGTGGCCGAGGTGCTGGCCGAGATGAAGCTCGACTCGACGGCCATCGCCGCCGCGCTGCTGCACGACGCCGTCGAAGACACGCCCGCCACCAGCGAAGAGATCGCCCAGCTTTTCGGCGATCAGGTCGCGCACATCGTCGAGGGCGTAACCAAAATCGACAAAATTCAATTCGCCAATCGCGAAGACCGGCAAGCGGAAAACGTGCGCAAAATGCTGCTGGCCATGGTCTCCGATGTGCGCGTGGTGCTCATCAAGCTGGCCGACCGGCTGCACAACATGCGCACCCTTCAGCATCTTTCGCCCGAGCGGCAGGAATCGATCGCCCGCGAGACCATGGACATTTACGCGCCGCTGGCGCACCGGCTGGGCATGGGCAAACTGCGCGGCGAGCTTGAAGATCTGGCCTTCCGCTACACCGATCCGATCAGCTACGAGCAGGTGGCGGCGGCCGTCGAGGCGCGCCGCGCCGATGGCGAGCAGTTCATGCGCGGCGTCGAAGATACCCTGGTCGAGCAGTTGCGCGAAAACGGCATTGAGGCCCGCGTCGAATCGCGCATCAAGCGCCTCTACTCCATCTTTCAAAAAATCGAGCGCAGCAAGGTCTCCTACGATCAGGTCTACGATCTGCTGGCCATCCGCATCATCACCCAGGACGTGGCTGCCTGCTACGCGGTTTTCGGCCTGGTGCACACGCTCTGGCGGCCGGTGCCGGGGCGCATCAAGGACTTCATCGCCATTCCCCGCGCCAACCATTACCAGTCGCTGCACACTACGGTGATGAGCGCCAACGGCCATCAGTTCGAAGTACAGATCCGCACCGAAGAGATGCACCGCATCGCCGAAGAAGGCATTGCCGCGCACTGGAAGTACAAGGCCGGCGAAGGCGTAATTACTGCCCGCGACGAGGAGCGGCTGAAGTGGATTCGCCAGCTCGTCGAGTGGCAAAAGGAGATGACCGACCCCAACGAATTTCTCTCCAGCCTGAAGATGGACCTCTATCCCGACGAGGTGTATACCTTCACGCCCAAGGGGAAGGTCGTGGTGGTTCCCGCCGGCTCCTCACCGATTGATTTCGCCTACACGATTCACACCGAGGTGGGCCACACCTGCGTAAGCGCCAAAATCAACGGCCGCATGGTGCCGCTGCGCACCAAGCTGCATACCGGCGACATCGTCGAGATCATCACGCAGAAGGATCACCGGCCCAGCCGCGACTGGCTCACCTTCGCCAAAAGCCCGCGCGCGCGCAACAAGATCAAGCACTGGCTCAACGAAGACCAGCGCCGCCGCGCCATGGAGATCGGCCGCAAGCTGCTCGACCGCGAGGCGCGCAAATTCAAAGTGCCCCTGGTGCAGACCGGCGATGAAGATCTGGGCCGCGTGGCCAGCGACTTTGGCGTGGCCACGGCCGCCGATCTGCTGGCCGCGCTCGGCCAGGGTAAACACACCTCGCATCAGGTGCTGGCCAAGATGGCGCCGGGCATCGCCAGCCTGCCCGAGGCCGAGCCCGCCGCAGAAATCAAACCCGGCGGGCGGTTGCGCCTGGCCGGAACCGAAGCGCTCCAGGTCGAGGGCCAGAGCGATCTGCTCGTCTATCGCGCGCGCTGTTGCAATCCCATCCGCGGCGAAGAGATTGTCGGCTACGTTACCCGCGGCAAGGGCGTGGCCGTCCACGCGCGCAATTGCCCCAACGTGCAGAACTTGCTTTACGAAAGCGATCGCCGCATCAACGTCGAGTGGGCCGACACGCCAGCCAGCGCCGCCGGCCCCAAGCAGCATTATCCGGTCAAAGTCACCGTCTTCTGCGACGACCGCACCGGCATGTTGAAGGAGCTGACCGCCGTCATCTCCGACGAAAACGCCGACATTCGCGGCGTGGACTTGAAGCGCAACGAGATGGGCGAGGCCGTCATCGAATTTGTCGTCGAAACCGAAGACCTGCACCACCTGAACCGCATCGTTCTCGGCCTGCGCCGCGTCGGAGGCGTACGCCAGGTGCAGCGCGCGCATAAAGCGTAAAAGCAGCTTTCAGCCGTCAGCTCTCAGCTTTTAGCTCGATGCTTAAAGCGACGCGTTATTGAATGCTTATTCTTGCCGCCGCGAAGCCGCGATCGTCTGCAATGCGCCTTGCTAGCTCCGCTAACTCCGCCAGTTTCGCTTTCTTTGCCCTAACTCCGTGACCGCTTGAACTTGTACCATCGAGGGTGCCCCCGGTCTCGATTTTGAGATGGGGGAATCACAACACGATGGATCAAAATCATCTGGTCACGCTCCTAGGGAAAATCTCTTGTAAGTGTAGAGTGGCTTTGAAGGGGCACGGCTTTAGGGGCTGCGGAAAAACTCTTATTCCGGAAAAACCTTGAAGGGGCACGGCTTTAGCCGTGCCGTAAAGAGGCCCATAAATCGTGGGCTTTAGCCCCTGAGGGACGATTTTCTCCTCTATACCATCGGGTGATTTGCCCCTAGCCTCAGCAAAATCAACCGCGAATTTTTCCTTCTAAAATTAAAGTATGATTCGTATCTTTCAGCCCATCCCCGCGGCTAGCCTGCAACTGTATGCCTTCGACCTTGACGGCACGATCATCGACTCCACGCAGGATTTGTGCAACAGCGTCAATGCGACGCTGGCGGAACTCAAGCTCGCGTCCCTTCCCGACAAAATCGTTTCCGGCTTTGTCGGCAACGGCGTGCCGCTGCTGCTGCGCCGCTCGCTGGGCCGTGCGCTGGCCGCCGCGCCCGAAGCCGTCGATCAGGCGCTCTTCGGCCGCGCGCAGAAATTCTTTCTGCCTTATTACGAGCAGCACATGCTCGACTTCACCCGTCCCTACGCAGGCGCGCTCGAAACCCTTGAAGCGCTGGCCGCCACCGGCCGCCGGCCCGACGCAAAAAAAACGCTGGCCGTCTGCACCAACAAGCCCGAGCGGCACTCGGTGGGCATCTGCAAGGCTCTGGGCATCGACAAATACTTCATGCGCATTTACGGCGGCGATAGCTTCAAGACCCGCAAGCCCGACCCCGAAGGCCTGCGCGCGTTGATGGCCGAAGCCGGCGTTACTCCGCAAACCACGGTGATGATCGGCGACAGCAAAGGCGACATTGGAGTGGCGCGCAACGCCGGCACGTGGAGCCTGGGCTGCGCCTTCGGTTTTGGCCCGCAAACGCTGCTTGAAAACAGGCCAGACGTACTCGTTGACACGGCCAAGGACTGGACGCGCCTTCTGCTGCCGGAGTAAAACGCGAAGGCCGGAGTAAAGCGTGAAAGAACAATCGACCAGGAAAATATTCTCAGACGGAGTTCGGCGCGAGCCGCCAAACAAATGGTCGCAGGTTGAGAGAGCTACACCAGATTGAGCGCGGCTGTTCCTTTGCGCGGGGCGACAAAGCCTTCGGCATGCGCCACAATAGCCAGCTTTTCTTCGCTGAGTAATTTGCGAATCTCACCGCGCGCGTGGTCGGCCCAAGGGCCGCCGCTGTCGAGCTTGATGTATGCCTGCCAATGGCGCAGCGCCAAACGCCCTTGCCCGGTGCGCTCGTAGGCCAACGCCAGATTGTAGTGCGCATCGGCGTAGCGGGGCGCCAGCGTCACGGCCTTCAGATACGCGACAATCGACTCGCTGAGCCGGCCCAATTCGTCGAGCACGTTGCCCAGGTCGAAATAAGCCAGCACATAGCTGGGATCGGCTGCGGTGGCCTCGCGGTAAAGCTCCTCGGCGCGCCGATACTGGCGCATGTGGAAGTAGATTGTGCCCAGGTTGATGGCCGCGGCCGCGTAGTGAGGATCGATCTCGAGAATCTCTTCGTAGAGCGAAATCGCGCGCTGTTTTTCGCCGGCCTCTTCGGCCTGCACCGCATCTTGAAAGCGCTCTTGAATTCCATCCGTGTGGGCGGGACCGGGCAAACGCAGCAGCGCTGCCGACGCAACGGCTAGCGCGGGCTGGCCGCCGCCCTCAAAGTCGAAGAGCAGTTGGCGGCGCACCGGATCGACCACCTCGCCCTGATGCTGAAAAATCAGACGCGTTCCGCGACGCACCACGCGCGCCTCTTGCAGCGGATTGGCCATGCCGGAAACGGCCTTCATCGCCAGGATCGATTCGCGAATCGAAGCGGCGGGCACTGACTCGGCGCGCAGCGTGCTCAGCGTGCGCAACTGGCCTAGATCTTGAAAGCTGTAAACTTCTTTTTGCGGAATAAGTCCTGCGCGCTCCCATGCCTGTAGTTGGCGGGAACTGATCTCGAAGATGCGCAAAACATCTTGACGATGATAGATGGTCACTCCGGTCTGCTCTCCCATGCAGCATTCCATTCGACGGCGCGATTCCTGCCGCCGAAAACTTGGCTCTTTTCCATCGACCTTCGTTCGGCCATTTCCTCCGCTGTAAAGAAGCTTTACGCAGGAAACCTTCTGTTTGTGATTATGCCAAGAGCGGGAGTGGATAAACCGTCTCTTACCCCCGTGTCAACAAAAAACTGGTGGATAACCGGTATTTAATTTGGTTCAAAGCCTTCAGTACATAGGATTTTTACACGAATCGGGCCGGAAGCCGCGCCGCGTCAACCTCCGCGTGGAGTTCCTCTTGCGCGTCCTGATGGCGACGCAGCGTAAGCACCGTCAACGCCTACGGCCGCCCCTGAACAAACGGAGGGATGCGCCCAGCGCTTGATGGTGTTATCCAACATGGGGGAACACCTCGTACCCGGAAGCCTGCCACCGAACAAGAGACGAAGATGTGTCTAGAAACACCACGAGGAGTGACTTGTGTCACGAAAAATGCCCAATTCCTCTCGCCTTTGAAAGTTTTAATGACGATAGAAACCGTTAATGGGGGAAGAGCCATAACGCGCCAACAAAATAACCCGATAGGGTTAGAAAGGCTCAAGAAGAGCCGTCAGCCAGCGTGAGGAGCTTCTGATGCGGTTTCAACTCGAGCCACAATCATTAATTACGGCCAGCACCCAGTTCTGGGAGCAGATGCTCTGTATGCACCTGGAGCCGCTGCCCGAAAGCGAGGTTTTCTGCGTCGATGTCGGACATTTGAAGGGTTACGTAGATCTCTCCGGCAAGTGGAAGGGACGGATCGAGGTTCGTCTGGCCAAAAGCCTGGCTTACGCGGCCACGGCGGCGATGATGATGCAGCCGATCGAAGAGGTCAGCGAGGCCGATATGCTCGACGCCATTCGCGAAATCGCCAATATGATCGCCGGCGGCATCAAATCCTCATTGCCGCGCCCCTGTGCAATGACCGTTCCCGAGTCTGAAGTCGCCAATGAAGGCATTTGCACCTGCCCTGGCGCCGAGGCGACACTTTCCATCGCCTTCCAGCACGAAAGCGGCTCGCTGATGGTGCGTGTATTGGAAGAAGAATGCGAAGCCTGTTCCGAACCCGGCGGCGGCGCTGTCGAAGCCAGTACCGTGACCGCTTAAATTTGTGCCACCATTGGGTGCCCCAGCTCTCGATTTTGAGATGGGACGATGAACTTAATGGTACAAATTCATACGGTCAAAGACCTGGCTAACATCGACTGGCTGGCCCTCAGCCGCCATATCGTGATACGAATTTCCCAGATCTTGTTTCGATATGAGAAGCCGGCCGCGAACCAGGAAACGCTTTCTGTATTAAGCGATAATCCCCAATCTCCGCTTCGGCGTCGCGCGGCAATATCGGCTATAAAATCCAGCAAAGATAGGGCTTGGCTCTTGCCATCGTAAAAAATCTACGGATTGAATGTTAAAGAAAGCGTACAATTTCCTTACCGATGAGCCGCTCCACCAAGCAGAGTCCTAACCATCGTCGCGCCTCGATCAGCATCCACGATGTAGCGCGGCAAGCGCGGGTTTCGATCGCCACCGTTTCGCGTGTCGTCAATCGTATTCCCACCGTCGACCCCGATTTGGCCAAACGCGTGTGGAAGGCCATCGAAGAAGTGGGCTACGTGCCCAATACGCAGGCCCGCACGCTGGTCTCGGGGCGCAGCCGGATTCTCGGCCTGATCGTTTCGGAAATCACCAACCCCTTCTTCCCCGAGCTGGTGCAGGAGTTCGAAAACCTGGCCGTAGCCCAAGGCTACGAGGTCATGATCGGCACCACCAACAACGATCCCGCGCGCACCTTGTCTCTGATGCGGCGCATGTTGCAGCGCAGCGTGGACGGCGTGGCCGTCATGACCTTCGGCATGGAAGACGAGATGGTGGAAAAAATCGCCGAGTACGAATTTCCCCTCGTCTTTATTGATGCCGGCCCGGAGCAGCCCAATATCCACATCATCAAGGTGAATTACGCCGAAGGAATCCGTCAGGCGGTACAACACTTAGCCGCCCTCGGCCATCGTCGCGTCGCCTTTATCTCCGGCCCGCTCGAGATGCGTACCGCCATGACCCGCCGCGACGCTTTCCGCAAATCGATGGCGGAGTTGGGACTTTCCGTACCCGCCACGATGATCGTCGAAGGCGATCACACCATGGAAGGCGGCAAAAAAGCCATGGAAAGGCTGCTGGCGCTGCCCAAGCTGCCCACCTCCGTCATGTGCTCCAATGACATGACCGCCATTGGCGTTCTGCATGCACTCGATCAAACGGCATTCAAGGTTCCCGCCGACATTTCCGTCGTCGGCTTCGACGACATTCACCTTTCGCAGTTCATGCTGCCGCCGCTGACCACCGTGCAAATGTCCTGCAAAGATCTGGCCACGGCCGCCATTAAAGCCCTGCGCTCAGACCTCGAGTCGGACCGCCACAAAGCCGCTCAGCGGGAGTGGCCGATCCCCACGCACCTGGTCGTACGCCGCTCGACGGAATTTCCCTTTGGCACGCTGCCGGCGCAAGAAAAGGCCGCCAGCAGCCGCAACCGAAGCAAATAAGCGCCGCGCGCCTACTGCGCCTTTGCCGGCGCGACCACATATTCGTACTCCAGCGGCTCGTTTCCAGTGTTTTCCACGTTGTGGCGGGTCGCATGTGGAATATATACCAACGCGGGCGCGGTAAAAAAAACTCCGGGCTGACCCTCGATCAGCGCCTTGCCCTGGCCGTGCAGAATCACCAACGCCTCTTCGTTTTTCCCCGTCGTATGCCAGCCGACCGTCGCGCCCGGCTTCAGGCGCACAAAACCGCTGCGCATTCCGGCCGTCTGCGGTGCGCCATGCAGCACCGGGCAATCGCTCTGCGCGCAGGCAAGCGGCACGGCCAACGGCTGCGGAGATTGCGCAGAAACCATCGTGGCCACAAAGCCCAATAAACTTAGCTGTCCTATTCCTTTCATCGTCGTCCCCTCACTGAAATTTACGCTTCGTTTTAAATTGCCCGGCGCCGATTAGAGCAAATCTCTTGTAGGTGTAGAGTGGCTTTGAAGGGGCACGGCTTTAGCCGTGCCGCTAAAGTGTCCATAAATCGCGGGCTTTAGCCCCCGAGGGACGATTTCTCCCTCTATACCATCAGGCGATTTGCTCTAATAATGCAGCACAAAGCCCCCCGCGCCGTTGATGCCAGGCATCGGATATCCGGTGAGCACCTGATAGCGATGGTCGAACAAATTGTCGGCCGTGCTAAAAAAGCTCAGCTTCTTCGTCACCGGCACGCTCAGCTTTACGCTGGCCTCGGTATAACCGCCAAGCTGCGCCGCGTGCGTGGTGTCTTCGTAGCGTTTGCCCACCGCCTGCACGCCCACATGCAAAAACGCGCGCCTCAGGTCGGCATCGAGCGCCAGATTCGCTTTGTCGCCTGGAACCAGCGCCGCCAGATTTGTCGAGCGCAGGTAGGCATAGCCCCCGGTGGCGCTCAACCGGCGATGAACAGCCCAGCGCAGATTCGTTTCCACGCCCTTGTTGATTGCCTGACCGCCGTTCAGCATCTGCATATTTGGCCAACTGCCCAGCGTTTCGATCTGGTTGCTCATGTTGGCGTAATAAAAGGTCGTCCAGGCGACCACTCGGCTCGTCAGCCGCGCCTGCGCCGTCGTTTGATAGTTCCACTCGTGCTCCGGTTTCAGATTCGCGTTCGGCGCCGGAAACAGATACAGCTCGCGGATCGACGGATTGCGGAAACCCTTGCTGATGGCGCCGGAAAAACTCACTCGGCCCGTCGCGTGCCACAAAGCGCCGAACTCGGGGACCGTAATGTTGCCGAACTGGCTATCAGCCTGATAGCGCAAGCCGGCGTTAAAAAGCGTTTTGAGCGTCGGAGCCCAGTGCGCACGCACAAAGCCCGCGTCGTCGTTGATCTGGTGCTCGCCATAATTGGTGCCGCCCTGCTCGCGAGCCGCACCGCCGTAGTTCGTAAGGTCAGCGCCAAAATCCGCCGCTACATCATGCGATAGCGTCAGCGTTTGGTAAATGCGGCCTCCGGTCATGCGATCCGTCGAACGGAAAGAGTCGTTCAAACCGATAAAGTTGTGTCCCCGTGTGGAATAGAAACGCGTATAACCAGTGAGCACGGGAGTCGAGTTGGCCAAATCGGCGCTGAATCCGCCGCGGCCCACCGTTGCATAGGTCCTGTCAGCGCTTCCGCTGCCGAGCGGCCCCGGATCCTGAACGTAGAAGTGTCCGTAATTGCCGTCGAATTTCGCCGTCCAGAGCGGAGAGATTTTGTAGCTCGATCCCAGCGATCCATCCTGCGAGCGATAAGCCGAGTACGCACGGTCTCCATCGGTATGATTGATGCCCGACGAAAATGTATACACGCCGCGACCGTGACGCACGCCAGCAAACAGTCGATGCTGGCCGGTCATGAACGAGCCTAGCTCAGAGGTCAACTCGAGCTCCGCGCCCTCCTTCGGCTCGCGCGGCTCAACCTCGACGGCGCCGCCCATCGCGTTGCTGCCATACAGGACCGATGCCGGGCCTTCAATTACGCGAATGCTGCCGGTGTTGGAGAGGCTGTAGAAATCCGGCAGCGAATGGCCCATCTCTCCTTGATAATCGGGCCGGCCGTTGACGACCATCAGCACATCGGTATTCGGCGAGCCCCCCACGCCGCGAATGTTGATCTGCCCGCTGCCGTTGGTCGAGATGCCGTAGCCCATTACGCCGCGTCGCGTTACATAGATCGCCGGCGACAGATCCTCGACCGCATCGACGACCGTCCGCGCCGTGGTTCGGCTGATGCTTGCAGAATCCGCCATTGCCTCGTTGGGCGCTCCGTCGGCGGTTACCGTAACGTTGATCGTGGTTTCTACCGTCGCGGGCGAGAGCTTGAAAATGATCCTCCGGCTACAATCGCTCACCAACACCGTTTTTGCCTCAAAGCCCAGCGCGCTTACCTCGAACTCGGCGCCGGCGGAGCAGAAAACCTTTGCGCGGCCTTCCGCATCGGAAACCGTCGATGAAAGGCTCTCTCCGCGGGCGGAAATCAATGTCACTCGCGCCCCGCGAATTGCCGCCCCGCTCTGATCTGCGACCTGTAGCTGCGCCTGCTGCTGGGCAACCAAAACAACGGGCAGACAGACAGACAGCGCCGCCGCCTTTCGTGCTATAAATTCCATAATCGTGCTACCAGATTTCAGAGTGCGATTCATCCACCTATCCCTTCTTGCACTGATTCAGTTGACCTCTGATCCTCGCGCGCGAAGAAAAACAGCGCGCAGCCCAGCCATATATGAACGGCGGCGACAAAGACGAATTTATCATAATACGAATTTTTAATTCGTGCTACCGTGCGCGCCGAGGAAAACTTCGCTTGCGCAACTTATCCAATCGCCGATTGTTCTTAAGGCAGAATTTTACCGACTCCGATATAGCGATGAAAATTCGAATAGGTGGCGATCATTCTTCCCTCTATTGTTAAATCGCTGGCCTCAAAACGCACAGGCAGCCAAAAAGTATCTTCGCCCAGCTTTTGCGGCGCGTAATCGATCACGACATAGGGAATTTCAAGATGGCTATTGGCAAATTGAGGAGATATGCGGCGCTCCACGTGGCGAACCGCGCCGCTGGCCGCATCGATCAGCATCATCTTGTGATAATCATCGGGAATTTTCTTGCAGGAGCGATCACGAACGCCCGGCTTGGCGTCGATGTTGAATTGCAGCGTTCGCCCATCGTCCAGCGTGGCAAAGCTGTAATCGAAGCAGGTGAAACGGGGGCTATCTCCAATACCGAGGCTGTTCGCGAAAACGTTGTAGACGAAATACGGAGCGCTGAAATTCGGTTTGGGCGGCTTGCCATCAATGGATTTGAATGTGTAATAGTCCTTAAACCCGCCGGGCTCATTTTCATCGCGCAATTCGCGGAGAGTCGCGTCGATCTTGACCGTCCATTTTACCTTGCCGTTTTTTACGCTTTGCGAGAGCATCGTCTCGTTGCATTCGAGCGATGGTAAATGCGCCCGATATGCCTGTACATAGGCGATGATTTGCCGGATTTGTTCCTCACTGTTTTTTTGTTGGGCGGACCCTAGCAGAGGAATTGCGAGAAGAATAGCAGAAGCAAAAATCTTCATACGATTCATCATCCTTGCAAATCGAATTTCGAAATATAACGAATATTAGACGATGAACAACCATTTCCGTAAGAAGAAAAGCAGAAAAGGTCGTCGCGAAAAAGTTGCTATCGTGTATGCCCGACTGACTGAGTCCTGAATGCAAGGCCCGCAGAAGTCTCTCACTCTAGGTCTTTGACCGCTTGAAGTTGTACCAGCTATGGGTGCCCCCGGTCTCGATTTTGACCGGGGAACCACAACGCTAAGGATCGGAATCATTCGGTCACGGTACTATTGGCGGTGCTTATGCCCGTCGGCGATCGAGTGCGCCGGCACAGTCATCACTAAGCGGCCGTGCTGCACGCCTTTCAGGCCGATCAGCAGATCGGCGAAGCGCCGCACGCGCGCGGCTTTGCCGTGCACCAGCAGCACTTCCAGGCAGGAATCGTGATCCAGGTGCGCGTGACTGGTGGAGACGACCAGCTCGTGATGCTCGTGCTGCGCCTCGGTGAGCTTCTCGGTGACGCCGTGCGCATGATGGTCGTAAATCAGCGTAACGGTGCCGACGACGATGGCGTCCGGCGCCGAGGTGGTTTCGCCGACCAGCCGGTCGCGGATCAGATCGCGAAAGGCTTCGGAGCGATTGGTGTAGCCGCTCTTGGCGATCGAACGGTCGAAGCGCTCGAGCAATTCCGAGTCGAGGGCAATGCCGATTCTGCTAAGGGTTCCCATGCTCGCTCCCGACGGGCCGCTTTACGGCTGCGGCGTCACCAGTTGATGTGCAATGGCAAACAGCGCCAGTTCCAGGCGAGTGGAAACGCCGGTTTTGTCGAAGATATTCGATAAGTGACGCTTGACGGTCTCTTCGCTTAGCGAGAACTGCTTGGCGATATCGCGATTCGAGCAGCCCTCGACGATGCAGCCGACGACATCGAGCTCGCGTGGCGTCAGGCCGTAGGTCTTGTGCTGCGGCACCGCCGCCAGCTCCATCAGGTCGTGCAGCGCGGAAACCAGATTGACCACGCGCTTGCCGCCGATCCAATAATCGCCGCCGTAAACGGTGCGGACGGCGGTTTGCAGATGGTCGGCCAGCGCGTCTTTCAGCACGATGCCGCGCGCGCCGATCTGCAGCGCTTCAATAATCTGTTGCGTGGTAATAGTCGAAGTCAGCAGCAGAATTTTAGCCGTCGAGGGCCCGTTCATGATGGCGCGCATGGCCTCCAAGCCGGGCAGACGCGGCATGGCCACGTCGAGCAGCAGAATATCGGGCTGCAATTCGAGGGTTTGTGTAATCGCCTCGTCGCCATCGGTGGCGTCGCCCACCACATTGAAGTCTTCGCTTTCCGACAGCATGTTGCGCACGCCGATGCGCACCACGGGGTGGTCATCCGCAATCAATATTCGTATGGACCGTTGTTCCATCTTTTCCCCAGAGCCTCCGCGCCGTCCGGTCCACGGCGCAAAGAAACAGCGGATCAGGCGAGCGATTCAACCTCCAGCATACGCTCCAGGCTAAAGGCGGCGGCGCGCAAATCGCGCAGCAAAGTTGCACTGTTATTCAAATGGTTATCCTGGGCTTCAAGCAGCGCTCCCAGATGGGCTGCTTGCAACGCGCCCGCCATGCCGCAGCCCCCCTTGATGGCGTGGCCGATGCGGCGCACCTCTACCGCGTCGCCTTGGTCGATAGCTCTCTCCAGCGCTCCAATGCGCCGCACCAGATCCGAAGCCAGCATCGAGTACACCTGACGAACCGCGGCTTCGGGCATCAATCTTCGAAATTGAGCCAGCGTTTCGGCCTGAATCACCGGCGCGTTCGCATCCAGCGCGGAGGCGGCAACATTCCGCGCCTCGCCGGCAAGCAGCTTGCGAAAAGCGCTCAGGTCGAAAGGTTTGAGGAGAAAGCCATCGGCGGCCGCGACCACCTCCGGCGGAGGATTGCTGCCGCTGATCGCGTAGATGGGCGTCTTGGTGCAGGCGCGCAGCGCGGCAATCAGCGCTGTTCCGCTCAGGCCGGGCATCTGCGCGTCCATCAAAATCGCGTCAGGCGCAAAGCCCTCGCGACCGAGCATCTCCACCGCGGCGTTGCCATTTTCGGCAGTGTAGACAATGTACTCGCTCATGGTCATGAGCGTCGCCGCCACCTCGCGGCTCACCATATCGTCGTCAATCAACAGAACGACGGGAAGGCGATTGAAGGGCTCTCCTTTCGGCATAACTCTAGTGTGCCTCCCCGACGCCAGAAGAAGAAAGATAATTCTTCCCCTGGGTTATCCATTTAGTTCAGATGAAAATCCGTAATTGGACCACGACAGAGAATCAATTGAATTTGGGCGTTATGCCCATTTTGGCTCCAAAAACGAGTGTTTGTGCTGCGACCATTGTAGACTGTGAGTTGTATCTTTTAGTCTCCAATTGGAGGCGGCGCGCGCTCGTTTCGCCGCGATAGCCATAAAGAAAGGGACCTATAATTTATGTCCGCGACTAATCCTTCGCCTGCTTCTTTTTCCGCCACGCGCCGCTACAATGCGCTGCTGCTCATGGTCGCCGGATTGGGCGGTCTGCTCTACGGAATGGACATCGGCATCGTCGGCGGCGCGCTGCCTTATTTGAAAGACACCTCCGGCCTGCAGCCCGCCGAGTTGTCGATCGTTGTCGCCGCCATGCTGTTGGGCGCGGTCTTCTCCACGCTCTTCGCCGGCATGTTGGCCGATCTGATCGGCCGCAAGCGGCTCATGAACCTTTGCGGCGCGATCTTTGTCGTCAGCATTCCCGCCATCGCGCTTTCGCACGGCTTTACGCAACTGCTGGCCGGCCGCCTGCTTGAAGGCGTCAGCGCGGGTTTCCTCGGCGTCGTGATTCCTCTCTATTTAGCCGAGTGTTTGCCCGCATCGCAGCGCGGCAAGGGGACGGGAGTCTTCCAGTGGCTGCCGGTCGCTTCCATGCTCTTCGCCGCGCTAATCGGCATCTACTTCAGCTATCGCGTGCAGGCGGTGGCCGCCACCGGCAACGCCCAAGCCCTCTTCGATTACAAAGACCACGCCTGGCGCTATCTGTTCTGGGTGGCGCTGCCCTTCGGCGTCATCTTTTTGCTGGGCAGCCTAGCGGTCAGCGAGTCGCCCCGCTGGCTTTTCAAGCGCGGCAAAAAAGACAGGGCCGAGGCCGCGCTGCTACGCGCTTGCAGCCCCGAACAGGCCGCTCTGGAATTAAGCGAAATGGAAACCGCCGCCAGCACTTCCGCCGCCAGCGCGGGCAAAAATCGCGAGCCGCTGCTGCGCCGCAAATACGTTGTTCCCTTCACGCTGGCCTGCATCGTGTTGGCCTGTACGCAGACCACCGGCATCAATTCGATCATCGCCTACAACACCAGCATCCTGTTGCAGAGCGGACTGTCTGACCTGCAAGCCCACTGGGGCTATGTGATCTTCACGTCGATGAACTTCCTGTTCACCTTGTGCGGCATGGTTCTGGTCGATCGCAAGGGCCGCAAGTTCCTGCTCTCCATCGGCACCGCCGGCATCATCGTCTCGATGATTTTTGTGGGAGCCTTCTTCCTGCGCACGGAAAAAATCAGCCGCAACGTCGGCGCGCAAGTGCAGCCATTGGTCACGGGCGATCAGCAATTGCATCTGCGCTTCGATCCCGCCATGGCCGAGCAACTACTCTCCGCCACCGGCAGCAGCCAGCAAATCGACAGCCACCGCGCCTCGCTGGCCGTCATCTATTCTTATGGCGACTTCACCGCCGCCACCGCCTTTGTCCGCTCCGACGACACCGCGGCCGCACCGATCGAAATCGACCGCGCCAGTTGCGTTCCCGCCAACCGCGTGCTGGCCTTCTTCAAAAATCCGCTGGGCAATCTGGAAGCGGCGCAGACCGCGCCCTTGAAGATCGAAAAGGCGATGATCGGCCGCGTGCCCGAGCCCAGCCACGGCTGGCTGATCGCGCTGGGCCTGTTCGTCTTTATGGCCGCCTACGCCTTTGGTCCCGGCGTCTGCGTCTGGCTGGCGCTGAGCGAGCTGATGCCTACGCGCATCCGGTCAAACGGCATGAGCATCGCCCTGGTCATCAATCAGTTGATTTCAACCACGCTGGCCGGCATCTTTTTGCCCTTCGTCAGCCAGCACGGCTATGCCTTCATGTTCTTCCTCTTCGCCGGCTTCACGGTGATCTACTTCATCGTCGCGGTCTTCTTCCTGCCCGAAACCAAAGGCAAGACGCTCGAAGAAATCGAAGCGTATTTTGAGGGCGAAGCGACGAACTAATTGTTTTATTTGTCCTTACAGAAACTTAGTGCCTACTGGTTGGCCTGATTTCTGCACAGGTTGTGAATTGACGTTGGCGTTAATTCACAACCTGTGCTAATCTCATATTAGAAATATCTATCTACTGTCCTCGCTAATGAGGCAGAAAATCCTAGGGCCGCCGCAAGGCGGCCTTAGTGTTTGCGATTGGAATCTCCATGTACATCGCTTACATGGATGAGGCCGGTGACTTGGGGACTGTGGCAGATCCGCCTCGGCGCTCATTATTCCGCTCGCCGTGCATACCTATTGCACGGGCCATATTGCCAACGTTCATGTTCAGGCAGGATATTCAAAAATCCGCGCGTTATTCACGGAAGATTTGCAAACAATTCTCTACCGCTATCAGGAACCACAACCTCCCAATCGATGGCGTGGCGGCATCACCATCAGCGATGCGATTTTGCATCGACCATCCTCGGAAATGTTTAAGAACATTCCTACGTTACAGGCAAAAAACGAATCCCCAGGTTCTGGCTTTCGAACCTGGGGATAACGACGAGCCGCACTTGTTTCTTTGCAATGCCTCTCTACTTTTCGACGACGGCCTTCGAAAGGTTCCTCGGCTTGTCGACGTTGACGCCGCGCTCGATGGCCATGTAGTAGGCGAAGATTTGCAGCGGAACAACTTCGAGCACCGGCAGCAGGTACTCTGAGACCGCCGGAATGAAGATGCAATCGCTCGCTAGCGCCGGAACCTCCGTGTCGCCTTCATTAGCCAGCGCCACCACGCGCGCGCCCTGCGCCTTCATATCGGTGAGCAGTTGCAGCGTTTTTTCATAGCGCACCACCGAGGCCTCAAGCGAGCGATCGACCGTGGCCAGCACCACCAGCGGCACGCTGTCGCTAACCAGCGCGTTGGGCCCGTGCTTCAGTTCGCCCACCGGGTAGCCTTCGGCGTGCACGTAAGAGGATTCCTTCAGCTTGAGCGCGCCTTCGCGAGCCATGGCGTAGTGAATGCCACGGCCGAGGTAAAGGAAGGTCGCAGCCTTTGCGTACTTGTGCGCCAGCCCGGAAACCTGCTCGCGCCAGCCATCGAGCCGCGCGGCCAGCGTCGCCGGCAGTGTGCCAATCTCGCGAATGTGCGCGGCCACCGTGGTCGCATCCATCCGGCCTAACCGCACGCCCTCGTAGAGCGCCAGCAGATAGAGCACCGCCAACTGGCAGGTAAAGCTCTTGGTCGCGGGAATCGCCTTTTCGACGCCGGCGGCCAATGGCATCGAAATATCGGCCTCGACGGCCATCGTCGACGATGGCACATTGGTGATGGCCAGCGTCTTGTGGCCCATGCGATGCGCCTCTTCGAGCGAGGCTAAGGTGTCGGAGGTTTCGCCCGACTGCGAAAGCACCAGCACGCTGGGGTGGCGCAGATCGACGCCGCCGCGGCAGCTATATTCGCTGGCGTACTCCACATCGACGGCCAGGCCGCAAAGATCTTCCAGCAGAATTTCGCCGTAAAGCCCCGCGTGGCGGCTCGATCCACTGGCGGCGATCAGAATTTCGCCGGCGGCATTGGGCCAATCTTTAAGTGAAGCGGCAACCTCTGGTTTGAGAGCATTGCCGGTTAAGTAACGGTTGATCGTACGCTCGAGCGCCTGCGGCTGCTCGTATATTTCGCGCAACATTTCATGAGGGAAATCAGGCATGGTGTCCATTCCAGAAGTTAAAAATATCTCCCATACTTTCACCGCCAGTGTTTATGGTATTTTTCCCGTGGCGCATAGAAATTGAAGGCTGCCGAGTTGGCGCGAATCCCTGTGCAACCACGCCCGGCACTTGACAGACTGAAGAGAAATGCCCAAGCACAATCAGTGAAAATACACACTAGAGCAGCTATCAGCAATCGCCCTAGACATCTAGATTACTTTCTCATCATAATCGTTTGGCGGGCAAACGAACAATAAGGGCGTCCGCTGTAGCGGACGCCCTCGTTGTTCGTTCTTGTTTTTTTTGAGATTACTTGTTGGTATGAGCCGCTCCCGTTTTCTCTTCGAGCGCCGCCTGCGCCGCCGCCAGCCGCGCCGTCAGCAGACGGAAGGGCGAGCAGGAAACGTAGTCCAGACCGGCGCGATGGCAGAACTTGACCGACTCGGGATCGCCGCCATGTTCGCCGCAGATGCCAACCTTCAACGTGGGCCGCGTCTTGCGTCCTCGCTCGACGGCTGTCTTCACCAGTTCGCCCACGCCCCTCTGATCCAGCGTCGCGAATGGGTCCTGCTTGAAGATACCGGCCTTCAGATACGCTGGCAGAAAGTTGTTGATGTCGTCGCGCGAAATGCCGAAGGTGGTCTGCGTCAGGTCGTTCGTGCCGCAACTGAAGAACTCCGACTCTTGGGCGATCTCGTCGGCAACCAGAGCCGCGCGAGGCAGTTCGATCATGTTGCCGACCTTGTAATCAACCTTTGAGCCCTTCTGCGCGAAGACCTCTTCGGCCACCTGGCGAATAATCGCCGCCTGGTTCCGCATCTCTTCGATCGAGCCGATCAGCGGAACCATGATCTCCAGATGCAAATCGCCGCCCTTCGACTTGACCTGCACGGCGGCCTCGAAGATAGCGCGCGCCTGCATTTCAGTTATCTCAGGGAAGGTGATGCCCAACCGGCAACCGCGCAGGCCGAGCATAGGATTCTGCTCATGCAGTTCCTCAACGCGAGCCAGCAGCGTGCGCAAGCTCTTGAGCCTGGGCGAACGCGGCTTGGTATCTTCCAGGTGTTGAATTTCAACCAGCAGCTCTTCGCGCTTGGGCAAAAACTCGTGCAGCGGCGGATCGAGCAGGCGGATGGTGACCGGCAGCGGCCCCATGGCCTTGAACAGGCCGGCGAAGTCGGAGCGCTGCATGGGCAGCAGCTTCTTCAGCGCCGCGCGGCGATCCTTCTCGTTGTCGGCCAGAATCATCGTCCGCATGTGCTCGATGCGATCTTCGGCAAAGAACATATGCTCGGTACGGCAAAGGCCAATGCCCTGCGCGCCGAAGGCAACCGCCTTTTTGGCGTCGCGGGGAATGTCGGCATTGGCGCGAACCTGCAGCCTCCGAACCGGATCGACCCAGCTCATAAACTTGACCAGATCGGGATCGTCGGGCTGTGCGTCGAGGGTCTTCAACTGGCCGGCAATCACGCGGCCCGTCGTGCCGTCGAGTGAAATATAGTCGCCCTGCTTGAAGATCTTGCCCTTCACGCGCAATTCCTTCTTGGCTTCGTCAACAACGCAATCGCCGGCGCCGGCCACGCAGCACTTGCCCATACCGCGCGTAACGACGGCCGCGTGCGAGGTCATGCCGCCGCGCGAGGTCAAAATACCGTCGGCCACTTCCATGCCGGCAATGTCTTCGGGCGTGGTTTCGCCGCGCACCAGAACGATATGTTCGTAGGCGCCCTTGGTGTGCACCTTCACCGCTTCCTCGGCCGAAAAAACAATCTGGCCGACCGCCGCGCCCGGCGATGCCGGCAGCCCCGAGGTCAACACTTCGATCTTCTCGCCCTTCTCGACCAAACGCGGAACCAGAAAGTCATAAAGCTGATTGGGTTCGACGCGAAAGATAGCCTCTTCCTTGGTAATCAGCCCTTCGTTGACCATGTCGATGGCCACGCGGACCGCGGCCAGACCGGTGCGTTTGCCGTTGCGCGTCTGCAGCATGTAGAGCTTGCCATCCTGAATGGTGAACTCGAAATCCTGCATGTCGCGATAGTGCTTTTCCATGCGCTGCGTAATCTAGCGCAGTTGCGTGTAGACCTAGGGCATGGCCTTTTCAAGCTGGCTGATCGGCTGCGGCGTGCGCACGCCAGAAACTACGTCTTCGCCCTGCGCGTTCATCAGATACTCGCCGAAAAAGACCTTCTCGCCGGTGGCCGGATTGCGCGTAAAGCCCACGCCGGTGCCGGAATTCTCGCCCAGGTTGCCGAAGACCATGCACTGCACATTGACCGCGGTGCCGAGCCAATCGTCGATATGGTTGATGCGGCGATAGGTCTTGGCGCGATCGTTCTCCCAACTGCGGAAGACGGCGTCGCGAGCGGCGATCAACTGATCGAGCGGCTTCTGCGGAAACTCCTTGCCCGTCTCCTTCTTCACCAGCTTCTTGTACTCTTCGATGATCTTTTTCAGCGCGTCGGGCTGTAGCTCGTAGTCGTACTTCACCTTCTTGGCGCTCTTCACGCTATCGAAGATGTGCTCGAATTTTTTCTTCGGAATCTCCAGAACCACGTCGCCGAACATCTGAATGAGGCGGCGATAGGAGTCATAGGCAAAGCGCGGATTGTTGCTGCGCTTGGCCAGGGCCTCGACGGCATCGTCGTTCAGCCCCAGGTTCAAAATCGTGTCCATCATGCCGGGCATGGAAAACTTTGCGCCCGAGCGAACTGAAACCAGCAGCGGATTGTCACCCGCGCCCAGCTTCTGCCCTTGCAGCTTTTCGAGTTTGTCCAGCGCGGCCAGCATTTCGCTCTGGATGCGCGGACTCAGTTTGCCGCGCATGTACTCGCGACAGGCTTCGGTTTGGATCGTAAATCCGGGAGGAACCGGCAGACCGGCATTGGTCATCTCGGCCAGGCCCGCGCCTTTGCCGCCCAGCACGTCTTTCATCGCGCCGTTGCCATCGGCCTTGCCGCCGCCGAAGAAATGCACATACCGATCGATAGAAGTAGCAGTCGAGCTCGCCGCGGCGAGCGCTTGGTCCGTCATGGAATAAAGCCCTCCGTCTGTTTGGATTCCGCAACGCGATCTATACGGCAACGGAACGGGGGTCCAGCATACCTTAAAAATGGACACCTGCGGCTGGACATGCGGGTTACCTGCTATAAGACAACGCTTCGCGGCATCTTAAGTCGATAGTACAAATAGCGCCTCGGAGATACTGTTGCCTGTGCTATGTATCACAACGGATTCGTTGTTTTTATGACTTATGTTTCAATTTCGAGAATATGGAGCCACTTTGAGATCGGCGGCCACGGCCGGCAACCGGATCAGGCAGCCGTCGGCTCGGTAAGTATGCCAAATGGCGAATTTTTGACCGCTTTGCGAGACACCAAAACCTTGTCCAAACCCACCAGAGCAAGCACTTCGGCCACGCGTGGCCGCAGATTCGCCACCGCGAAGCCGTGGCCGGTTTCGCGCGCGGCGCAGTAGAGCTTGGTCAGTACCGCCAACCCCGCCGCATCGATACGCTGTATCGGACTCAGGTCGAGGCACACCGACCGCGCACGCACCAGCGGATTCAGTTGCTCCAATAACCGCTCCGCCTTACCGCTCACAAGTTCGGTAGCGCCGCTCATAACATTGCCGATGGAATCAAACTGGGAATTGCTCATAAAGCCTCTTTGCGGATCTTCCGCCCTTGGGCGCTCATCCGCCCCGCCTTACTTGTTGCACGCGGCGGGCCAAAACTTTCTCGCGACGCGGCCAGAGAATATGCTGAATCTGCAAGACCCGCGCGCGCTTGTCTCACGCGGCGGCGCGGCTGCCGGTGTTCGATTTCGTTCCGCGCGTCCGTAAATGGACAATGGTATTTTTTACGCGGCGAAGGTGAAAAAAGTTCCATGGAAGAGATGACAGACAATCCGCCCGGCCTGACTCGCGATCTTGTCCGCGCGCTGGCCCGTGAAGCGGGCTTCGCTGATGCCGGCCTCGTTGCTCTTCCCTACGCCGAGGAGGCCCGCGACGCCGCACGCCTTCGCGGCTGGCTCAATGCGGGCCGTTCGGGCACGATGCGCTACCTGGCGCGCGCCGCGGATGACGGCCAGCCTCTGCGCGGACGCGCAAACCTTCCCTTCCCTTGGACACGTTCGGCGCTGATTTGTTTCGCCAGCTACCATTCTGCGGCGCCGCTCTCGACCGCGGCGCACAGCCAGAAGAGCGGCTGGATCGCCCGCTATGCCTGGAGCAGCCGCACCGATCAAAGCGGCCAGCGCCGCCCCAGCGACTACCACAAGGTTCTGCTGCGCCGTTTGCGCCAGCTCGAGTCCTCTCTCCATGCGCGGCTGGGTGAGTTTGAATCGCGCGCCTTTGTCGATACCGGCCCGGTGATGGAGCGCGCGCTGGCCACCGCCGCCGGCCTGGGCTGGACCGGCAAAAACACCTGCCTGATTCATCCCGAACTCGGCTCCTTTGGGTTCTTGGCCGTGCTGCTGACCTCGCTCGAAGCCCGTCCAGAAGACGAAATCACTCCAAAAACCGGCCGCTGCGGCCGCTGCACGCGCTGCATTGATGCCTGCCCCACCGGCGCGCTGGTCGCGCCACATCAAATGGACGCCACGCGCTGCATCGCCTATCTGACCATCGAACACAAAGGACCGATCGCCCCCGAGCTGGCCGCGCGCATGGGCCGGCAACTCTTCGGCTGCGACATTTGTCAGGAGGTCTGCCCCTGGAACGCTCCGCATCGCGCGCCCGAAGCCAGCGACGCCGAGTTGGAGCCCCGCCCGGAGCTCGTCAATCCTGGCCTCGACTGGCTGGCCTCGCTCGATGAACAAGCCTTCGAACAACTCTTCAACGGCTCGCCGGTGCGCCGTGCTGGCTTTCTGGGCCTGCGACGCAACCTCGCCATCGCCATGGGCAACAGCGGCCTTGACGGCTTTGCGCCACGGCTCAAGGCCTGGGCCGATGCGGCCGATGAAGGCCTACGTAGCGCGGCGCTTTGGGCCCTGGACAAACTACGTTCATCATGCAAAAGCACTATCCTTTAGAAATGCGCATTTACTGGGGAACCGTAAAGCTTCTTTTGCTGCATAGAGGACCGAAACGTGGCTAATTTTACCGATTCCTCAACCCAAAAGACCTCTCCTTACCCAGCCTTTCAGGCCGCGCAATCGCACCGCCGCGGCAAAGCCGGCAAAGCGCTTGTCGCCTACCTGCTCGACAGCGAAGTACATACCTTCGCCTTCAGCGTGGCCGCCAACGCCATCCTCTCCTTCATTCCCTTTGTCGTGCTGCTCTACACGCTGGCCCAGTCGGTCTTCCACTCGGCCGCCATGGTCAAAGTCATCGACGAAATGGTCTGGTACTTTTTCCCTTCCAACCAAAAGTTCGTGGCCAACAATTTAACAGATGTAGCGGCGCGCCACGGCGTGCAGATTCTCTCGATCATCATGATCATCGTCGCCTGCACAGGCATTTTTTTACCGCTCGAAGTCGCGCTCAACCGAGCCTGGGGCGTCACCAAAAGCCGCAACTATCTGGCCAACCAGACGGTCGCCTTCGGGCTGGCCATCCTGATGGTCGGCCTCGGCATGGGCAGCGTGGCCATTGTCGCCGCCGCCCGCCTGACGCTTTCGGCCATCTTCTTCGGCCACATCGACAACTTTTTCTACAACGGCATCAGCTTCTCGCTGCTGGCCGTCACCACCGGCATCGCTTCGATCCTCTTCTTCTTCTCCATCTACTGGATCATGCCCAACTGCAAGGTGCCCGTGCTGCCGGTGCTGAAGACCTCCATCTGGACCGGCATTCTTTGGCTGATCTCGAAGTACATCTTCGAGGCCGTGCTGCCGCATATGGATCTCGCTTCGCTCTACGGCCGATTCAGCGTCTCGGTAGGCCTGCTCTTCTGGGCCTACGTCTCCGGATTGATCTTGTTTGCCGGCGCGCAATTCAGCGTGACGCGGAAAAGATAGCGCAGGGTGAAACGCTGGGGCCAGGGACCGACGCCCTAAGAGAAAATAGCCTGTAGATGTAGAGCGGATTTGAAGGGGCACGGCTTTAGCTGTCAAGTCTCCAGACATGCTTTACAGTTTGTCTCCACACATCCTTTACAGGTAGAGGAAGTTTCTCGGGCAGGGTTCGACCATGGTCGAACCCTGCCCGAGAAGGTTGAGTTCGCGGAT
>Ga0182014_10000087_pt1 | contig 94796 bp, 89 predicted proteins | sample 612S2DmetaG_FD_120489 | JGI IMG/M metagenome (GOLD analysis project Ga0182014, IMG submission 120489) | Permafrost microbial communities from Stordalen Mire, Sweden - 612S2D metaG | ecosystem: Environmental > Terrestrial > Soil > Wetlands > Permafrost | place: Sweden: Stordalen | collected... | reverse complement strand
ATCTATATGAAAAAAATTAACAATGAATCAGGTTTTAGTGCAGTAGAGTTAATCCTGGTAATTGCGGTAATAGCTTTACTAGCAGTAGTGGGCTGGATGGTATATAAAGACCACCATAAAACCATAACAATATCTACGAAAAGTACTGCGACTGGTCTAGTAAAGTATACTTCCTGGGCGTCAACACCAAATAATATACGGCAGGGAGTTCTTGTGGCATGGGTTGACGCATCCCCCAATTATAAAGCCCAGCCTACTAGTTCATGCAATACAAATACTCCATCACAAAGCTTTACTGATAACAACCCGATTTACGCAGAAAATAGTAATTATATTGTTGCTGCAGCAGGGTGCCCTGGTGATACTTCAACATATTTGGTAGTTAAAGATACTGGTGTCTGGAAAGATGTTGGTAATACGCAGTTCGACTTTAACTGTGACACTTTAACCCAATATAAAGTGCCTACAGATTTAATAGTTGAAGCAATGCAGGCAACAGCAACACAAGGACATGTTCAGTGCGTACAGGCTAACGGTGTTAAGAATCTTTCCTGAATTATCTTTAATAAATATCGTGTAACTCCCATCTCTTACTTAATGAGCAAGTATTCTAGATTCGGCACTTCCAATATCTTCCTCCGTTGACTAATCTCATACTAGAACCAAAACTATATAGGAACGTAGGTATATATCAATTCTGACCAACTTTTTGTAAATTCCTAAGAAGTAAGGTTTTACTCTCGTAGCTTATGGTGCACCAAGCATAACTGTTATGACCTCATTATTTTGAGGTCTTTTTATTGTAAATAGATACTCTTAAGTTTATGCTTAAATCATGAGTAAAATAAGTGAAAATAAAAAAGGTTTTGGTGGCGTTGAGCTTTTTGTGGTTGTAGTTTTGGTGGTTTTGTTGGGGGCTACGGGCTGGTTAGTTTATAAAAGAGAACATAAAACATTACCCTTATCTGGAGCTTCTACTTTGCAAACGGTAACGAATCCCTATGCTACATGGAAATCGTATACCGATTCTAAAGTTAACTTCAGTTCAATAGCCGGGTTTTCTATTAAATATCCTAGTAATTTTACTTCAAATGACACCAACAAACCTACTCAATACATGTTTACAAGCTCCGACTATAAAGAAGACGGTAATAGTCCGCCCCCATATATAGTAAGTGGTTCAGTAATAAATGTGAGTTTTGATCCACTTCCTACAAACCAATCCCTAAAAGATTATGTCAGCAGTCAAGGTGCTACAGATAATGGAATGACGGCCACCACTCTATCGGGGTTAAGTGCATACTCAACATCATCAACTACAAATCCAAAAACCTTAAAGTACTATTCAACTTACACCGCAAAAGATAATGTAGTCATTACCGTCAGTCTATCGACTGTCTATAGTACATCTGGATCAAAATTAAGCACCCTGGTTACGGATTATAATTATGCAGTTTCTACTCTTGTATTAAACTATGGAAAAGAAACAACTCTTACGCAATAACAGAATCACTATACTCAATAGTGATTCGTTACTCCCGCCCCTTACCTAGATAGCAGGTATTCTCTATAAGGTTCTCCCAATATCTTCCCCCAACGAACTAGCTCATCACTAATAAGGTGTAAATTTTTACTCACTTGCCATAAACGAGTAAACTCAACCTATATATAGTATAGTTTTTGAAGTTTCAATTATGGATTAAGTAAATGCAGGATAATGGCAGTGGAATAATATCTATTAAACATTTATTAAACTGCTGCCTAAATATTCTTTAGCCATATCTATCTCATTAAACATACTAACAATAGATTGGTAACAATTCATTCGGAGTATGCTAGATGAGTGGCACCAAGTATAAGCATTATTTATCCAGAAATATGGGAGTATTGATTGTGGATTTTTAACAGAAGTAGTATCCTCGTATTAACGTGGCTAAACCTGAATATAAAAAAAGCTTTAAAATAATGACCACAGCTATTATCATCGTTTTGGTTATTATAGTTGGGGTACTTATATATAAAGTAGATGTGTATTTTAGAAATACAGCACGACAACAGTCAGTTTTCATTGAAAATTACGCTAAATCTCAGCATATGATTTTATTTGATACAAATGGCGATAATGGTAGATTCTTTCCTAATAAGTCTCCATGGTATGAGATGTACTATAAATCAAGAATGTCAACAACAGCTATTAAGAATTCATTATTAGTTCTTCTTAACAGTAATGGCTACAAAGTGAACTACGTTTTATATAATCCTGATCCCTGCTGGCCTTTAGGTCCACTTGGTGGTTTAAGTGTAGGTGCCACAAGTTGTCCGCCTCCAGCATTGTATTGGTTTGCATACAACGGAGATAAACCGTATTGGGTATTTAATGCCACAAAGGGAAAACTCGGTGTAGGTGCCTATATAACCAATATCAGTTACGACGACCCAAAGATTACAAATAATACTTACCAAAAAATATCTTCAGAACATCCAGTACCTCAAGGTTATAATGTACTCGATATCACCATGGGCGATAATTAACAACATTAACTGTTTCGTGTAACTCCCAACTCTTACTTATATAGTAAATACTCCCTATAAGGTTCTTCGAGTATTTTCCTCTATCTAACTATCTTGTTCCTGATGAGGTGTAAATTGTTTCCCGCAGAATAGATATAATCATTAAGGAGCTGATGTATAATAGATGGCATGGATAATGACACGGTTCAAGACTTAAAACAATTTATAGCTACTACCATATCCCTAGAAGTCTCTGATGTCAGAACTGACATAAAGAATCTGGACGATAAACTTACTTCTAAAATAGATGATCTATCGAAATCTGTAGCAGAGGCTATTGAGACTACAAACGAAACAACCAGTACGCAACTCAAAGAATATGAGCATCGTATCAGTAAGCTTGAACATAAAATAGCATAATAAAATCGACCTAGATAACAAATACTCTCCATATGGCTCATCCAGTATTTTTCTCCACCTAACGACTTCATCCCAAATAAGGTGCAAACTTTTACCCACTTGCTGCACCATAAGCATTATGACCTCAATAAAATGGGGTCTTTTTATTGCAAATAAATCTACTAACGCTTATGCTTATCCTATATGAAAAAAATTAACAATCAATCAGGTTTTGGTGCCATAGAAGTTCTATTAACTCTAATAGTAGTTATTCTACTAGTTTTTGTGGGTTGGTATATTTACCATACCGATCATAAGACAAATGTTTCTACTCCTAAATCATCAACTACGTCTACAACAAGTCCAACACCTGGATGGCAAACATTTAATGATAGTACAATAAGTTTCAAGTACCCGAGTACTGTAACAGTAGCAAAAATCGAGTGTCCTCAAACATCTGAAACTTGTGTTCAAGCTAAAGATTCATCGGAGAGTGGTGACGGACTAATTTTTTATGAACAATCATCTACTCTCACTGCTAAAGATTTTGCAGCCCAAGATGATTCAGGCGGTGGCGTCGGTGTAATCTCATCAAACAGTAACACGATAAACGGTTTTGATACTTATACAGTTGAGACTACTTCTAGCGGATTAGGTGGTACTTACACTATATGGTCATCATACCTAAGCCATAATAACGAAGTAGTATCAACTTCGTACCACACAAACTCTACTTCCGTATCTTTATATAATCAAATTGTTGGAACATTAAAGCTAGTAAATTAAGTGTAACTCCCAACCCTTACTTAAATAACAAATACTCTCTACAAGGTTCTTCTAAAATCTTCTTCCAACGAGCTATCTCATCCCTAATAAGGTGTAAATCTTTACCTATTCTAAATCCATGAAGTTACAATTATGATGTATAATAAGAACCATGAATGATGACACTATACAAGACTTAAAGCAGTTTATTGCTACTACAATAACGCAACAAACCTCCGAAATCGTAGTACGTTTAGATAAAGTCGATATGAGACTTGATAAAGTTGAGCAAAAACTCGAAGATATATCATTATCGGTTGCTGAAGCCATTGAAAACAGCAATGAAGCTACCGACACACAACTAAAAGACCACGAAAACCGTATTGTTCACCTTGAACATAAAATTGCCTAGATTATAAATTGTATATCAAAGTGTAAGTACCAAATCTTACACAGACAGTGAGTATTCTGTATAAGGTTCGTTCATTATCTCTCTCCACCGAACCAATTCATCCCTAATAAGGTGTAAATTTTTACCCACTCGCTGCACCAAGCATAAGCATTTTAATTTATACTTCTTACGAACTCTATAATTGGTTTGTAGTCAATCTTGTTTGGGTCTGACGTCTCTAGGTTCATAACATTTTTAGTTAAGCCTAGGTTCCTATACCAACCTAGCCCCACAATAGAGCAAATTGCTTCCAGTACTACAGCAATATACCTCAAATAGTCTCTAAAACCCTCACTAACATCATCTTCTCTATTACGAACAATATAGCGTCTTGCAGCTATAAAGCCTTTTGTATAGCAATCTATTTCAATGATGTTTTTACAGTTAGCTAGAGCTGCATGGAACTCTTTTCTATGTGATAGGGAGAAGTTTCCTTCTAGTATCAAAGACTTATCATTCTGAATAGCAGCCTCAATAGCTTCATAGACGGCACCATAAGACTTCTTCTCTAATTTAAACCAGTCGGTAAAGGAAGTTTTGTTAAAGGCGTACCTGGCTAACCTATAGTCATCTTTAGAGAATATAGGTATACCAAAAATCCTCTCTAACTCTTTAGCTAAAGTTGACTTACCAGTTGCTCCTCCGCCTTGAATAATGATTATTTTCATGACTACATTGTAACTTAGTGTAAGTCCCATCTCTCACTTAACGTTAATGTGATAGAAAGTACTCCTGATACGGTTTTTCTAATATTTTATGCCAACGCATAATTTCATCAGTAATTTGGTGTAAACTTTTACCCACTTGCTGCACCAAACATAAGCGTTATGACCTCAGTATTTTGAGGTCTTTTTATTGTAAATATATTCCACTAAGCTTATGCTTATCGTATATGAAAAAAATTAACAATGAATCAGGTTTTAGTGGCATAGAGTTAATAATAGTAATTTTAGTAATCATAATATTGGGATTAGTAGGATGGTTAGTATACAAAGATAATCATAAGAACTCTACAACTACTTCAAAATCTACGACTTCTTCGACTAATTCGAGTAATCCAACATCAGGATGGAATACTTATAAGTCATCTCTAGGAGGATTTAGTTTTAAGTATCCGAGCAGTGGATGGACCTTAAAGGTATATGATAATTCAACCTCGTCGTGGGTAAGTGGATCAGCTGTGACAAGTAACGAAGCGTCATTATCAATTGACGAAAACATAGGAAACGGACTAAGTACTAGCGGTGATGATTATCAGATAATTATCAATATTGGCGATAAAAGCGGAGCAATAAGTGATAATGGAATCTTAAATTATAGTGCTGGTAGCGTACTGGAATCATTTGGTAACGGATTAGGTTTATGGCAGACCTCACAGGACACCTATAACGGTCACGGTAATAACGATCCACAATGCGGCTCGGATAGTACAGTAATGACAAGTATTGCCTCAAACAGAAACCTATACTATCAATTATCAAACGGTAATTATCTTGATCTCACAGGATCTTTCTGTACGGGTCCTGGAGAAACACTTAGATTAAACTATCAACAACAGACAACTAGCCCTGAAACAACAATTACAAAAGAAGTTCTTAATTCATTCAGTTTCTAGATTGTAACTCCCGTCTCTTACTTAGATAACAAATACTCTCGATATGGTTCTTCCAGTATCTTCCTCCATCTAGCCATTTCATCCCTAATAAAGTGTAAATTTTTACCCACTTGCTGCACCAAGCCACATCATCAGGTAACCATTATTCGTACTGCCCATATTTTATAATTTATAGCTGATAAAAATTAGTTGCTAGTAGATTACTTTAATTAAACAGATACCTTACTCCGGGTTGTCATCTGGTATACTTCAATAAACTAAGCTATGTCGCAGGTAATAATTGTTTCTAACCGATTGCCAATCAGCGTCAGTAAAAAGAACGCTAAATTAGTCTATTCTCCTAGTTTAGGTGGCCTAGCCACAGGCTTATCTTCTTATGTAAATGACCCAGGTAATACTTGGATTGGTTGGCCGGGCATTGCCAGCGATGAGTTGAATGAAGAAGAAAAACAATCGATTGCTACTGAGCTAGGTAAACGCAATTGCTACCCCGTTTTTTTAAGTAAGAAGCAAATTGATGAGTTCTATAATGGCTTCAGCAATTCGATTCTTTGGCCACTGTTTCATAATCTGCCGTCACGAAAAATCGAACCGGATCAGTTAACTACCTGGTGGCAGGCATACAAGAAGGTAAACCAGCACTTTGCCGAGGTGGTCGTTAATTTGGCGCAACCAAAAAGCCAAATTTGGGTACACGATTATCAATTATTATTGCTACCGGAGCTATTAAGGATTGGGAAGGTTGGGGCAAATATTGGATTTTTCCTACACATTCCTTTTCCGAAGACCAAAACTTTGAGTAGGCTAGCCGAGGCTAAAAAACTGCTTAATGGTATGCTTGGTGCTGATTTAATTGGTTTCCACACCACGGAATATGTTAATGACTTTTTGTCGTTTAGCAAAACTACTGGCATCGGAAAAATAAATGATAATGTTATTAGTCTTCCATCACACAGAGTGGTAGTCAACGAGTTCCCAATGGGTATCGACTACAATAAGTATGCTAAGGCTGCTAAATCGAAGGATGTGAAGTTGGCCGCCAAACGCTATAAAAAACGATACTCGGGCCGCAAGCTAATTGTAAGCATTGACCGTTTGGATCCAACTAAAGGTTTGGTGCAGCGCCTGAATGCCTATCGTGAATTTCTGAAACGTAACCCGAATCAATGCGGTAAAGTTGTTTTTACAATGGTGGCTGCGCCCTCACGTACCGATATTATTGTTTATCAGAATCTGGCCAAACGCCTAGAATCTTTAGCTCAAAAAATTAATAGAGATTTTGGTACTTCTAAGTGGCAGCCGGTAGATTACATGAATATCGTCCAGCCATTTGAAGAAGTTGCAGCGCTATTCCAGATTGCAGATATTGCTTTCATAGTCCCCCTTCGGGATGGTATGAACCTAGCTGCCAAAGAATTTGTTGCAAGTAATAAAAAGCCTGGTGTACTTATTTTGAGTGAAACCGCCGGTGCGGCCGAAGAGCTCCAAGATGCTTTGCTCGTTAATCCGAAACAACTAGAAAGCTTAGTACGAGCATTGCAACAAGCAATGGGCATGCAAAAGAAAGAACTTCGCGGCAGACTATACCGTATGAAAAAAGATCTATCCGTGAACACCGTGCAGCACTGGGCTAAAACGTTCGTCGATACACTGCAGCAGCCCATACCCCACACTCCGCGCCTAACTCGGACACTAAATACCCGCTTGATACATGGTCTTAATTACGACTTCCGCCAGGCAAAAAAAAGACTGCTATTTCTCGATTATGATGGTACCTTGGTACCGTTTAGCGCTCATTACAAGAACACGCATCCGCCAAAAGCGATTATTAAACTACTCTCTGATTTGAGCGCCAACCCGGTAAACGAGGTTGTGTTAATTAGCGGCCGGAGCGCCGATTTCCTACAAAAGTGGTTTGGCGCAATACCAATGAATCTTGTCGCGGAGCATGGAGCTGCAATTAAAAAAAACGAAAATAAAAATTGGCAAACAATTGATAAAACCAGCACCAGTTGGAAAAAGCTGCTACTGCCAGTCCTAAAAAAATACGCACGGTTAGCGCCTGGAGCTCATGTTGAAGTGAAATCAAATTCGCTCGTATGGCACTACCGAGCTGCCAAACCGTATAATGCCCAGAAGTATGCAGTCATTATTAAACGGTCTCTAAAACCCATTCTTAAGAAGTATGGCTTGGAAATACTTCAGGGTAACAAGGTCCTGGAGATTAAAAATCCACAGATTAGTAAAGCTAATGCCGCGAAGCAGTGGTTAGATCAAAACTATCCATTCGTTCTCTTCATTGGCGATGATCTGACCGATGAAGATTTATTTTTGGCTCTTTCGCCCGACAGCTACGCCATTAAGGTGGGGCGAGGCCGAACAGCTGCCCGGTTTCGAGTGGACTCCAGTAGAGACGTTGTAGGTCTACTACGAAAGCTGGCAAAACTCTAATCAAGGAGTTCTCAGACCTAATTTACTAACGGATATTCCTGGCATGGATCTTCCCAGCTTTTCTCCATCTATATATTTCACCCCTTATAAGGTGTAAATTTTTACCAACTTGCTGCACCAAACATAACCGTTATGACTTTCTTGCTTAGTAATTTCATACTTTTGAAAGTGCTACTTTTTGTGAGTGGGCTATTTAAGTAATAAGTGCATTTACCGATAACATGAAAGATAGGGCAATAATGATAATCAGAGAAAACAAAAATAGCTTACGCGCCGATTGCTGATGGTTTCGGGAATTAAAGCTCCTTGAGCTCAAATACATCCACCACAGACCCAAAAGTAGCATAACTGCGGCGAATACGTAGCCAGTGTATCCAAAAAACGTTAGGCATAGCGTCGCCACAATAAAGATACCGATATATGCCAGCATCTGTATCTCGGTATTTCTAATACCTTTCACTGCCGGTAAGACAGGTATGCCAGCTGACTTATAGTCATCAAGTCTAGAGATAGCAATGGCGTAAAAATGCGCCATCTGCCAAGTTACCATTATTATAAATAATATAACAGCAGCAGTATTAATATTATTTGATACTGCGCAGTAGCCAGCAACCATCGAAGCCGCTCCTGGCGCGGTACCAACTAATGTTCCGTGAATACTACGACGCTTAACCATCCCATAAAGAACCACATAAATTAGGAATGCAGAGATTCCAATAAACACAACAAATAAGTTTGTATATATTGTCAGGATCGCAACGCCAATTACCCCAAGTATCAGACCAAAAATTAAAGCGTTTACTGGCCTAATTAAACCACTAACCAAAGCTCGGTTTTTGGTTCTAGCCATTCTAGAGTCAATATTGCGGTCAATATAGTTATTAAAGACACAGGCTGAGGCAATAATTAACGAAGTACCCAATAGTGTAAATAATAATAAGGTTAGATCAATATGATCTCGAGCGGCAAGCAAAAACCCACCGCTGGCGGTTAATAAATTACCATAGATGATCCCTGGTTTTGTTAGATTGTAATAGTCTTTAAGTCGGTTCACGTATTAAAAACCACCACCTTGGTTGTTCAAGTAGGTATTGATTTGCTCAGGTGTCATGCGATGATTGAGGTTGTTCATTATCCAGATAGATCCAAATACTAAAATTAACACAATAGTAATCATAAAAATAAGAACAAACAATTTCCATCTTGGTTTTGTCTCCTTGCCAAGGTGCAAGAAATAGAACATCTGAACAAGAAATTGGATTAATGCAAGACCTATGATTGCGGCAATAACCCAATCATTAGTCGAAACGCGGTGAACAACCATTAAATATGCGCATAATGTTAGGGCGATTGACAACAAAAAGCCGGTAACGTAGCTTCTAAGGCTCCCCTCATTATCCTCGTGTTTTACGACCACGCTGTCATGTTCGTTACTCATTTGCCTAGTGACCCCATTAAATAAACAATCGTGAATATAAAAATCCAAATTATGTCTAGAAAATGCCAGAATATGCTAAACAGTGTTAATTGTCTTAAATTGTTTTTAGACAAACCTCCACTGAAAATCTTTCCTAGCAATACCACGAGCCAGAGTAGGCCTATACTTATATGCAATCCATGTGTTCCAACCAGAGTAAAGAATGCTGACAAAAAACCGCTTCTACGCCAACTATTGCCAGTAATAACCAGGTGCCTAAACTCTGTTAGCTCTAAACTTAAGAAAGCGATACCTAGTAAAAAAGTTATCAGGAACCAAAACAAAACCTTATTTTTATGGTTCGCTCTGGCCGCCAATATACCCAACCCGCATGTAAAACTTGACGTTAAAAGTATCAAAGTCTCTGTCAGGACATTAGGTAGTGAGAATAGTGTCTGTCCTGATGGCCCTCCAAAAATATTGTGGTGTAGGACGGCGTATGTTGCAAAAAGACTAGCGAATAATACGCAGTCGGTCATTATATAAACCCAGAAACCGAACACGGTCTTTGAGTTTTTCTCATGATCAGTACCGGAAAGACGTAGTGATGCAGCCGGCGTTGATGCGTCACTCATGCATATCTCCTTTTTGGAGCTTGAGCTTTCCTAGCGGCGTATTCCGTTTCAATTCGTTCAATTTCTTTCGCTGGAACTATGAACTCGGTATGATCATCCGAGGAGCGTACGATAATGACTACTATTATCGTCACTAGAGCAGCGATGCATAGCCACCAGACATGCCAAATCATACCGAAACCAAATGCTACACTCAACATACCAATAATGGGCGCAATGCCACTGTTTTTGGGCATGACAATGTCCTTGTAATGAGGCACTTCATCCGTATCCTTGTTTGATTGTCGCTTGGCTTCCCAGAATGGATCACGGTCGTGAACAATCGGGCTGATCGCAAAGTTGTAAAACGGTGCTGGGGAGGGGATTGACCACTCTAGAGTTCTGCCATTCCACGGATCACCAGTGTAGTCTATGTTGTCTTTTCGTTGAATAATGCTAAGAGCAATTTGCAATACAAATATCCCAACTCCTATGGCAATAATTCCGGCACCGATGCCGGATACGATAAATAACGGCTGCCAGCCTAGAGAAGCGCTATAGTGGTCAAGTCTCCTGGTAGCACCCATCAAACCCAAAATATAGAGTGGGATGAAGGCTAGCAAAAAACCTATAAACCAACACCAAAATGACCATCTCCCTAGCCGTTCGTTCAAGCGGAACCCGAATATTTTAGGGAACCAGTAGGTAATACCGGCCAGATATCCGAATACGACTCCACCTACGATCATGGTATGGAAGTGGGCTACCAAAAATAGACTGTTGTGTAACTGAAAATCCGCCGGTGGTACCGACATAACAACGCCCGCCACTCCACCAACCGTAAACAGACCTATAAAGCCCATGAACCAGTACATCGGCGTCGAGAAATTGATTCTGCCCCTAAACATAGTAAACAACCAATTGAATACTTTTACTCCGGTCGGGATTGCAATAACCATGGTCATAATCCCAAAGAACCCATTAACATCTGCTCCTGCGCCCATAGTAAAGAAGTGGTGTAGCCAAACACTGAATGACAAGACGGTGATGGCACCAATTGCCCATACCATTGAAGTGTAACCAAATAGTCTTTTTCTAGAGAAGGTTGCAACAATCTCCGAGTAGATTCCAAAAGCAGGGAGTATTAGTATATATACCTCAGGGTGACCCCATGCCCATATAAGATTCACGTACATCATCGGGTTACCGCCAAAGCCACCGGTAAAGAAATGCATACCCATAGTACGGTCTAAGAATAAAAGAGTAAGAGTTACAGTTAGGATTGGGAAAGCAAACATAATAAGTAGAGTGCTACCCAAAACACTCCAGACAAACATCGGCATTTTCATTAGATTCATGCCGCTACAACGCATCTTTACGATAGTTACAAAAAAGTTAATCCCAGAAAGTAAACTACCGATTCCGGCAATCTGCAAACTCCATATCCAGTAGTCGACCCCGACACCAGGACTATAACGTAGCTCCGATAGTGGCGGGTAGGCTAGCCAGCCCGCAGTTGAGAATTCGCCAATTCCAAGTGACAAATTTATAAGAATCATCCCAGCCGCAAACAGCCAGAAGCTAGTTAGATTCAAAAACGGAAAGGCTACATCCCGCGCACCGATTTGAATGGGCAACACCAAATTAATTAGGCCAAACATTAATCCCATAGCTGCAAAAAATATCATTATTGTTCCGTGAGCACTAAATAATTGTTGGAAAGTGGTTGCCGATAATACACCGTGCGACGCTCCGACTGAGGTAGCTTGTTGGGTTTTCATCATCAGAGCATCGGCGCCGCCCCTGACTAGCATCAGTAAACCAACAATTATGTACATCACGCCAATCTTCTTAGGATCAACGCTAGTCAACCACTCCTTCCATAACCATTTCCACCGTTTGGTATAGGTCATAAACAAGATAGCAATAAAACCGCCTAGGACAATTGACACAGCAGCCCCCAAAGTAACTTTATCGTGTGGGAAGACATGGATATTAAGCTTGCCCAAAATACCCGCGACATAATTCATGGCATTACCATCCCATTTATGTCACGTGCCTTGGGATTATTTATAGTTGTTACCGAGTCAATTGATTGGGTGCTGTCCTCGCTAGGGGACATATATTTATAGACTATAGAATTATATAAATCAGGCGAAACGTTCGAATAATGGGCTACCTTATTATATTGGCTTGGCTTGGTCAGTTGATTGTAGGTAGCCACAGTTAGTTTTTTGGGTGACGCACTTAATTGTCTAATCCAATTAACATAGTCGCGGTTGGAACTGGCCTTAACTGTGAATGTCATACCGGAAAATCCCTCACCACTTATGTTAGCTGACGATCCATTAAATATACCATCTTTCGTGGCCATTAAATTTAGTTGGGTGGACATACCTGGCATTGCGTAAATTTGACCACCGAGCTGGGGTATCCAAAACGAATTCATTGGGGCGTCAGAAGTAATCTCGAAATTTATAGGTGTATTGGTTGGAATTTCAAAATTATTAATTGAGGCAACTTGGTCGTTTGGGTAGATAAACAACCACTTCCAGTCCAACGCCACAACTTGGATGTTTATTGTCTTATTATCAGAAGCTATTGGTTTATATGGGTCTAGCGAATGGGACGATGTCCATGCCACGACGGATAAGATTAGAATTATGCCAGAAGGTATTAACCACCAGATAGCTTCAGCTACAGCGTTATGATCTAGGTTTGGCGAGTACTTGGATTTTGTATTGGTTTCTCTGTACCTAAAAGCAAAGACACCTAAAAGCGTAAATACCGGAATGACAACTATTAAGGATAACCCCAAGGCAAAATATATAAGATTTCGTTCTTTTAAAGCAATTGGGCCTGCCGGATCAAGAACGGCTATGTTGGTATGGTGCAGATACCAGGCCGAAATTCCAACAGAGGCAATTAACAAGATTGAAATTACCCCGATTTTTAGTTTTTTATTCATGAGTTATATGTTCTAAAGACTGATTATATTTATTTGAAGTGAGCCGTGATAATGGCTGCGTCACAAACATACTTTATTTTTCCATGCCTCAATTAAGGGTATAACCTCAATCATTATAGCCCCTACTATAGCATTTTTCCCCTCGTCCATGTTATTAAAATAACCTTTTCGGCCATTATTTGAATTACAGTTTTTGGTCTAAGATAACTATACTTTAGGCATGCCCTCATTTGATTTATCCGCAGTCCTAGAGATTCCTGAACTAAAGTCTAATCTAGAAGCAGTCAACGATGTTCTTGCTAACGCCATAAGCAAAGATAACGAGTTTATTTATGATCCTTATAATAGAATTATGCAATCTAAGAGTAAGCGACTACGGCCAAGCTTGGTAATTGCTATTGCAAGCGTTCAAAGGCCTCCGTCGGAGTCTGATGTTATCACATCGGCCGCGGCCGTTGAAATGGTACACATAGCTAGTCTTATACATGATGATATTATTGACCATGCTTCAGTAAGGCACGGCCTCAATACAATAAACTCCCAAGAAGGATTAGCTCAAGCCATCATAATTGGCGACTACCTTCTTGCGAAAGCTGGAGAAACTGCTGCTATGGTTAATGCTGAGATAGCTATCACGCTACAAACGGCTATCACTAGACTCTGCGCGGGGCAGGCTCGGGAGGTAAGCGATAACTATAATATAGATCGGTCATTGACCTCATATCTTGATGCTATATCTGGCAAAACGGCAGCTCTCTTTTCATGTTCTTGCCGTATCGGGGGTCTATTGAATGGTCGTGATGAAGCAGAGCTTGAGTATTTGAGCCAATTTGGAGAAAATTTTGGCATGGCTTTTCAGCTTATCGATGACCTGCTGGATTTTATATCTTCCGAAGAATTATTTGGTAAACCGGTGGGCAATGACATCGCTGAAGGAGTATACACATTACCGATACTATTGGCGTTAGGTGCTAGGCAGCCAACCAAGATACGACAACTTCTAATCCCTAAAACAAATATAAATCTGGGGCAGCTAAATACAATACTTTTTAGTAGTGGCAGCATAGCTAAGACTATTGCAGAGATTGAAAAATATAATTCATTAGCCGTTGAATCGTTGGATATTTTCGGGAAGGGGAATCAGACTATTAGTAACTTATGCCGTTTGCCTCATGCTTATTTCAGTTGGGCAATAAATAACATGGTTGATATGCCCTATAAACAACAAGTGTTTGATCTATTGTCGAATACTTGATGCTAAGCCGATTAAATCAATATTTTACTGACATCATTTTTTATTTTTTTCCACAACTGTTTCATGGGTAGCCAATCGCTACCTAAAATGGCAACGCCTAATAATATAAACAATGGCCCGCTGTTTGGATCAGTAGCAACCCCAGTGAAATATCCACCAAGCTGTTGCCCAAGAACCCAATAAATCACCGACGCACCAATACCAACGTATATAGCGGATTTTCGATAATTATTTGGGAAGAATACGAATAGTCCGACAATAATTTGTATAATCGCAACGACCGCGACAAACCAAAAGCCCATGTGGCCTATCATCGCGGCCGAATGTTCGTCTAGAAATGATATCCATCTAGGTGCGCCACTAGTCATTCTAGAAAGCATCTGCGAAGAATCGGCGGGAGAATTTTGGCCGGGCAGTAGAAGATAAATAGTACCTAAGATCCATAAACTTGCCCAAATAATTGGCAGCCAATACGCTGGCTTATTATTATCTTTGTTGGGCAAAACAGCCAAGGCTAATATGGCATAGATTAAAGCGGCACCCGGTAGTCCCATGAAAAGTGTTGAGTGCCAACTTAACATACCAGCCAAACCTTCGCCCAAAGACCAGACACCTAATGCCCAGAAGACTGAAGCTATAAGACCAACTTTGTTAGTTTTTTTAACTAAAATTAGCACACCTAATGTAAGTTGCACTAAGGCAAACAAGCCATCCCACAAAGCCGGGTGTGACAGTATGAGCCGTATCTCAAAATGCATGGGGCTTGAAACTATCCTTGGGTGTCCAAGGCTGACGGGAAGCAGCACTTTATTCGCAAAGTTGCTAGTAAACATCTGTCGTTGAAGCTGTAGTGCGCCATCCAATAGCCAAACCAGGCCAAGTGTTATTTGAATTTTTCGACGAGTAATTTTTTGTAGCACAATATCATCTTAAAACACATGGTCTGATTAAGTCAGACTTATGTGTGTTCTACGAATCTACTTATTTGTAGCTGGGAGTCTTTGAAGGACGTATTCTGCGATAATGATCAGCGAGATAATGACAATCGAACTTAAACAGATACTTGAAATTGGAGATTTATCTAGGATTGCTAGAGCGGTACCGCTGATTACTATTCCCGAACCCAGTATTGGCGCAAACTTTGAGCCAGTTTTTCTATTAATCTTTGCGGTTAATACCGCAATATACCTAACGACAAAAGTTATCAATAAAGTTGCACCTAACACAATATGTACGATTAATAAATAAATCATATTTTTTATTATACTTAAGTTTAATAATAAAGCTAGATTCGTAGCCTAAATTATTATATACGTAGCTATTATTTATTGCTAAATAGATAGTCTGTGGATAATCTACGAATAATCAAATCGTAACAATCTCTATGCTCAATCTGTTAAAGCGCAATAAATTTGTTGCCCATTATTTTAGGCTTCGTGATAGACTTAATTAAGTGCCTAAAAACGTTATGCTTTAAGACAAAACACAGATATAATTGAAGAAGTAATAATAAAAAAAGAGGGTCCATGAAAGTACTGATGCTAGGATGGGAGCTCCCCCCACAGAATAGTGGTGGTCTTGGTGTAGCTTGCTTTCAGCTTTGTAAGGCCCTCAGCGCTAACAACGTGGACATCGAATTTGTGCTGCCATACTACGTTAAAATACCCGTGCCGTTTATGAAAATTACCACGGCTTGGCCAAAGAAATATCGTAATGTTGTACGTACGGGATTGGCTTATGATAGTGCCAGTTATGTTGATAGTGGCGGGAATCCTCAGCATCTAGATATCATGCAACAGCAACGATTGTACGAGGAATCTGTTGATAAAGTCGTTGATCTTGGAAGTTTTGATATTATTCATGCCCATGATTGGCTGACTTTTCGAGCCGGTCTAAAACTAAAGGCTCAATCAGGTATGCCGTTAATTGTTCACGTCCACTCAATAGAGAGCGACCGCGCCGGTGGTAATAGCGGTAACTCACTAGTGAGGGAAATAGAGTATCTTGGACTTTCGATGGCTGACGAAGTTATTGCAGTTAGCGAGCACACTAAACAAGCCATTATTCGTGATTATGACATCCCCGCTGAAAAGATAAATGTTGTTCACAATAGCATTGACCGAGATGAGCTTGACGAGCTTGATCCAGATAACATCTACGTTTACCTAGAACTTATGAAGAGCCGGGGTTATCATGTAGTAACCAGTGTCGGCAGACTTACAGTCCAGAAAAACATCACCAATTTACTAAGGGCTGCTCAAAAAGTTATCGAGAAGGTCCCCAAAACGATTTTTGTTATCGTCGGAGGAGGCGAACAGTATAACGAGCTGGTTGATCTAGCTGCTGAACTAGGAATCTTAAGGAATGTTGTATTTACAGGCTTCCAAAGAGGTAAGCCTTGGCGAGATGCCTTTGCTGTCGCAGATTTATTTGTAATGCCTTCGGTTTCAGAACCTTTTGGACTAACGCCACTGGAAGCAATTAATTATGGAACTCCGTCACTAATTAGCTATCAGTCAGGTGTTAGCGAAGTGCTAAAAAATTGTTTAAAGGTTGATTACTGGGATGTCAAAGAAATGGCCAATCAGATAGTGGCAGTTCTTCGTACTTCGTCTCTAAGGCGAACACTTAAGGACAATGCTCAGGACGAGCTCCATCAACTGAGTTGGTCACCTTCTGCAGAGAAATTGCAGAAGATATATGTTAAGCGCCTTGCGGAGGTAGCCTAGATGCGTTCAATAGTCCTATATCTTCATGTCCATCAACCGTACCGCATAAAACACTATACTATCTATGAATCAGGAGTTGATCACAACTACTTTAATGCAAATTATGACAGCAACGAAAGTAACGAAAAGATCATTCATAAGATTGCTGAGAAATCTTACATACCTACCAACAACAAACTCATTGATTTACTCAATCGTTACCCCAATTTCAAATTAAGTCTATCTATAACAGGAACAGTACTTACTCAGTTGGAGCAATGGTCCCCGGAGGCGTTACAATCTTTCCGTGACCTGATTAGCACCGGTAGGGTAGAGATACTTGGCGAGACTTATCACCATAGTTTGGCTTTCTTTTATTCGTTAAAAGAATTCGAATCCCAAGTTAAAATGCACAAAGATAAGATTCAAGAACTTTTTGGCCAAACACCACAAGTATTCAGAAACACCGAGTTAGCCTATAACAATGATCTGGCTTATTGGGCAGACCAAGCTGGATATAAGGGTATTTTAGCAGAAGGCTGGGATAAGCTTTTGGGTTGGCGGAACGCGAACTATGTCTATCGACCAGCCTATACTAACAATATTCGTTTGCTTCTAAAAAACTATAGTTTGAGTGATGATATTGCTTTCCGTTTTGGCGACCAGAATTGGAAAGAATGGCCATTAACCGCCAATAAATTTTCAAATTGGCTAAATGAAACTACCGACGCTCAGGTATTCAACTTATTCATGGACTATGAAACTTTCGGCGAGCACCAATGGCAAGAATCCGGAATTTTTAATTTCCTGGATGATTTACCTAATCAATGGCTGAAGAACGATAACAATAATTTCTTAACAGTTTCTGAGGCAATTGATAGCCTTGAACCGGTTGATTACATAGATGCTCCGAATACCGTTACTTGGGCAGACACCGAGCGAGATCTATCAGCTTGGCTAGGTAATCCGATGCAGCAACAAGCCATACAGGCAATATATGATCTTGAGAAAATAGTGCTCGATACCAATGATTTAACGCTCATTGAAGACTGGCGACGACTACAAACTTCAGACCACTTCTATTATATGTGCACCAAATGGTTTAATGACGGAGACATTCATGCCTACTTTAGCCCTTATGAGACGCCTTACGAGGCGGTAATCAATTACATGAATGTCTGGCACGATTTACAATTTAGGCTGACTGAAAAAGGGGCGGATATTTAATATGGGAAGACCGGTGATGTTAGGCAATGGGCAGCTTACGGTCGGTTTAAACGAGCAGGGCCTAGTCCACGATTTTTATTATCCTTATGTTGGTCTGGATAACTTAAGCACAGCGCGAAGCTCAGGTCATAAAATTGGCGTCTGGGTAGATGGAAACTTTAGTTGGATAGACGATAATTCCTGGGATATTAATGTAGATTTTTTCTCGGACGCGTTAATTAGCAAGATAACCATGGATCATATGGGCCTAGAGATAACGCTATCATTCCAGGATTTTGTTGATGCCGGCGTTAATGCTTTTTGTCGACAGGTTGTTATTACTAATAATGCCTCTAGAAAACGTGAAGTCCGGTTCTTCATGCATCAAGTTTTTGAAATTTCTAGGCAGGGCAGAGCTGATACAGCTATTTTTGTTCCCGAAGAGCATTACATACTGGACTATAAGGGTCGCTACAGCCTTCTTATCTATGGACAAGATAGTCGTGGTAACACCTATGATCAATTTGCTATTGGTAATTATGGTATAGAGGGTAAAGAAGGAACATTCAAGGACGCTGAAGACGGTCAACTGTCCGGCAGTGCTGTTGAGCATGGTGGTGTTGATTCTGTAATCCGTTTCGTAGCCCCCTTGGAAGCCGGAGGCAAAGAGACAATTGATTATTGGGTTATTGCAGCTGATTCGCAATACAATGCCGAGAAACTACATTTGAAATTGAAAAGTGACACCCTAACTAAGCGACTGGAAGACACGAGAGATTATTGGCATGGTTGGCTTGGAATTGCTAACCGTGGGCTCCATTCTATTGACCCGAAGTATATGGAAATGACCAAGAAGTCTCTCATGATGATCAAAGTCCACACCGATAAAAGAGGCGGGATTATTGCCTCTTGTGATTCGTCTATATATAACTATGGCCGTGACTACTATAGCTACGTCTGGCCTAGGGATGGCGCTTTTGCTATGTGGCCTTTGATCCGACTTGGCTATAGCGATGAGCCTAAACGTTTCTTTGAATTTTGTCGGGATATTCTAACTCCAGACGGCTATCTTATGCATAAATACCAGCCTGATAGAGCAATTGGTAGTACCTGGCATCCACTGCTTCATGGTCGACATAGTGAACTGGCCATACAAGAAGATGAAACGGCGATAGTTATATATATGCTTGGCGAGTATCTATCTTACTCCAAGGATAAAGATTTCGTCTTTAGTCTGTACAGTACCCTCATTCAGCCGGCTTGTAATTTTATGGTAAGTTTTGTCGATGAATCTACTAATTTGCCACATGCTAGCTATGATCTTTGGGAAGAAAAGTTTCTTACAAATACCTACACCGTAATGGTGGTTTATCAAGCATTACTTATAGGTTCTGATCTTGCGGAGGCCTTTGAATATCCTGACGATGCCATTGCCTGGCGAGACGCAGCGGAGCGGATCGCAGAGAACGCAGGAGTTCTATTCAACGAGGAGTTACACAGCTACCGAAAAGGCTATTTACTTAAAGACGATAACACTACTGAATATGATGATACTCTGGATGTCTCCAGCATGTACGCCGCCATGATGTTTGGAGGAGAAAGTTTTGATCTAGCCAGGCTGCAAGCCACTGCTACGCGGATTGAATCCGTACTTCTAGGTCAGGCCCCAGTTGGCGGAAGTCCTCGTTACGAGCACGACCATTATTTTGAATCACATCCCGCTTTCCAGGGTAACCCTTGGATTGTCACGACACTGTGGATAGCGCAGTATTATATTAGAGTAAATAATTTTGAGCGTGCTGCATACTACGTTGATTGGTCTATTAAGCATGCCATGCCTAGTGGTGTACTGCCCGAACAGGTTGAACCCAGTAACGGTTCCCCAGTATCAGTTGCGCCATTGGTATGGAGTCACGCCGAGCTAGTTAATACAATTCTAGATCTAGCGAAAATATAAAACCAATCAAAACAATCAAGGTCTAAAGCGAATGATGCGCCACCACCATGGGGCGGGGCTGAGATTACTGGCTAAAATAATCTTTGTGCTATCTTGATTCGCCGAGCTGTGCCACAGACTGATTCTCCCGACATTCGTACCGACTGGCTTAGGGGCCTGTAGAGAGACTAGACTCAGCACTGGCTTATAGTAAGTCGTTGACCAGTTTATTGTCGATAAAGCGCTAGAGACTTCGGCATTGATAATGTTTTTCTGCCAAGGTACTTTATAAGAACCAACCGCTTGGTGGGCATTTACTACTACATCATTATTGAAATTGGCCTCAGCAAAACTTATAAGCTGCACTGCCACAGTAAAACTATCTTCAAGGTTTGGCGTGCCCTCAATGGTACCCACGATCACTACGTTGTGATTTGAGACTAACTCATCATTTACTGCAAAAATATATACCCCCCCAGCTTGATCAGAATTTCCGGTTTTTATGCCAACCACATCACCTCGGCTGAGTAGTTGATTTACGTTATAGACTACTCCAGCTATGGGTATGGTGGCTTGCTTCTGGGCAACTATCTGGGCAATAACCGGATTCTGCAAAGCATCAAGCCCCAGTATAGTTAGGTCTGAAGCGGTGCTGGTTGTGGTGGGCAGGAAGCCACTAGCATCTGATCCGATAGTCGTATGCTTAAGCCCTAGGATTGGCAAATATTCATTAGCAGCCTTGGAATATTGTTCTAGCGAACCGTATGCCCAAATTGCCAGACTATCGGCTATGTTATTCGCCGAGGGCAATAACATAGCTTGCAAAGCCTGGTATTCGCTGATTTGCTCGCCTGAAACAACCTGAACTACTGAGCCGTCTTCGGCTAAATATTGCTGATACAGTGCCACGTCAGTTGGCTCGATAGTAATTAGCGGCGCGGTTGTTTGGCCGACTCGCAAGGGAAATTTTTTCAGTATCATAAGTGCTGCTACAAGTTTGGCGGTACTAGCTGTTGGTACCTGGGATTGTTGGCCGTCAGTCGCCAGAAGACCATAACCAACCGCGCCAATAGCCGCCTGACCACTATTAATCACTGGCCACTGTAGCGGGGTCACTGCAGAGCGCTGGTTATTATCTTTGGTGATGGGCTCAATTGGGGGAATAGGCCGAAAATAATTAATGAGTCCGAGGATGATCACAACTACCAGCACTATTAATAGTGATGTCTTTATCCAACCCGAGTGTTGACGCCTTCCATTTGTCTTCATAGCTTTATAATAACCTTTGATAACACTAATCGCGAACCGATTTGTCGAGGCCGCTGTGCCTCCAAATCCATAGCTATTTCATGCTATACTAAATATGGAAAATTAAAGGAGTAATTCGACCATGCTTACAATTATTATTGTTGTCGTTGTGTTAGTAGTTATCGTGTTGGCTTTCATATATAACGGTCTAGTTAGGCTTAATGTTCGATCCAATGAAGCCTGGAGTGACATAACTGTGCAGCTTAAGCGTCGTTCTGATTTAATACCTAACCTTGTCGAGACAGTTAAGGGATATGCCACCCATGAAAAATCCGTTTTTGAGGATGTTACTAAGGCTCGTAGTGCAGTGTTGGCTGCCAATGGTCCAGCCGAGACCGCAAAGGCTGACAACCAATTTCAGCAGACAATGAAGAGCCTTTTTGCTGTTGCGGAAGCCTATCCACAACTTAGAGCCAGTGAAAATTTCCAGAAGCTACAAGACGAATTAACGGATACCGAAGACAAAATTCAGGCCTCAAGACGTTTTTATAACGGCGTAGTCCGAGATTTTAATACTAGGCGCAAAGTTTTCCCAACAAATATCTTTGCTAACATGTTAGGTTTCAAACAAGATAAAGAATTTTTTGACGTTGATGCCGCCGAGCAGGCAAAAATCGATGAACCAGTTGACGTTAAATTTTAAATAGGCTTTAAGCAGAGACGAATACTTTAGAATATGTACAGCCAAATCGCTGCCAATAAAAGACGTAGTTCTGTAATCATACTGGGCTTCTTAATTTTCGTTGGAGTTATGGCTTGGTTCTTAAGTCGTTATTTTAACAATAACAACTCCTTCTACTATATTCTAGCTGGAGGCTTAGTTTATGCGATTATCGCCTACTTTATGGCCAGTCGTTTGGCTTTGGCTGTTAACGGTGCCAAGGAAATTGCTAAGAAGGATAATCCTCGGTTGTGGCGCATCATTGAGAACTTGAGCATAACCGATGGACTCCCCATGCCTAGAGTATTTATAATTGACGACCCGGCCCCAAATGCTTTTGCGACCGGTAATCGCCCCGATAAGGCCATAGTTTGTGCAACCACTGGCCTGCTGGAGGTCATGGATGATACCGAGCTACAAGGCGTTTTTGCACACGAATTAGGTCATGTAAAAAACTATGACATTAGAGTCAGCATGGTTGTTTTTGCTCTTGTAGCTGTCGTAGCTCTTCTAACAGACATAATTATTAGATTTACATGGTTTGGTGTAGGTGGCAGACGAAGAGATAACGAAGGTCAAGCCGGAGCCATAATTCTGCTAGTAGGAATTGTTGCTGCTGTTTTGGCGCCAATTATAGCCACCCTTATTCAGCTTGCCATTTCTCGTCAGCGCGAGTATCTCGCGGATGCTACTGGCGCATTAACGACTCGTTATCCGGAAGGACTAATTAGTGCCCTAGAGAAGATTGACAGAACAGGCAGCGCTTTGAATAAACAAAATACTGCAACTGCTCATTTTTTCTTTGCCAACCCCCTAAAGGGGCATAGTATTACCAATCTCTTTAGTACCCATCCTCCTATTAAAGATCGAATTGCCCGTTTGAGGAATATTGAAACTCATGCCTAGAAAAAGCTCCAAACCCAAACGAGGGAGCAAGAAGACTGCTGCCAAAGTCGTGGCTAGACACCCAAAGCTGCCAAGTGCGGTAATAATTTTAAAGAATTGTTTAAATATTATTAAAAAGAATTGGAAGACGTTCACAGTTATCGCTCTTGTTTATGCCTTACTCTACATAGTCTTCGTTCGAGGAATTTCTGGCGGGTTAAACCTTAGCGGTATAAGATCGACGCTAGACCACAATACGACAGGAGCGACAACACTATCGACCGGTCTGTCGCTATTTGTATATCTCATAGGGAACTCAACTTCATCTCAAAATAGTAGTGTCAACGCTGGAATTTACCAAACAATATTACTAATTATTATGAGTTTGGCAGTAATCTGGACTCTACGCCAGGCCTATAAAAACAGTAAATTAAGAGTCAGAGACGCATTTTATCGTGGGATGTACCCGTTAATACCATTTATCATGATTTTAATTATTATCGGGTTGGAGCTTATCCCATTGCTCATTGGCGGTTCTCTTTACTCCGAAGTTATGACTAATGGTATTGCCGTTGGTGCGCTTGAGAAGAGTCTGTGGGCACTTCAATTTATTGCTCTAGCGATTGTTAGTCTTTATATGATGACATCAACCCTTTTTGCATTATATATCGTGACACTACCTGACATGACACCCCTAAAAGCAATCCGCTCTGCTCGCGAACTTGTTCGAGGTAGGCGCTGGGAAGTTATGCGCAAAATTTTATTCATGCCATTATTTGTAATCTTAGTAGCACTGGTCATAATGATTCCGGTAATTCTATTAATTACAGCTGCGGCTAGTTGGATATTCTTAGTCTTATCTTTGATGTGCCTTGTCTTTATCCATAGCTATCTATATGGCGTATACAGGGAGTTACTAGAATGAATAAACAAGAGGCTATCAAACGAGCAAGTAACCTCAGAGACTTGCTTAAACGTTATTCATACGAATACCACGTTCTGGACAATCCCAGCGTCAGCGATGCGATTTACGACGGGCTAATGAATGAGTTAAAAAAGATTGAAGCTGAATATCCGGAAATTATAACTCAAGATTCTCCATCTCAGCAGGTGGGCAATACAATTCTTAACACCTTTGAAAACGTTACTCACACTACGCCTATGATTAGTTTGAATGATGTCTTCTCTCGTGAAGATGTCGAAGCCTGGCTGAAGCGTATGGATAAATTGATCCCGGGCTATAGGCATGATTTTTTCTGTGATATTAAAATGGATGGCCTAGCCTGTGCCTTGATTTACATAGATGGTGTTTTACAACAGGCTGTCACTAGGGGGGATGGATTTGTTGGCGAGGATGTTACGGCCAACGCTCGAACCATCGTGGACGTACGTTCGTCTCTTTTGACAAACAAGCAATCATCTCTTTTCTTAAAAGGTAGAACCGAAATTCGGGGCGAAATTGTCATGTTAAAAGAAGATTTCCAAAAACTAAATCAAAAACAAAAAGCCCTGGGCAAACCGGCTTTTGCCAACCCCCGCAATCTAGCTGCGGGTACAATCCGACAACTTGACCCCAAATTGGTAGCCAAACGGCCGCTACACTTCCGAGCTTATGATCTGTTACGCGACGACCCCGACGAAGTATTAACCAATGATTTTGCCTATCAGACTTTAAGGAATCTTGGGGTGGTTGTGAATCAGGATGCAACTGTTTTCAGTAGCCTCAACCAAGTAATGGATTTTATCGATAAGTGGGAAAATAAAAGAGAAAAATTACCATTTAATACCGATGGTCTGGTTATAAAGCTCAATGACAGGGAACTATATCGAAAGCTAGGGGTAGTTGGTAAGAATCCCAGGGCTGCAGTGGCCTATAAATATGCTCCCGAAGAAGCTGCGACCATAGTCAAGGATATTGTTATTAGTCTTGGCAGAACTGGTGCTGCCACGCCGGTAGCGGTGTTCGATCCGGTAGTCGTCGCAGGAACCACTGTTCAACATGCTAGCCTGCACAACGCCGATGAAATAGCTCGAAAAGATATTAGAGTAGGTGATACTGTCGTCATTTATAAAGCTGGGGACATTATTCCTCAAGTACTCAAAGTTATTCTTGAGTTACGATCAAAAACTTCCCATCCCTTTAGTATGGAAGCCGAGCTATCTCGCCAATATCCAGAACTTGAGTTCGTTAGGGGTGAAAAAGAGGCAATATTTCGTATAAAGAACGCTACTAGTGGCCTATTATTAAAGCAAGCCTTGGTTCATTTTGCCTCCAAGGGAGCGTTAGACATTGATACTCTTGGTGAAAAAAATGTAGCTGCAGTCGTTGATGCGGGATTCGTTAAGGATCTAGCGGATATCTTTTCCTTGCAGAAACAGCAACTTCTAAGTATTGATAGATTTGCAGAAATTTCTGCTTCTAATTTAATAACCGCCATTGCCGAGAAAAAACATCCCGAATTAAGACGCTTTATTTTCGGGATCGGGATTAGACACGCTGGAGCCCAGACCGCAGTCGACCTTGCCGAACATTTTAAGAGCATTGAAGCGCTGTCTCACGCCACCTTGGATGATCTACTAAACATTGAAGGCATCGGGAAGGTAGTTGCTGAATCAATCCTTGGCTGGTTTGCGACTCCCGATAATGAGAGCCTCCTAGAGAAATTCAGCGATCTTGGCGTCAAACCCGTATTTAATTCAAGTGCCTCTGGTCCACTGACCGGTAAGTACTTTGTTATTACTGGCTCTCTGCAGTCAATGGGACGCGATCAGGCGGCCGAGAGGATTCGTTCGCTCGGTGGTATTTTTCAAAGCTCTGTTGGTCAAGAAACGGATTATTTGGTGGTAGCTGGTAGCGTCGGTGGATCAAAACTTACAAAAGCTAAGCAATATGGAACTACACAAATTACCGAAGACCAACTCCTCGAACTGCTTGACAATAGCTGAGAAGAAGTTATGCTTATATTGTATTCGTGCGCAAGCGGCGCAATTTTAAAACAAAAATAAATACCAAACATTACGCCGTGGTGGGCGCGCACGAAAGGTCGTCCTATCTGGACGACTTTTATTATTGCTATCTTCTTGCTAAAATACCTCTGTTCTGGGGGGCTGTAGCTCAGTTGGCTAGAGCGCTTGCATGGCATGCAAGAGGTCTGGGGTTCAAGTCCCCATAGCTCCACCATTGTTATGGCCGGGGCGCGGTGGCCGAGGAGTTAGGCAAAGGTCTGCAAAACCTTGTACACGAGTGCGAATCTCGTCCGCGCCTCCAAATTAACAATCATAAGCAAATCGGGCGAGTGGCGGAATTGGTATACGCGACGGACTTAAAATCCGTTGGTCTTAACAACCTTGTGGGTTCAAGTCCCACCTCGCCCACCAGGAAAATAATGAAGACAAACTATTATATAACAACATCGATACCTTATCTTAACGGGCAGCCCCATTTGGGACATGCCCTAGAATTTGTCATGGCTGACGTTTTAGCTCGATCAGCTCGCCAAAATGGACACCCCACAATATTTAGTACAGGCACAGACGAGCACGGGGCAAAAGTTGCTCAAGCCGCAGCGGCTAGTAAGATGACCCCACAGGCATATTGTGATCACTTAAGCCTAGAGTTTAAGCACTTACTAAAACTGCTTGGCATAAGTGCCGATCGTTTTATCCGGACAACGGACGCAAATCACGAGAAGCGAGCTGGGCTGATATGGAAAGCCTTATCTAAGGACATTTACAAAGATCAGTACACGGGCTGGTACGACGTCAAGCAAGAAGAATTTATACCAATAGGTAAGGCAGACCCTGAGCGAATGAAGCCTGAGCACCCACAGGCTTATCAACGCCTTGAAGAAGAAAATTATTTCTTTCGGCTGAGCAAATATAACGATCAGATAAAAAAGGCCATATTATCAAACAGCTTTCAAATACTCCCTCAAACGCGCCGTAATGAAATCTTATCTTTGCTGGAAGAAGGGTTGGAGGACATCAGTATATCTAGGCCTAAAGATCAGCTAGAATGGGGCATAGCCGTACCTGGCGACACCACCCAGGTTATGTATGTCTGGCTTGAGGCTCTAATGAACTACATAACAGTACTAAATTACCCCGAAGGCAGTGATTTTAAGGACTTTTGGCCAGCTAATGTTCAAGTAGTAGGCAAGGATATTCTGCGCTTTCATGGTGCCATCTGGCCGGCGATGTTATTGGCTCTTGGTTTACCATTGCCAAAAACTCTTTTTGTTCATGGTTTCATAACTGTTGAGGGGCAGACAATGAGTAAGTCGGTCGGCAATGGCATACATCCCAAAGAGATAGTCAATAAGTATGGTCTAGACGCCTTTCGTTACTATTTCCTGCGACATATACCATCTTATGATGATGGGGACTTTAGCTGGCAAACTTTTGATGCCGCCTATAACAATGAATTAGCCAACGAGCTAGGTAACGCTGTACAAAGAACAGTAGTAATGATTGAAAAATATCAAGATAGCGTGATTGGCACAATACCGCCTGCCACGCATGACAATGCCGCCATTGCCAAGGCGATTGAACTCTGTAAGTTTGATCGAGCCCTGGATGAAATCTGGCAGCAGGTAAGGGGACTTAATCAATATATCGACGAAGAAAAACCCTGGGAGATTGCCAAGGCTAAAGACAAGGATCATCTTCAAGAAGTATTGGCCTATCAAGTTAGCTGCTTAATGGAAATTGCCGATTTATTGACACCATTCTTGCCAGAGACAGCCTCTAAAATTCAAGGCATCTTTAACTCTGAAAAGGTAAAGCCATTACCAACCACCCTATTCCCTAAACTAGATATACCCGAAAAGCAGTAGATTGTATTTGGTAAAAATGCTATGAACCTAATAGATACCCACTGTCATATTCAATCAATTGGTCTAGACAAGGGCGAACGAACAACGCGTTCGCTTTGGGCTAAATCGCCAGAGCTTAGTGTTTCTTCAGTTATTGCCGATGCCAAGGCCGCCGGTGTCAATCAAATGATTTGTGTTGGCTGTGACCTGGAAGATAGTGTCTTGGCTACTGATTTCGTAAATCATCACCAAGGTACTTTCGCTTCCATAGGACTGCACCCTCATGAGGCAGACATTTATAGCGGTGATAGCGAAAAACTCTCCAAATTCTCTGAGCTGATAGGTCGTCCAAAAGTTGTTGCCATAGGTGAATGCGGATTGGATTACTATTATAATCACTCGGCGAAAGAAAATCAGATAGCTATCCTAAAATTCCAAATAGAATTAGCACTAAGCTCAGGCCTACCCATAATTTTCCATGTTCGAGATGCCTATGATGATTTTTGGCCAGTATTTGAAAGTTATAAGAATATTCAGGGAGTTCTGCACAGTTACACCGACTCAACTCAAAATTTAGCCAGAGCTTTGAAGAACGGTTTATATATTGGTGTTAATGGAATAGCCACCTTCGCTAAAATGCCCGAACAACTGTCAATGTATCAAGCTATCCCTCTCGATAGACTAGTTCTGGAGACTGATGCGCCATTCCTGACCCCAGTACCTTTTAGAGGCAAAATCTGCCAACCCAAATACATTGAGCAAACTGCTAATTTTTTGTCGACTCTACGTCACGAGGATTTGGAAGTATTGGCTCAGGCAACAACTAATAATGCTAAGAAATTATTTAATCTGGGACTAGGCTAGGCGCTTAACTCATGAAGAACATAATTTATCTAGACCACGCTGCTGCAACCCCGCTTGACCCATTAGTCCTAAAGTCCATGGAACCTTATTTCACTGAAAAATTTTATAATCCATCGGCAACTTATTTACTAGCTCAGGCAGTTCAAAAAGACCTTGAAATTGCCAGGTCGGCTATCGCCAATATTCTGGGCTCTAAGCCATCGGAAATCATCTTCACAGCCGGGGGTACAGAGGCTAATAATTTAGCCATTAAGGGGATTATGGAGCAGTTCCCCTTGAGTAATGTGGTTCTGTCAGCTATTGAGCATGATTCAGTTATGCAGCCGGGCAAACAATACAAACATAAGATCGCACCAGTTGGGCTGGATGGCATAATAGATACTGATAAATTGCTAGACATCATCGATGACCAAACAGTTCTTTTGAGTATTATGTACTGCAATAACGAAGTTGGGTCTGTGCAACCAATCCATAGAATAGCAACGGCGTTAGAAGCTGTTAAAAAGGCTAGGCTTTTAAAGGGTAACAATTTGCCGCTATATTTTCATAGTGACGCAGCTCAAGCAGGTAATTATTTAGATATGCACGTTGCCCGACTGGGTCTTGATTTAATGACCATAAATGGCGGAAAAATATATGGGCCTAAACAATCAGGAGCACTTTTCGTAAAAACAGGTATAGTACTTCGGCCACAAATTTTAGGCGGTGGTCAAGAATTTGGAATTCGTAGTGGTACAGAAAACGTAGCCGCAGATATCGGACTGGCCAAAGCTCTAAATATCTCCCAGGGAATACGTCATGAAGAGACTCAGCGTCTCGGTCAACTTCAATCGATGTTCATGGAGTTATTAAATAACAAGATTCCTGGGATAGTCATCAACGGTTCGCTTAAGTATCGCTTGGCAAATAATATTCACATAACTCTACCCGGTCAAGACAACGAGAGAATCCTAATGTTACTCGATGAGGCTGGGATTTTGGCGGCTGCCGGCTCGGCTTGTAGCGCTAGCCAAGAAGAACCTTCGCACGTTCTTAAGGCTATGGGCATTAGCGAATCTGATGCTCAGTCCAGTATTCGTCTTACTATGGGCAGACAAACAGATCAAAGTTCGATTAAAAGGGTTGTTGACGTTCTGTCATCTTTGTCAATCTAGTGCTTAACGATATACTAAATATAAGCATGTTCAAAAAAACGACTCTTTATTCAACTCTCTTACTGGCCATTGTTATTTTAAGTTCAACGTTCTTTGGAAAAGTTTACGCTCAACTAGTCGTACAAAGCTACGAGACTGCCCAGACATTACAAAATGGTCTAATAGTCAGCCTGAAAGTTGCCTCATCATCTGAAGTAGTACCAGCTACAAAAAGTGCCGAAAAAGAGATGTTTGGCGTGGTAACGACGCTATCATCATCTTCCATTGCCCTTTCCGGCGGTGCTTCACAGCAGGTATTTGTAGCTAATAGTGGCGATTACCAGGTACTGGTAAGCAGTGAGAATGGCTCCATTAACACTGGCGACTACATCACAGTTTCTTCGGTGGACGGAATTGGAATGAAAGCATCAAATACCGATGGGTACATCATTGGTAAAGCTCTCAGTAGTTTTAACCCCAGTACTAACAGTATCGGTTCAACATCGTTAGTTAACTCATCTGGTTCTAAATCAACGGTTCAAATTGGACGTATTCTGCTTGCCGTGGGAGTTAGTCATAATCCCTTGCAGGTGCCTACTCATTCGGATTTACCAGCTTTTTTGGTAAATGCCGGTAACAGTGTTGCCAGTAGACCAGTCAGTACCTCGAGGTTAACACTAGCTTTTGTGATTCTATTAATTAGCTGTGCTATCACGGCTACTCTTCTTTATTCGGGGGTCAGGACTGCTTTCGTAGCAATTGGTCGTAATCCATTGTCTAGGCCATCAATTTATCACGGCTTACTGCAGGTTATCTTAACAAGTATCATGGTTTTTATTATTGGTCTTTTTGGGGTATATTTATTACTGAGGTTTTAAATATCAGAATCTTTAAAAAATGATGGGCAAAAAATAAAATGAATAACGGGTGGAATATAGCGATAATTGTCCTACTGGTCCTAGTGGCTGGGGTGCTTATTTGGTTGGCGCTGACTATAAGTAAACTAAGACTACCGGCCAAACATTTAACAAAAGGCACATTCGAGGATCAGGCCAAACGCGACGTTGAGCACATATTTAATGACGAATTTCGCGAAGAGCTAAGAAATCGTGGCCGTCTGCACTTTGAAAAAATAATTGGCGAGAATGCTATGTTTCTTCAGCAAGACCTGCGCCTAACTACTTCCCAGGTCAACGAATATATCAAGAAAGAGATTACCGAAAAACTCCAGGGGGAGTTTACTAAGTATGAGCAGACAATTAGTGATGCCAAGCAAATCGCCATTGATTCAATTACTAAGACAAACACCCAACTAGAACAGGAAAGTCATACTCTCAGCGTTCAACTACACCAAGAATTTGACGGTGAAAAAGCCCGCATGATAAAAAGATTTGATGAACACATGGCTGAGATAGTAAATTATTATGTTCTTTCCGCAGTCGGTAACCAAGTAGACCTTAACGATCAACTTGAATTTATACTTAAAGATCTGCAAGAAAATAAAGAAGACATATTCAAGGACATTAATAATGGCGCCTAAAGAATCTCATCAGGTAATACTACCGTCACAGGTAACTACTACTGGCGATCTGAACCGCTTGATTAGGGAACTAGATACTCTTGATGACTATCTAAACCAGGCGGCACTACGTAGTGCGCAAGAGGCCTCTAAACTGCCCCAAACCAGCAGAGTTTTGGAAGAATTAGCAGCATCTCACTCTTTGCAACTTTTAAGGCCTGGTGACCGAAAAGCTTTTAAGGCGATACTTGGTGAAATCAAACAACAAGCCCCAACAATTCACTTTAGCTTTGCGTCGCCGCCGTCGCTAACTTTCTTAAATAAACTGGTAACCTGGCTGAGAACCAATATTGACACAAACTTGTTGCTGAAAATTGGACTGGAACCATCCATTGCCGGTGGTTGTATTGTCAGAACTACAAACAAGCAATTCGATTTTAGTCTGCGCAAGCACTTTGTCCTTCAACACGACCTACTGGTCAACGTATTAACTGGGCGAAAAGAGTCGCAGTAGACCATGAGTGATAATAAACGATTCGATAAACTGGTTGAGTCCGGTAACCCGGTGGGTGAAGTAACGGCGATTAATAGGTTTCTGATTCGTGCTAGCGGATTACAGCCTATTAACATACATGCTTTAGTTATGTTTGAAGATGGCAGTAATGGTTTTATCCAAGCCATTTTTGAAGACTATGTGATGATTCTTCATTTAGGATCTAAGAATCTTAAAATTGGCATGATGGTTGCGATGCAGCATCATGAGCTAGTCACTAAGGTAGGGAAAAGCCTCATTGGTCGCGTAGTCTCTGTATCGGGCAATCCTCTTGATGGTAAGGGCCCGATAACTGCCGAAACCACCTGGCCGGTTTTTGCCGATGCCCCAATGCTATATAAAAGGGAACTATTAGATACCCAGCTAGAGACTGGCATAACAATGCTTGATGCTCTTTTTCCTCTGGTGAGAGGGCAGCGTATTGCAGTTCTCGGAGATAGTAAGGTCGGGAAAAGCACCTTGGTTACCCAGATTGCTATAAACCAACGAACATCTGACGAGATTGTTATATATTGCCTGATCGCCAAACGGCGTAGTGATATTGACAGTTTAATTAATCAGCTGGAGGCCAATAAAGCGATGGAAAAATCTATCGTCGTTGTATCGGTCATGTCAGAATCACTAGTTTTGAGCTACCTTGCTCCTTATGTGGCGTGTTCTATTGGTGAATACCTTTGGCAGAAAGCCGATCAAGATACCATAGTAATTTACGACGACCTAACATCTCACGCCCAAAGCTACCGAGAGATTGCACTTTTATCCGGTACCAGCCCAGGCCGGGATTCTTACCCTGGAGATATTTTCTACGCTCATTCTAGCCTTCTGGAGAGGGCCGGCAAACTGGCTGGCAATCATAAAACCCAGACGACCATTCCTTTGGTTTTGACGCCGAGCGGAGATATTACGGCCTATCTGCCGACTAATATTATGTCAATTACTGACGGGCAGTGGATCCTAGATGAAAAAATTTTCCATGAGACGGTCCGGCCAGCGCTGAGCATAGGCCTTAGCGTTACGCGTGTTGGCGGTCGTGGGCAAAACTCCAGACAAAAAGACCAAGGGGTGCGCACTACAGCTGTCTTAAGTAACTATGCCGAGGCACTAGAGTTTTCACACTTCGGTTCCGAAATGGCCCTTCAATCCGCTGGCAACCTAACTTTAGGGAAAAATCTCTATGAAATTTTCAATCAGAAGCCCGGTGAATTATATAATCTGGTTTGCCAGCAGTTAATGATTGACATAGCCCTAGGGGTTAATCAGGATATTGAGATCCTAAATACGCAGCTGCTTAAAAGCAAAGTTGAAGAAGCTGCTAGTAAAATAAAGTCTGAGGATGATTTCGACAAAGTTCGTGACCATCTAAGATCTCTTTGCGTGGGCAGGAGCTTAGCTGGTGCGCCAACCCCAGCTACAGAGGAGGCGCCTCCGGCTAGTACCGAAGCCCCAGCCGTGGAGGCCAAAAAATGAGGCAACTCTTAGACATAGACAAAGAACGATCTAGTATGATGACCATCGTGCAGTTAACTAGCGCTTTTGAAACCCTAGCCAGCATGCGAATTTCCCAGATTAAGAACCAGGTACTTCAGGCACAGGGCTTTTTCGATGAATTATGGAATATCTATATACAGCTGCGAGTCGATAGCATATTTCGCTTTGGTAGACACAACAGCGAGAAGGTAATCGATAAAGAGCTATATATCCTAATTACTGCTTCTGGTGGTTTTAGTGGTGATATTGACCAAAGAGTGATTAACATGATGTTGGAAAAATATGACAAAGACAAACAAGATATAATCGTGATTGGTCATCACGGATCGATATTGCTGGCACAAGCCGGCATCCCATACAAGAGGTTTTTTGAACTTCCCGCCAGTGATCACAACATTAATGTCGAACCACTAATACACGAGATTAGTCAGTACAAGAATAGCTTTGTTTATTATCAAACCTATCTATCTCTGATGAGTCAGGAGATAAAACGCCTAGAGTTAAGCACAGCTATAAAACAGTACAGCTCGATGGCAGCCGAGAATAAGGAAATTATTAGTGAGCAAACTTATATTTTTGAACCAAGTGCCTTTGACGTAGCCGCTCACTTGGAACGATCTATGCTGCAAATCACCCTCGGCCAAGTAATCTTTGATTCAAAATTGGCCCAATATGCCAGTAGATTCCGGGCAATGAGTGCTGCCAATGATAAATCAAAGGAATCATACTCCGACCTCAATACCTTGTATAATCGTACCAAACGATCAATACGTGATTCTCAACTCAAGCAAATTATAATCGGACTAACTAGGTAGGTATAAAATTATGGGACAAGGAATTATTCAGACAGTTAAAGACTTAGTGGTCATGGTGGTATTTGATGATGATTGCCCAGATATCAATGAACTAATACTTGTTGATAATCCAAAGAAGACTCTTCTACTGGTTGATAGTGTATCTGTGGGCAATAAGGCTCTATGTCTAAATATCTATGGCGATAGAACCATCCAAAAGGGTATGGCTGTGAAAAATACTGGTAAAAGCATTGAGATTCCGGTTGGAGATAAGACTATCGGTCGAATGCTTGACGCGCTGGGTAATCCAATAGATGGTTTGGACTCACTTGATAGCCCGGACATTGCTAGGCGGAACATTTTCGATACTCCTGTTCAGAATGATACATTTAAAATTGCTAAACCAGAGATACTCGAAACAGGTGTCAAAGTTATTGATTTCTTTACGCCGTTTGTAAAGGGACGCAAAATTGGGATTATTGGCGGAGCTGGCGTAGGCAAGACTATCCTCATGATGGAACTCATGCACAACGTTGCTATGAGTGGCTCTGGACTTAGCTTCTTTACTGGTATTGGCGAACGCATTAGGGAAGGCCATGAGTTATACATGACTCTTAAGGATAATAATTTGTTAGGTAGTACCTGTATGTTCTTCGGTCAAATGAATGAAAACCCTGTCCAGAGAGGTCTGGTGGCAATATCTGCCGTTACGTTGGCAGAATATTTTAGGGATGATCAACACAAAGACGTTCTCTTCTTCGCTGACAATATGTATCGTTACGTGCAGGCAAAAAACGAAGTATCGACGATTATTTCTCAAATACCGGCCGAAGGCGGCTATGAGCCAACAATTTTTAGTGATGTAAAAACGCTGCAAGATCGACTTAGTTCCAATGACAAAGGTTCTATCACTGCCGTTGAAACAATCTATGTACCGGCAGATGACTTGTCTGATCCTGCCGTCCAGATGATCCAGCACGAATTAGACTCCACTATCGTATTAAGTCGAAAAGTTGCCGAACAGGGCATTCGACCGGCAGTTGATTTAATTAATACCAGCTCAGCCCTGCTGGCGCCAGACATAGTCGGCGATCGCCACTATAACCTTAGCGTTCAGGTTCAAGGGCTGCTACAAAAGTACGAATCACTCAAAGGGATTATTGCCATTATTGGCGAGAACGAACTATCACCTAGTGACCGGACAGATTACGGTAAGGCTAAACTACTGATAGAGTATTTTTCTCAGAACATGTCTGTTATGGAGACTCTAAATGGCGTGAAGGGTGAACAATTTACCAGGGAACAAACCCTTCAAGGCGTTGAGGCGATAGTTGCATGATAAATGAATCCATGAAAATCATTAATAATAGAGTATAGGACAAAGCCATGGCAAATCCTGATACAACCAAAACCGCTCAAACAACATTGACTGCAGCGTCAGCGACAAAACAAGCTACCGTTGATTCTTCTGGTAAGGAGATGATTCATATAAAGGTTTTTTCACCCTACAAAACCTACTATAACTTCATAGGCTACAGTATATCTGGCGTTAACGATACTGGCCCTTTTGATATTCTCCCCCGCCATCACAATTTTATTACACTACTGAACCCCTGTGTCTTGGACATTAGGGTTCAGAGTGGCTCTAAGCGAATTCGAATCTCAAAAGGTGTAATGCACGTTAAAGCTGACAAAGTAGTTGTTTTTCTCGATGTCTAGATCAAGACTCAAGCTTTCATCTAAAGAACAACGTAGTCAAAACCGAAAGTGGTGCTAGCTGGTGCTGCGGAATCACTGCATATGCTGAAATTTGTTGTAGCCCGAGTAATATAATAGGCGAGCCCTCCGGCAGCACTGCCGACCGGAGTTATAACTACGTATGGTGTTGCAGAAAAGCTATGAGCGAAAGTTACCGTTATAAAGCAGCCTGCTCCGGGAGAACTGCCAGTATTAATTGTGACGGCTCCAGCAGTGTCTGTTCCGCTAAGTGAAACAGTACCTCCGTTACCAAGGGCACTACCGCCAGGACTGGGGTTTGGCGAGGTGCCAGAGACTAGTATGTGGCTTGCAATTGTTAGATCGTCGCTAAGGTCAAGGCTCTGTACTATAAGTTGATTGGCCGTAACAGTGCCGCTGAAACTCGATGCGCCACTGACGTCCAGAGTATTGTTGATTGCAACTTGTCCTTGTATAGAAGCATTGCCTGACACTGAGAGTTTGCCGGCTTGTATCTGTGCAATGTTGGCTGTTCCAGAAACAGTTACGGAAGAAAGATTCAAGGCCGAGCTAACATTAATTGTTCCAGCTACGTCCAAATCCTTACGGATTAGCACTTGTCCGCTAAAAATTGAATTAGGCTCAATATTTAGTACCTGATCTGAGCTACCAATGGTCGTTGACCCAGAAGCCAATAACTCTAATTGACTAGCGCTGAGGTTTTGTGGCTTTATAGTGTTTTGGCTGGAACCTGAAGGGGTTTTAATAAAGGCAATGACCGTAACCGCAATACCTATTGTTATAACTAACCCAAAAATCAAGAGATAAACATTTATTCGCTGGAGTATGTCAGATATATGATTTTTCTTTGTCTCGGCTGCTGCCGGAGTAGGCGTACCCTCTGTAGTAGACCTAGCTTCGATCTCGTCTGATCTGACGGACTTTATTTCACCCTGTCCTGGGGTTGGGTCAGTGGCCTTGGGTTCTGCCGGCGCGGGAGCATTATTTAAACCAATCCCCTCTAAGGACTCTGTCTGCTCGTTTGGTTGTTGTGGTGGGGCTGGTGGTTCCATAATCTTCTAATAAAGTTTCTTCTTAATGATACAAGATTAGACTATAAAGCGTAAACGGATTGATTTTTATTGAAAAATCTTCCACAATTATATCTATATGCATAAGTGGCGGAGAATAATTACTATAGTTATTGTTGGAATACTAATTCCGTTCGGCAGTTTTGGTATAGCTGGGGCTACTGTTTACACGTCGCCACATTACGAAGTGAACCAAGTCTTCTTTGGTAGTGGCGGGGGCCTAAGCTCCAGCACGAATTATGAATCAAAAATCGCTATTGGCGAGGTTGGGGTAGGTAATACCAAGGACTCAACTTATCAAGCAGATTCTGGTTTTAATACTAACGATGCTCCTTATCTTCAGTTTACAGTGACTAGCTCGGCAACTAGTCTTGGTACGCTCTCTACGACGTCCGTAGCAACTGCGACAGGAACTTTCTCAGTCAAGGACTATCTATCACAGGGTTATGTCGTTGAGCTAGCTAGTCCACCGCCAGCGACTGCATCGCACACTCTTACAGCCCTATCTTCGCCTACACTGTCAACGCCCGGGACGGAACAATTTGGTATCAATCTGGTTGCCAACACTAGCCCTAGCGAGGGAGCAATACCGGTTCAGAACCCAAGTAACACTTATAGCTTCGGCTCAGTTACCGCTGGCGCGTCTGGTCCTAATGGGACAACCGTTGCGGCTGGCTATAGCAGCCCAAACCATTTTAAATATAATCAAGGAGATATAATCGCCGCCTCCAATCAGAGCTCCGGTGAAACGGATTACACGATATCTTACATTATGAATATAACCAACACCACGACAGCCGGTAACTATACATTCAACCAAGTGCTCATTGCATTACCGACTTATTAGTCGACTTATTACTGTCTAATAAAAAACGCTTATGATACGCTTATAAGGTAGAGGGTTTTGAGCAAAATTATGAGGTACTATCCTAGAACGCGTGGGAGAATATTCTACAGGGGCGCACTGCTTACTGTCGCGTTTGTGGTGGCTATCTTTGGGCTTTTGGAAGCTAGACCATTAAGTAAAGTTGATGCGGCTCAAATTACTACTCGTAGTATTACTATGAGTAGTTCAAACGCTGCTGCCGCTGCCAATAGTAATACTTATCAAATTCGCTTTACCGCCGCTTCGAGCTATACGGTCAAAGCCATAGTTGTAGATTTTTGTTCCAATGATCCAATTGTTGGTGATGCAACTTGTACGGCTCCAACCGGTTTCGATGTTGGTGGCGCAACTCCAACAATAATTACAAGTTCCGGAACCGACCCGACTCTTTCTGCGACCCTAGGGACAGGCTGGACAGGAGCAGGCACAAACCTAATTACTGGATCTCAGTACAGAACACTTACCATAACAAACTCTACGGGTGTGGCGGTAACCAGTGCTTCGGTAGTCTCTTTTGATATGTCAAACGTTACTAACCCAACTACGGTAGGTTCATTTTATGCACGAATCCTAACCTACACAACCACTACGACGGGCTATGCTCCAGGCTCAGAAGGTAGCTACAGCGACTATGGTGGCGTGGCTTTGTCAACAGCCGCCCTCATTACTATTACTTCCAGAGTGCAGGAGCAACTCAGCTTCTGTGTCTATATAAGTTCCTGTGGTACCGCCGCTACCCTCAATCTAGGTGACTCTCACGATGTTCTATCTACCACGGCACCTGCCATCGCCGCCGGTGCAACTTACGGCGTATATTACAGTCTCAGTACCAATGCCTCGCATGGAGCAATGGTCTATCTTAAGGGCAGTACATTAACGTCTGGGGCATATACTATACCTGCAGCTGGATCATCAGCGTTTACCTACAGCGGAGTTAACAATGATTTCTTTGGGCTTTGTACGTATAACTCTGCCCTCACCGCTGGGTCAGCACCAACAGTTATTGGTGAATATCAAGGAGTTGGTGCTGGCGGAACCTGTGCTGGCGCAACCAATAACTCTGGCGGAACTCTTTCAACAACAAATCTTGGAACGCCTTATGCGACCTTTGGTTTCAACAGCACCAACACAGGTTCTACCTATGGTGACCAGCTAGCTTCGATTGCTGCTCCTGGATCATCAGTTAATGCTATAGTACTCGCCGCAGGTGTTAACGCAACCCAAGGCGACGGTATTTATTCGACCACACTACAGCTAATAGCCACCGGGGCTTATTAGTTGTCGTTATTACAACAATATCTATTTGTATATGCGTAAGCATTACTGTATAAATTGTACATAGGTAAGGAGAACAAACAGGTGAGTTTTGGCAAATTCAGATATCGTAGCGTCACTGCAGTTGTAATTATGGTAATGCTACTAGTTTTAGCAGGACCAAATTTTCTTTCTTCGTTTAAGGTACACGCCGTAGATGGTCAGATTACCTCACGTTCCATTCAGATGGGGGATGATAGCTCTAACACTAGCGGCGGTACAACTAAATACCAGGTGACTTTCAAGCCATATACTTCCGCAACCATTTACGGTGTAATTGTCGATTTCTGTAACACTGACCCAATTCCTGGCGATGTTTGTACCGCTCCAACAGGCTTTAGTGACTACGTTACTACTGCCTCAGCTTCAAACGTTAGCGGGCTATCGGGGACTTGGGTGGCCGCACAAGCTAATTCTGGTCGAACTTTTGAGTACACCAACGCGAGCGGTCAGTCTATGCCGACCTCTACTGCTGTCTCGTTTGCGATTAACAATGTTACTAACCCAACTGTTGTCGGTACTTTCTATGCACGTATTTTTACATTCAACTCTAACTCTGGGGCCGGTAGCGCCACGCAGTGGCTTACGACGGCTAATGGTACTGATATTACCAATGATTTTGATTACGGTGGAATTGCCTTGTCAGTTGCTGCTACGATTAACGTCACTTCAAAGGTTCAGGAACAAATTACTTTCTGTGTCTATATTAGTTCCTGTGGCACCGCCGCTACCGTTAACCTGGGTGACTCTCACGATGTCCTATCTACCACGGCACCCGCTGTGGCCTCTGGTGCGACCTATGGAGTCTTCTATAGTCTTAGCACTAACGCGTCCAATGGTGCAGTGGTTTATTTGAAAGGTGCTACATTGACCTCTGGAGCTAATACCATCCCTGCAGCGGGCGCAACACCCTATTTATATAGTGGTACTAATAACGATTTCTTTGGGCTTTGTTCGTACAACTCGGCCGTTACCGTTGGATCAGCTCCAACGATTCCCTCATCGGAATATCAAGGAACGTCTAATGGTGGCACCTGTTCAGGATTAGCTACACTATCTGACGTTAATACAACCCAGACGACGGCAGCTCTTGGGGCGACCTATGCGACCTTTGGCTTTAACAGCACCAACACAACATCTACCTATGGTGATGAGCTAGCCGCTATCACTGCTCCTGGCGCGTCAGTTAATGCTGTCGTGTTGGCAGCCGGCGTAAGCGTAACCCAAGCTTCTGGTGTTTATACGACAACATTACAACTAATTGCCACAGGCACCTATTAAGCGAATAATAAAAATGAACACTAGACTATTTACCCAACGAATTACCCCAGCTTACGTAGTTTTCGTAATGCTACTCATGCTAACAGTACCAGTTATCTTCAGCGTCGCTAACGTACATGCAGCCGGTGGACAGGTAACAAACCGAACGCTCCAAATGGGTGACGATACTATTAACACTAGTGGCGGAACGACTAATTATCTAGTATCTTTTAATCCGTTTTCCACCAAAACAATTTATGGTATTATTGTTGATTTTTGTAACACTGACCCAATCCCTGGCGATGTTTGTACTGCTCCAACTGGTTTTGGAGTAGGGGCCACACCAACATTTACTGCCGTAAGTGGTGTTAGCAGTAGTTGGGTAGCTGCCTCGGCCAATTCCCAGCGTACGTTTGAACTAACCTATGCCACCGGCGCCGCTCTATCGTCCTTAACCCCAGTATCATTCTCCATTAACACTGTAACCAACCCGACTGTTGTTGGTACATTTTATGCCCGTATATTTACTTTCTCCGCTTACAGCGGCGCTGGCAGTGCAGCAGCCTGGCTAACAGCCGGTAGTACAGGTCAAGATATAACAGATAATTGGGACTACGGCGGTATTGCTCTGTCAACTGCCCAAACGGTTATTGTCACTTCCAAGGTACAGGAACAATTAACCTTTTGTGTATATATAACGATCTGCGGAACCCAGGCAATTATTAATCTGGGTGATGCCCACGATGTACTGTCGACCACAGCTCCCTTTGTTGATAATACAACTACATATTTTCTTAGCACGAATGCCTCTCATGGAGCAGTCGTATATTTGAAAGGCGCCACTCTGACTTCCGGGACCAACACGATTCCTGCAGCTGGGGCAACACCCTTTTTGTACGGAACGCCTTCTACGAATATAGATTTCTTCGGTATCTGCAGTTATAACACGTCTGGTATAGTGCCGACTGTTGCAACGGATTACCTAGGGACATCTAACAGTGGTAGTTGTGCAAGCACAGTAACCGATACCGGCGCAACGGCAGTTGTAACTTCCCTTGGTACTCCATATGCCACCTTTGGCTTTAATAGCACCAACACAACATCTACCTATGGTGACCTTTTGGCAACACTGGCCGTACCGGGTATTACTACTAATCAACTTGCTCTGGCAGCTGGCGTTAATTTAACTCAGCCATCGGGTATCTATACCACTACTTTACAACTTATCGCAACCGGTAGTTATTAAATCCCTAGCTTCTCTTAAAAGTAGTTGCATATGCGTAAGCATTACGCTATAAACTATAGGTATATATTAGGGGAGAACAAACATTGAGTTTTGGCTCATTCACAGGACGCATTATTCCGGCATACATGGCATTTCTAGTGTTATTCATGCTACTTATACCGGCTCTTCTATTGACAGATAGGGTTACTGCTGCCGGTGGACAGGTACAATCCCGCTCTATCCAAATGGGTGACGACACGATTACCACTAGCGGTGGTACGACCAAATATCTTGTAACCTTTAATCCGGCATCAACTAAAACTATTTATGGGGTTATAGTGGATTTCTGTAACACTGACCCTATCCCGGGTGATGTGTGTACCGCACCAACTGGCTTTAGCGTCGGCTCTGGATCATATACGGCCGTTAGTGGTGTTTCGTCGAGTTGGACTGGTACCAGCACTAACAGTGGCCGTACATTTGAGTTAACCTATGCCACTGGGTCTGCTTGGACGTCAGCGACTACCGTTTCCTTCTCGATTAACGGTGTCACTAACCCTACGGTAGTAGATACTTTCTATGCCAGAATATTAACTTTCTCGGCAACCAGCGGCGCTGGTAGTGCCACGCAGTGGCTTACAACGACTAATGGTAGCGACAATACCAATGATTGGGACTATGGCGGTATAGCTCTTTCGACAATACAAACAATTATCGTCACTACTAAGGTTCAGGAACAACTTACTTTCTGCGTATATATTACGTCCTGCGGTACCCAGGCATCGATAAATCTCGGTGATGCCCATGACGTGCTATCGACTACGGCACCTGCTGTTGATAACACCACTACTTATAGCATTGTTACCAATGCGTCGCATGGGGCAGTCGTTTATTTGAAAGGCTCTACCTTAACATCTGGCTCTAATACCATCCCAGCAGCGGGCGCAACAGCCTTTTTGTACGGGACACCCTCGACAAATATAGATTTCTTTGGCGTTTGTAGTTATAACACCTCTGGTGAGGTGCCGACTGTGGCAACTTCATATCTAGGCACTTCGAACGGCGGTACTTGTGCTGGTACTGTCACTGACACCGGGATAACAGCAGCACTAAGCTCCCTAGGTTCTCCATATGCCACTTTTGGCTTTAATAGCACCAACACAACATCTACCTATGGCGACCTTCTGGCAACTCTGGCTACAGCAGGGGCAAGCGTGAATCAAATTGCTCTGGCCGCAGGGGCAAACCTAACTCAACCGTCGGGTATTTATTCAACCACCTTACAGCTTATCTGTACCGGCACGTACTAGCCGTAGTAATTAATACATTATATAACTTGCAATTATTTGCTATTAGGTATAAATTCTAGTTAGGAACTATAAAAACAAAAATAAATGAAAATGACCTTTAATCGGATTACTCCAGCCTACGTGGTTATAGTACTACTAACTGTTCTGCTCGCCCCAACATTTCTATTAACAGGGGGAAAAGTTCATGCTAGTCCTGGTCAAATTCAGTTCCGCTCTATTCAGATGAGTGATGACACTGTTAATACCAGTGGCTCAACAGCTAACTATAATGTTCAGTTTAATACTGCTACTGCCGGAGCTATCGGAGCGATTGTTGTTGATTTTTGTAATACCGACCCAATACCAGGCGATACGTGCGTAGCCCCAGTAGGTTTTACCCTAACTGGTGCTAGCTATATTTCAGGGACAAATACCTCTGGTTATACGGTTAACACCGCTAACTCTGGAAGGACTTTTGAGATATCCAATGCCGGTGCCTCTAGCTTACCATCAGCCACTACAGTCTCATTCGCTATTACAGGGGTTACTAACCCTACTGTTGTCGGGACATTCTATGCTCGTATATTCACTTTTGCATTGCCTGGTGATGCAGCTACCTGGATAGCCGCCGCAGCAGACGGTAGCACGACAACAGGTTATGTCGACTACGGTGGCATAGCCCTTTCAACAGTACAAACAATCCTAGTAACTTCTAAAATACAGGAACAGATTAGCTTCTGTGTTTATATAGTTACTTGTGGAACTCAAGCCGCCATTAACTTAGGTGACTCGCATGATGTATTATCAATATCTGCACCTTTTGCGGATAACACGACTACTTATTACCTTAGTACTAATGCTTCTCATGGCGCCGTAATCAACCTAAAAGGCAATACTCTTCAATCCGGCACTAATAGCATCCCTGCTGCAGGAACGACACCCTACCTTTATGGTACCCCTTCGACCAATATTAACTTCTTTGGAATGTGTAGTTATACTACCTCGGGCGAAGTACTAACAGTTGCTACGGACTATGTGGGCAACTCTAACGGCGGTAGCTGTGCTAGCGTCGTAACCGATACTGGTGGGACGGCAGTTATAACTTCCCTTGGAACACCATATGCCACCTTTGGCTTTAACGCTACGGCTACAACTTCCACGTACGGCGACCTACTAGCTACTATGCCCGTAGCTGGTGCTACTATTGGCCAGGTTGTTCTGGCCGCTGGGGTAAACGTAACTCAGCCATCTGGCATCTATACCACTACCCTACAATTGATAGCAATTGGTACTTACTGAGGATCTAGCTAATTGCTATGGCGAGAAAATACCGGCTAACAACCTATTTGTTCTGCTCCGTAGTTATATTCATAGCTTGCCTGGCGAATTTTGCCGCCGCTGATACTAATACGCAAGTTCAAGACCGTTTTGACCAAATGGCCGATTCCTCGGCCTCGACCACCACAACCCACGACCTTGGTTTTACCTTATCTAACAACACTAGCCCCTTAGGATCTATAGAATTTCAATTTTGTTCAAATGATCCTTTGGCCGGAGAACCATGCACTGCGCCGACAGGCTTTTCAATGAGTGGCGGCATTTTAAGTAGTCAATCTGGCAACATTGGCTTTAGTATCTCACCGCTAACCTCGGCTAACGACTTAATACTCACCAGCAATTCGGCAATAACTACGCCAAGTTTATCTCCAAATCTATATGTTATATCTAACGTAGTCAATCCGGCCGATGTCGGGACGTTTTACGTTCGTATTTATACCTATTCGTCGCTTGACGCTAGTGGTACTCCTACTGAAACCGGTGGAGTGGCCTTGTCTACTACGACCGGATTTACTATAAGCAGTGTCGTTCCGCCATTTCTGGAATTTTGTGTCGGCGTCGTAATCTATAACAGTGACTGTTCAACAATTGATACATATATCGTAAACATGGGTGATTTCACTACCAATCAAACTTCAGCGGCAACTTCACAGTTTCTGGCCGCAACCAATGCCACTGGCGGCTACAGTGTGAGTATGACTGGGACAACCCTAACTTCGGGCAACAATGTAGTTGCTTCGCTATCAACACCAAGCCCATCGATAATTGGCCAAGACCAGTTCGGGTTAAACCTACGCGCTGACAATATTCCCAACGTTGGCAGTGACCCAGCGGGGCAAATATATCCTCTAAATCCTAGCCCCGTAATAAGTAGCGATTACGACAATATCAACCGCTATACTTTTAATGACAATGCGAATTTAGTGTCAATCCCAAGACCTTCACTCCCGGTAACATACACGACTAGTTATATAACAAATATTGATCAGAATCAGCCCGTTGGAGTCTATACTACGACCATTACCTATATTTGCTTGGCTAACTTCTGATGTGTATGTTATTATTGATTTGAATTAAGAGGTGTATTAAATCTATGAGATCAAAAGTTACTTTAATAGTATTTTCAGTCATCGCTAGTTTGACATTATTCATCGCTCCTTACGCATCAGCAGCCCCACAAGCAACTGGCTACACAATATCTCCGGTTGAGACAGAAATTACCGTCAATAAGGGTACTTCTCAAACTGTCGAGTTGTCTGTTCAAAACCCAGCTAACACCGCAGTTGAGATTAAAGCTATTGTTAATGATTTTGTTGCAAGTAGTAACGAATCCGGTAACCCTTCTCTAATACTCAATAGCAATTCACCAACTCCGGCCAATAATTTCGTATCATTAGTATCACCTATTCCTAACATAAATCTAGGTCCACTTGCTAAGGTATATTTCCCGGTGACTATTACTGTTCCAGTAAATGCTAATTCTGGTGGATACTATGGAGCGGTTCGCTTCTTACCAGAAAGCATAAATCAAACTGGAAATGTTGGTTTAACCGCTAGTGCTGGATCGATTTTTCTTATTACCGTTCCTGGCAATTTAGTTGAGAGGTTAAGTCTAACCCAACTATCGGCCGCCGATAGCAGTGGTAATGCCACTACTTTTCTAACATCGGGCCCAGTATCAGTTCTTACTCGACTTGATAATACTGGCGATATCCACGTCCAACCCTTTGGTAATATTCTTATCAAGAATATGTTTGGCCATATCGTTAAGTCATATCAATTCAACAACGTTACACCCAGAGCAAACATTCTACCAGATAGCATCCGTAAGTTTATTAACCCACTAACTGGAGTTAGTTGGTTTGGAAAATATACGATAGTAGAAACCGTTGCCTATCAGCAGGGAACTGGGAATTACATAACCTCTTCTGCTACCTTCTACTACTTTCCCGTTTGGTTTTTAATCATCGTCGTAGCTCTCGTGGTCTTACTGGCAGTCGGTATTTACTGGCTAGGCTACCGACGACGCGCTTCAGCTCCTAAACGAAAATAGACATTCTCTTTCTATAACGCTTGCGCTATTATTAGACAGAGTGCTAAAGAAGCGTCTATGAAGATATTTCAAACAAACAATAAGCCATTTCTCCGTATTCTAATAGTCATTAGTTGTTTGTTTATATTCGCCAGTAATGTACCTGTCGTTCATGCCGTAGTTAACCCGCAAAACGGTGCCGTTGGGCTAGAGGGTACAATTAACGGGCCACCACCATCTAAGGCAGCTTCTATAGCAACGCCCGGTAATGGTCAGAGTTTTACGACACTACCTATTACCGTGTCTGGTACATGCCCCAACGGCCTATTAATTAAAGTCTATGATAACAATATATTTGCCGGCTCCGCAGAGTGCAGCAACGGTAGCTACGAGCTAAAGATAAGTTTGTTCGAAGGCGCTAATAGTCTAGTGAGTATTGACTATGATGCCCTCAATCAAGCCGGGCCTAATTCTAACACCGTTAACATTAATTACACCAGTGCCCAATTCACAAGCTTTGGGACACAGATGACCATAAGTAGTAATTATTCCCAGCTAGGCGCGAATCCTACTCAACAGTTATCCTGGCCGATTACTATCAATGGCGGTACCGGCCCCTATGCGCTCAGCATTGACTGGGGTGATGGAACTCCCTCTGTCCTTATGAGCGTAACCACTGCCGGTTTGCAGACCGTGACACATACCTATCAACTAGCTGGTACTTATACGGTTACGATTCAAGGCACAGATAAAAATGGCCAACCAGCATTCTTGCAGATTGTTGCTGTTATTGCAGGCCCAGTTCAGCGTTTAGCTAGTAGTACCTCGAGTTCTACAACATCTAAGACTGAGGTTGTTACTATATCAATTTGGGCCAAAATCGCCATGATTTGCTTGATAATATTAATTATCGTTGCTTTTTGGATCGGACGCCGTTACGAACTGCTTGCTATTATAAGAAAAGTTGAGAAGAGTGATAGATCTAACCCTTAGGATGGACGTTAGCTTGGCGATTTGATAATATAGTCAGACTATGTCAAAAAAAGTCTTTGTTGGAATGTCCGGAGGAGTCGATAGTTCGGTAACAGCTGCTCTCTTGAAAGAGCAGGGTTATGATGTGACCGGTGTTTATATGAAGAACTGGACTAAAGACCTACCTGGTCTAGTTTGCCCATGGAAACAGGACTATCAAGATGCCAAACGAGTTGCCGTACAACTAAATATTCCTTTCAAAGTATATGATTTTCAAAAAGAATATAAGCAGCAAGTAGTTGATTACATGCTAAACGAGTACCAAAAAGGTCGCACTCCGAACCCCGATATTATGTGTAACCAGGAGATAAAATTTAAGCTTTTTCTAAATACTGCAGTCGCTGACGGAGCTGATTTAATAGCAACTGGTCATTATGCTCGGACGCATGGTGGTAAATTATTTGTCGCTAAAAATAAAGATAAAGATCAGACATATTTTCTATATCGTGTTGATTCAGTTGCCCTCAAGAAGACCTTGATGCCAATTGGGGAGTTTGGCTCAAAGTCGGAAGTTAGAGTGTTGGCTACAAAATATCATCTCGTTACGGCTGATAAGAAAGATAGCCAAGGAATATGTTTTGTCGGTAAAGTAGGTATTAAAGATTTTCTAACCTTCGAGTTAGGACAGCAACCAAAAGGGGAAATTATTGATCAAAATGGTTTTGTGATTGGCGAGCATGACGGTGCTATATTCTATACACTTGGGCAAAGGCATGGTTTGGATATTGGCGGCGGTCTGCCATATTATGTAACTGGTAAAAACATTAAACGCAATGAAATATTCGTTACAACCGATTTGCAAGATGAGGCTCTGTGGAAGCATGAAGTCAATCTTGCTGATATTCATTGGATAAGTGGTGTTGCGCCCAAAACCAATAAGGATTTGCGAATTCGCTTGCGGTACCGATTGCCTCTGATAGAAATTGAAGATTTAACCCACGCCAGCAAAGATAACTGGCGCGTATTACTAACTGAAGATGTTCGTGCTATTACACCAGGCCAATCGGCAGTAATTTATGATGGCGATCAAGTATTGGGCGGTGGGGTAGTTATCTAAGGTAATTGTTCGAAATACGTGGCATAATCAGATAACTGCTTTATACTTAGTAGCGTTAATTAACCCTAGGAAACATGGCAGCAACGACCAAACCACGCCCACGTCGAATCTCACTTGGAAACACAGCATTCTTGTTGGTGTCTACTGCTTTCTTCGGCCAATTATTAGGACTGGTTCGTACAAAACTTGTTAACGCAAACTTTCCGGCCGTTGGGCCAGGCAGTACGGACTCCTACTTCGCGGCTTTCAACATTCCAGATTTTTTCTTTTTCACATTAGCGGCCGGAGCACTTGGTGTAGCCTTCATGCCAGTACTAGCTGATAGACTTGCTCGGGGTGATAAGAAAGGGATGTGGGAACTTTCCACTAGCTTGCTAAACCTTCTGATGATAATAATGGCCGCCGTATCATTAATTATCTTCATTTTCGCTGAGCCAATGGTTCATTATATAATATCGCCGAATCTTTCACCCCAGCAACTCCATAACACCGTAACGATTATGCGTTTTCTAGCGCTAAACCCTCTGTTATTCACCATATCCGGAGTTTTAACTGCTACGCAACAGACTATGGGAAGATTCTTTTTTTATGCGATATCACCCTTAGTGTATAACGCATCAATAATAGCCAGCATCTATATCTTTAAACATAACATTGGATTAATTGGTTTGGGGATCGGTGCTTTAGTTGGAGCAGTTCTCCAGCTTGTTATTATATCTATCGGTTTGTTTAACACTGGTTTTTATTGGTCGCCAAAAATCCTTTGGCGCAATTCAGAATTCAAAACTATCCTGCGTCAACTTCCGCCGCGTTCGCTTGATCAGGGAATTGACCAAGTTGAGGATATAATTCAAACACACTTTGCTAGGCGACTCGGTACGGGCTTTATTAGTTATTACAACAATGCCTACACACTCTCAACGGCACCAACTTTTTTGATCGGTACGGCAATAAGCACGGCGGCCTTCCCCCATATGAATAATCGCCTGTCTCAGGGCAGGCCAGATCTCTTCAGAAAGGACTTTTTGAGAATACTGCAAGGCATGATCTGGGTAGCAGCCCCGGTCGCCATATCGAGTTATTTCCTGCGAGGCTATCTCGCTAGATTAATTTTCAGTAAGAATGCCCCACAGATTGCCGTAATTTTTGGTTTTCTTACGTTGGCAATATTTGCAACTACACTTTATACCTTTATTTCAAGATGGTTTTATTCCCAGAAAGATACCATTACACCACTACTTGTTTCCGTATTTGCCGTGATACTAGATATTGTGCTGGTTTCAATTCTTGCTAGACCATCGACTTATGGCATGAGTGGGTTGGCAATGACTCAGTCCATTGTGGCGAGTTCGGAGGTATTTATTCTAGCCATAATTATGGTTATTCGTGATCACAAATTATTCGATAGTGAGTTTATTCGTGGCGTGGTAATGATAATTTCCGTGACAGGCTTTTCAGCCGCGGCAGGTTTCTTCATGGTTCAACTCCTGCCGCTTGGCATAAATGATAGGGGCATTATCACACTAGGCGGTAAACTTATACTAATTTTTGGTGTTGTAGCAATTGTCCATCTGACTATTTCGGCACTATTTGGTCTCAACGAAGCAAAGACAGTTATAAGGCGAATCCGTCGGCTAATTCTCCAACCAATTAAATCCCAACTTTAAACTCCTACCCTAACGCTGTTATAATTTTAGACTATGAACCAAGACCATATCCGAAATTTTTGCATAATTGCCCATATTGATCATGGCAAGTCAACGCTCGCCGACCGCTTATTGGAAATCACTGGGACGGTAGATAAGCGCTTAATGAAAGCACAGTTGCTCGATAAGATGGATCTTGAAAGAGAAAAGGGTATTACCATAAAGCTGGCACCAGTCCGAATGCGTTATCAAGATTATGAACTCAATTTGATCGACACCCCAGGCCATGTCGACTTTAGTTATGAAGTTTCTAGGAGCTTAGAGGCCTGTGAGGGAGCGGTCTTGGTGGTAGATGCTACGCAAGGGATTCAGGCACAAACCTTAGCAAATGTTTATTTGGCAATCGGTGCCAATCTTAAGATCATACCAGTCTTAAATAAGATTGATTTACCTGCTGCGAACGTTGAAAGAGTTGCTGCGGAGATAGTTGGTTTACTTGGTTGTGACAAAGACGACATTCTCCATATAAGCGCCAAAACCGGTCAGGGAGTGGATAAGTTACTCGATGAAATTGTTACTAAAATACCTTTTCCAAGGGGTGATACATCCAAGCCGACACGAGCCCTGATTTTTGATAGTTATTACGATGACTACCGAGGCGTTATTCTATACGCTAGAGTTGTAGACGGCCAACTACAGAAGGGCGACGCGATCCATATGATATCAGCTGACAGTAATGGCTTAGCCCTAGAAGTGGGTAGTTTAACGCCGGAAATGTCGGTAAAAGATAAACTGACATCAGGAGAGATTGGCTACATTGTAACTAACCTAAAGACTACGCGAGAAGCCAAGGTCGGTGATACTGTGACACTAGTTAGCCGACCGGCAACTGAGGCCCTACCAGGGTATAAAAATGTCCAGCCTTTTGTTTATGCTGGTTTTTTCCCTGACAGTAACGAGAACTACCAGACACTAAAAGAAGCCATAGATAGATTAAGTCTTAGTGACTCTGCACTGCAATTTACTCCGGAGAATTCCCCTGTTCTTGGCTATGGCTTTAGAATCGGTTTCCTTGGGCTATTGCATATGGATATCGTCCGTGAACGGCTGGAACGTGAATACGATCTTGAGCTTATTATTACTAATCCCTCTACTGACTACCATATAACATTAACAACCGGCGAGCAGTTAGTTATTAAATCGGCATCCGATTTGCCTGACGTTAGCAGAATAAGTGACATTAAAGAGCCTTGGATAAAAGGCGAGTTGGTTTGTCCAAAAGATTACGTTGGTGCCGTGATTCAGCTGGTAGCTAACAAAAGAGGTCTCCAGAAAAATCTCAGTTTTGTCGATGCCGAACTAGCAATAATAGATTTTGAGGCACCACTCGCCAATCTGCTGACAGATTTTTATGATCAACTAAAAAGTCTGACTTCAGGCTATGGTTCTTTCAATTATGAACTAGCTGATTATAGGACAGAAGATCTGGTGCGTTTGGATTTTTATGTTGCCGGAGACCGTATCGATGCGTTGAGCGTTATGGTTCACCGCAGCGAATCCCTGAGACTTGGGCGAGAGATTGTTGAAAAACTCAAAGAAGTTATCCCGAAGCAGAACTTCCAGGTAAGTCTTCAAGCTGGGATTGGCGGGAAGTTTATTGCCAGGGCAGACATTAGCGCCTATCGGAAAGACGTTACTACCGGATTATATGGCGGAGATGTATCTAGGAAGAAAAAGGTTTTAGCTAAGCAGAAGAAAGGTAAGCAGCGCTTAAAGAGATTTGGGCGAGTAGATATACCGGCAGATGCTTTCACGGTTATGCTAAAGAGGGATTAACTCTGTTACAATAAAATATAAATGAATGCTCAAGAAATCCGATCAGCTTATATAAAATTCTTTGAAGGGCGGGGTCATAGTGCCATACCACGTGCTTTGTTGGTACCGCAAAACGACCCAACGACACTTTTCACTGGTAGTGGCATGCAGCCCCTTATTAGTTATTTGCTTGGCGAAGAACATCCTTCTGGCCAAAGGCTAGTCGATAGTCAAACCTGTCTTAGGGCTCAGGATATTGAAGAAGTTGGAGATAATCGGCATACGACTTTTTTTGAAATGCTTGGTAATTGGAGTCTTGGCTCATATTTTAAGAGTGAACAGTTACCATGGTTCTTCGAATTTTTAACCGACGTTGTTGGTTTAGATCCCGTTAAGCTTTACGTTACTTGCTTTATTGGTGACCAGAGCTACGATATAGCCAAAGATGTTGACAGTGCCAATATATGGGAAGAATTATTCAGGTCTAAGGGTATTGAAGCCGGGCAAGTTGAAATTGGCAGTGAGGAGAATGGCTATAGGGTTGGTATGCAGGAAGGTAGAATCTTCTACTATGATGCTAGCAAGAACTGGTGGTGCCGAGCTGGCAAGATTAATTTGATGCCCGAGGGGGAACCCGGTGGCCCAGACAGCGAAGTCTTTTATCGATTCTATGAACGCGACCATGATGAGAATGAGAAGTTAAAATATGGTGATTTTTGTCATCCTAACTGTGATTGTGGCCAATTTTTGGAGATTGGTAATAGTGTGTTCATGGAGTATCTAAAAACTGACACTGGCTTTAGCAAGTTGCCCAAACAAAACGTCGATTTTGGTGGAGGTCTGGAGAGAATAGCCGCCGCGGCATTAAATGAACAGGACGTTTTCAAAGTTAGCATCCTTTGGCCAATAGTCGAGAAGCTAGAAGATCTAAGTGGCAAGAATTATGCTTCCCATACTGAGAGCATGAGAGTTATAGCCGATCACTTAAGAGCAGCTACAGTTCTGGCGGTTGATGGAATAGTGCCCAGCAATAAAGAGCAAGGCTACGTCATGCGACGTTTAATGAGACGAGCTATACGTTTTGCTTTTGAGCTTGGTGTTGAACAGAATCTTTGCGCAGAGTTAGTACCGATAATTACCTCTCTATATCAAGATTCGTTTCCTGAAATAAACGACTCTAAAGATAGGGTAATTGATATTCTAATTAAAGAGGAAAAAGTATTTCGCCAGACACTTCGCAAGGGACTGGGAGTTTTCAATTCAATCACAGCTTCCGGCAAAAATATTACTGGACAGGATATTTTCAAACTCTATGATACCTATGGTTTCCCTTTAGAGCTTTCCAAGGAAGAAGCATATAAGAATGGCGTTGAAATCGATGCCAATTCCGATGCAGAATTCGATCGCTTGATGGAAGAACAACGAGATCGTTCTAGGACGGCTACCAAGGGAGAGTTTAAGGGTGGTCTAGGCGGTCAGACCATGCAACACAAAAAATACCACACAGCTACTCATCTTATGTATCAAGCCCTCCGACAAACACTCGGTGACCACGTGATTCAGCACGGATCAAATATTAATGAGGAGCGTTTGAGATTTGATTTTTCACATCCTGAAAAAATGACATCCGAACAAATCAAGCATGTTGAAGATATTGTTAATGAGCAGATTGACAAGGATTTGAAAGTTACCTGGGAAGAGCATCCCACCAATGAAGCAATCAACGACCTCCATGCTCTTGGCGCATTTGGAGATCGTTATGGAGCGGTTGTGAAAGTCTATCGAATGCAAGCCGAGAATGAGGAGCAGCCTTTCAGTTTTGAAATATGTGGCGGGCCACATGTCGACCACACCTCACAACTATCCGAGGATGGCAAGAGGTTTAAGATTATAAAAGAAGAATCCAGCTCGGCAGGAATTCGTCGAATTAAAGCTGTTCTTCAGTAAACCTTAACCTTCTATCGTGGTATAATCGGATAAGATTATGCTTGATAAATTTAAAAGCCTAACTAAGGGTGTTGCCGGCAAAGCCTCTGGTGGTATAAAGAGTGCCCGATCAAAAAGAAAATCATCTGAAGAGTATATTGTAGCTTTAGATATCGGCACGGAGTTCGTTAAAACACTCATCGGGCGAGTTGTCGGTAATGGTGTAGAAATTATCGGGGTAGGCCGAGCCCACCAGAGTCTTAGTGATATGCAAGCTGGAGCAATTGCCGATATTGCCAGCGTCGTAGATAACTGCGATAAAGCCTTAGCGCAGGCCGAAGAACAGGCAGGGGTATCAGCCCGAAGCGCAGTAATTGGTATAGCCGGAGAACTAGTCAAGGGAACTACCAAAGCGGTAAAATTCACCCGAAAAGATCCTAACAGACCCTTGGATTTGGCTGAAGTTGAACAGATCATCAAACTTGTCCAAGAGAGAGCAGAAGCTAGTGCCAAAGAGTCATTAGCCCTTGAGTTAGGTGGCAAAGACGTAGAAGTAAGACTAGTAAATAGTGCTCTAGTTAGTATCGATATTGATGGATATAAAGTAACCAATCCCATAGGCTTCCAAGGCAAAGAAGTCTTAGTGCAATTATATACAGCCTTTGCTCCATTGATTCATATTGGGGCGCTTGAGCGAACAGCCCAAGAACTAGATTTGGATTTACTGGCGGTTGCCGCCGAACCATTTGCTGTTGCCCGAAGTGTTATTGGTGATGACCCAAATGCAACGATGAGCGCGATCCTAATGGACGTCGGTGGAGGCACGACAGATATTGCCATAATTGACGAAGGCGGAGTACAAGGTACCAAGATGTTTGGTATTGGTGGCCGAGCCTACACCCGCGCCATAGAAAGAGAACTTGGCACGACCTTCTCGGTCGCTGAGGAGTTAAAAATAGGCCTAAGTAAAAATACACTACCACCCAATAAAGTTCCCGTAGTTGAGCGAGCTTTGCGTAAAACATTGGATGTTTGGGCTAGCGGAGTGGAACTTGCATTAAGTGAATTCACCAATGTCGATAACCTACCCCACCGCGTTCTATTGTGTGGCGGTGGTTCATCACTCCAAATGTTAATGGACGAATTACACACCTCAACTTGGTATCGACAATTACCGTTCACTAGAAGGCCGCAAGTTGATTATATTAATCCCAAAGAAGTGGTTGGCATAACCGATATTACCGGTGATGCCAATGACCATACTTTTATCACGGCAATGGGGCTTTTGAGAGTCGGTCTTGATACAATGTTACAAGCGAATGCCACGCCAACCAATTCGGTTCGCGAGAAACTCGATAGGATGCTAAGAGTATGAACAACAAAGACACCATCTACATCGATGTTGATGATGAGATTACATCCATCATCGATAAAGTCCAAAATACTCAAGAAAGTATCGTTGCTCTAGTCTTACCCAAACGCGCTGCTATGCTTCAAAGTAGCGTTAATATGAAACTCCTCAAACGGGCTGCAGATAAGGCTAAGAAGAATGTGGTCCTTATTACCACCGAGGCCGGTCTTTTGCCGCTGGCAAGCTCTGTAGGACTGTTTGTGGCCAAGAATTTGCAGTCTAAGCCTGAGATCCCAAAAGCAACCGTACCAATTGGCGCTATAGATGAATTAATAAAAGCTGATGACCAAGAATCAACCACAGCTGACTTTGATTCTAAGGCGGTAGCCGGAGTGGCTGTCGGCGAATTAGCCACCGATGACCTTATGACCAACAATCATCCAGCAAAACCCGAGCTCACCCCCCTACCATATAAGCGCGCTTCGAATGAAGAAGAGTCCGTAATGCTAGATAACAGCGAAAAGACTGAAGAAAAAGAAGCAGACAACACCAAGGAAGATAAAAAAGCTAAAGACAAAAATCTTAAAGTCCCGAACTTTGATAAATTCAGAAAGGGACTAATAATCGCGGTTGTATTAATTATTCTTCTGGTAGTAGGTTTTATTTTTGCTAACAGGATTCTGCCAAAGGCAGTAATTACCATTTCTACCAATACCTCATCGGTAAACAGTAGCCTGGCGCTGACTCTTAGCCCGAGTACTTCAACCCTAAACACTAATCAATTGATCGTCCCCACAAAAATTCAGCAGAGCCCACAAACTGCCTCAAAACAGGTTCCTACAACTGGAACAAAAAATGAAGGACAGGTTGCTACGGGTACAGTATCGTTTGTAGCGACAGTCAATAGTAGTAGTGGGGCTATTACGCCATCTACTATCCCCGCCGGGATTGGCATTAGTAGTGGAGGATTAACTTTTATAACCCAACAGCCAACTGTTTTTAGCGGCCGCGTACATAATTGTGGGACGAATTGTGATCAATATTACTCAAACCCCACAACAACGACGATAACAGCCCAATCACCCGGCTCTAAATATAACCTGGGGTCAAATTCACAACCCGCACCCTTTACGAGCACGTACCAGGATTCAAATAATAGCGGGACTGTATATTCGGCAACCGGCTCTACGACTCAGGGAACGGATAATTTAGTTACTGTCGTAAGTCAAACAGATATCACAAATGCTGCCCAAGCAATTGCTATGCCCCCAACTGCTTCAGTTAAGTCCACACTAACTAGTGCTTTAGAGACGGCTGGTTATTATCCCGTTCAAACAAGCTATAGTGCCGGTACGCCCGCTATTACCCAAAGTGCTAATGTGGGCGATCAAGCTACCACGGTTACTGTAACCGAAGCTGTTACTTACACCATGTTTGGAGTTCACGAGAGCGACCTTAGCACTCTGGTAACCGCCAGCGTAGACCAGCAAATTAATACCAAGAAACAATCCATCCAAGATCTAGGCCTAGGCAAGGCAACATTTACTGGAGTTACCCAATCACCAACTCAGGCAACCCTAACCATGCAAACTTCTTCAACAGTTGGTCCATTACTAAATATCGCCCAGATTAAGTCGCAAATAGCTGGGCTGAAAAAAGGCGACCTTGAAACCCTTATAGAACAAAATCCTGGAGTAACCAGCGTGAGCGTAAAATATAGTCCGTTCTGGGTTAGCTCTACGCCGAAGAATACTAGCAAAATAACTATTAAAGTAAAAAAGGCTTCATGACCTTGGCTGATTCGAACGATGGGCCTGTTATGGGCCTTGATGTAGGTAGTAGACGAATAGGTGTGTCGCTGGCCAGTCCAGAAACACGGCTTCCTCAACCACTACTTACCCTTAGTCGCAGTGATGATTCCATGATCGATATACAAAAATTAATCGATGAGCATGCGGTAAGTAAAATCGCGGTCGGTTTGCCTCGAAGTCTTGATGGTAATGTAACTCAACAAACTCGTGATACAATTCTCTTTATCAAAGAGTTAAGAAAAGCTACTACTATTCCGATATTCGAACAAGACGAAGCTTTAACCTCGCGCCTGGCTGAGGCTGAGCTGATCGAGAGAGCCAAACCTTATACCAAGGCTGATATTGATGCACTTGCTGCGACATATATTCTACAAGACTTTTTGGGAGAGCACGGTAATGAATAAATATAGGGTCAAGAACCGTACTCGTCAGCAAAGACTCAAGACGTTTCTCATTATAATTGCCGTAGTCATTATTCTACTTATCGGAATAACGATTATTGTACGTAGGATTTATGACGAGAATATACAGCCTTTGAGTCATAGTCAGCGAACCCAGATAATTGTTGTTAGTGATGGTATGTCTTCTCAACAAATTGCCAACCTACTAAAAAAGGACAATATTATCCGTAGTAGTTGGGCATTTGAGTGGTACGTGCGCAGTCAAACTCTTCGTGGTGACCTGCAAGCTGGAACCTATTCACTATCGCCTAGCCAAAGTGTCTCAGATATTATTAATGTTCTGACAGAAGGCAAGGTTACTATACGCTTGATTACGATTCTCCCCGATAGGCGTCTTGATCAAATACAGTCAGACCTTATTAATGATGGTTTTTCGCCGGCTTCCGTAGCCCAGGCTTTACAGCCGGCTCAGTACTCATTCTTACCAGTACTGGCCTTTAAGCCAAGTAGCGCTAATCTCGAAGGACTACTATATCCTGATTCGTTTCAAAAAGATTCTAACACCACTCCGGAACAAATAATTCAGGAATCTCTAACTGAGATGGGTCAGCATCTAACTCCCTCACTTCAGGCTGCATTTGCATCTGAGGGGCTAAGCACCTATCAGGGCATTATTTTAGCATCTATCGTTCAGCAAGAAGTGATCGGTAGCTCAGATCAAGCACAGGCAGCCCAAGTATTCCTAAAGCGCTTAAGCACAGGTATGCCACTGGGGAGTGACCAAACTGCATTCTATGGCGCTATAATTGCTGGCCAGTCACCAAGCGTTAGTTACGACAGTCCCTATAACACCTTACTCCACACCGGTTTACCGCCTACCCCACTAAGTAATGTCAACGCCCAAGCCTTAAATGCCATGGCTCATCCGGCCAATACCGACTGGTTATATTTTGTAACTGGTGATAACGGGACAACGTACTTTGAGCAGACCGCGCAGGAACATCAAAATGATATTAACCAATATTGCCATATTAAGTGTGCTCAAGATAGCCAATAACAGAGGTAGTAGGCTATCTATTGGCTTGAAGTAACCACCAATTTTTGATAAAATTGGTGTTACGAAGATATTTAATCAATATAATCGTTATTCGAGTCGGTATTAATAAGAAGGTACCAGGGAGAATCTATTAGCACATCACGAGCATCTGCTCAGCAGACTGCCATAACAGAGGAGTCAAAAAGTCCCGTAGAACACCAACTACGAAGACTCATGAGTCGATCAACAAAGTTGAGTCGGCGGGCGGTACGTTATAGCCTCATAGGGGTCAACCTATTGATCCTTGTTGCTGTAGTATTATTTTTTCTTTACTACAAACAGGGTTCCGTAGCCAATAAAGTGGTTGCTATGGCCTCGAGTAGCAGTAGCTCCGCGACATCAAATGACCCCCTAGACCAAGTTTCAGCTGCGGATATAGCCGTTGAGGTTGCCGATATGGTAAGTATGCCCGAAGCGACAGCTGTCCAAAACCAAGCGGAGACAGTCAATGCTCAGCTAGCCATTACTCCCGCCGAGGATCTTGTTGCGGCTAAGCCATTAATTGTCGCCACAGCGCTTAAAACACGTGAAGACATACAAACCTATGTTGCGCAGTCGGGGGATACCCTGGCCAGTATTGCTGCAAAATTTAACATTACATCCAACAGTGTCTTATGGTCCAACGGTTTGACTTCAACAAACATTACGGCTGGCGATAAACTAGTCATACCTCCTATATCAGGAATTGTCTACGCAGTTAAGTCGGGTGATACTTCCCAGAGCCTGGCTCAGAAATATAATGCTAGTGCCGATCAAATAACTGCCTTTAATGACGCTGAAATATCTGGTTTAATCATTGGTGAGCAGATTGTTATACCAAACGGTCAGCAACCCGTCGCCGCTGCAACTGGTTATGGAGTCTATGGAGGCCTGGCTTCATATGGTTTCAATGGTTATGACTTTGGTTATTGCACGTACTGGGTGGCATTGCGCCGATCCCAGGTTGGTGAGTCGCTTCCAGATAATTTGGGGAATGCCTCTTCCTGGGCCTACCTAGCTAGAGCTTATGGTCTGTCAGTGGGGAATACCCCAATGCAATATGCGGCGGCTGTAGTAAGCACTGCCGGAGAAGGTCATGTCGTTTTTGTTGAATCAGTCAATGCCGATGGCAGTATAAATATATCCGAGATGAACCACCTTGGCTGGGACATAGTTGATCATGAAACCGTACCTGCATCGACAGCTGCATATTACAGTTATATCTATTAATTCTAAATAAATGTGTTAAACCTGCTATTCTATTAGTATGTTTATAGATAATGCCCAGATAACTATTCATGCTGGTGACGGCGGTAATGGCCGGTCAAGTTTTCGTCACGAAAAATTTATTGACCGTGGTGGCCCAGATGGTGGTGATGGTGGTGACGGTGGCAATATTATCTTTGTCGGTAGTCTAAGTGAGAATACTTTAGCCAATTTTCGATTTCAAAGAGAATTATTTGCCGAAGCAGGTGCAGCCGGTGGTAAGAATAATAAACACGGTAAGAGAGGCAAAGAGATGCGCGTTCGAGTTCCTGTCGGCACAGCTATATATAACGAGAATGGTGATTTGCTGGCGGATTTAGTTATTAACAACATGGAAGCTATTATTGCCCAAGGCGGTAAGGGTGGCTTTGGTAACGCTCATTTCGTAAGCTCTGTTCGGCAAGCACCAAGGGTTGCTGAAAAAGGCGAACCTGGCGAGGTTTTAGAGGTTAAGCTAGAGTTAAAAATGATTGCCGATGTCGGGTTGATAGGTTTACCTAACGCCGGTAAGTCCACTTTGCTTAGTATTATTAGTAACGCTCGTCCAGAGATAGCCGACTATCCCTTTACCACTCTTACGCCAAATCTAGGAGTGGTTGACATAGACAAAAGTCACAGCCTAGTGTTCGCTGATATCCCAGGTTTGATCGAGGGGGCTGCCCAGGGCAAAGGTCTAGGCGATGATTTTCTTCGTCACGTCGAGAGAACTAGTATTCTGCTCCATTTAATTGATGTGTATAGTGAAGACGTAGCCAAAGATTACTCAACAATTCAAACAGAGCTAAAAAGTTACAAGATAAATCTTAGTAATCGCCCGCAGGTAGTTGTGCTGACTAAAATTGATGGTCTTGATCAAGACGTTGTTGATATGGTTGTAGCGCAGCTCAGGGTGATCATACCAAAGTCGACACCCATATTTGCAATCTCATCGAAAACTAATTCAGGAATTAATGAGCTACTTCGATATGTTTTAAAGGTAGTACAAAAACAACAAGAAAAAATAGAGGCCGAAAAACCGAAGGAGGATGAAATACCAATCATTCGGCTACCGGCAACCAGCGAGCCTTGGCGTATAGTTAAGGAAAAAGAGGTTTATGTTGTCTTGGGCCGAAAAATCGAACGTTTTGCTATGCGAACAGATTTTAGCACCGATGAAGGTACTCGCCGACTACGTGATATTATGAAAAAAATGGGGATTATGCACGAACTGTCTCGGCAGGGCGCCAAAGCCGGATCAAAGATTGTTATTGGAAAGTCCAAGCTATATAGTTTGACGTATTAAGTAGCTCAATAAACTAAATTTCCGAGGTCTATGAATACAACTTTTTTCTTTTATGACTTAGAGACAAGCGGCTTGAGCCCAAGATCTGCTCGGATTATGCAGTTTGCCGGACAGCGCACCGACCAAGATCTTAAACCAATAGGCGAGCCGGTAAATGTTCTCATAAAACTAACCGACGACACTCTACCTGACCCCAGGGCAATTCTAATAACCGGCATCACCCCACAGGAAACTTTGAAGAATGGGATCACTGAGGCAGAATTTTTAAAAATCTTCCATAACAAAATTAGCTTGCCTAATACAATTTTCGTTGGTTATAACACAATACGTTTTGATGACGAGTTCATGAGGTTTCTAAATTATAGAAATTTTTATGATCCTTATGAATGGCAATGGCAAGATGGACGAAGCCGATGGGATCTACTAGACGTTGTTCGTATGACCAGGGCCCTTAGGCCGGAAGGCATAACCTGGTTTTCTGACTCGGAAGGTAAAGCTGGCAACAGGCTTGAGCAGATCACGACCGCTAATAATATTCCTCACTCTAATGCCCATGACGCACTGGCGGATGTTAATGCTACGATAGCGGTAGCAAATCTTATACACCAAAAACAGCCAAAACAGTTTAATTATTTACTAGATATGCGCCAGAAAAAACATATTGCCGAACTAGCCCTTTCTGGTCAACCGTTTATCTACACAAGCGGCAAATATCCGACCGAGTTTCAAAAGACCACTGTCGTTAAAACTATAGCCGAACACCCCCGCCGGGGTGGGGTGCTGGTTTATGATCTTCGATTTGACCCAACACCGTATTCTAAAATGTCCGTCAAGCAGTTGGTTGATGCTTGGAAGTTCGATCCCGATAAATCTAAACCCAGACTGCCAGTAAAAACGTTGCAGTACAATCGTTGCCCAGCAGTAGCCCCATTTGGGGTTTTAGACAAAGATAGCCAAGTCAGAGTTGATATTAACCCAGATAAGATTAATGAGAATGAAGCTCGTTTGTCTAAGATTGTTGACTGGCCCACGAAAATACTCGATGCCTTGGCAATTATGGACGTTGCCCAAGAAAAACGATACGGCGCAAAGAAGCATGATGTCGACGAGTCTCTGTACGAGGGATTCTTCGGTCAAAAGGATAGACAGTTAATGACAAAGGTTCATCAGGCAAGAGACCAGAAATTAATAAACTTAGATCCCAAATTTGACGACCAACGCCTGAATGACTTATATCCTCTTTATAAGGCTAGAAACTTTCCAGATAGTTTAACCATAGCCGAAAGAGAGTCTTGGGATAAATACAGGCTTGCTAAGCTAATGAACGGTAAGACTGACAGCCCATTAAATAAGTTCAAAATAGACATGAAAACGCTAACTTTGAGCAAAGACATATCTGAAAAAGATATTCAGTTGCTCAAACAGTTAGAACTGTACTCTGAAACAATTATATCTTGATCCGACGATGAGATGACAGCATCACTGACAGGACAATAATCCAGCTACGAATGAAATGAATCCTTAGCATCAACCAGAAGCAGGCCATACAAAACAAAATTGAGCTTAAGATTATCCATCCGAAAAATGTAATTTGTATGTCTGTTCCTGGTAGCTGCCCAGTCACGATAAATGCTTGCATATAACCACTCTTAATTTATATTACTTATATTACACATATTTGCTAAATAATCAAGTATAAAGTATAGAGTTTATGTTTAAGTTTATGATCTCATCTAAGCATCTTGTGACAGCTGTGGATAAGTTGTTGTATAGGAAATACTATTCAGTTAGAATCATTTTAGAGTTAAAAAAACAAAAAGGAAAAAAATGATATCATTCAGAAAAAAGCTGAATTCAAAGGGATTTAGCCATGTCGAGCTAGCCTTATTATTGATTGTAGTTATTGGCGTGTCCGGAGTTGGTTACTATGTTTACAAACATGGTAATAAATCTCATGCAGGATCAACTTATACGTCCCTAGGTAGTCTTAGTTATGATAACCAGACATTCACCGAACAAGCTTGTATCAGTGCTCAAAGTGGTACGGCACCTAATCAGACAGACACAGTAAGCGTACTTATGTCTGCGGACACAGAGGTTGGGCCTTCGGCAACCACTACTACAATTACTCCGACTACAGCTCAACTGTCTGCAGTCACTGCAGTCCAATCTGCACTTAGTACTGCCGAAAATCAACTGTCTATTGATAGGACTACTGAAGCTAATACTCCCACAGCCGCAAATGCTGCAGCGGTTGTCGCCCTTACTGATAGGGTGAATACTGATAAGACTACTTTAGCGACTGATATCGCCGGTGAGGCTACAACTGCGAGCGCATTTAACCCTTCCGCGTACTATGAAATTAATGGCGGTGCGCCCGTAACAGAAGATAATTGGACGACCGGTTCCATCTCTATAGCTAACTTCGATGTGTCCCCGACTATCCAGACTGCAGACCTAGCATTAGGCTTAGTTGGGCCAAATGCGACATATGTCGGTGGGGCGAATACGGTAATAGGCGCAATTGCTGTTTGCAATGCAACTAGTCCTACAAATGTAACCGTCACAAGCATAGGCGGTTCATCTACTTCATCCACCAGCAGTTCATCCCCCTCGCAACTATCCATTGACGAGAACATCGTCACCACTGACCTTACGGCGCTTAATGCCGCCAAAGCTGCAATTGTGGATGAGGAAATACCAACAGCTGCCCAGAATGCAGCTATAACGGCAGATAATGCTGCATGGGTAGCTGCTAAAAATAAAGTTATCGAGGATGAGGGGGGCACCGTTCCCAAGACCACAACTACAACACAGACCGTTCCCAAGACCACAACTACAACACAGACCGTTCCCAAGACCACAACTACAACACAGACCGTTCCCAAGACCACAACTACAACACAGACCGTTCCCAAGACCACAACTACAACACCTGCTTCATCTACAACAATCACTAAAATACCAATTCAAGTCATCAATGCTGAAAAAGCTGCTGGTATCAGTACGATTGCCCCAACAAAGCAGGTAACCCCAATTCAAGTCATCAATGCTGAAAAAGCTGCCGATATCCCAACAACCCAGACTACTATAAAAGTTTCTACATCCGTACCGATCTCCAAGGGTGATCTAATCGAGGCCGTATTTGCAGCGCAAGCCGCCACCGCTGCCAAAAAATCTGCCATGACATCATTCATGTATTGGGTAGACGCTCATATTGGGATAAAGGATAGTGTCGTTAAAAATGTTAATTATGGCGCTAATGGACAAGAAACTATAGTTACGGTTAATGGAAAATTGGACTCCACCAGTATCCAGGCAGCCCCATAATAGATTTTAGTGGGGCATCTACTAGGGCAGGTAGTCTCCGGAGCATATCTCATAGATGTTTGAGGGCGAAAATTTGTATATATCTTTGCCCCTGACTCTAGAAAAGTGAACCGATTTAGGATATAATGCCAAAACTTATGGCAGAATATATCGTTGTTAAAGGCGCGAGGGAACACAATCTTAAAGATATTAGTGTTACGATTCCACGTAATAAACTGGTTGTTATAACCGGTTTGAGTGGCTCGGGAAAGTCATCCTTAGCCTTTGACACCATCTACGCTGAGGGTCAGAGACGCTATGTAGAATCACTTAGTTCCTATGCCCGACAATTCTTGGGCCTAATGGAAAAACCAGACGTCGATCAGATTGACGGACTGAGCCCAGCAATTTCAATTGATCAAAAATCAACAAGTCGTAACCCCCGTTCAACGGTCGCGACCGTTACCGAGATATATGATTACCTGCGACTGTTATTCGCTCGCATTGGCGAGCCTCATTGCCCGGTTTGTGGGCAATCTATTAAACAACAAACCGCAGCCGATATTATTGATCAGGTAGCTAATATGCCCGTGTCTGCTAAATTGATGATTTTAGCGCCAATTGTCATAGACAAAAAAGGTGCTTTTGAGCACATCCCCGAACAATATCTAAAAGCTGGCTTTGCCCGGGTCAGGGTCGACAAGGTTGTTTACGCCCTTGATGAATTCCCGGAGCTGGATAAGAATTTCAAGCACACCATTGAAATAATTGTCGACCGTATTGTTAATGACGAAGATAGTCGAACCAGACTGAGCCAATCTATAGAACAGAGCCTAGAGATTGCCGATCGAAAGTTGCGCGTGGTTAATGCTGACAGCAGTGAGGAGTTTGATTTTAGCCTACAGTATGCATGTCCAGATCATCCAGAAGTAGCAATACCCGAACTAGAACCTCGTAATTTTAGTTTTAACTCGCCTCACGGGGCTTGCCCGTCTTGTACGGGCTTGGGCTCGAGACTAGAAGTAGATCCTGAACTTGTCATGCCGAATGGTCGTTTAACGATCGCAGAGGGGGCTATACGTCCTTATAACCGTATTAACATAGATAACTGGTACATGAAAAAACTCCAAGCCGTTGCTGATCGCTATGGCTTTAGTCTCCACGTCCCAACATCCGAAATAAAGCGCGAAGATATGGAAAGAATCATGTATGGCACCGGCAAGGAAACCTACAGAGTTGCTTTGGGTATTGGCAGGAGTTTTGAGACTACCTATGAAGGTGTAGTGCCAAATTTGGAACGCCGTCACAAAGAAACTGATAGTGATTTTGTTCGTCGTGATATAGAAAAATTTATGCATGAAAAGCCATGCTATGCCTGTAAGGGTTTACGTTTGAAGCCTGAGATATTGGCGGTTACTATCGCTGGTAAATCAATTATGGACATCTGCAACCTATCCATCGATGACACCCTTGCATTGTTTAGGTCTTTAAGACTGAGTACTCGAGATATGACTATAGCTAAATTAATCTTGAAAGAAATAGATGCCAGACTGACTTTTTTGCAAGACGTTGGGCTAAACTACCTAACGCTACTAAGGAGCGCGACGACACTGAGTGGTGGTGAAGCGCAGCGTATAAGACTGGCTACCCAAATTGGCTCGGGTTTAATGGGAGTTCTCTATGTACTAGACGAACCTAGTATCGGTTTGCACCAAAGAGACAACGCCCGGCTAATAAACACCCTAAAACACCTACGCGACCTAGGTAACAGTGTGATCGTAGTTGAACATGACGAAGAAACTATCCGTACAGCCGATTATTTATTAGACATTGGCCCAGGCGCCGGAATCCACGGTGGTTATGTTGTCGGTGAGGGTACTCCAAGTGAGGTAATGAAAGTCAAAGATAGCATTACCGCCCAATACCTATCTGGTACACTCAGTATCGCCATCCCTAAAAAGAGACGCCAGGGAAATGGCAAATCTTTGATCATTAGAGGGGCAAGGGAGAATAACCTTCAAAACATTGATGTTGAAATTCCTCTGGGTGAGCTCGTGGTAGTTAGTGGCGTGTCAGGCTCTGGTAAATCCAGCCTTATAAACGATATTCTTGCCAAAGAACTACAGGCACGCCTGCATCGAGCCAGTACCGTTCCGGGAAAACACGATGATATTGAGGGTATTAAGGAACTCGATAAAGCTATTATTATTGACCAGTCACCAATTGGTCGCACGCCCCGGTCCAACCCGGCCACCTATACCGGTCTTTTCACACCTATACGTGAGCTATTTTCCAACGTCCCAGAAGCCAAGTTACGTGGCTATAGCCCAGGGCGTTTTAGCTTTAATGTTAAGGGCGGACGCTGCGAAAACTGTTCTGGTGACGGTATTATCCAGATTGAGATGCATTTTCTGCCAGACGTCTATGTTCCTTGTGAAGTTTGCCATGGGAAGCGCTATAACCGTGAAGCTCTTGAGATACATTATAAAGGCAAGTCTGTCAGCGACATCCTAGAGCTAACTTGTGACCAAGCTCTAGAGTTTTTTGCTAATATTCCAAGCATTGCCCGTAAACTACAGACCTTAGTTGACGTTGGGCTTGGTTATATACACCTCGGTCAACCGGCCACTCAACTAAGTGGGGGCGAGGCCCAGCGTATCAAACTGGCCAGCGAATTGAGTCGCCGCCCAACCGGCCGAACTCTATATATTCTGGACGAACCAACAACCGGACTGCACATGGCAGACGTCAATAAATTATTACATGTCTTGCATGCACTTGTGGATGCCGGTAACAGCATGGTGGTCATTGAGCACAACCTTGATGTTATAAAAAATGCTGACTGGCTAATTGATATGGGGCCTGAGGGTGGTGCCGCCGGTGGGCAGATCGTAGCATTGGGCACTCCAGAACAAGTTAGCAAACAAAAAGATTCCTACACTGGTCAATACTTAAAGAAAATATTTAAATAACCAGTAACTAGTTTGTTTTTCTTTTTCGTCTCTCCATTAATGCTTTAGTTAGATGATAGGCCATGGGTCCGAAACTAATAATGACCACTATTGCTACGACTGGCAAAATATAGTTATCGATATTTGGGATTTTGCTGCCGAACCAATACCCCAGCATTGTCACAATTACTGCCCAGGCAGTGTCGCCAATAGCATCAAAAAATGCGAATTTCTCTCTTGGCATTCTCGCTACTCCAGCTACTGCGGGCGTGAAAGTTCTTACAACTGGCAGGAAATGCGCCAATAACATTGATTTGCTGCCATACTTTTCAAAGAATTTTTCGGAACGTGTCACATATTCCTGCTTAAACAACAAACCATCTTTTTTACGGAATAATCTAGGGCCAAGAGTCTTACCGATCTGATAGCCAACATTATCTCCAGCAATAGCTGCCAGTGAGGCAATTATGAGCAACGCCGCCAGATTAAGTTTACCTTGAGCTGCAAAAATGCCGGCACTGAGCAGGAGGGTATCGCCTGGGAAAAAGAAACCGACAAACATGCCGCTTTCAGCAAAAATCATCACGCCAACTAGGAACAAACCACCACTCTGTAATAGCTCGCTCGGATTCAACATATGCTTATAGCTTACTAACTTTATCTAAAAAGGTCTAATAACTTTGCTCATCATCTGGTATAATACCTTAAAGCCTAAAGAAAGTAAGGTCAGGAGAAAAATGTCAGAAGATATTAGTTTGAAGCTAGAAGAGCGTACTGTAATCGGTAAACAGGTTAGGCAACTACGCCGTGACGGTCTAATTCCAGCTGTCATTCACGACCACGGCAAGCCTTCATTGCACGTTATGGGTAGCTATCCAGACGTTTATAAAGTATACCGACAAGCAGGGAAGCACCACACTATCAAGATTAGTGTCGGAGGTAAAGAGTACACGGCTCTTATTAAAACAACTGCCTTTGAACCTCGTAAACACCTTCTTAGCCATGTAGTCTTCGGGGCTGTTGACGCCAACGAAACAGTTACCGCTGAGATACCAATTCGATTAACTGACGATATTCCTGCCGAACGAGCCAGTCTTCTAGTTATTCACCAACTTGAGTCAGTTGAAGTTGAATCGCTACCTAAAGACTTGCCAAACGAGATTGTCGTTGATGCTTCATCATTAGTTGAAGTTGGCGACAAGCTAAGCGTATCGGACATTATTGCTCCAGCCGGAGTAGTAATTATCACGGAACTAGAACACGCTATTGCCACGGTCTATGAACCAAGTGCTGTTCAAGCAGCCAATGATGCCTTGGCTGGAGAAGCAGAAGAAGCTGCACCTGAAGCGGCTGAAGGCGTCGCCACCGAAGGCGCAGCACCTGAAGCTGGCGCAGAGTCTACCGAAGCAAGCACCGAAAAGAAATAGGCTACTAGTCCCTCGGCAAAAACTAAGCTAAATTTGTTACAATATTTTAAGATGGAAAAAATAATATTATTTTACGATTTTAGCCCAGTTAAAGATCCTGAGGCTACTATGCTTTGGCAAAAAGCACTTTGTGAAAAGCTTGGTCTAAAGGGGCGAATAATAATCTCCCGTCACGGCATTAATGCCACGCTCGGCGGTGAATTAACAGCCCTGAAAAGTTACGTAAAAGAATTAAAAACCTTTGGGTCTTTCAAAAAAACCCAAATCAAATGGAGCGATGGTGGCAGCCTGAATTTTCCTAAATTATCAGTGAAAGTCCGAGATGAATTGGTTACATTCGGAGCAGCCGACGAACTTGAAGTAGATGAGCTTGGGGTGGTCGGCGGCGGCAAGCATCTTAAACCCGAAGAGGTTCACAAGTTGGTTGAAGAACGCGGTGATGATGTTACATTCTTTGATGGTAGAAATGCCTATGAGGCTGCCGTTGGTAGATTTAAAGGTGCCATAGTCCCAGATGTGCGCACTGCTAAGGACTTTATTGCAGAGATCGAAAAACCTAAATATGACAAAATTAAAGACAAGCCAATAGTTACCTATTGTACTGGTGGTATTCGCTGCGAAGTATTATCTGCTCTGATGAAACGACGAGGTTTCAAGGAAGTTTATCAGATAGACGGTGGCATTGTTAAATATGGCGAGAAATACGCTGATGAGGGTCTGTGGGAGGGCTCACTGTACGTTTTTGACGGACGAATGGTTACCAAATTCTCAGACAAAGCAAAAGATATTGGTGAATGCATTCATTGCCAGGCTCAGACCAGTAATTACAAGAACTGCGCCAATAAAGCTTGCAATGACTTGGTCTTAATTTGCGAGAACTGCCCACAGGAAACCTATTGCCTGACTTGCGCAAAAGTCTATGCTGAAAAATAATGAATACCAAGCTTCAGAATAAACTAAAGGAATTACCGACTACTCCTGGAATATATTTCCATAAGAATTCTAAAGACGAGATAATCTACATTGGTAAGGCCGCCAATCTTCGTAATAGGGTAAGGCAGTATTTTCAATCTTCACGGAAAAAAGATCCCAAAACTCAACTTCTGGTCAGCGAAATCACCGACACCGACTGGATGAGTGTCGATAGTGAGGTTGAGGCGCTGTTTTTAGAAGCAGAAATGGTTCGTCGCTACATGCCACGCTACAACATCTTACTCAGGGATGATAAAAGTATGGTCTACATTCGAATTGATTATGACAGTGATTACCCAACGGTCTCATTTACCAGGCGTCCGCTGGATGACAGTGCACGCTACTTCGGACCATTCTCAAATGCTCAAACAACCAAACAAGCTATGAAAATTCTGCGCCGCGCGTTCCCCTACGCCACAGCTAGACATGTCGGCAAACAGCGGGTATCTTTGGATTACCATCTGGGGCTTGACCCTGGCCTAGAAGAGGCCAAAACCTCGCTAAAGGAATACCGGTCAAATCTGCGCCAACTGATTGCCGTTATAGAAGGTAAGCGTAAAGGCATTCAAGATAAACTCGAAAAAGATATGCTAAAATTCGCCAAAGCAACTGAGTTTGAGCAGGCTGCTAAGGTTAGAAATCAGCTTAATGTACTGAGAAATCTTCATAACCAGATTGTCTTTAGTGATAAAGAATTTATGGATATTTCCAAAGACCACGCACTTGATGAATTAGTCAGATTGCTTGGTTTGGGTAGTTTCCCGCAGCGCATTGAAGGTTATGACATTAGCCATATGTCCGGTACGGATGTGGTAGCTAGTATGGTTGTTTTTACCAACGGTGTTAGTGACAAAAGCGAGTACCGTAAGTTCAAAACCTATAAGGATCAAAACAATGATTTTGATAATATGTATGAAACCATTAAACGACGACTAAGTATCAAAAATATTAAATTATGGGGAGCGCCTAACCTAGTTATTATTGATGGCGGCAAAGGTCAGCTTGGGGCTGCCATCAAAGCCCGTGACGAGATGGGATGTTCGGGCATCCCCTTCATCTCACTAGCAAAACGAGAGGAACAAATTGTTGTCAGTAAATTAAAATCAAATGTAGCGATAAGCCAAGACACCCTGCATAGTCTTGGTGGGTTTTTACACGAAAGTGATGACTATGTTTTGATAAACATTCCACATAACACCAACCTCGTTAAGCTCTTGCAGCGAATTCGAGACGAATCCCATCGTTTTGCAGTAAGCTATCATTCAGTCCTGAAGACAAAACGACAAACTACTAGCCTGCTTGGTGAGATACCTGGCGTTGGGCAGCTGACCCGAAAAAAATTAATAAAATCGTTTGGGTCAAAGCGTGCTGTCGGGGAGGTGAGTGAGCAAGAATTGGCTGCAGTAGTTGGCGCTTCTAGAGCCAAGAAAATCTATAACTACTTGCACGAGCCAGGTTCTCCTATAAAATCCTAAAGCAAAATTACCGGCAAGAATATTTGCTATACTGTTCCAAAGGATGAATATAGTTTTTAAAAATGATTTCTTTAAGGGTAATAGACAAAAGCTAAGGGCTGCTATTGGTAATAAAGCCCCAATTGTCATTACGGCCAGTGGTCTATTGCAAAGAGGCGCTGATGCTGCCTATCCGTTTCACCAAGACGCTAATTTTTGGTACTTAACGGGTATTGATATACCAGACGTCGTACTAGTGATGGGTTCAAAGGCAGATTTCTTGATCCTGCCGAAACGCAGCAATTATCAGGATATTTTTGAGGGTACCATTGATCAAAATGAACTTATTGAAACCTCGGGTGTTACTTCGATTTTGTCTAATGAGGTTGGCTGGCAGAAGCTCCGCGAAGATCTAGAGCACCAGAAACAAGTCGCTACCATCAAGCCAGCCCCTATCTATCTTGAAACTTATGGAATGTTTACTAATCCAGCCAGGCAACAGTTGCTGAAGCGCATTTTGACTGGTAACAGGAAAATAGCGGTTCAAGATATCAGTATTGACGTTGCCCGCCTTAGAATGGTTAAACAAGATATAGAAGTTGAAGCGATACAATTAGCCATCGACATTACTGGAGCGGCAATTAATAAAGTTCAGGCTAGTATCTCTGGGTTAACTCATGAATATTCGGTTGAGGCCATTATTACGGCTCACTTTCTAGATAATAAAGTTAATAATGCTTGGAAGCCGATTGTTGCCAGTGGCCACAATGCTTGCACGATGCATTACAATGACAATTTTAGCCCTCTATTGCCAAGTGATTTGGTTATGATCGATATTGGCGCAGAAGTCTCCCATTATGCCGCTGATATTACCAGGACTTTGATTATTGGACATAAACCAACTGCTCGCCAGCGGGATGTCTACCAGGCAGTCTTGGAGGTTCAGGATTTTGCAATAAATTTACAAAAACCAGGCGCACTAATAAGTGACAACGAAAAACGGACTAGAAAGTTCATGGCTACCAAACTATCAGAACTGGGTTTGATTAAACGGGCTAGCGAGAGCGAAATTAGTCGATATTTCCCGCACGCAACGTCTCACTTTTTGGGCCTGGAGCCACACGACACTGGCGACTATGGCCAAACTCTGCAACCAGGGGTAGTCTTAACTGTTGAACCAGGGATTTATATACCAGAAGAGAATATTGGCATCAGGATTGAGGATGACGTTCTTATCACACTCAAAGGAAATAAAGTTCTTAGCTCGAATCTATCACGAGATTTGCTATAATATGTTTATGGATAAACTCTTAAAGAATCCTATTTTTAGGTTCTTAGTAAGATGGTTTGTTTGTAGCCTGGGGCTTTGGGTGGCAGCAGCGCTACTTGGAAATCGTATTACCTACAATAATAGTTTTTCAGTAATTGTTATCGCAGGTCTAATACTAGCGATTATAAATTTTGTTATTAAACCTATACTAGTTATTCTGTCCCTGCCGGCCGTAGTAATCACTCTTGGCCTATTCATGATCATTATTAATGGTCTAACGGTTTTCCTTGTTAGCAAACTTTATCCATCACTGCACTTTACCAATTTCTGGGTGGCGATACTTGCCGGTATGGTAATTGGACTGGTAAACTATCTAGTAACGGCAATCATGGAAGGTATTTAATCGATGAGTATATACAACTACATAACAATCGCGACTATGCTCCTGTTAACTCTACTAATTTTAGTACAAACAAGAGGCGCCTCTTTGGGCGCAGGCCTTGGTGGCAGTGGCGAAGTTAACATGACTCGCCGAGGAACAGATAAAACAATCCACCAGATTACAATAATTGTTGCGCTTATCTTTACTTTCTCTCTCATCATTGGAATTGTAAAATAATTCTTTCATAGAATGACGGCAAAAAAACTTAGCTTGCGCGCCCGTCATATTTTTCGGAGTCGCCGCCGGCAATTTGAAGTCCTGGGTGTCCAGGCTGAGAAGAATATTGATCGGCATTTCGTAAATCGACTAGTCCGATTGCTTCAAGTCCGGCGCTTTATTATTACTTGGGTAGGTTTATTAATAATGCTGATTGCCTGTGTTATTATTCAGACCGAATCACTTAGCGGTTACTACCAAACCCCTCAACCAGTTCCGGGGGGGACTTATGTCGAGGGTATCTTGGGCGATTTTACCACCGCAAACCCACTATTTGCTACTGGAGCCGTCGATGGTGCCGTTTCGCGACTAGTCTTTTCCAGCCTATTTTCTTACAATGACCAAAATCAATTAGTTGGCGATCTAGCTTCTAATTGGACGGTAAGCTCATCTGGCAAAGTATATACTGTGACCCTCAAGCCCAATCTACAGTGGCAAGATGGAAAGCCTCTAACTTCCAAGGACGTGGTTTTTACTTATCAAACCATCCAGAACCCCAATGTCCAATCACCACTTAATCCTAACTGGCAGGGAGTTAGTGTTGCTGCTAGTAGTCCGCTGACGGTAACCTTCACCCTAACAAACCCACTTGCTTCGTTTCCTTATTCGTTAACCAATGGCATTATTCCGCAGCACATTTTAGCGAACGTAGTGCCCGCAGAGCTCATATCCGCTAACTTCAACACTGATCCTGTTGGTTCTGGCCCATTCGTATGGCATTCAATTATCGAACAAGGACTCACCCCTCAGAATCGGCAGGAGCAAATTACCCTAACGCCCTTTGCTCATTATGTTGGCGGGCAACCTAAATTAAGTGGTTTTGTCATTCGGGCTTTCCATGATCAGAATGAATTGCTGACAAGTTTTCATGAAGGTGAGCTAAACGGGTTGGCTGGTCTGGAGAGCATACCATCGAGCCTAAATCATGATAAACAGCTTCAGGTTTACAGTATGCAACTAACGGCTGCTAATATGGTCTACTTTAAGACCACGTCTGGCGTGTTGGCCGATGCTACAGTCAGAAAATCGGTTCTCCTAGCGTCAAATGTAAACAGTATAATCACCCAATTAGGCTATCCGGTTAGCCCAGTAAGAGAGCCCCTACTCAATAATCAGCTTGGGTTTAACCAAAGCTACCAGCAGCAGACAGATAACTTAAGCTTGGCAAGTAGCAGCTTGGCAGGGGATGGCTGGGTGAGTGCCACGCCAGGTGGAATAAGATACAAAGACGGTCAACCGCTCCAATTTACGCTGTATGCTGCGAATACTTCTGACAATCAGAAAGTTACCAGCTTGCTCAAGAAACAATTGAGAGCTGCTGGTATTGACATGGTAGTCGTCCTGCAAAGCAGTGTAGACCTCAGCAACACCATTACGTATCATGATTACGATGCTTTGCTCTATGGTATATCCATTGGTCCAGATCCCGATGTCTTTGCGTACTGGGACAGTACGCAGGCTTACCCGACTGCACTTAACGGGCTAAATTTTTCAGAATACAAGGACGCAACTGCTGATGAGGGGTTGGAGGCAGCTAGAATTGTTAGCGATCCCGCTCTTAGAGCTGTCAAATATGCGATATTCCTCCAAGCCTGGCAAAATGATGCTCCGGCGCTAGCCTTATACCAACCAAGATTTTTATACTTAACAAATCAACCAGTCTACGGTCTTGCCGATCGTACCATCAATTCCGCAATTGGCCGTTTTGATAATGTTCAGAATTGGGAGATTCGCCAAGGCAAGGTATCCGACTTGTCTTCTTGAGTTTTGGCTTAAAAACAGATAAGATATTTACACCAAAATAGTTGCGCGAGTGGCGGAATGGTAGACGCGCTAGCTTCAGGAGCTAGTGCTCCTAAAGGGCATGGAGGTTCAAGTCCTCTCTCGCGCACCACGATTGATCATTTGCTATAGTAGCCACTTAATTTTGTTATCGGGGTGTAGCGCAGTGGCTAGCGCGCAGCGTTCGGGACGCTGAGGTCGGAGGTTCAAGTCCTCTCACCCCGACCATTTTTAGAGAGTAGTTTTTAAGGTTTTTCGAGTATAATCAACAATATGCAAGTCGTCGTCGATGGTATCTTGACCAACTATGTTCGCCAAGGGAATGGTAGGGTAGTTGTTATATTGCATGGCTGGGGTGATAGTAGTAAAAGCTGGCAACAACTAGCCAGTGCGCTGTCTCATAATTACGACGTGGTTGTTCCTGATTTGCCTGGTTTTGGCGCCACCAAGTCACCTCCTAAGACCTGGGGATTGGATGACTACGCCTCTTTCATAAAAGATTTTCTCAAGAAGCTAAACATATCTGCTACCTACTGTATCGTTGGCCATAGTAACGGCGGAGCGATTGCCTTAAGAGGCATCGCGAAAAACATTATTACAACCGATAGGCTTATCCTACTAGCTAGCGCTGGAATTAGGGGTGAATACAAAGGGCGTCTGAAAGCTCTTCGTTATGCTGCAAAAACAGGCAAGCTGCTAACTTCACCGCTGCCAAAAGCTACAAAGAATAAACTAAGAGCCAAGGTCTATCAAACTATTGGGTCAGATATGCTGGTAGCCGAACACTTGCAAGAGACATTCAAAAAAGTGGTCAGTGATGACGTACGGGATGATGCCAAAAAAATCGATATACCCACACTACTGATATACGGCGAGCTGGATCAACAAACGCCGCTGCGCTATGGCGAAACACTTCATCAGCTGATTGATCACTCATCTTTGGAGGTATTGCCTGGAGCCAGTCATTTCCTGCAACTCGATCGACCCGATGCCATAAACTCTGCGATCCAAGGATTTCTACGATGAAGAATTTTATTAAAGCAGTCTTAGTTTTTTATACGCCAAAAACCTATCCAAAGACTCTTGTTTATATGCTCCAGAACACTGAGTATCAGCCAGCTGCTTATCTGAAATGGTTTTGGCGAACCCAGAATTTTAATAAAGTGATGATACGCCGCACGCTGGAGAAAACCAAGGCTGCCAAACAGCTATTACTTGGGCTATATGTTGGTATAACGATCCAATTAATCCTGGGAGTGCTAATTATTTACCTTTGGCACTGGCATAACCTCCCCGGAGGACTGGTCTTTGGCATAGCTGTGATCGTTTCCTACCCTGTGACCTGGGCTCATCTTGTAACTATCCCACTAATCGCCGGTCGTCTGCTAATTGTTGAACCAAACCAAAAAGCCAAAATATTGGCATCTGAGAATGTGTTCAAAAAGCATAGAGCTATCAAGGTAGCTATTGCCGGTAGTTACGGTAAGACCAGCATGAAGGAACTTCTCCTGAGTGTTTTATCTGAGGGCAAGAATGTTGCCGCCACCCCCGCGAATATGAATGTTGCGACTAGCCACGCTATTTTTGCGCAGAGTCTAACGGGCGCCGAAGATATATTGCTAATTGAATATGGTGAAGGTGCACCAGGGGATGTTAAACGATTCTCCCAGACAACTCATCCAACGCACGGCATCATCACTGGCCTAGCCCCAGCACACTTAGACCACTACAAGACAGTCGAAGCTGCTGGAGAAGACATCTTTAGCCTGGCGCAGTATTTAGACAATCAGAATGTTTATGTAAACTCCGATTCACCATTGACTGAGAGTTTCATTCGCCCAGAGTTTGGTTTATACAATCAATACGGGGCACTTGGCTGGATTGTCAGTGACACCAAGATTGCCTTGAAAGGTACATCTTTCACTCTGAAGAAGGCCGGCAAAGAAATAACTGTTCATAGCAGCCTGATTGGTAGGCATCAGGTTGGCCCAATCGCTTTGAGTGTCGCGTTGGCCAAGCACTTTGGGCTAACAGACGAACAAATTATTGCCGGCGTTGCCTCGGCAAAGCCATTCGAGCACCGTATGCAAGCCTATCAACTAAGTGGTGGCTGGGTAATTGATGACACCTATAATGGAAATATAGAAGGCATACGTGCCGGCACTCAGTTATTGATAGACTTGAGTGCCAAGCGAAAGATATACGTGACTCCTGGCCTTGTTGATCAAGGAAAAGAAACCAAGACTGTACATTTGGAGATGGGTAGGCTTATCGCTGCCGCTGAGCCTGATCTTGTCGTGCTAATGAAAAACTCGGTGACCCAATTTATTCAAGAGGGGTTAGAGTTCGGTAATTTCAAAGGTATTGTTAGGGTCGAGGAAAACCCGCTCCAGTTCTACAATAATTTAAGAGAGTTTATAGCGGCTGGTGATCTAGTTATTATGCAGAATGATTGGCCTGATAACTACTCCTGAATACTATCATCTGACCTTGTAATCGCCCATCAAAATTGCATATACTTAAAGTCGATGGATACAATTGCAGTTATATTTGGTGGACGGTCGGCGGAACATGATGTTTCAATCATTACAGCCTTATCTTCTATCATCAAGCCTTTGGAGTTGACTGAGAAGTATCGGGTAGAAGCTATCTATATTTCTAAAGAGGGAGCCTGGTATTGGGATGAAAAGTTAAAGAATATAGATTTATATAGCTCGGGTAAAATCAAAGATTTTATCAAGAAAAATCACCCCGTTAGCCTTAAATTTGATGGTGGCCTTACATTAATCAAGTCTGGCCGGCAGAGAATTCGCAGCTCGTCACTAAAGGTAGATGTTGTTTTCCCTTCAATGCACGGGACGTATGGGGAAGACGGAGCTTTAATGGGGCTGCTGGATATGGCCGGTGTAGCTTATGTTGGCTGTGATTTGGCATCAAGTACTATTGCCATGGACAAAATTCTTGCCAAGGAAGTAGCCATCGCTAATCAGATACCGGTTACCAAATTCGTGATAGCTAATAAGGAAGAAATAGACAAAGATATTGCCTCTGTTATTAAGCGAGTTACTACCAAGCTTTCTTATCCTTTATTTATTAAGCCTACTCATCTCGGTTCTAGTATCGGTATCAGCCGGGCTCAGGATCAAACTGCCCTGTCCAATGGTCTCGAAGTGGCCGCAACCTATGACGATATGGTTGTAATAGAAGAAGAAGTGCCAAATTTAATTGAGGTGACTCTGCCAATCATCGGTAATGATGTTTTAACGCCGGCTATGTTAGAGCAACCAATGACCAAGCCCGAAGATTTTTTCGACTTCGAAACCAAATATTTACAGGGCGGTAAAAAGGGTAAGGGTAAGGCCGGAAAAGGCTCACAAGGTTATAGTAAGATTCCAGCCGATCTACCAAAAGATCTCTATAAAAAAGCCCTAGATCTCGGGCTTAGAACCTACCAAATAGTTGGCTGTCAGGGTATAGCCAGAGTTGATATGTTGATTGATTCCAAAAAAGGGGAGGTTTACTTTAACGAGATTAACCCACTCCCCGGAGGTCTCTATGCTCACAATTGGCGGGCTGCTGGGATTAGCAGTGTTGAGCTTGTAGATAGATTGGTCAACATGGCCAAAGAGAGATTTGAAAAACAACAGAAACTCGCTACGACTTTTGATACTAATTATCTCCAACAATTCTAGCATCACTAATGGTAGCTTAGTAGCTGCAATTATCTTATAATCAATCTGATGAGACGTTACATACCGAAAGATATTGAGCCCAAATGGCAAAATAAGTGGGCCCAGGATCAAATCTATAAGGCTGTCGACTTTGATGACAAGGCTAAGTTCGTGATGTTGACAGAATTTCCCTATCCTTCAGGAGATGGTTTACACCTAGGACACACCAGGGAATACACGCTTGGTGATATAATTGCCCGCCACAAACGCATGCAAGGCATGAATGTCCTCTATCCTATGGGTTATGACGCTTTCGGTTTACCCGCCGAGAATTATGCCATCAAGAACAACATTGCTCCGCAGTTGGCCACCGATGAAAACATAGCCAAATTTCAAAAGCAGTTTGATAGCCTGGGCTACAGTATTGATTGGTCACGCAGTTTCAAAACAACTGATCCGGATTACTATAAATGGACTCAGTGGCTATTTTTACAGTTCTTTAAGGCTGGTCTGGCTTATCAAAAGGAGATATCAATAAACTGGTGTCCGTTTTGCAAAACCGGTCTGGCTAATGAAGAGGTAATCAATGGCCGTCATGAGCGCTGCGATACTTTGGTTGAGAAAAGATTACTAAAGCAATGGCTGTTAGAAATCACCAAATACGCCGATCGACTAATTGACGGGCTAAGTGATGTAGATTTTCCAAGTAAGATTGCCGATCAACAAATTAACTGGATTGGCCGATCGGTAGGTGCCGAAATCAGCTTTAAAGTAGCTGACAGTGACAAAATCATTGAAGTATTTACCACCCGCACCGATACATTATTTGGAGTTACTTTTATGGCCCTAGCCCCAGAGAATCCTTTGGTGGAGATTATTACCACAGAAGAACATCGGGCAAACGTTAATAGTTACGTCGTTGCCTCGCAAGCTAAATCGGAAATTGAACGGCAGGATGTTAACCGTGACAAAAGTGGCGCATTCACTGGTGCGTATGCCATCAACCCACTGAATAATCAGCCAATTCCAATATGGGTAGCCGACTATGTTTTATCTAATTATGGTACGGGGGCAATTATGGCGGTGCCGGCCCACGACCAGCGAGACTTCGATTTCGCAAATAATTTTAATCTGCCGATACTTCGTGTAGTGAAAAACCAAGAAAAAGATGAAGATCACACGGAAGACGAAGGTGTTCTGGTTAATTCTGGCGTCTACAATGGACTTCCTAGTCAGGAGGCCAGAGAAACAATCCTAAAAGATCTAATCAAAACCAAGCAGGCTACCGAGAAAGTTAATTATCGTTTACGTGATTGGATTTTCAGTCGTCAACACTATTGGGGCGAACCGATCCCAATCATTCATTGTCCCGAGCATGGAGCTGTTGCTGTCCCAGACGACCAATTACCCGTTGTTTTGCCCGAAGTCGAACGTTATCAACCTGCGGAGGATGGTGAAAGCCCCCTCGCTAGTGTTGAGTCTTGGATCAATACCCATTGCCCGGTCTGTGACCAACCGGCTGTGCGCGAAACCGATACTATGCCAAACTGGGCTGGCAGTAGCTGGTATTATTTGCGCTACTTTGATCCCAAAAATACCGAGGCATTTGCTGACCGTAGCAAATTAGATTATTGGAAGAACGTTGATCTATATCTAGGGGGCATGGAGCACACCACGCTTCATCTGCTCTATTCACGTTTTTGGCACCAATTCTTGTATGACCAGGGTCTGGTACCTACTCCAGAACCATATATGGCCCGTCGTGGACAGGGAATAGTTCTTGGAGCTGATGGTGCAAAGATGAGTAAGAGTAAAGGCAATGTCGTCAACCCTACGGAGATTATTGACAATGGTTATGGTGCAGATGCTCTGCGTTTAGCCGTCGTCTTTCTGGCCCCATACGACCAAACAACTATCTGGAGCCCGGAAAGTGTAGCCGGAACTTATCGTTTCTTGCAGCGGGTCTGGACATTGACTCATGAATTTGAAGACCACAAGGGTAATTCTAAGGAACTTGAGTCTTTGGAGATCAATCGGGCTACCCACCAAGTTATAAAGCGTGTTAGCGAGGATTTATCAACGTTGGACTTTAATACGCCTATTGCTGCTTTAATGGAGTACGTTAACACTTTGTATAAGCTTAAAGTCAAAGATGAATTTGCCAGCCAAAGTTGGCCAACAGCCATCGAGGCCTTGATTCAATTGCTAGCACCCTTCGCGCCACACATAGCCGAGGAATTGTGGGAGGTTAGCGGTCACGAAGACTCAGTCCATTTGAGTCAATGGCCAAAGTGGGATGATAAATATTTGATCAGTGACACCGCTCGGATAGTCGTGCAAGTAAACGGTAAGGTTCGGGCTGAGTTAGTGGTGGGGGTTGATAGTACCGAGGAGGATGTCGTTAAGGCCGCCAGAGACGATCAGAAAATTAAGGCTTACCTTGAAGGTAAAGAAATTAAAAGGGTAATTCTCGTGCCAAACAAATTATTAAATCTAGTAGTTGGTTAATAGTTTCAAATCAAGTATTACCAAATAGTCGATAATTTTCTTATCAATCAGTACTATCACTTGAAAGCTAAAGCCATTTAGGATATACTTTTACTCAAGTGTAGCCTAAAAGAAAAGGAGTCCTTGATAATATGGGCCAGCCTAAAAAACGAACCAGCCCCCGTCGTACAAGAAGCCGAAGAAGTCATTTGGTATTAAAGTTAGCCAGACAGGTTAACGCCAAGTCACCTATTAAGGCCTATACGACAAAGCGTGAGAGTGCCAAAACATTGGTTAGTAAAGTTGCCAAAGCCAAAAAATCAAGCACAACCCCAGCCAAGTAAGCTACAGTAATTAAGCTAAAAGGAAATGACTTAACAATATATGGCTAGCAATCGTCATCTTGGCCGCATTATTGCACTGCAGACTCTATATGAGGTTGAATTTCGAGGTGAATCAGGCGATAGTGATGTTAATCTCGCTGAAGTATTAGCTCGTAATATCAGCCGATATCAGAAAGCGGTTGATGATAAGGACTTCATTGAACGCTTAGTTAATGGCGTTACTAAGGAAGAAACTAAGTTAGACGATGTACTTCGACCAATTGCGCCGGAGTGGCCTATTGAACAGATAGCTCGTATGGATAGGGTAGTACTACGTATCGGCCTCTACGAGTTGCTGTATGAAAAAGACGTACCACCAAAGGTTGTCATCAATGAAGCCGTGGAATTGGCCAAATCATTTGGCGGCGACAATTCATCAAAATTCATAAATGGAGTGCTCGGTACTGTCTTAAGACAACATGAAAGTAGTGATAATGAACCAAAAACAACCAAGAAAGGTACTAGCCATGAAAAGGCCAAAACCGATTCAGGGGATTAAGCGACTAGTTTCTCGTCCGCCGGCAATTACTGAGGCTGTTAGTGAAACCACATCCGGTGGCATTATTTTCCGTCGCAATAAAAATGACCAGGTTGAGATTTTGCTTATTCAAGATGCCAAAAAACGTTGGACAATCCCCAAGGGTCATGTCGAACCAGGCGAAGAACCCAGGGGGACAGCTGAAAGAGAAATCCAAGAAGAAACAGGCCTAGAAGAGATGAAAGTCATGAACTGGCTGGGTAAAGTTAACTTTCGCTATCGGCGCAATAAGACCCTGGTCCTAATGGTTATGCATATCTACCTTGTCGAAGCTCTAGGCGACACCAATAAGTTAAACCCAGAAGAATGGCTAAGCGACATAAAATGGTTCCCAGTTAATGAAGCAATTGATAAAATAGAGTACGAAGATATAACCAAACTGATGTTACTCGGACTTAAACATATTAGAGAGCAAAAGCGCTAATGCCCAACGATACGGTCTATCAACAATTTGCTGAGTCAGTTTTAGGGGTCAAGTTCAATAACATTAATCTTTTAATTACTGCTTTTACTCACCGCTCTTACCTCAATGAGCACAAGAAGACAGTTAACGAACACAATGAGCGTTTAGAATTTTTGGGTGACGCCGTACTTGAACTAGTTACCACTGAGTATCTTTACAACAACTACCATGATCCTGAGGGAATTCTAACCAACTGGCGCAGTGCGCTAGTGCGCACCGAGAGTATTGGTGCGGCGGCAACCCGTTTGGGCTTCGAGGAGCATCTAAGACTCAGCCGCGGCGAGAGACGTGGAACCGATAGAGCTCGGGCTCAGATACTAGCAAATAGTTTTGAGGCCGTGGTCGGAGCCATTTATCTCGACCAGGGTTATGATGTCAGCAAGCAGTTCATAGCCAACAATATCATAGTGACCTTTAAAGATATCTTAGCCAGTGGTTCATGGATGGATCCTAAGTCACACTTGCAAGAGGTTGCTCAAAGCCAAGAATCCTTTACCCCAGTCTATAAAGTTATCAGCGAAGAAGGCCCAGACCACGATAAAATGTTTAGAGTAGGTGTTTATATAGACGGTGAACTTAAAGGTGAGGGCGCAGGTCCTAGCAAGCAGGCCGGACAGCAAGGTGCAGCCGAAGCCGCCCTAAAAGCTTATGGCATTACTTTGTAATCCCGAGCCATCTGTTTGACATATCTGTTAATTTTAGGTAAAATGCATAGAACGTTTTATTAAATAACGTAATGAAAGTGAGCTCATAAGGTCAATGTTAGCTATTCGTATGCAACGAACCGGACGTCATGGTCATGCAATGTACCGCATGATTGTTCAAGAGTCTCGCCGTACCCCAACAAGCGGCAATGTAGTTGCGCTTCTAGGCAGCTACGATCCGCACACTAAAACTGCTACTTTCGATAAAGAAAAGGCCAGTTATTATTTGGAACATGGCGCTCAACCATCTGATCGAGTTATTTATTTGCTAAAAAGTAACGGCGTGAAATTACCTTCTTGGGTAAAGATTGATACCAAAAAAACGGCCAGCATTCGCCACGTTGAGAAATTGCGCCGTAATAAGCCAGCTGAAGTTACTCCAGAGCCAGTTGAGGCTCCAGTTGCCGCTGAGGCTGAGGCTGAATCAACCCCGGAAACAGTAGAAGTACCTGCTGCTTCTGAAGAAGCAGAGACAGAGGCTGCCGTCCCAGAAGAATCTAACGATACTCCAGCAGCAAACCTGAGACCATAGAAAAATAGTCGCTAGCTTTGCTATAATACTTCTAGTACATAAATGGAGGATTCAGTCATGAGTAGTATAGACCAACAATTCATAGAATTTATCGTTAAATCTTTAGTCGGAAAGCCTGACGCAGTTAGTGTTGAGCGCAGTATAGATGAGAAGGGTGTTTTATTAGAACTAACAGTTGACCCCGAAGATTTGGGCCGTGTTATAGGAAAGCGCGGAGCAACAGCTCAAAGTCTACGTACTTTGCTACGTGCCTTAGGCACCAAGAACGATGCTCGATATAATCTGAAGATTATAGACAACGGAGTTGATTATCACCGTTCGGATAATGAATCCGCACCACAACAAGACAGTGCTGCAACGCAAAGCGATGATACTTCCAGCGACAATCCTAGCTCAGATTCAACTACGGATAATTATGCTCAGGAAGACACCGCCAAAGAAGAGCCGGTAGAAGAAGGCCCAACTCAAGAAGAACTTGACCATCAGGATGTAGTAAGTAAAACTCGAAAAGAACTTGAAGATCTAGACGACCTTGATGTATAGTAATTAACAGTCAAAACGACGAATCCTTAACATCAATATAAGAAAGCTCATTGCGAGCCAATATGAAAGACCAAAAATCATAGTGGGAGCTTTATGTGTCTAAAAGAACCTCTTTTCGAGGTTCTTTTAGTTTGATCTGTTAAAATTATTACAATGAAGATTCAAATAATTAGTCTGTTCCCAGCAATGTTTGACGGTGTCCTCAGCACTAGTATGCTGCGCAAAGCCGAAGAAAAAGGCATTGTTCAGTTTTCCCATGTTAATCTGCGGGATTTTGGACAGGGTGTCAGAAAAACTGTTGATGATACTCCATACGGTGGAGGGGACGGAATGCTGCTAAAGCCCGAGCCAGTAGTCTTGGCTATTGAGGCAGCGCTCAAGAATGACCCAGAAGCCCTGGTAATACTGCCTACGCCACGAGGGAAGGTTTATATGCAGTCTGATGCCAAAGCCTTAGCCGTCAAGCCTGGTAGAGGCCTTATATTGGTCTGTGCGCGTTATGAGGGGTACGATGAACGTATTACTAAGTGGGTAGATCATCAATATCGGATTGGTAACTATGTACTAACTGGGGGTGAGTTACCGGCCATGATAATCATAGATAGTGTAGTTAGATTATTGCCAGGTGTTTTGGGTGGAGAGAATAGTGCTGCTATTGAATCGTTTCAAGATGATGATGAGACCACTGAGTTCCCTCAATACACCCGCCCAGAAGACTTTCGGGGTTTGAAAGTGCCCCCAGTTCTAATCAGTGGTAATCACGCTGATATCGAAAACTGGCGACAGGAACATAAAGGCATATAATAAGATCAGTTAATAAAGGAGATAGCTATGAAATTATCATTTATCAAACCAGTCTATGCGCATTGTGATTTACCATGTGGAGTCTATGACCCGCAACAAGCTCTGATTGAGGCTCGCAGCGTACACGAGATAATGAAAAAATATAATGACCTTGATGAACAAAATAAAATAAGAGCCATATTTATTAAAGAAGAGCGCGCCGAACTTGTTAAACATCATTTAATGGTGCTTTGGGCTGATTATTTTAAACCCGATCACTTAGTCAAATACCCAGATCTACACGATATTTTTTGGAAAGCTCTCAAGCAAGCTAGTGAATGCAAACACCATGTAGACCAGGCCGCTAGCCAAGATCTGATTGACAAGATAGAGGAAATATCAAAGATATTTTGGGAAACGAAGAAGTAGTTATCTTTATCTTCGAATAAAGAGCCAAAAACATGCGCTGGCCAATTATAATTAGGAGAACAGTTGGTCGAAGTATGAAACCGACCTTATTGCCGAATAGTTTAGTCCTTGCGACCGGCCTATACAGACGCATAGCTAAGGATGACTTAGTCATTTTTGAGCATAGCGGTATCGATAAAATTAAGAGAGTGAAAGATATCGGGAACGATAGAGTATATGTACTAGGGGACAATGATCAGGAGAGTACTGATAGTCGAGTTTTCGGTTGGATTCCGTCTAGTTCGATAAAAGCTAAGGTTATATGGCCCCGAAAACGGTAATTACTATCCTTTAGCCTTACTATTGAGGGCATTAATTTGATCATGGTTTAGACCATAATAATGCGCAACTTCGTGCCAGACAGTTTTAGCAACTTGGGTTCTAAGTTCCGCGAGGTTATTACTGACAAATTCAATAGGGTCCTTAAAGATTGTAATTTTATCGGGTAATAGCTTGGTCGTACCTTGCCGCCGGCTCAAGGGTACTCCCTCGTACAAACCAAAAAGTGTTTGATCGTTCCTCAGCTCTAGTTGTTTACGCTGTGCTGGGGTAGGATAGTCTTCAACAATAAAGGCCACATTTTCCAATCGGTCAATATAGGCTTTTGGTAGGGACTGAATTGAAACATTAATTATGTCTTGAAACTCGTTTTGGCTAATAGTAAACATGTTATTAATATAACAAAAACCCCACATTACTGTGGGGTTTTTGAAGGTTTAGTTAGTTTTAGTAACGACGATCGTTACCGCCACCGAAACCACCGGGGCGTGGGCCACGGTTCTCTTGTGGGCGTGCTTCATTGACAATGATTGCACGACCGTCAAGTTCTCGGCCGTTTAGATTCTTGATAGCTGCTTGAGCTTCTTCCTCTGTAGACATTTCAACAAATCCAAAACCTTTGGATCTATTTGTCTCACGGTCGATAATGACCTTAGCTGATGATACGGTGCCGGCTTCTGCGAACAGTTGCGCTAACTCGTCATCATTAGTTTTATATGGTAGTGATCCTACAAATAGTTTTGTAGCCATTACTTATCCTCTCTTATTTCTCTGAGGTAAGTTGGCTATTCATCAACTTAGCTGCTCCTCAATCGAACGATTTAATTAATTTTTCTAGAAACCCTATCGGTAAACTCAAGGAACTTTAAGCAGCATATTCTAGCGCTAGTACTATAACATAGCTTCAAATAATACACAAACAAACTATAAACGGCATTTCGTGAGGGTGATCAATAATATGTACCCCTGTCATACAAGCTGCCCAGGCTCTCGATGATTTGAAGCCACTATAAATGACGTTATAATGTTATAGATGGAAGACTCTAAAAAAATCATATATCTTGCTGGTGGTTGTTTCTGGGGTATTGAAGAGCTTTTCCGAGAACTGCCGGGCGTTTTGAACACTGAAGTGGGCTACACCGGCGGCGACAACGTTAACCCTGATTACAATAATCACCCAGGGCACGCTCAGGCAATTGCTATAAGCTATGACCCGCAGAAGACAAGCTATGAGGCTCTTTTGGATTTCTTTTTTCGGATCCATGATCCCACGACGCTGAACAGGCAAGGGAATGATATCGGTTCATCCTACCGATCGGCAATCTTTTATACCAACGATGAAGAATTTCGAACAGCCGAAGACATGATTGCAAGAGTAAATGCCTCGGGACTTTATCCTCGGCCAGTCGTAACTTCCCTAGAAAAGTTAACAAAATTCTACACAGCCGAGGACTGGCATCAGGACTATTTACGCAAACACCCAGGTGGTTACACTTGTCACTACGTCAGAACCGACAAGAGTTTATTACTCAAAGATCAGTAGCAAGCGCTTTGCTCTATTTCTTTGGTTGTTTTGGTTTCTTGGTTTCTCGTTTTGGTCGATCTTTTGACATATTTTCCCCTCCCAATTTATTTTACTTAATAAGGACAAATCTTGGTAATAGTCTTGGTTTGAACGGTTTGGGCATCTTGCACTAAAGCATGACTTGACCAGTATGGTTTACTCTTAGCAGTCTCGAGACTATCCCCCGGAAATGGAGGCATATATGGCCCAATCCAGGTGTCAATTAACTCATAGTTACCTTCACTATCTGGCTTAATAATAATACTGAGTTTTTGGCTAGGTGAAGGGGAGCGGTTCTTAGCATAACGAGAGAAAACATCTTTTTTTACTGGCTGAGCATAGAAAATAGTATCCTTCTCGGTAGTCTCAATAATGTCAGTGTTACCGATTACCCTTCCTAGATCGAATTCTAACGACATGTCAGACTTCTTGAGATTGATCGGCGCTAAGACCTCTTTTATAAGATTGATAACGTAGGGCTGTCGGCTCAAATATTTACCGGCTGATGACAAAATCAAATTTACATAAATTTGATAGCCATCTGCTGTTTGCAGAATTATATATTTATACATGAAGTCCTTATACGCTTAAGTATACGCTGTTAGGCCATAAATAGCGATTCGCTTTGGCGCAACAAGCAGCCGTTGGGCGCATAAATAGTGACTCGGATTATTAAGTATAAGCGTATTTTCCGCTCAGCGAGATTTCCGCACAGTTGAAGACGAGCCAAGCATTGAAAAAACAATCTAAATATTATGAAAAAGGTAAATTATATGCTAGACTATTATTAAGCAAGTGGTTAATCAAAACCTCTCCGTCGTAATAATTTTTCTTCACAAGACTAAAGTATCATCACGGTTAGCAGACATTAAGCTCGTGTGATATCAAATCAAAGGAAGGAAATATTTATTATGTCAATGAAACTATACGTAGGCGGTTTAGCCTATTCTGTAACAGAGTCAGAGCTTGAGGCGTTATTTGCCGAACAAGGTAAAGTCGATAGTGCTGTAATTATCAAAGATCGAGATAGTGGCCAGTCAAAAGGCTTCGGTTTCGTAGAAATGTCTGATCTTAAAGAAGGTCAGAACGCTATCAAGGAATTAGATGGCAAAGATTTTAATGGCCGTTCTATTACGGTTAACCAAGCTCGTCCCCAAGAAGATCGCCGGTCAAGTGGCGGTGGTGGCGGCTTCCGTAAGTCTTACTAGATAAAAGTCTTACCCCCTAAAAACAATTAATAAAGCAGGTAAATACATTTTGCCTGGTGGAAGTACTATTTAATGAAAAAAATTAACAAGTATATTACAATTGTGCGTTCATCTAACACTCGGCTTAGTTCGCTAAGCCTAGTGTCTTCCGACGCCATTGTAGAATTACTCAGTAACTACTATGACAAGGTTGACGTAACTGAGGTCAATACGCCAACTGATCTTGAAAAGATCATCATAGCTCAGCCCGATCTAGTATTTCTTGGAATGAAATTCGTACCACTAGATGCCCGATTGGGTATAAATGATCCAAACAAAATTTGGCTGACCGATTACCTCGACCAGCACGAAATCAGCTATACTGGCTCTAGTCAAACAGCTCATGAGTTGGAACTTAATAAGCACTTTGCTAAGCAGCGCGTTCGTGATCATGGCATCAATACTTCGAATTTTTATGTTAGACAACAACTACAATCCTTCGTGCCAAAAAACCCACTAAACTTCCCATTATTCATCAAACCAACCAATAGGGGCGGCGGTCTAGGTATTGACAGTGACTCAGTAGTCAATAATTATCAGCAGTTAGAGGCCAAAGTACTATCTATTAGCATGAAACATGGCTCCGATTCATTAGTTGAAGAGTATTTGTCTGGTCGTGAGTTTAGTGTTGCCATTCTGAAAGATAAAAGTCCAGCCGGCTACTACATTATGCCACTGGAACTAGTTGCTCCCCTAGATGATCGTGGCGCACGGATCCTCAGCGGAGAAGTAAAGTCTTCAGATAGTGAATTTTATTTAGCAGTCGATAACCCTATTATCAAAAAGAACGTTAGCGAGCTAGCTATGAAAGTATTCCAGGCTTTGGGTGCTAGGGATTATGGCCGGATAGACATAAGACTTGATAGTGCTGGTGTGCCACAGTTCCTTGAAGCCAATCTCCTGCCTAGCTTACTAGACGGGTACGGCAACTTTCCAAAAGCTTGTCTGCTGAATATAAACCTTACTTACGCTGATATGATTTTAGAAATTACTCAGCTCGGGTTCAACCACAGCAAAAAAATTGACATCACCAGTGTCTACAACGAACCAAATATTCCAGCTCTACAGAGTCTTGAATTAGTACCCAACTTTTAGCAAATCACTGACACAAAGCTATATGTAAAACCCAACTGGGAGCATATAATTAAGGTTAGATTATTAAATATGCCTGATAATATAAACCCCAGTCTAGACAATATGCAACCAGAGCCAATTACAAGTGGCTTAAGCGGTAATGAAGTCTACTGTATGGCCATACTTGGGCTGACGCCAGGTAACCTAATAATTGGAAACAGCGTTTATTCAATGGGAGTGGTTGGCGGGTTAAAAACAGATTTGAGGACAGCTTTTGGTGGTGAGCTACATAGCTACTCTCAAATGGTTGCCGAAGGGCGGCAACGCTCCTTTGATAGACTTCGCCAGGAACAAATCAAATACGGATCAACAGGAGTAACAGGAGTCAGTAATGACCTAATATTCCACGACACTTCGAACAATATTGAGTTTCTTTCGATTGGTTCAGGAGTCCATACGGCCAATAATTCTAATGCTCAGTTCACTACAGCAGCGAATGGTCAGGAATTATTCTGTCTGGTTGATGCTGGCTATACGCCAATTTCCTTTGTCTTCGGCAATGTCTCATATTCAATAGGCCTAGCCAGCCATGCCATTGGCGGCTTTAAGCAGATGATAAAAGGGGAGGTTAAGGAGTTTAGCGACATCTTCAACGCTACCCGAAATTTAGCCCTCCAAAGAATCGCCAAGGATGCTGAGGCATTGGGAGCTAATTCGGTAATTGGCATAAAAACCACAGTTTTGCCATTCGGGAAAAACGAAGTGCACGAGATGGTTATGATCGGTACGGCCGCTAATCATCCCAAAGCCCCCGGCAATCTACCGCCAACCACAGGAATTATAACCAGTGACCTTACTGCCGAGGAAACATGGAGCATATCCAAGCTTGGATATATGCCAATGGAATTGGTTATGGGCACATCAATTTATTCCTTGGGTATTATGGGGGGTATAAAATCTTCATTCGAAGAGCTTGTGCACGGTCAAGTTGATTCCCGAACCGAGATGCTCTACGGAGCTCGCGAAGAGTCAATCAATAAATTGAGGACGCAGGCAACCAATATTAGGGCTGATCATGTTTTTGGTATAAAAACCTATATTTACGATTTAGGAAGTGGTCTAGTAGAATTCTTGGCAATCGGCACAGCTGTACGAAAGATACCCGGACTTACGACTAACAGCCAACAACTACCCCCTCAGGCGATAATTCATGATCGGCAAACATATGTCGATGTCTCCAACCTTCACACCAGAATAAATCTCAACTCGGACAGTAATTAGTCAAGAACAAAGAGATCAAGCTTTAGCGTGGCGACGACGATACAGGACGTCTTTATACTCTTGACGCTCACCCAGCCAAAAACTACTAATCATTAAGGTAATAATACCCAGCGAAGGCCAAGCAACCCACAGCCAGTTCTTGGTATTGTCAAAGAATTTTGTCAGGCCAGTTGGTGTCGGTGTCGGTAGATGGTAGTTTGTGGTATATATACTCGCTGAGCCCGGATTTCTAATTAGGGCGGCAAGTTGCAGGATGTGCGTATTACCATCGGCGTCAGTAACTTTAATAATAACTGGATAGTAGCCTTGTTGTGAAAAGCTATGTTTGATGATTATTGAGGTATTGGTGTTGGTTAGTATTTCGGTTTCTTTCGTGTCACCCCAGCTGATTGTGACAGTTATTGGTGGCGTTCCACCCTGAACTTGCAATGGCCAACTAAAAGTGTTGTTTACGACAAATGTCTGATAGTGGAAATTACTGACAACCAATAAAGGCAACGCAGGTTCTTGATTCAGCTGGGTAGGCGTGGAGATATTTACTGGTGTTACTCTTGCTGCTTTAACTTCATAAGTGACCGTAACTCCAGAGCTGTCAGGTCCCGGTTGGTCTGAGATGTTGTATGGTCGAGCCATTAGTGCGTTTGTACCAATGTACAAACTTAGCTCGACTTGAAAAGTCCCACCCGTAGTACACATGCTAGTCCCACTAAAAAGACCATTATCATACAGGTTTACATATGAGTTATCCGGGCAATAACCATCTACCACAATATTAGAGTCATTAAAGGCAAATCCCTCGGTCGGTGAGGTTATAATTGCCGGTGTGGTTACTGGAGCAGCTACTACGACAGCTGTGACAGTGTACGAATCAGCAACCACTCTATAAGTCCATTCAAATATCACTACACCAAAAACCATTACGACCAACATCGTAATAGGGTGGAGTATGATCCGCTTGTGAAGCGGTCTCGCCTTACGTATTTGCTGCCTGATAATCCTTTTTTTTGGATCGCGACGTAGTGATTTTATCTGGGAGTTTTTGAACTTAGTTGTTGTCTTTCGACGACCCGCGCTCTTACTTTTGGTGTTTGTATTTTTCATTATTTATTTTTAAGTAACTTATGATGATTATACCATATTATGCTTTCTTTCACCCTTGGGTCGTAATATCAAATTCAGCAGGGTGTACTATTAAGGTATGGGTGGAGAATACAACAAGTCCAATGTTAATACGTTATAAAAAGTCTGTCATAGTGATAATGCTTTTCTTTGTAGTTAGTACCATTGTCCTAATTGTTCTTTACTACCAATTTAGTCAACCCAGTAAAGCTACAGTAATTAACAGTCCTTATCCCACTCCTACACCTTCAGGTGTCAACCTAGTACCACAGAGCTTCACGAATGAATTCGTTACTTTTAACTATCCGAACGTTATGTCATTTCGTCCGACACCGAGTTTTGGGCAGCCTATAGTTAGTGTTATCAGCCTCTCGTACCCAGATACTCAAACTTGGCTGCTTAGTATCGAGATATCGAACATTCCTTCAGGGAACCTAAATGATAACGGTGCCTATAAACTGCGAATTTCTGAACCTACTATCTACGAATTATCTGAGACCAATATCAATGGTACGCAAATTCCAATAATGATTGACACTACTTCGCAAACTTTCAAGAAGGTGGCCTTTTTGGTAAACGGTCAGTATCAGGCGGTTATCTCACTTGCTGGAGAAGACCCAAACGGTAATACATCTCTTGATAATACCCTTCAGATGGTCTTGGCTTCTTGGCAATGGCACGCCTGATTGAGTTGATTGTAAGGGGGTGAATGCAATACAATAATGCTTAGACATGAGACTTAGTCATATTTTTGTACTGCCGGTACTATTGCTCACGAGCTTTTTTGCATCGTTCTCCTCAAGCTCAACTTATCAGATACAAAGTTATAGCATTGGCCCGGGATCTACAAATAATTCTGCTTCAACGACTTACTCGTTGCAGGGTAGCGTGGGAGAGCAAGCCAACGGTTCAACCTCAAGTACAACATATACCAATCACAACGGTTCAATACTAACTGAGCAGTTGAATATTCCTCCGGCTCCGACCCTGAGCAACGGATCAAATACATACTACAATCAGTTAAACGCTATTATAAACACCGGTGGAGCAACGACAGATACTACATTCGCTATTGCTGTGTCGACTAACAACTTTACCTCTACTCTGGGGTATGTATCGGCAGCTGGGACAATTGGAGCATCGCAGGTTTACCAGAGCTACATTGCCTGGGGCAGTGGTAGCGGTACTTTTGTTACAGGCTTATCGCCGTCGACAACCTATGAGCTTCGAGTTGCAGCAATGCAGGGGAAGTTTACCAATACAAATTTTGGGGCATATGCAACTGCTACTACCGCGGCTTTTACGACTAGTTTTTCAATTTCACCAAACTCACTAAGTCTAGGAACACTGTTACCAGGAAGTGTAACGACTAGCAGTAGTTTAACGATGACCTTTGCTACAACTGCCGCTGCTGGAGGTGATGTCTATGTATACGGTCTAAATAGTGGTTTAAATAGTGCCAATAGATCCTACACTATAGCAGCCGCAAGCACGAACCTAGCCACAGCTTCTTCAGGGTTCGGAATTCAAGCAACTAGTGCAACAGAGACCTATGGTGGCCCGTTGACAATTCTAGCTCCATATAATGGTAGTGCTAATAACGTCGGGACCGAGAATACCGCACCAGCCCATATGTTTACGTCTAGTACGGCAATATTGGGTGGCTCCGCGAGCATTAATGTTCAGGCAAAAAGTTCAAACATTACACCCTCAGCATCTGATTACAGCGAAACATTGACCTTTATTGGAGCCTCTAGCTACTAAATAACATGTGGATAAGTATTTGCTCTAGTTTAAAGCATTAGCTACAATAACATTTAGCGGAAAAAAATAAAGCATCTTATGTGAGGTGACGATATGAAATCTTATTGCAATAAATTAATGAAATCGGCTTTCATTATAACTGCCGGAGTCCTAGTTCTCGTAAATGTTCTAGTATTTGCGCCAAAAGTATTTGCCCTAACTTATCTAGTTAAACCAGAAGTAATCCTAACGAACATGGACGCTACAGGAGCTAGTGCCGTTATTATTGAATTTACGACATCAGCTTCCAACACTGGGACTGGCCTATCTCTTACGTTTACTGGTTGGACGGGTGGTGCTAGCGGTAGCGTCGCCGGATCACAGACTGTCGCTCAGAACTATAACGGAATCTCCTGTACGACCATAACTGGTGCAGCCAGCTATATCCCAGGAGCGCCTACGGCATCCGGTTCAAGTGCAACAGTAACCTTCGCTGGTATTACCACTGAAACTGCCAGTCACTCCTATTGTGCCGTTCTAACCGGCTCAGCCGTTACTAACCCAACGGCCGCAAATAGTTATCCTGCAGTCTTAACTGACGGAACAGATGTCGCCGCCACAGTTGCCGTTGACGTGATCACTAACGACCAAGTTGTCGTTAGTGCTACAGTACCACCAACTTTTACTTTAGTTTTAAGTGGTAACACCGATGCCTTTGGAACCCTTTCTACCATCGTCGCTAACGCCTCTGCCGGTGTAACCTGTACTCTTAGTACCAATGGTACTGGTTGGTATCTATACGGAATAGACAGTAGTGCTGGCTTGGTGTCGCCGAGTAGTGGACACACCATCCCTGCATTAACCTTTGGCACTAACAAGACAATATCTGCCGGGACGGAAGACTATATTACTGGATTACCATCTGGAAGTACCACCCCAGGAACTGGCGGTGGATCAGTTACTCTT